>Ga0181561_10000381_pt1 | contig 37031 bp, 33 predicted proteins | sample 011ome_19_FD_133760 | JGI IMG/M metagenome (GOLD analysis project Ga0181561, IMG submission 133760) | Coastal salt marsh microbial communities from the Groves Creek Marsh, Skidaway Island, Georgia - 011510BT metaG (megahit assembly) | ecosystem: Environmental > Aquatic > Marine > Intertidal... | reverse complement strand
GGCTGGCATCGATGCGATCCAGAATCTCGGAATGACGCCTGGCAGGCAGCAAAGACTGGATTTTCAGACCAATCTCCCTGGCGGGAATCTTGTCAAGTAAGGGAATACCCGGTGTCATAGCTGCTTGAGGAATGAAGCTCTCTCTAAAACGTTGAATTATAGGTTATTTTCGGCTGACACCCCAGTGAATGGGGGACAATCGAGCGTTTTCCCGGCTGCGGGTCTGTACTATGACAACGTGCCTTGCCAAAAAGTTTATTCTTTTCCGAGTATTTTGCCGTAAATAGCTAAAAATACAGAATAAATCACCTTATTACCGCTTCCTTCCATGATTCCGGCATTCCACTCAGGCCACCCCTGGAAAACCGGAAGTCCCACAAAAAACGCCCATGTTGAAGCAACATGGGCGTCTCGGATCTTGATGACAGCGTTTTTAGCTGCTGGATCTTTCCTTTTGTACCAGGAAGTCGACTATTTTCAGCAGGTCTGTCTGGGTCGGTACGGCACCACCGACTGAAACCAGGTATTTGCCATTAACCACCATGCTCGGGACGCCGCGAACACCATAGTCACGCATGCGGGTACCGGCACGTTTGACAGCCGAAGTAACCGAGAAGGAGTTCCAGGCCTTGTCAAAAGCGGAAGACTCAACGCCTTCCCTGACAAACATTTCTTTCACGGCTTCCTCAGTCTGCAGGTAATTCCTGCGCTGGTGAATTTCGCTGAAGGCCACATCATGAATCTTGTCAGTGACGCCCAGGGCCTCGGCGGCATAGTAGATCTGGGCATGGATTTCCATGGTCTGGTTCCACATGCCGGGGCTGCGAACAAAGGCGACATCGGAAGGCTGCTTTTCTTCCCAGCTGGTAATCAGCGGCTCAAAGGCATAGCAATGAGGACATCCGTACCAGAAAATTTCGGTGATTTCGATCTTGTTGGGATCAGAAGTCCTGACCGGGGAAGCGATCTCATCGTAATGAGTTCCTTCCACATACAAAGCCGGTTGAGCGCTGACAGTCGCCGCGGCACCAAGAAACAGTGCGGCCAGCAACAGGGTTTTGGTTAACAGTTTCATCATTTATATCCTCGGTAATTCTTCGATTATCCTGATTCAGCCATTTGTGTGCCGATGTCCCGGGCCGTTTTCAGGTCATACTCAGAGAAAATCGGGCAACAAGTGCAACTGAGTATGCCATAAGAGACCGGCGAAAAGGCATTAGTTGGCGTGAGCCTTTTTATAATTTCATAATTCTTGCAGTTTTACCGGAATCCCCTGAATGCCTGCTGAATCAACGTAATCCGGAGACATAGGAGGCAACTGCGGCGATTTCGGCATCATTCATCCTGGCAGCTATACTGCGCATGATTTCTGCATCGTCATTCTGCCTGACACCATCCCTGAATGCGCGAAGCTGCATCTCGGTGTAGGCAGCATCCTGGCCACTCAGTGCCGGGTAGCCCGCAGAGGGTAGGCCTTCACCATTGGGGGAATGGCAGGCCGTGCAGGCTGCAACGCCTACTTCTGCAATTCCGGCCCGGTAGAGTGATTCGCCCAGGTCAACAATCTCGGGATCAGCAGCACCCTGTGGGGCTGGCTGTGAGGCGTAATAGGCAGCAACATCTGCCATGTCCTGCTCATCAAGGTTATTGAGCATGCCGTTCATCAACGGTGCAACCCTGTCGCCACTCTTGATATCCATCATCTGCTTGAGCAGATAACTTTCGTTCTGGCCACCGATCATCGGGACATTGTCGAGCTGGCTCATGTTGCCGTCCTGGCCATGACACGCCAGGCACACGGTAATCTTCTCTGCACCGGCGTCAGCATCACCCTGGCCATAGACCAGGGAGCCTGATGCCAGGGCAAGCAGGGTAATAAACGTGGTAGTAATAGTTCTGGACATAACTTTTGCTGCTAATATGTTCATGCGCTGATTCTGTCTTCCTGAAGGCTATTTTTTTGTCGTGATAACTGGGCTGGCCGGAGTTCCTGATTCGCCGCAAGGCGGTGAAAACTGACACTGCCTGCAGATAGTCTGGCTGCAGTCCGGATAGTGCTATACAATCCCCGGCCGTTAAACCGCGCGATTATACCCTTCTCCGATTCCCAAGTACAAAGCCCGATTATGAAGGTCGACAGCCAGGCAGACAGACCCAATTTTTCAGGCACGCACTTCCTGCAGAGTGCTGAAACCGTTTCCCAGTGCCCGCCGGATGATGCCAACGAAGTTGCCTTTGTCGGCCGCTCCAATGCAGGCAAGTCCAGCGCCATCAATTCGCTGACCGGCCAGCCCAAGCTGGCCCGCACCAGCAAGACCCCCGGCCGCACCCAGTTGCTGAACTTTTTCCAGGTGGCCGACAGGAAGTTCCTGGTGGATTTGCCCGGTTTTGGCTATGCCAAGGTGCCCCCGAAAGTGAAGGCCAAGTGGGAAAAGCAGCTGGAAACCTACCTGAGGGAGCGCCGCTCCCTGCGCGGGCTGGTGCTGCTGATGGACTGCCGTCATCCGTTGAAAGAGTTCGACCTGCAGATGATCCGGTGGTGCGCGCAGGCCATGATGCCGGTACATATCCTGCTAACCAAGTGCGACAAGCTCAAATCAGGGGCCCGTAAAAAGGTACTGCTGGAAACCCGGCGCGACCTTGCCGAGTACGGCGAGCTTATCTCCATACAGCTTTTTTCAGCGCTGAAACATGATGGTGTCGGGGAACTCAAGGGCAGGCTGCAATCGTGGCTGAGCGCCCCGGCCGATGAGGTGGATGAGGAAAAGGGCTGAAATTACCGTTTTGCAGGCCCTGAAAGAAAGCGGGCCCTAACTGTAGGAGAAAACGGTTAGGGCCCAACGCGCTCCTAATTAACCAGGAGATATATCTTCAACAGCAGGCTGGAAAAATCGGGGAGAAAACCACCCTGCTGTAATAATCTGACCCGATCTCTGAACAGAAGTTCAAAAAATTTATATTTTCCTGAAAAAAATCCCTGTTTGGGCAATGACACAGCCAAAACCGGCCATGCGAGAAGTTCGGTGGCCAAGAAGCACAGCCAGAGCATTCAGCTCAAAGCCCACTAGTGCGCGGTGTTCCAGTCAGGGCCGGAACCGATGTCCACGACCAGGGGAACATCCAGGGAAGCGGCCGAGACCATCCGGAACCTGACCCCCTCAGACAGCAGATCCAGGTCATCGGTAGCCACCTCAAAAACCAGTTCGTCGTGTACCTGCATAATCATCCTGGCATCCAGGCCCGCCACGCCCAGCCAATGGTCAATATCCACCATGGCCTGCTTGATAATGTCGGCAGCCGTGCCCTGCATGGGCGCATTGATGGCCGTTCTTTCGGCCGCTTTTCTCAGCATGCCGTTACTTGCCTTGATATCCGGCAGGTACAGGCGCCTGCCGAATACCGTTTCCACGTAGCCCTGTTCATTGGCCAGCATGCGGGTGTCATCCATGTACTTGCGTACACCGGGATAGCGCTGGAAATAACGCTCCACATATTCCTGTGCCTCAACGCGGCCAATACCCAGCTGTTTGGCCAGGCCGAAAGCCGACATGCCATAAATCAGGCCAAAGTTAATGGCCTTGGCTCCACGGCGCTGTTCCGGCTTTACCTTGTCCAGGTCAACCGAGAATATTTCGCTGGCCGTTGCCTGGTGAACATCAAGGCCTTCGGTAAACGCCTTTCGCAATCCCTCGTCGCCTGACAGGTGGGCCATGATGCGCAGCTCGACCTGGGAATAGTCGGCAGCCATGAGCGTCTTGCCCTTGCCGGCGATAAAGGCCTGTCGAATCTTGCGCCCTTCCTCGGTCCTGATGGGAATATTCTGCAGGTTGGGCTCGGTTGAGGAAAGCCTGCCGGTTGCCGCAACGGCCTGTTGAAAGCTGCTATGGATGCGCCCGGTTTCAGGGTTGATGTCCTGCGGCAGGCGGTCTGTATAGGTGGACTTGAGCTTGCTGAGCCCACGATGCTCCAGGATTACTTCAGGCAACGGAAAATCCTGGGCCAGCTCCTGCAAGACCGCTTCCGCCGTCGATGGCTGACCCTTGGCCGTCTTGCTGATCACCGGGTAATCCAGCTTTTCATAAAAAATCTGCTGGAGCTGTTTCGGCGAACCCAGGTTGAACTCTTCGCCGGCCAGTTCAAAGGCTTTCTTTTCCAGGCTTTCCAGGCGTTTGGCAATTTGCTCACTTTGTTTGCCCAGTGCTTTCACATCCAGGCTGACCCCGCTGTCCTCCATTCTGGTCAGCACCGGCATCAGGGCAATTTCGTAATACCGGTAGACATCGGCAAGCTGGCCGGTGGCATTCAGCTTGCTGCCAAGCACCTGGTGGAGGCGAAAACAGAAATCGGCATTTTCGGCCGACCAGTTACCCGCTTTTTCCAGGGCCAGTTCAGCAAAGGTGATTTTCGAACGCCCCTTGCCGAGCATTTCTTCCAGCGTGGCCTTGTCATGCTCCAGGTAATGGGAAACCACCCGGTCAAAGGTATGTTTGTGTGCTACTGAGTTGAGCACATAGGACTGCAGCATCGTGTCAAAGCGCCGGCCCTTGAGCTCGATGTCGTAATTGGACAGGACATGGGAAATCCGTTTCAGGTCATGGCCAATCTTGAACACATGCTTGTCTTCCAGCACCGGCTTGAGCAGTGCCAGCGCCTTGTCCATCTCAAGCTGCCCACCATTTTCCAGTCCCGAGTGGGCCAGTGGCAGATAACTGGCCTTGCCTGCCTCACAGCAAAGTGACAGGCCAATGATTCTGGCAGTCTTGTAATGCTCTCCTTCGGCTTCAACACTCAGGGCCAGCCGGCCTGTGGCTGTAGCTTCGGCGAGCAGTTTTTCCAGGGCGCCGGCATCCTCGATAACCTGGTAGTCGGTGCTCTCCGGCTCCTCAAAAACCACCTCACCCTCGACAGCTGCACTCTCGGTTTCCAGTCCCTCGATCTCTGCGGCCTCGACACCTTCACTTTCCAGTTCCTTGATCCAGGTACGAAACTCCAGGTGCTTGTACAGGGCCAGCAGTTCAGGTTTATCAGGCTCCTCGTGAACCAGATCCTTCGGGCCAAACTCCAGCTCTACATCCAGCTTGATGGTCGCCAGCTCTTTTGACAGCTTTGCCTGTTCCAGGTTGTCGCGCAGCTTCTCGCCGATTTTGCCTTTTATCTTGTCGGCATTTTCCACCAGGGATTCCAGTGACCCGTATTCCTGCAGCCACTTCACGGCCGTCTTGGGACCGACGCCCGGCACACCCGGAATGTTGTCGGACTTGTCGCCCATCAAGGCCAGGTAATCAATGATCAGGGAAGGCGGTAAACCGAACTTGTTTTCCACACCCTCACTATCCAGGGTTTCATTGGTCATGGTGTTGAGCAGCGTGACATGTTCATTCACCAGCTGGGCCATGTCCTTGTCACCGGTGGAGATCAGGGTGGGCATCTTCTGCTGCCATGCCTGTTCTGCCAGTGTGCCAATCACGTCATCGGCCTCTACGCCTTCTATCGCAAGTAGTGGTAGGCCCATGGCCTTGATGATCTGGTGGATGGGTTCGATCTGGCTGCGCAGGTCATCAGGCATTGGCGGGCGGTTGGCCTTGTACTCGGCATACATGTCGTTGCGAAATGTCTTGCCCTTGGCGTCAAAGATCACCGCCACGTAGCTGTCAGGGTAGGCCTTGATCAGGCTCCTGATCATGTTGATCACGCCTTTCACTGCACCGGTTGGCTGGCCTTTACTGGAAGTCAGTGGCGGCAGTGCATGAAAGGCCCTGAAGAGATAGGAGGAGCCGTCGACCAGGACTAGGGGGGATTGTTTTGCCATGTTGCCTTTTCTGTATGCTTTTAAGTGTTGCTTTACCGTTATCGACGCGCCTGGTCAGGGCTGGCGGCAGCCCGCCAGTTTTTCTGCCAGCTCACCCATGAACTGCCTGTAGCCATTTGCGACCAGTGGTGTCTGGCTGGCCAGGACATCTATCATGACATAACGCATGTTGGGGCGACCAACCTGGTTATCCAGAAACACTGTGTTCTGGGAAGGTCCGACCACGATGCAGTTTACCGCGTTGTCTTCCAGCTGTTTTTTGATGGCCAGAACCTGCCGGATTCCCGGCTGGACTTCCTCGTTACTGATAAAGCTGGTCACATGGCTCAAGCCGAACTGTTTTTCAAAGTACTGGTAACCATCATGGTAGACCGCAAATGGCGGAAATTCCTCTGAATCCAGAACATCAGCAATAAAAGGAACCAGCGCCTGCATGTCGTCCCTGAAACTGGCAAGGTTTGCCGCGTAAATCCCGGCGTTGGCTGCATCGATAGCCTTCAGCCTGTTCACAAGTTCCTCGGCAATCAGCACAGCATTGCGCGAATCCAGCCACACGTGCGGATCAATGGAGTCCCCCCAGGGATAAAGGACCAGGCCTTCAACCTGTATTGCCGTCAACACGTCCGCAGACAAAATGGCGGTGACATTTTCCAGCCCGGTTTCCAGTTGCGGCCCGGTCCACAGGAATATATCGGCACGATCCATGGCGCGCCGCTGGGAGGGGCGCAGGGACGGGTGATGGGGGTCCTGTGATGCATCCATTACCAGTGCGGGCTCGGACACGCCCTCAGTGACAGCCATGGCGATCAACTGCAACGGCTTGATACTGGCCACAACCTCGGGTTGTGCCATCGCCTGCCCCGGGCTTGCTGCCAGGCTGCAGAGACAAATAAATAAACGGAAAATCCGGCGCATAAAACAGTGGTGACCTGGGTTGTTCCCGCTGGCAGGCCTGAGCCTGCCGGGAAAAGGTGCTATGATATATCACACGCCATGAATTCCACAGGACCCGCATGACCAACCCGGAAAACAAGAACGCTTTCTCCTGTGCAGCCATCCTTTTTCGTGTCATTTAAAACCTGGCCTGATTTCAGTGAACAGCAATACCTTACTCAGCGCACGGGCAATTTCCCTACAGTATGACCAACGCCAGGTGTTACAAAACATTTCCCTGGATATTAACGAGCGCCAGATTGTCACGCTGATTGGTCCCAACGGGGCCGGCAAAACCTCCCTGGTCAAAATTGTGCTGGGCCTGGCCAGGCCAACCGCGGGCAGTATCGAGCGACGAAAGGGCATTCGCGTAGGCTACATGCCGCAGCGTTTGCATGTAGACCAGAGCATGCCGGTCTCCGTTAACAAGTTCCTGAACCTCGCGGCCAATGCCCGTCCTGAGCGAATTGACAGCGCCCTGGATGAAGTTGGTGCCGGTTCCCTGAAAAACAGCCAGTTACATAGCCTTTCGGGGGGTGAATTGCAGCGCGTCCTGCTGGCCCGGGCCCTGATCCAGGACCCGCAGTTGCTCGTGCTGGATGAGCCGGCACAAGGTGTCGATGTGAATGGCCAGGCCGAGCTTTACCGCCTTATTGCCGATATTCGCGATCGCCACGGTTGCGGCATACTGCTCGTCTCACATGACCTGCACCTGGTCATGTCGGCTACTGACGAAGTTATTTGCCTGAACCAGCATGTCTGTTGCCATGGCCATCCCGAACAGGTCAGCAATGACCCCGCCTACCTGGAACTGTTTGGCAAAAAAGATGCGGAGACTCTGGCCGTGTATACCCATCACCACAACCACAGTCATGACCTGGCCGGAGAAGTTATCAGCAGCGATGATGCTGACAAACCATCCGGTAGCGGTCATCATCACTAGGGTCTGACAGCATGCTTGGCTTTATTCTCAATGCATTACTGGCCGGACTCATGGTTGCCGCCATAGCTGGTCCACTGGGATGCTTTGTCGTATGGCGCCGGATGTCTTATTTTGGTGACACCCTTGCCCACTCCGCCCTGTTCGGCATCGCGCTTGGCCTGCTCCTGGAGATCAACCTGGAGCTGGCGGTGATCATGGCCTGCACGGTACTGGCTGTCGTGCTGGTCTTGATGGATAACCGTCGCGGCCTGTCCACTGACACCATCCTGGGCATCCTGGCCCACAGCTCGCTGGCCCTGGGCCTGGTCATCATCAGCTTCACCGACAACCAGGTTAACCTGTTGTCCTACCTGTTTGGTGACCTGTTGACAGTCTCAACACTGAACCTGGCCTGGATCGGCATAGCCACCTTTATCGTTATGGTCCTGTTGTTCCAGAACTGGAACAAACTGCTTGCCATGACATTGCATGAAGAGCTGGCCCAGGTGGAAGGCATCAATACGAAAGCAATGCGCCTGCTGCTCATGCTGTTGATTGCACTGATTGTCGCCGTGTCCATGAAAGTGGTGGGCATACTGCTGATCACTTCCCTGCTGATTATTCCGCCCGCCTGCGCCCGCACCTTTGCCAGGACGCCCGAAGCCATGGCCCTGATCGCCAGTGCTGTTGGCTGTCTCGCTGTCTGTGGAGGCATTGCCTCATCGTGGTTCTGGGATACGCCCACCGGTCCCAGCATAGTGGTGATGGCCAGCCTGCTATTTGTGATTGGCCGACTGTCAGGACCTGGCGAACGGGCCTGAGAAAAGCTTACCTGGACAGGTAGCGTTTGACCGCGAGGAAGTTCTCGCGCATGAAATCAGGTTTGTACGGTGCCTTGAAGAAGCCGACATTATTACCCTGGGGATCCAGCAACATGACTTCCCCGTTGTGGTTGACCAGGTAATTTTCCTCATCCATGGCCACGTAATTGAAAGTGACATTCATCTGTCGGGCAAGCGTGTACACCTCGGTGTAGTCACCTCTTGCACCCATGAACTCCGGATTGAAATAGTGGACGTAGTTGGCCAGTACTTCCCGGGTATCGCGTTCCGGATCAACGCTTATCATGAGCACCTGGACATCTTCGGACTCTCCGTTTTCCTCAAGCAGGCCATAAAACTGCCTGACACTGGCCAGGGTCAGGGGGCAGATATCCGGGCAGAACGTGTAACCGAAAAACACCAGGGTCCACTGCCCCTGTAAATTTTCATTGTTGAATACCTCGCCATCTTCATCTTCCAGGCTGAAATCATTGAGCTCAATCGGGGCGTCATAGACAAAAAAGCCGTCATTGCGCAGCGATTCCGCGGTGACCGAAGTTGCCTGCAAATAAAGGGTTACCAGGCCGGCACCCAGCAATACAGAAACGCCGACAAGCGAGATGAGGATTGTTTTCAACGTGGACTTTTCCATGGCAGGAAACAGTGGCCGGCACATTTACCGGCAAGGATTCAAAGGTAGTGGTCGATCAACAGCGCAATAAACAATGCGATGAGATAGAAGATGGAATAACGGAACGTGGTCAGTGCCGCTCGGGGACGATCAGTGAACATCAGCTGCAGGGAATAATACAGGAAGCCGCCGCCCAGCAGGACTGCAGAACCCAGGTAGAACATGCCGCTCATACCTGTCAGGTAAGGCAGGATGGTCACCAGGAACATGATGATGGTGTAAAGCAGCGTATGCAGCTTGGTTAGCGGATCGCCATGGGTAACTGGCAACATGGGAATATCGGTCTTGGCATAGTCACTCTTGCGGTGAATTGCCAGTGGCCAGAAATGCGGCGGCGTCCAGGCAAAAATAATCAGCACCAGGAGCAGGCCATTGGGGTCCACGGTGCCGGAAACAGCCGACCAGCCCAGCAAGGGAGGCATGGCACCGGACAGGCCGCCGATGACGATGTTTTGCGGCGTGGCCCTTTTCAGAAAACCGGTGTAGATAATGGCATAACCAATGAAAGAGCCCAGGGTAAGCCAGGCACACAGCGGGTTGACCATGAAAATCAGGATAGCCATGCCCAGGACGCAAATGGCCAGGGCAAACATCAGGGCCTGGACGGGGCTGACTTTGCCCTGCGGAATGGGGCGCTTGATCGTGCGCTGCATGATGGTATCGACCTGGTGATCGATCAGGTGATTAATCACGGCGCCTGCACTGGCCACCAGCGCAATACCCAGGTTGCCCCAGACCAGGATATCCAGCGGCACCATGCCTGGAACGGCCAGGAACATGCCCACCAGCGATGTCAGGATCATCATCATGACAACGCGGGGTTTACACATTTCGTAGTAATCCCGCCAGGTGGCAGACTTCGCAGCCTGTTTGTGTACTGATAATTCGGACATTGGCCTAGAACGCAGTGACTTTGCGTAGTCGGTAGTTGAGGGTGACAAGGGTGAGCAATAGTAATGCACCGCCCGCATTATGTGCAACCGCCACCCACAGCGGCAGTGAAAACACGATATTGCTGATGCCCAGGCTCACCTGGACTATAAGAAGAAACAGTAAAACATGGGTCAGGCGTTTGAGCTCCATCCCCCCGGCATTCTGGTAAAGCTTGTAGATCAAAAAGCCCAGCAGCAGGGTGACGACGATCGCACCCATGCGGTGAGCCATATGGATTGCCACCCTGGCTTCACCGTCCATTTGCCCGCCCAGGTAGTTGGGACCGATTTCCTGGGCAACGTTGAAGCCGTTGGCAAAGTCCATCGGCGGCAGCCAGCGTCCCTGGCAGGTGGGCAGGTCGGGACAGGCCAGCGCGGCATAATTCGAGCTTGTCCAGCCACCCAGGGTAATCTGGCAAACAAGCAGCACCAGGGCAATCATCGCCAGGGGTCTCAGGTTGACCCATTGGCGTACCGGTATATTGGGCTGTTGCCAGGGGCTGTTATTGAGCCGCAAGCCCAGCAACCATAGCAGGCTGAGTGTCGTGAAGCCCCCCAGCAAGTGCGTGGTAACCACCTGCGGCCAGAGCTTCAGGGTCACGGTCCACATCCCGAACATACCTTGCGCTATGACCAGTGCCAGGAGAAACAGGGGCAGCTTGAAAGGCTGGTCCGGTTTTTTGCGATGCTTCCAGGCAATGATATTGATGATGACAATAAGCAGTCCCAGGGTACTGGCAAAATAGCGGTGTATGACTTCAGGCCAGGCTTTATGGGCCTCGAAAGGGGCATCCGGGAATGCGGCTTCTGCCTGGGCGATTTCCTCCGCCGTTTCAGGGACTGTCAGAAAGCCATAACATCCTGGCCAGTCCGGACAGCCCAGGCCGGCATCTTCCAATCGTGTCCAGGCACCCAGTATGACCACGCACATGGCAAACAGCGTGGCAAAGAGCACCAGATTATGTAAAGGTTTTCCGCTTTTCATGAGTTGTTTCAGATTGTGCCCTGGCTTGTCGCCTGTTCTGCCGGGTTGGCCAGTATGCCAACCGATTCATTGTCACCCGTATATAGCCGGGTCAGTAGTTTCGCCGCCGGAATGGTCATCGCCACGATGATCAGCAGCGGAATGACGGTCCAGGCAATTTCCGTTGCCGTACTCTTGTGAAACGATGCTTCCTGCTTCTTTGACTTCCTGTAGGCCACAAGTGACCAGATGATGGCAGCATAAACGGCAGCGCCGATAGCCACACATGCCCAGAAAATAATCACATTAATGTCATTGGCCTGCATGCTAGTCTGTAACCAAGCCTGGTTTGGGCCCCGGGGCCAGTATCCACAAGAGCCCTGAAAGTCGGGAACGACAGCTGACCAGAACACCGGTTTCTGACGTGCCAATTCGGGGCGCGCATTATAACAGCCTTTTTTTCAGATTTGCCATTTGTGGTCCCTTGTTTCCAAAGGAGTTTTGGAAAATAATCCAGTCAGGCACATCTGCTTCACTTCTGACCCGGAATACTCCTATGACAGTACGCAGCTACATGGAATACCACCCCAAAATCGGCGACCGTGCCTACATTGATGCCAGTGCCATCGTCATTGGCAATGTGCGCCTGGGCGTGGATTCCTCGGTCTGGCCCATGTCCGTGATTCGCGGTGATGTCCATTCCATCACCATTGGTGATCGCACCAACATCCAGGATGGCTCTGTCCTGCATTGCACCTCGCCGGAGTCCTTTGGCCCTGATGGCTTTGCCCTGGATATCGGCAGCGATGTCACCGTGGGTCACCGGGCTGTATTGCACGGCTGTACCATCCATGACCGGGTGCTGATCGGTATGGGCGCTATCGTGATGGACGGTGCGGTAATTGAATCGGATATCATCCTGGGCGGCGGCAGTGTCGTCTCCCCGGGAAAGACTCTGACCAGTGGCGGTCTTTATGTGGGCTCACCCGCTGTGCGGGTGCGCGATTTGCGCGAAGAAGAAATTGATTTCCTGGTCTACAGCGCCAAACACTATGCCAAGCTCAAGGACATGCACCTGAATTCCTCAGAAGTCCTGAAGTAAGTACGTACGGATTCCCTTTCAGGATTGCCGCAAGCGGGCAAGAATATCAGCGGTTTCCGGCCGGATGCCGCGCCAGACCAGGAAGGATTCCGCCGCCTGCTCTACCAGCATGCCCAACCCGTCCATGACGTTTGCGGCCCCACTGTTTTCTGCCCACTGGCAAAATGCCGTGGGCTCGTTGCTGTACATCAGGTCATAACACCAGGTGTCTTGTGTCACGATGCCTTCAGGCAATGGCGGCAGGTCGCCCTGCAAGCTGGCGGATGTCGCATTGAAAACCCAGTCGAACTGCCTGCCTGCCAGGTCGTCGAAACCACCTCCGGATAAACTCTCCACACCCGCCTCTTCAGCCAGTGCACTGAAAGCAGAAGCCAGCTCTTCGGCCTTGCTGACGGTGCGATTGGCGATAAACAATGATGCCGGTTTTTGCGCCAGGAAAGGTTGCAGAATACCCCGGGTTGCCCCACCGGCGCCCAGCACCAGGAGTTGTTTGCCGGCCAGTGAGCCACCATGGTTGGCGAGAACATCCCTGACCAGCCCCAGGCCATCCGTGTTGTGCCCGCAAAGATGCTGCTGTTCATCAAGATAAAGCGTGTTGACGGCACCTGCCGTGCTGGCTTCAAGCGTCAAGTGTTTTGCCAGCGCACAGGCTTCCTGCTTGAAGGGTACGGTGACATTGGCACCTTTGCCGCCTGAGTTGAAAAACTCCTGCATGGTTTCGGTGAAACAATCGATGTCAGACAACAGTGTGCTGTATTCAAGCTGCTGGCCGGTTTGCTGCGCAAAGGCGGTATGGATCAACGGGGACTTGCTGTGACCGACAGGATTGCCGACGACGACGTAACGGTCCAAGGTGCACTTCCTTTTAACTATTGCAGGTGAAGCGCCAGTATAACTTGCTACAACACACCAGCATACGACAGCTCAGGCAGCCTGTTTAAGACCGACCAGCTGGCATACCTCAAGCCAACCAGTCTTTCGCTGGAAGAAAGTCAGTGTAGAGACGCGCTTCCTCGGTACCGGCTTCCGGCTGCCAGTCGTATTCCCAACGCACCTGGGGCGGCAGGGACATGAGTATGGACTCGGTGCGCCCGACTCCCGAACGTAGGCCGAAGATCGTGCCACGGTCAAACACCAGGTTGAATTCTGCATAACGTCCGCGGCGATATTCCTGGAACCATTTTTCCTTCTCGCCAAACGGGGTGTCCTTGCGTTTTTCTATGATGGGCACATAAGCGGGCAGGTAACTATCACCCACTGACTGCATGAAAGCGAAACACTTTTCAAAATCCCACTCATTCAGGTCATCAAAAAACAATCCGCCAATACCCCGGGCTTCATTTCGGTGAGACAACCAGAAATACTCATCGCACCATTTCTTGAAACGTGGATAGACTTCCGGCCCGAAATCATCACAGGCTTTTTTCGCTACCTGGTGCCAGTGAATACAGTCCTCTTCGAACCCGTAGTAAGGCGTCATGTCAAAACCACCGCCAAACCACCACACCGGCTCCTGTCCTTCCTTTTCCGCAATAAAAAACCGCACATTGGCATGGGAGGTCGGGACAAACGGGTTATCAGGATGAATAACCAGTGACACGCCCATGGCCTGGTAGGAACTGCCCGCCAGTTCGGGACGACTGGCAGAGGCCGAGGCCGGCAGGGAATCACCGAAGACATGGGAAAATGCCACGCCGCCTTTTTGCAAGACATCACCCTGGATAACCCGCGTCCTGCCACTGCCGCCGGTTTCACGGTCCCACTTGTCCTCGCCAAAACTGGCACTGCCATCGGCAGCTTCCAGGCCACTGCAAATCCTGTCCTGTAAATCGAGCAGGTATTCCCTGACGGCTTCACTGTTGATTGTTGTCACGCTTCACTCCAATTCCTGTTTCTTTCTATTATCTGTTGCCTGTTGCCTGTTACCAGCTTGATGACTTCTACCTGATAACATCCTGGCTCATGAGATCACGAATGGTGCTTGGCCCATCCTGACCTCCCAGCTCTCCGGGCAGGATGAAGTCCAGCCCTTCAGGAAAGTACTGCTCGACTTCAGCTTGTGTCAGGGCCGGTGGCTTGTCTGCCGGGTTGGCAGACGTGGATACCAGCATGCTTCCGCAGGTTTCGCACAAAGCTTTCACCAGGGGGTGCGCACTGATCCGAATGGCCACGGTTGCGAATTCTCCCTTGATCCAATCCGGAATAAATTGATAAGTATCAGGTAACAGCCAGGTATTTGGCCCCGGCCATGTTTTTTCCAGAATTTCCCGGTAGGCCGCAGGCAAGTCAACAACCAGGTTTTCTACCTGCGCCATGTTCGCTGCAACAAGGATAAGCCCCTTGCTGACCGGGCGCTGTTTCAATGACAGGATGCGCTGCACGGCCTCTTCATGCCGGGGATCACAGCCCAGGCCCCAGACTCCTTCCGTGGGGTAGGCAATAACCCCACCGGTGCTGATGATACCTGCTGCTTTTTCTATTTCTGTCATGGAAAAATACCGCTGGAAAATTCGCCGCGTATTCTCGCATCTTTTATGAGTCAGGCCCAATCGTTGCTGATCACAAAACCCCCTCCTTCACGCCTGACCAGGCCAAGCATTTCCAGTTCGGCCAGGGCTGCGGAGACCTGTGTTACAGGAAGGGCGCTTTCACTGACCAGGACATCAGTGAATACCGGGTCCCTGCCAATCAAGGCCAGTATCTGTTGCTGGACAGCATCCAGGGAGTGACCAGATGTATCAGCGTGGTCATGCTTGCACGTTGTCGAAACACTGGCGCCCTGGTAAGGGGCTGCACATTCCTCAAGGATCTCCCTGGCCTGCTCTACCAGTTTCGCACCTTCGGCAATCAGCCGGTGGCAACCCCTTGCCATGGGATTGTGAATGGAACCGGGAATGGCAAACACTTCACGTCCCTGCTCAAGGGCAAGTTTCGCCGTGATCATGGAGCCGCTTTTCAATCCGGCCTCAACCACCAGCACGCCCAGGCTAAGCCCGCTGATGATACGGTTTCGCCGCGGAAAGTTTTCCGGCCTGGGCAATGTCCCCGGATTGAATTCGCTTACCAGTGCGCCCTGCTCGGCAACGCGGGCAAACATCTCCCGATTGCCCGCCGGGTAAATTTCATCAATGCCTGTGCCCAGCACAGCAACGGTTTTCCCATTTTCTGCCAGGGTGCCCCGGTGACTTTCCACGTCGATCCCCAGTGCCAGTCCGCTGCAGATGCCCAGGCCATGGGCTGCTATTTCGCCGGCAAAATGACGGGCATTTCGGCGCCCGTCCACAGTGGGTCTTCTGCTGCCAACCATGGCAATCATCGCCTTGCCAGGCAGGGTTGGATCGCCTTTCACATAGAGCACCGGCGGTGGATCGGGAATTGTTGCCAGCAAGCCAGGGTATTGCGGATCATGAAGTGTGATGATGTGCTGGCGGCCCTGCTCCTTCCAGGACAGGGCGTTGTCCACGGCTTTTTTGACGTCATCGCCCATCCTGCCCTGCCCGGCATTTCTGATACACCTGGCAGTATCATCGTTGACCCCTGCCCGGACCAGCTGCCCAGGTTCTGCAGCCAGCACGGAGACAGGATCATGGAAAGTCTCAAGCAGGCGGTTGAACAGGCGAGAATGCATACCCGGAATATGGGCTAATGTCAGCCAGGGTAATAAATTCCCGGCCTGGTTGTGGTGGTCTGGCCTGGTAGTGGCCGGAGAGTCTTGCGGAGTTGTCGGGTACATTGGTCATCCATGACCAGGCCCGAATTCGATCAGGGTGTGACGACGAAATCCTCTAGGCGTACAACACCATCTGCACTGAGGATGACTCCGAGACTGGTGTCATCAAATACCCTGTAGATTAGTACCGATGCGTATATCTCGCCATCGAAGGTTTCAACATTTTCGTTACTGAACCCCAGTGAACGCTTGAAACGTTCGCCAACCGTGGCAGTACCGATTTCATCTTCAACAACGATATCCGGTCTTTGCAGGGCCAGCAGGTCGCCGGTCCTCAGGCGATCGCCACTGCCCTTGTTGATCACGATGGTGTCGTACTTGCCGCCGACACGTCGGCCGGTTGCAATATCCAGGATACGGGCATTGACAGAAAATGACGGAGGCTGTGGAAAGTAATTGGAGTCAATGCGATTACCGGCACTCGGAATGAAGCGGTCACCCTGGCGGGCTTCTTCCCGAATATCGGAAACGCGCAGGGTGGCATTATCACCATCGCGCTCAAGAATTACCGCTGTGCCAATGAGCCTGCCTTCAACACCCACGACCTCACCCGAATCGGGATCAATATATTCACGGCCCGGCCTGACAATATCGTACTGGTCGACGTTGCTGCTCCAGCTTCCCTTGGCAAAAATATCATCGGTGTCGCTGGTAAACAGGTTACCGGAACGGTTCCCCAACAGGTAAGGTGAGCTGTCCAGTTCGCCGGCAGGAATCACGATATTGCCGCTTAACACGGCACTGATCTGGTCAAGCGGAATGGCATCAATGGCACCGCTTAATGGCTGGCGCCTGACTTGCGGCGACAACCTGACGGAGCGCAGGCCTTCAGCATCTGGCACGCCACCACGGTTCAGGGTCAGAATGGGGCCGTCAGCGGTATATTGAATTTCAATGATGTCACCTGGATAGATCAGGTGCGGGTTTTCAATTTGCGGATTCAGTTCCCAGACTTCCGGCCAGAGCCAGGGGTCGGTCAGGAAACGCCCCGAAATATCCCACAGGGTGTCGCCACGGACAACCTCATAGCGCGCCGGTGCATCTTCACGAATCTGCACCTGGTCGGCAGCAAAAAGGGCACCAGAGAGGCTCTGCAACAACAGCATAACCGGTATCAATTTTTTCAACGTGTTTACCATTGGCAACCTCGTCAGGCTGGTCTGGGCAGGCCGGCCATTTGTAATTTTTCAGAATAGTAACAATAAGTGCTTAGATTATATATGCTTAGCAAGCTTATTTTACGTAAATTGTGACGTATTTTGGTATTCCGGTGTCACTATCAGAGCATAAATTTAAAAATCTCACTGTGATTGGCGTATCATAAGGGCTTGAGCCTTTTCAAAATGCCCCGATATATAGACCTATGAGCCTCATGACGATCCTGGAATTCCCCGATCCGCGGCTGCGCAAGAAAGCGGAGCCGGTGGCGCAGGTGGATGACGATATTCGAACAACCCTGGATGACATGGTTGAAACCATGTATCACGCCGAGGGAATAGGGCTTGCCGCCACACAGGTCAATGTGCACAAGCGTATGCTGGTGATCGATATTTCCGAGCAGCGCAATGAGCCCCAGGTGTTTATCAACCCGGAAATCACGGTCATTGACCCGGAACCCCTGGGTCATGAAGAGGGCTGCCTGTCCGTTCCCGGTTATTACGAACTCGTCTCCAGGCCCCGAAAAGTCAGGGTAAATGCCCTGGACAGGGACGGTAAGGCCTTTGAGCTCGAGGCCGAAGGCATAATGGCGGTATGCATACAGCACGAAATTGACCACCTCAATGGCAAGCTGTTCGTTGACTATATTTCTGCCCTGAAGCGCCAGCGCATCAAGTCCAAGCTGGAGAAAGAACACCGCCAGCAAAAAACCGCGACCCCGGCCTGACACCGGCCCCTGTTAATACCATGAAAGACCAGCCCCTGCGCATTGTTTTCGCCGGCACACCCGGTTTTGCTGCCGAGCACCTGAAAGGCCTGCTGGCGGCACATCACCATGTCGTGGGTGTCTTCACGCAACCTGACCGACCTACCGGCCGGGGCAAAAAAATCCAGCCAACCCCCGTCAAAGCCGTGGCCCAGCAACATGCCATTCCCGTGTTCCAGCCACAAAAACTCGACGAGGCAGCCTGTTCGGACCTGGCGGCCCTGCAGCCTGACGTCATGATCGTGGTAGCTTACGGACTGATTTTGAGCCAGGCCGTGCTCGATATTCCCCGGCTGGGCTGTGTTAACGTGCATGCTTCACTGCTGCCACGCTGGCGCGGCGCAGCCCCGGTTGAGCGGGCCATTCTGGCCGGCGACAGTGAAACCGGGGTTTCCCTCATGCAAATGGATGCAGGGCTGGATACCGGGGATGTCCTGCTTGAGCTGCCTACCCCCATAAAAATCCATGACAACGGCCAGACCATTACCGAACGCCTGATTTCACTGGGTATAGAAGGCCTTAACCGCCTGCTGCCCGACCTGGCCAATTACCAGGCCAGGGCTGTTGTTCAGGACGATGCAAGCACCACCTATGCCGCCAAGCTGACCAAGGCAGAATCGCAGATTGACTGGCATCAGCCTGCCAGCCAGGTGCATCGCCAGGTCCAGGCCTTTTTCCCCCGCTCACCGGCCTGGTGCTACCTGGGAGATGACCGTCTTCGCCTGATTGCCGCCCTGCCCGAGCCGTTTGCGGGTCAAGCCGAGGCCGGCACCATCATCAGTCTCCGGCCGGACAGCATGTCTGTCGCCTGCGGTGAAAATGCACTGAAGATATTAAAGGTGCAGTTGCCCGGCAAAAAGCCCCTGGCCCTCAGGGACATTTTCAACGGCAATCCCGGGTTGTTCTCCACCGGCGACTCTCTCGCGGCCCCGGACGGGGCCTGAGCACACCTGATGAAAGCTAAAAGTGACCGCTTACTTTCTGTTTATATACTGAAAAGCCTGGTCTCTGGAAGCGGCTCATTATCATCGCTGCTCAAGGAGGCCCGCAGCGACAACCCCGATGCCAACCTGGCACTGGTCAGTGAATATACCTATGGTGTGTGTCGCTGGTACCACCAACTGGCCTTTTTCAGTAGCCGCCTGATGGACAAACCCCTTCGCAACAAGGACCTGGATGTCCATTGCCTGATACTGCTGGGACTCTACCAGTTGTTTCACATGCGCACTCCCGACCACGCCGCGGTGAATGAAAGTGTTGCCCTGACCAGGCAGCTGAAAAAACCCTGGGCCAAGAACCTGGTCAACGCCGTACTGCGCCAGGCCCTGAGAGATATGTCCGCCCTGGAAGAAGCTGCCAAAGCCGATTCATCTGCCCGCCTGTCCCACCCCGAATGGCTGGCATCAGCATTTCAAGCCGACTGGCCGGAGCAGGCCGAAAGCCTGATGCTGAACAATAACCAGCGCGCGCCCATGATCCTGCGGGTTAACAGCCAGCGCTGCCCCCGTGAAGATTACCTGTCTCGCCTGTCAGAGGCCGCCATCCCTGCCCGGCCCGGCCCGCATACCAGCACCGCTGTCATCCTGGAGTCCCCGGTTGAGGTCAGCGAACTTCCCGGTTTTGAGGCCGGCCTGGTCAGCGTTCAGGACGAGGCCTCCCAGCTGGTCGCCCCATTGCTCAATCCCGCCAGTGGCGACAGGATTCTTGACGCCTGTGCGGCTCCCGGCGGCAAAACCTGCAGCCTGCTAGAGTACACACCCGGCCTGTCCATGCAGGCCCTGGACAACAGTGAATCCCGCCTAGCCCGTGTTCGGGAAAACCTGGAACGCTGCCACCTGGAAGCCGACCTGTTATGCGCCGATGCCACAGAAACCGGGGCCTGGTGGAATGGCGAGCCCTTTGACAAGATTCTCCTGGATGCCCCCTGTTCCGGCACCGGCGTCATTCGCAGACACCCGGATATCAAGCTACTCAGACGCCAGCAAGACCTGGCTGAACTCAACGCTCTGCAGCAAAAATTGCTGATGTCCCTGTGGGCCTGCCTGAAACCTGGCGGAAGGCTGCTTTATTCCACCTGTTCAGTACTGCGCGATGAGAACGAAAGGCAAGTAGCTGCTTTCCTCGACCAAACGCCGGATGCGGTCAATGTGCCAATCTCTATTGACGGGGCATTGCCTTGCAGCATTGGCCTGCAGTTTCTTCCCGCGGTGGCCGGTACTGACGGCTTTTACTATGCCTTGCTGGAAAAACTGTAAGCAATTGCCCCGCTTAACAATTTTCCCGGTTCCGTTTCAGTCTCACGCGCATAGGCATATAATTGGCGCGCACGTAATGCATGAAGTCAGCGGGAGTTTTCCGAATCAATGAAAATTATCATTCTCGGCGCCAATAAGGTCGGCGCCGCGCTGGCTGAAAATCTTGCCAAGGAAGCCAACGACATCACTGTCGTGGACCCCAGTGCCATCCGCCTGCGGGAATTAAAAGACCGCCTGGATATTGCCACGGTAGAGGGCCAGGTATCTTATCCGAATATCCTTGAAAGTGCCGGCGCCCGAGATGCCGACATGCTGATTGCCATCACGGACAGCGACGAGGTCAACCTGGTGGCCTGCCAGATTGCCTATTCCCTGTTCCGAACCCCGAAGAAAATCTGCAGGCTGCGCTCCAACTCTTATGTCGGGGAACCCAAGCTGTTCAGTCCGGAAGCCATTCCCATCGATGTTGTCATCAGCCCCGAGCAGGAAGTCTCTCACTACATCAAGAGCCTTATTGATCTGCCCGGCTCGCTGCAGGTGCTGGATTTTGCCGATGGTCATGTCCAGCTGGTTGGCGTCAAGGCCACACGAGGAGGCCCTCTGGTCAATCAGGAAATTGCCCAGCTGCGCGAGCACATGCCCAACATTGATACCCGCGTAGCAGCCATCTTTCGCCAGAACCGGCCGATCATGCCCGAAGGCACGACTATCATTGAAGAAGGTGATGAGGTCTTTTTCATTGCCGCCAAGGAAGATATTCGTGATGTCATGAGCGAGCTGCGCAAGGTCGACAAACCCTACAAGAAAATCATGATTGCCGGCGGCGGCAATATCGGTGAACGCCTGGCCGCCTCACTTGAAAAGAATTACCGCACCAAGATCATCGAGATGGATTTCGAACGTTGCAAGGATCTCACCGAGCGCCTGAAAAGCACGACAGTGCTGCATGGCGATGCCTCGGACCAGGAAATGATGATCGGCGAAAACATTGAAGATACCGATGTATTTCTTGCCCTGACCAATAATGATGACGCCAACATCATGTCCTCCCTGCTCGCCAAACGCATGGGCGCAGCCCGGGTCATGACCCTGATCGCCAACCCCGCCTACGTGGACCTGATCCAGAGTGGTGAAATTGATATTGCTATCTCACCGCAGCAGGCAACCATCGGCAGTCTGCTGACCCATATACGCAGGGGCGATGTGGTCAATGTCTATTCCCTGCGCCGCGGTGCCGCCGAAGCCATGGAAGCCATTGCCCATGGCGACAAGAGCACCTCCAAGGTGGTCGGTAAGAAAATCGAGGATATCGATTTACCGGAAGGCACAACGATCGGCGCGATTGTTCGCGATGAAAAGGTCTTTATCGCCCATGACGATATCGTGATCGAAACAGATGACCACGTCATCATGTTCCTGGTCGACAAGAAACGGATACCGGAACTTGAACGGCTGTTCCAGGTTGGACTCACCTTCTTCTGATAAATTGCCTGCCGGGCAATGGTCTGACGAAACATCACAATGAAAAAAGCCAACAACCAGAGAGCCTCACTTCAAGTATGAACCTGCCGGTCATATTTCGCATACTCGGGGTTTTGCTGATGCTGTTCAGCTTTTCCCAGCTGCCGCCCCTGGCAGTTTCCTGGTATTACCAGGACGGTGTTCTCTATTCCTTCCTGACTACTTTTTTCCTGACCCTGCTCTCGGGCTTCGTGCTCTGGGCACCGGTAATGAACAACCGCCAGGAACTGCGAACCCGGGACGGCTTCCTGGTGGTCACCCTGTTCTGGTCAGTACTGGGATCCTTCGGTAGCTTTCCGTTTATTTTTACTGCCTCGCTGGACATGTCGGTCACAGATGCCTTTTTTGAATCCATTTCGGGTCTCACCACTACCGGCGCCACCGTGTTGTCCGGCCTGGATACCCTGCCCCGGTCCATCCTGTATTACCGGCAACAGCTCCAATGGCTTGGCGGCATGGGCATCATTGCCATCGCTGTGGCCATCCTGCCTATGCTTGGCATAGGCGGCATGCAGCTCTACCGTGCCGAAAGTCCCGGTCCCATCAAGGACAACAAGCTTCTTCCTCGTGTCACCCAGACTGCCAAGGCCCTGTTATTTATCTACATCAGCCTGACCATGTTATGTGCACTTGCGTATTTCCTTGCAGGAATGAGCATTTTCGACGCAATTGGCCACAGTTTCGCAACAGTTGCCATCGGAGGCTTCTCCACGCACGATGCCAGTATCGGCTTTTTCAACCACGTGGGCATCGAGTTGATTGCCACGGTTTTCATGTTTATTTCCGGCATCAATTTCGCCCTGCACTTTTTTGCCTGGGAAAATAAAAGCTACAAGCATTACTTTCGCGACTCCGAATTCCTCTTTTACAGTGGCATGCTGGGTACGGTTTCCGTCATTACCATCCTGTTCCTTTATTTTTCCAATACCTATGAATTCAGCGATGCCATATTCAAGGGGCTGTTTGAAGTGGTGTCCATTACCACTACAACCGGGTTCAGCGCGGCCGATTTCAGTTCCTGGCCAACCTTCCTGCCCTTCCTGCTTTTTTACATGGCCATCGTGGGTGCCTGTGCCGGCTCAACCGGTGGTGGCATGAAGGTCATCCGGATCGTGTTGATTATCAAACAGGGCTTTCGCGAAATCGAACGCCTGATTCACCCCAATGCCGTCATCCCCATCAAGCTCGGCAGCCAGCGTGTTCCTGACCGGGTCATCGAATCAGTCTGGGGATTTTTCTCCGTCTACGTGATGGCCTACATGATCATGCTGCTGGCCTTGTTGGCGTCAGGCCTGGATATCACGACGGCATTCACCGCCGTAGGCGCCAGCATAAATAATCTTGGACCAGGTCTTGGAGGTGTTGCGGAAACTTACGGGGACATACCGGATTCGGCCAAGTGGATTCTCTGCCTGGGTATGTTACTTGGCCGACTGGAAGTGTTCACCCTGCTGGTCATTCTCACGCCGAGCTTCTGGCGTAACTGATACCAGCCTTATCCGGACATATCCCTGTCGTTCATCAAGACCTGCAATGTTGACCAGGCCTCTTCCACCGTAAACGCCTCCATGCAGGCAGACATGCTGGTTTTTGGCTGCCGATAATGACAGTCGCGTTTATAACAGGGCGCACAGTGAAATGGCTGGGGTGAAGCGACCAGTTGATCCTGTTTCTTACCGGTCGTTCCAATAAGCCTGGCGCTGGTGGGTCCATACAGGGTGACAGCCGGTGTGCCTGTCATGGCTGTCAAGTGGGCAAGGCCGGTATCACAACACACCGCCCCTGCTGCACCCTGAATCAAACCTCCGGTTTCCGACAGGGATAACCTTGGCAGCGCAATAGCATTGTCATGAGCTTTCGCGATTGTTTCCGCCCTGTCCAGTTCTTCCCGGTTGCCCCCGGGAAGCAGTACATGGAAACCATCACCCCCTGCTTTTTCAATCAGTGAATGCCAGTGTGACTGCGGCCATAGCTTGGTTGTCCAGCTCGCGTTGTGGACAAGAAACAGGTAACGATCCGGTAATGCGATGTCCGGCCGACGAAAGGCATCCTGTCTGAGACCATAGTCCGGCGTGCTGTCAGGCAGCGGATAGTCTAGGGCAGTTGCAAACAGTTGTCGCTGCCGGGCAATGGCATGCTGGTTTTTATCAATAGGGATGCGGTTCGCATACGCCAGGTAGGCAGGCTGTTCCGCGACACTGGCTTTATCCATGCCATGCACCGGCCCACGTCGCAACATACTGATAAAACTGCTTTTGACATTGTTCTGGGCATCAATCACCAGGTCGTAATCATGCCTGTTGAGCTCACGATAGAAACGTTTGAATTCACCGGCCCTTGTTGAAGCCCAGAAATTTTTTTTCCAGCGCCGGTGAGCACTGGTATAAATCTTGTCTACGGCAGGATGCCAGGAGGGGACCTCGGCAAAAGTTTCATCCACGACCCAGTCAAAAACAATATCGGGCCAGACTGAACGTGCATCGGTCAAGGCGGGCAGGGCATGCATCAGGTCACCCATGGAGGTGAGCTTGATGATCAGGACACGTTTACTCTTGATAACGGGAACCACTCTGGAAAATTGCAGCAGCGCTATTATCCATGACCCACTGCTGCCGGGACAGACCTGTTTTCAGGAAAACAGCTTTTTCAGTTTGGCTGTCCAGCCATGACGACGACCATGCTTGTTTGCTGCCCGGTCATCTTCGACAAAATTGATCTGGATGGACTGGCGTGACCCTTCAAATGCCGGGTAACCGTGCCAGCAGTTATCCGTTACCTTGAAGGCAATCATAGTGCCGGCATCCGGAGTTACTTCGGCAGTGTAATCATCCATATTTTCACTACGCAAAATGCGAAGCTTGCCTGTGTCGGCCTGCCAGGTGTCATTGAAGTAGATCAGGATGGTGGCCATTTTGGATTTGGAGTCAGTGTGGATCCTGCCGTCCTTGGCGCGGGATACACCACGCAAGGTCACCACCATGGGCCTGTCCCTGAGATCAATATCCAGTTTTTGGGAAATGATTTCCCGGAACTCCGGGTTATCCAGCTCTTTCAGCAGTGCATCAAAACGCGGACCCGGGTTCACTTCGCTGAGCGCGAAACTGCCACCGGAATGAATTGCCGGAAAATCCGCCAGCACATCGCCAACATGTTCAGTGGCAACAGACCGGTTCACAATAAAGTGAGGGTAGGGGCTGGCTTCTGTCTGTGCTGCAGTGATGGCCTGCAGATCCAAAATCGCACTCATTGGCATACTCTACTCTAGTGTCCTGTCTGGTTGGCAAAATTATTCCGTGTCGATGCGTATCATTCAAGCCATTCAATACACTGGCCCATTGCACACCACCAGGGCACACAACCGGCTAATAAGGTCGCTGTTGTCCGGGCGGCACTCGCTTGTATCGTTTGTATTCCCACTGGTATTGCGCAGGAACAATATTCACTGCGCTTTCTATACTGGCATTCATGGCAGTAACTGAATCCGATATATGCTCAGCATATATTTTGTGGTCCACTTGCCTGAAGATAATTTTCCAGCCGGGCTTGCCCAGGCGCGTGATCCTGGCTGCAAAACCCAGCACGGCCCTGGCACCGGTTTTTTGGAGCAACCGACTCACCAGGGTCATTGTCAGCACATCCTTGCCGAAAAAGGGGGCAAACTCACCGCTATTGGCATCATCCGGCACCTGGTCTGGCAAGATGCCTACAACTTCGCCTCTTTTAAGCGATTTTACCAGCGAGATGATGCCTTTTGCGTCAGTTGCTACCATATTTGCACCCGCCCGGCTGCGTGCCTGGTAGATCAGCCGGTTCAAACGCTCATCCCGGGGTGCCTGGTACAACTGGCTGCTCTGTCCGCACCCGCAACGATTCAGGTATAAACCAAAAACCTCCCAGTTACCCAGGTGAGGTGCAATGACGACCGTGCCGCGTTTTTCAGCCTGGGCCTGCTCCAGCAGCTCCAGTCCTTCGACTTCCAGCACGTGGTCCATCACCTTGTCCGCTGGCCAGAGCCAAACCGGCCCGCATTCTGTGACAGTTTGGAAAGTATTGCAAATACTGTCTTTGCCAAGAAGCAGGCGCTCACTTTCACTTTTTCCCGGGTAAGAAATGGCCAGGTTTGTCCGGGTCGTGGTGACCATCCGTGTGGATAAGGCCCAGCAGATTCTTCCCAGCAGGGTGCCGACATGCCGGGCCCCTCCCAGGGGCAGCAGGGCCAGGCAGCGCAAAAAGAATATGAGCAATGCAGATTTCAAAATATCAGATGCTGTAAAGCCACCGTTTCTCTGCCATTGCGTTGCCTGAATAAACCGGGGCAGGGGGCAGTTTATTCTCGCTATCAAGGCGCGTTTTTAGCATAATTAGCGCTTTTTCGAGCCCAGCCGGGATTTTAGCGTAATTTTCATTCTCAGGAGCCTTTTTTGAGTACTTCGACCCCTGTTGATGTATCCACCTTTCAGGGACTAATTCTTGCCCTTCAGCAATTCTGGGCTGATCACGGCTGCGTGATCATACAGCCTCTGGACAATGAAGTCGGTGCCGGCACCTTCCATCCTGCCACTTTTTTGCGTGCCATTGGCCCGGAAAGCTGGAACAGCGCCTATTTACAGCCCTGCAGACGCCCTACTGACAGCCGTTACGGTGAAAACCCGATGCGTCTTCAGCACTATTACCAATTCCAGGTCATCCTGAAACCGTCGCCTGACAACTTCCAGGAATTGTATCTAAATTCGCTAAAAAACCTGGGTATTGACACGAACGTTCACGATATTCGCTTTGTCGAAGATAACTGGGAGTCGCCTACGCTGGGGGCCTGGGGGCTCGGTTGGGAAGTCTGGCTCAATGGCATGGAGGTGACCCAATTTACCTACTTCCAGCAGGTCGGGGGCCTGGAATGTTTCCCGGTCAGCGGTGAAATTACCTACGGTATCGAGCGAATTGCCATGTACCTGCAAGGCGTGGACAGTATTTTCGATATCGTCTGGGCAGAAACCCCCAACGGCACCGTGACCTACGGCGATGTGTTTCACCAGAACGAAGTGGAGATGTCAGCCTACAACTTTGAGCATGCCAATACCGAGCTGCTGTTTCGCGGTTTTGATGATGCCGAAAGCCAGTGCCAGTACCTGATTGATCAAAAGCTGGTACTGCCGGCTTACGAAATGGTGCTCAAGGCCTCGCATACATTCAATCTGCTCGATGCCCGCTCGGCCATTTCCGTGACCGAGCGCCAGCGCTATATTCTCAGGGTTCGTACCATGGCCCGGGCTGTTGCCCAGGGCTATTACGATTCCCGCGCAAGACTAGGGTTCCCGTTGGCCCCGGAAGCATTACGCAAGACCAGCCTGGAGAAGTTCAGCGATGAGTAGCCGGGACCTGTTAATCGAAATCGGCACCGAGGAACTACCGCCCAAAGCCTTGCCCGGATTATCCGCGGCCTTTGAAAGGGAAGTGGCCGCCGGACTGGACAAGCAGTCGCTTGACCATGGCGGTATCACTCGTTTTGCCACACCACGACGACTTGCCCTTCTGGTGAGCGGCTTACAGGAATGCCAGGATGACGCCAGTGTTGAAAAGTTTGGCCCTGCACTGAAAGCCGCTTTTGATGACGCTGGCAACCCAACAAAAGCTGCAGAAGGTTTTGCCCGTTCCTGTGGTGTGAGCGTTCAGGATCTGGCAGAAAAAAGTGACGGCAAGGTCACCAAGCTTTACTACCAGGCTACCAAGGCGGGGGAGCAAACAACCCATTTGTTGCCCGGCATCATTACCACTGCCCTGGCCAACCTGCCGATTCCCAAGCGCATGCGCTGGGGCGCTTCCATGGAAGAATTTGTGCGCCCGGTACACTGGGTGGTTATCCTGTTTGGTGAAGAGGTTGTACCAGCCACCATCCTGGGTGTCGACGCAGGCAGCTCGACCAGGGGTCATCGCTTCATGCATCCGGAGGCCATTACCCTGGGTTCACCGGCAGAATATTCCACGGCCTTGCAGGATACCGGTTTCGTCATGCCTTCTTTTGCTGAACGAAAAGAGGCTGTCAGGAAACAGATACAGGCACAGGCCGATCAGCTCAAGGCCGTCATTGATATTGATGAAGAACTGCTCGAAGAAGTCACAGCCCTGGTGGAGTGGCCTGTTGCCCTGACCGGCTCGTTTGATAAACGCTTTCTTGAGGTACCCAAGGAAGCACTGGTGTCCTCCATGAAAAAGCACCAGAAATGCTTCACCCTGGAAGACTCGCAAGGCAGAATCCTGCCCAACTTCATCACAGTCAGCAACCTGGTCAGCAAGGATCCGGCAAGGGTGATCGCCGGCAATGAGCGCGTGATTCGTCCACGCCTGGCTGATGCCGCTTTCTTTTTTGAACAGGACAAGAAATCAAGCCTGGCTTCGCGCCAGGACAAACTTAAAACGGTCATCTTTGAACAGTCCCTGGGTACTGTCTATGACAAGTCCCAACGGGTTGGACAGTTTGCCCGGTTTATTGCTGGCAAACTGGGTTATGACGAAAACAAGGCGGGCAGGGCGGCTGAGCTGGCCAAGTGCGACCTGCTTTCCGGCATGGTGGGTGAATTCGCCGACCTGCAGGGCATCATGGGCAGTTATTATGCCCTGCATGACGGCGAAGATAAGGAAGTCGCGCGGGCGATAGACGAACAATACCTGCCGCGTTTCGCCGGCGATGACTTGCCCGAAACCCACACCGGAATTGCGCTGGCCCTGGCTGAACGTCTCGATACCATTGTTGGCCTGTTCGGTATTGGACAGCCCCCCACAGGATCAAAAGATCCCTATGCCCTGCGCCGCGCTGCCCTGGGTATTCTTCGTATCGTGGTAGAGAAGCAGCTTGACCTTGATCTGGCCGACTGTGTGAGTAATGCCGTGAGCCATTTTTCGGCATTACCGAAAGCGGATAACCTGGAAGTCACCGTTCTGGATTTCATTTTTGAGCGTTTTCGCGCCTGGTATGCCGATGAAGGTGTCAGGGCCAATATCTTCCTGGCCGTGGATGCTGTTCGTTCGACACGGCCCCGGGATTTCGATTTACGCATTCATGCCGTCCAGGATTTCACTTCACTTAAGGAAGCCGAAGCCCTGGCAATGGCCAACAAACGCGTTTCCAATATTCTGTCCAAGCTCGATACGCAACCAGACCAGGAAACCGATGCCAGCCTGTTGACCGAAGAAGCCGAAAAACAGCTGGCTGCAAAAATTGATCAGTTGCTTGAACAGGTTGAGCCTATGCTGGTGCAACAGGAATACAGCAAGGCGCTCACTGCCATGGCCTCCCTGCAAACAGACGTGGACCGGTTCTTTGACGAAGTCATGGTCAACACGGATGATGAGAAAGTCAGGATGAACCGACAATCCCTGTTGCAGAAACTTCGACACCTGTTTTTGCAGATCGCCGATATTTCACTGCTCCAGACTTCATGAAATCCTTATCATGAAGTCTCCCTTGATCATTCTCGACCGGGACGGTGTCATTAACCATGACTCGGACGAATACATCAAAAGCGAAGATGAGTGGTTTCCCCTGGCCGGCAGTATTGATGCCATCAGTGAGCTTTCCAAATCCGGTTTCAGGGTCTGTGTAGCGACCAACCAGTCCGGCCTTGGGCGTGGCCTGTTTGATGAATTTACCCTGGCCCGCATGCACGAGCTGATGATCAGCCTGGTGGAAGAGAAGGGCGGTTCAATCTCCGGCATATTTTTCTGCCCCCACAGACCCGATGAGGGATGTGAATGTCGCAAGCCCAAACCCGGGTTGTTGAACCAGATTGAAGAGCAGTTTTCCTGTTCTGTAGCCGGCTCCTGGTTTGTCGGTGATACAGAAAAGGATATCGATGTAGCCCTGGCCAAAGGCTGCAAGCCCATACTTGTGCTTACCGGAAAAGGCACGCTGACCCAGTCTATAATGGACCCGGCCAAACTTGCCAAGGTGCCGGTTTTTGATGACCTTTTCTCTGCTGCCATGTTCATTATTGCCGACCATAACAACGCGGCAAACTGACCAGCCAATGCTCATCCTGCGCTCATCACTTTTTTACCTGGGTTATTTCACCACCCTGGTACCCCACGCAACCATTTGTGTAATCCTGGGCCTGTTCATGCCCATCGGTATGCGTTATCGCTACTTCCTGGTCTGGAATGCCTTCACTATCTGGTGGTTGAAAATTACCTGTGGCGTGAAATATGAGGTCATCGGAAAAGAAAATGTGCCATCTGACCCCTTTGTGCTGCTGGCCAATCACCAGAGTCCCTGGGAAACACTGTTCCTGTACTGGGAGTTCCTGCCCATCTGTGCCATTCTTAAAAAGCAGCTGCTCAATATTCCTTTCTTTGGCTGGGGATTACGCCTGCTCAGGCCAATTGCCATTGATCGGAGCAAGAAAAGCAAGTCGTTGCAGCAACTCATGAAGCAGGGGCGTGAACACCTGGATGATGGATTCTCCGTCCTGGTCTTTCCGGAAGGTACTCGCGTGGAACCCGGGGTGGAAAAACGTTATTCCGGAGGCGGAGCCGAATTGGCATTAACCAGTGGCAGGAAGATTTTACCCGTGGCCCATAATGCCGGCTTATGCTGGCCGGCACACAAGTTCATCAAGTATCCCGGTACCGTCAAGGTAATCATCGGAAAGCCGATTGACCCCGCCGGGCGAACGACAAAGGAAGTCACCCGGGAAGTCGAGGCCTGGATTCGCCAGGCCATTACATACCAGAAGCAGTGACGCTATACGTCCAGGTTTGACACGTTCAGCGCATTGTCCTCGATAAACGCCCGCCTTGGCTCCACCTGGTCACCCATCAGGGTAGAAAACAGCTGGTCAGCGCTCATGGCGTCCTCGATCGTGACACGGGTCATGCGGCGGAATTCCGGATCCATGGTGGTCTCCCACAATTGTGACGGATTCATTTCACCGAGACCTTTGTATCGCTGCAGGTAGATACCCTTCATGGCTTCTTTCATGAGCCAGTCCAGCGCATGTTTGAAATCGGCAACAATCTGGGTTTTTTCACCCCGTTTCACATACGCACCCGGCTCAAACATGCCAGAGAGTTTTTCACCCAGCCCGATAATGTCGCTGTATTCTTTTGACTTGAACAGCTCGGGGCGCAAGGTGGTCTTTCGTGAAACACCATGCACGATCGATTTCACCATGGGCTCGTAAACTTTTTCTTCTTCATCATGGACCACGCTGAATTCATAGATGGCACCCGATGACTTGTTTATGGCAACGGCTTCTTCCAGTTCCCTGGCCCATTGTTCAACCTTGTCCTTGTCTGACATGTCTTCAAAGGTCAGTTGGGGCAACCTGATCAGCTCTTCCAGGACTTCACTGGGATACTGGCGGGACAATCTTTTTATTATTGAACGTACGTTTCGATACTCGTTGACGATGCTTTCCAGGGCGCTGCTGCTGATACCCGGGGCATCGGCATTGACATGCAGGCTGGCCCCTTCAAGGGCATTCTGGGTCTGGAACAAGGCCAGTTCATCGTCATCCTTGAGGTACTGTTCCTGCTTGCCCTTGCGAATCTTGTAGAGCGGCGGCTGTGCAATAAAAATATGGCCACGTTCCACCAGCTCGCGCATCTGCCTGAAAAAGAAGGTCAGTAGCAGGGTGCGGATATGGGAGCCGTCTACATCGGCGTCGGTCATGATAATAATGCTGTGGTACCTGAGACTGTCGGGATCAAACTCCTCTGCCCCGATGCCGCAACCCATTGCCTTGATGAGCGTGCCGATTTCAGCCGAACTGAGCATCTTGTCAAAACGCGCTTTTTCCACATTGAGAATCTTACCCTTGAGCGGCAGGATTGCCTGGTTCTTGCGGTTACGCCCCTGCTTGGCAGAGCCGCCGGCAGAATCACCCTCCACAATGTACAGTTCAGACAGGGCAGGATCCTTTTCCTGGCAATCAGCCAGTTTGCCGGGTAGACCTGCAACATCCAGTGCCCCTTTGCGTCGGGTCATTTCACGCGCCTTGCGCGCGGCTTCCCGGGCGCGAGCTGCATCCAGCATCTTGTTCACGATGCTCTTCGCTTCCTGCGGGTTCTCCATCAGGAAATCTGAAAACTGGCGGCCCATTTCCTGCTCCACGGCGGTTTTCACTTCCGAGGAAACCAGCTTGTCCTTGGTCTGGGAAGAAAACTTGGGATCCGGGACTTTCACTGAAATGATTGCGGTCAGTCCTTCGCGTGCGTCATCGCCAGAGGTCTGTACTTCCTTGCCTTTACGGCCTTCCAGTTCCTTGTCGATATAGCTTTTCAGCACACGGGTGAGGGCTCCGCGAAAACCGGCCAGGTGAGTACCGCCGTCACGCTGAGGAATATTGTTGGTGTAGGCGTAGATGTTTTCCTGGTAGGCGTCATTCCACTGCAGTGCCACTTCTATACCAATACTGTCGAGCTCGGAAGAAAAGTGGAAGACCTTGTTTATCGGGGTCCTGTTCTGGTTCAGGTAATTGACGAAGGCTTCCAGGCCACCGTCATATTTGAACGTTTCTGTCTTGTCCGTGCGCTCATCTGTCAGCTCAATGGCAATGCCGGCATTCAGAAATGCCAGTTCACGCAGCTTCTTGGCAAGAATATCGTACTCAAACTCGATATTGGTGAAGGTATCCACGGAAGGCTTGAAATGACACAGGGTACCGGAGATGTCGGTATCCCCGACGACTTTCAAAGGCTCTTCAGGGACACCATGGTGGTAGATCTGCTCGTGAATCTTGCCGCCGCGCCAGATGGTGAGCTTGAGGTAGGATGAGAGGGCGTTAACCACGGAAACACCCACACCATGTAATCCGCCACTGACTTTATAGCTGTTGTCGTCAAATTTACCGCCGGCATGCAGTACGGTCATGATGACTTCGGCAGCAGAGACGCCTTCTTCATGAATCTCGGTGGGAATACCGCGTCCATTGTCAGACACGCTGACGGTTTCATCGGCATGGATAATGACCTTGATCAGGTCGCAATGCCCGGCCAGGGCCTCATCGATGGAGTTATCGACCAGCTCAAAAACCATGTGGTGAAGCCCGGTACCATCATCGGTATCACCGATGTACATGCCCGGACGTTTCCTGACGGCATCAAGGCCTTTCAGGACCTTGATACTGGAAGAATCGTAGTTACCTTGCTCTGCCATATAAGATTTCCCTCGGTCTTGCTAAGTGCTTGTTTTTCAAAGCCCTATTTTGACCAGACTTTCAGCTCTCAGGCGCCGTTAAGCGACTGTTTCCAATCCTTCAATTCTACCATGTTTCACGTGGAACAGCTTGCATTCCTTCAACTCGAAACCAGACCTGGCCATGGTCTCCTGCAGCTCTTCACTGTCAGTGCCCGTGATGAACACCTGGCCGCCGAGCTCCCGTATTAACACGCAGACTTTCTGTCGATTTTCCCTGTCCAGTTCGGCGGGAAGATCATCAATCAGGTATACACACTGGTGGCCGGCATGCCCTGCCAGAAATGCGCCCTGTGCCAGTTTCATGGCGCTGACCACCAGTTTTTGCTGGCCACGAGACAGGATATCGCTGGCGGACTGACTGCCCATGCGAATCTTCAGGTCGGCGCGCTGGGGGCCGGCCGCGGTGTGGCCAAGCATGCGATCCCGTTCCAGGCTGACCGTCAGTACCTGCTCCAGGTTCTCATCTTCGCTCCAGCCCCGGTAATAACGAAAACTCAGCTCATCCAGTTGAATCAGCCTGGCCAGCAGGGTTTCCAGATGGGGCAGGAAATCCGCCAGGTAATTCTTGCGCTGCTCGTCGATTGCAGCAGCATGTCGACATAACTCCTGGGTCCACGGCTCAAGCTCGGATAGGGCAGCCTTTCGTTTCAACAGGCTGTTGCGGTGCTGCAGGCAGCGCTTGAAGTCACGCCAGTGGGTGTGAAAACCATGTTCCACGTGGAACACTCCCCAGTCGATGTACTGTCGGCGGGTTTTTGGTCCGCCTTCCAGCAAGCGAAAGGCTTCAGCATTAAGTAGTTGCAAGGGCAGGTGGCGCGCCAGGTCGGCGGAGGAGTCGGCCTTGTTTCCCTGTATTCGAATTTTGGGGGGATCATCCAGGCTGCGGCTGACACCCAGTGTAAGATTTTTATCCAATTCGCCAAATACAGCGCATTCCCGCTTGCCGTGCTGAATCAGGGGAGTTTGCTGAATATTGCGGAATGAGCGGCCCAGGCCAAGGAAATAAATGGCTTCCAGGATGCTGGATTTGCCACTGCCATTTTCACCGGCAATCAAATTGACATGGACGCCTGGCTCAAGGCTTTCCTGAGCCAGGTTTCTGAAGGTGTTTATCTGGAGTTTGCGAATGCTGGGCATAATACCCCTGGTGCACGGGGTCCCTGGTGCCCTAGAGTCTCATTGGCATGACAACATAGATCGCACTGCTGTCGTCTGAAGATTGAACAAGGGCGCTGCTGTTGGGATCGGAGACAATGAGCTGGACATTCTCCGAATCCAGCACGTTGAGCACATCAACCAGGTAAATCACGTTGAATCCGATTTCCAGGGAGTCTCCCTTGTATTCGACAGGCACGGTTTCCTCGGCCTCTTCCTGCTCCGGGTTGTTGGCGATGATCTTGAGTTCATCGTCGGACAGGATCAGGCGAATGCCACGGAATTTTTCATTGGACAGGATGGCTGTGCGGTTCAGGGAGTCACGCAGTTGTTCACGGCCGGCTATCACATTCTTGTCGCCGCCTTTGGGCAATACCCGGTTGTAGTCGGGGAACTTGCCGTCGACGAGCTTCGACGTGAAGGTAAAATTCGACATGGTGACGCGGATATGGTTCGTGCCAATCACCACGTTGATATCCTCGTCATCACCGTCTGAAAGCAGCCTGCCCAGCTCCAGAACCCCTTTGCGCGGAACGATGACGCCGCTGGTGTCGGAAACCCCCGATTTTATGCTCTCGGTTTGCATGGCCAGCCGATGGCCGTCAGTAGCTACGACTCGTAGATAGTCAGCGCTTACTTCAACAAGCATGCCGTTCAGATAATAACGGACATCCTGCTGTGCCATGGCAAAACTGGTGTTCTGGAGCATGGTTTTCAACAGGCTTTTTGCTGCGGCAAATTCCAGGGTGCCGGAAGACTCATCGACACCGGGAAAGTCTGTTGCCGGCAAGGTCGACAGCGAAAAACGGCTGCGGCCCGACTGGATCTTGAGTTTGTCGTCTGCCAGGTCAAATTTGAGGGAAGCACTGTCAGGGAGTGATTTACAGATATCCATCAACTTCCTGGCAGGGACGGTGATCTCGCCATCGCTGCCGGCCGAGTCCACTTCCACACTGCCGGTCAGCTCGACTTCCAGGTCGGTTCCCGTCAAAGACAGCATTTTCTTATCCAGTGCCAGCAACACGTTGGACAGGACTGGCAGGGTCTGCCGCCTTTCCACCACTCCGGTGACCAGCTGCAGGGGTTTGATCAAGGCTTCACGGGATATTTCAAATTGCATGGCTAATTATAGTCCTTTGTTTTTAAAGGGTTTTTAACTGGATAAAGAGCGTAACAGGTTCTTGTAATCCTCGTTGATGTCCGAGGACGACTTGCGTAGATCATTGATAGTACGACAGGCATGCAGCACCGTCGTGTGATCCCGGCCACCATACATACTGCCAATTTCCGGCAGGCTGTGATTGGTCAGTTCCTTGGACAGGCACATGGCCATTTGTCTTGGCCTGGCAACGGAGCGGTTGCGGCGTTTGGAAATCATGTCGGCCATCTTGATCTTGTAGTACTCGGCTACTGTGCGCTGGATATTATCCACACTGATGAGCTTGTTCTGGATCGCGAGCAAGTCCTTCAATGCTTCCTTGATCAGCGGCACACTGATATCAGACCCCATGAACCTGGCATGGGCAACCACTTTCTTGAGCGCCCCTTCCAACTCACGAACATTGGAGCGCAGTTTCTGCGCCATGAAAATAGCTTCTTCGTTACCCAGGTAAACCTGCTCCTGGTTGGCCTTGTTGATGAGGATGGCTGCCCGTGTTTCCAACTCCGGGGGTTCCACGGCAACGGACAGGCCCCAGCCAAAGCGGGACTTGAGTCGCTCTTCCAAACCATTGATTTCACTGTGGTATTTGTCACAGGTCATGATGATTTGGCGACCACCTTCAAAAATGGCATTGAAGGTATGGAAAAACTCCTCCTGGGAGCGTTCCTTGTTGGCAAAAAACTGGATGTCATCGATGAGCAGGGCATCTACAGAATGATAGTAACGTTTGAATTCATTGATGGCATTGAGCTGCAGTGCTGAAACCATGCTGCCGACAAAGGTTTGTGAATGCAGGTAGACGATATTGGCATTGGGATCCTGCTCGAGCAGGTGGTTGCCAATGGCATGCATCAGATGGGTTTTGCCCAGCCCGACACCGCCATAGATAAACAGGGGGTTGTAGGCGCCACCGGGATTGTCGGCCACCTGGGCCGCGGCGGCCCTGGCTATCTGGTTGGACTTGCCTTCAATGAAGTTATTAAAGGTGTAATTGGTATTCAGCTCACCCTTGTAGCGGCTTTTCTTGTCATTTTCTCGGGGGCGATTGCCGTAAATGCGCCGGGTTTGTTTATCCTGGGCCTCTTTATGTGAGTTTTTGACGGAAACTGTGCGACTGTTGGCCTCGCTGTCAAAACCGGAATCCCCGTAGGTTGCATCCGATGCCTGCCTGTCTGCCTGGCCGGCTCCCACTACTGAATCAGGGTCTGTGTCACTGTATTGTTCGGGTTCAAGCGCATTGGTCAAATCCGAGGTGCTCATGGCCTGGTCGAGGGATATGTCCGCGGGCAATTTTTCGGCACTGGCTATTTCCAGGATGATGCGGGGCATGGCGCCATTGCTGTTATCGCTGATAATGGCTTCAATGCGCTCCAGGAAGTGGTCCTTGACCCACTCCAGGATAAAACGGTTAGGCGCGAGCAAATACAGGGTATTACTGCCGTTGATAAACCTTAATGGCCGGATCCAGGTATTGAATTGCTGTGAAGGAAGTTCGTTTTTAAGACAGTAAATGCACTTCTGCCAGGTGGCAACAATCACGGTTTTAACGTCTCCGAGTTTTTTTATTATTGGTGTTGGAATTATTGGATCAATTCTACCGTCAGGACCCCATGTTATCCACACAAACACCTGTTTTTTTCACTTATTTGGGGGTGTTTTTATCCCATTATTATCAACTAGTTAGCCGCTCTTTGCTGGTAATTGCCGGGGAAAAAACAGGGGAAAAAACTTTGTCCTTTTATCGCTTGCCTGTGCGCAAAGTGTGGATAACTTGTGGGCTTGCAGTGGTTAGAAACTGTCCGGTTCTCTGAAAGGTAAAAAGGGGTTGTTTTGTCGCGTTTTCCAGCCTGCTCCCGGCTCTGGCAACCGCCCGAATTCATCACGCAGACAGGGACTTTGGCCGCTTATTTATTTCGCGC
>Ga0181561_10000369_pt1 | contig 37451 bp, 23 predicted proteins | sample 011ome_19_FD_133760 | JGI IMG/M metagenome (GOLD analysis project Ga0181561, IMG submission 133760) | Coastal salt marsh microbial communities from the Groves Creek Marsh, Skidaway Island, Georgia - 011510BT metaG (megahit assembly) | ecosystem: Environmental > Aquatic > Marine > Intertidal... | reverse complement strand
CGCGCGTCGCCGTCGGCATCTCCGGCGGCGTCGACTCCGCGGTGGCCGCGTGGCTCCTGAAATCCGCCGGGTTCGACGTGACCGGCGTGCTGATGCGCAACTGGGACGAGGCGGAGGAGACGGGCGGGGCGTGCGAGTTCGAGAAGGACCAGAGGGACGCGCGCGCGGTCGCCGCGGCGCTGGACGTCGAACTGAAGGAAGTGGACTTCGTGCGCGAGTACTGGCACGCCGTGTTCGAGCCGTTCCTGCGGGACTTCGAGCGCGGCAACGCCACGCCTAACCCCGACCTCGCCTGCAACCGCCACATCAAGTTCGGGGCGTTGCTGCACCACTGCGAGGAGGCCCTGGGCGCGGACGTGCTCGCCACAGGGCACTACGCGCGCGTCGTGGTACCTGCAGACCGCGAGACGGGAAACGACGCGAACGAGAGTCGGCTGCTTCGCGGCGTCGACGAGACGAAGGATCAGTCGTACTTCCTCGCGTCCGTGCGCGGCGCGTCGCTGCGGCGCGCGTGCTTCCCCCTCGGCGGGTTGACGAAGAAACAGGTCCGGGCGCTCGCGTCGGGCCCCGCGCGCCTGCCCGCGGCCGTCACCGCGCGCAGGAGCAGCGCGGGCATCTGCCACGTCGGCCGGAAGCAAAACTTCGGGGACTTCATCGCGCAGTACGGCGACGCGTCGTCCACAGAGACGGACGCGGCGGGCGCGGCGGACGTGTGCGCGTCGGACGCGTCCTTCGTTCCCGGCGCGTTCGTCTCTGTGGACGACGGGCGCGTGATCGGCACGCACGCGGGTCTGAGTCGGTACACAGTCGGGCAGAGGGCGCGCGTGGGAGGCGCGCGCGTGCCCTGGTACGTCGTCGGGAAAGACGCGAGCCCCGGCGCGAACGTCGCGTACGTCGCGCCGGGCCCGGAGCACCGAGCGCTCTTCGCTCGCGAGGCGGCGGTGGGCGGGTGCTTCTGGACGAGCGCTTCCGGGTCCCCGCCCCGCGGTGTGTTTTCCGATGTTTCAAAAACGAAAGATGTAAAACCCGCGTCGGTGACGCGGCTCACCGCGCAGACGCGGTACGGGGGCGAGCGCGTGGCTTGCGAAGTCAGGCTGGTGCCGAGCGGCGACGCGCCGGCGATTCAACCGACGCGGTTCGGACCGAAAAGAAACGCCGTCTCGGACGGCGCCGTCTTGGAGGTGCGCTTCGACGCGCCGACGCGCGCGCTCACGCCGGGACAGGCGCTGGTGCTGTACGACGGGGACACGTGTCTGGGCGGGGGCTCGGTGCTGTACCCGGGGAGGTCATCGCACGAGCTGGCGATGGAGTAGACTCTAGAGCTAGCTATAGCTAGCTAGCTAGTAGTGGGTATCGATTCGCGGACTACGTAGGTTTCACTAAAAAAAACGCACCCGCCGCGCGCCGCGCGCGTCAGCGGCTCTTCGCGATCCGGGACGCGAGCGCGACCAGCCCCGCGGCTCTGACCATCAGCCGCCTCCTGCGACCCTCCGCGCGGACGTGGTCGTGCCCCGGCGCGCGCCTGTGCTTCGTGCGGTGGATGAGCGAACGCTTTATGCGCGAGAGCGTCGAACGCACGCCGTGCGGGCGGTGGCCCCCCACCGAGTTCTCGCCCACCACGCCGCCGCGGCGCGGGAACCACCGCGCCGCCGCGTCGCCGCGCGCCAGGTTGAATCGCCGCAGCGGCCAGAACGACGCCGCCACGCCGTCCTTCCCGAACAGACGACGGCGCACACGCGCGTGTCTCGTGGCCGCGTCGAAGCCGCGGCTTCCTCCAGCGCGCGCGAACGCGCCGGAGGCGCCGGGCGCGAACCGCCCGCCGCGCGCGGCTTCCTCCAGCGCGCGCATGTACGGCGCGAGCCCTTTGCACGCGCCCAGGCAAATCACCGCCGCGGGGACGCCCGAGTCCTCGTGGTACACGGAAACCAGCTCGGCGGCGCCGTACTGACGATCACGCGGAACCGGAGCCGTTCTCATACGATCATCGTGGAAATCCCCGCCGCTCGCGGCGCTCGTGGTGGAGTTCGCGGGCGAAGGCGGGACGGCGCGCGGCGTCGGGAGAGGCTCGTCCTCTTTGACCCGCCGGGTCCGCGACGCGACGTCGCGGACGCGCTGCCCCGAGAAGATGCGTCGCACGCGGAACCCCTTTCCGCCGTTCCGCGGCCCGAGGCTGTCGAGGAGCGCGTCGGCGTCGCACGAACCGGTCGCGTCCTTGGTGACGCCGTAGTACGCGCCGTCCGCGCACCGCCACCGCCGGCGCACGAACAGGTAGTCGCGCGGCGCGAGCGGCGCGGGGAACTTCATCCGCCAAAACGCCAGCTCGGAGCCCTCGCCCGCGTCGTTGTCCTCGGCATCCGTGATAGAGGACATGTCCGTGGACACGTCGTACGTCTCCGCATCCGAGCGCGCGAGGTGGCCCGCCGCCACAAGTGACGTGTCCCACTCGCCGCGGATCACATCGTTCATCTGCACGCGCGTCAGCTGCTCGGCGCTGACGCCCTCCATCACCATCTCAAGCCGGAACTGCGTCAGGCCGCGCCGACCCTCCGACGCCGTTCCGGGCGCGGGGCCGTTTCGCTTCAGCAAACGGTACGTCGTGCCGTTGCCCGTGTCCCCGCGAGCCAACACGATCCAGCCCGAAGCGGTCGCCGCAACCGTCGCGGCGTCGACGCCAGCGCGTCTCCGCGCGTCGTCGCTCTCCTCGTCTCCGCGCGTCTCTCTTTGATAACGACGCCACCCGCCGCCGTCCCGGTCGCCGCCGGACATCACCTCCTCCTCCGCCTCGAGCCACCTCTCGGGCGCCTCCTCTTCTCGCGCGATGGCCTCCTCCGCCTCGCGCTCCGTAGCCACGCTCGCGAGCTCCTGCAGGAAGTGCTCGACGTCCGCGTCCGTCACGAGCGCGTCGAGCGCGGGGGTCATGCGCGGCGTCCGGTCGAGCGCCGGCTCGCCATCCTCGGCGAAGGCGTCGAACGGGGTCTCGCGGCGGCGTCCCTCGGAGGACGCGCGGTGCCCTGAGCTTCTTCTTTCCGAGAAGAAGAGGTGTTGCCCCCCTCGCACGCAGCGGCGCGCGACGTGCTTGACCACCGCGCGCGCGTCGCGGAACGGGTCCGCGGTGATCAGGATGGAGAGCACCACGAAAAACGTTCCGATCGCCTCGAGGACGCACGGCGCGCCCATGTCGAACTGCGGACGAGAGGGAGGGGATGCGGAGGCGGGGATGGATGTTAGCGAGACTTCCTCGGGCGGCGATGTCGGCGAGGAGGACATGAAAACACGCGGAGAGCACGCGGAGGCGCTCGTCGAAACGACTCGGGGTTTATCGCATCGTCGAACGCTTCCGTCGGCGCGCGTCGTTCCGAGGTTCGCGGATAGCTTCGGAAAGTACGAACCTGCGGCAGCGCATCCTCGTCAGATTCGCCGTGCGCCTCCGCGAACGCGAAGCGCCCCGAGCGCTCATCCCTCAATCGCGCGCGCGCGTTGATCGACCCCACACATATGGCGGACGCCACCGCGGCCCGTGCCGCGACCGCGACCGCCGACGATGCCATCCTCGCGCGTCGCTGTCGCGTCGCGCGTTGACCAACAGTGCCGCCGCGAAACGAAAAAGCCAAAACGTGGCTAAAAGCAAATCGCCTCTCCGCCAGTGGCAGAGCTGCGCGGCTAAAAACGACGCTGTGCAAGATCGTCTGTTCTGAAACGGGTGAGGGAGGAGTTGTGAACCCTCAACTTTCCCGTACAAACGGAGAATTTGTTCGCGCGCAATTTTTTTTTTTTCGGCGTCGTTTTCGCAGAGGCGGGTCGCCGAACTTCGAGGCATCCCCATTCGCCGTCACAATCGGGCGCGTGGGCGACACACCCGCTTCGGGAGGCGGACGAGGCGCGATGCTTCCGCGGGGCCGCGGGACGCTCGGCGCGGCGGCGCGCGCGCTGCCCCACCTGCGGGCGTGGGTCGCGGGCCCGGCGCGGTCGCTCCCGCCGACTGCGGTCCCCGCGATCGCGGGTGGGCACCGCGAGATGACGATGTCCACCGAGGCCTCGGGCGCTTCCGCGAAGAAGCGGCGGAAGAAGAAACCGTCACCCGAGGTGGAGGCCATGAAGATGCGCTCGCTCGTGCCGTCCGTCGGGGGCGTTCCCGGGGGGGCGGGGCGGGCCGGAGGCGTCGCGTCGCTCGACGGCGTCGCGTCGCTGTCCGCGTCGCACACGAGAAGAGAACGATTCGACGGCGATCTCTTCTACGACCGAGTCATCCCCGCGCTGCGGTACTTCTACGAGGTGCACTCGCACCTGAACGTGCACAAGCTGTACACCGTGCCTGACGAGTCCCCCGTGCCGTACGACATCCGGGGCTTCGCCTTGGGGAAGCGCGTCGATAACATACGCGCGCGCGGCGATTTCGTGAAGAGCGATCCCGGGAAACTGGACGCGCTCATGTCTTTGGGCGGGCCCAGTCCCGCGCAGCGGTTCGTGTGGAAATCCAAAAAGTGGGTCTTCGACCACCAGATCGTCCCCGCGCTGCAGTACTTCAAACGCAAACACGGCCATCTGATCGTGCCCCGGGACTACGTCACCCCCGAGTCCGAGCGCGACCTGGAGCCGCACGCCCGGTTGTTCGCGCTCGGGTCGGTTTCGCACGACATGCGCAACAAAGCGAAGGGGTTTTACCTGGACCAGCAGCCCGAACGCGTGCGTCTGCTGGACGCGCTGGGGTTCCCGTGGGAGACCACGAGCTTCGAGAAGTGGGAGCTGCGCGACGTGCCCGCGATGGAGTGGTTCAAGAAAAAGCACGGCCACCTCGCCGTGCCCACCACTTTTACGCTTCCCGCCGGCGCGGAAGCAGCGGCGAGCGGGCTGCCGCGCATCGCCGCCGGAACGCGGTTGGGCCTGAGATGCGTGCAGATCCGGAAACGGCTCAACGCGGGGGTTCTGGACGCGAGAGTGGAGCGCAAACTCGAGACGTTGGGGTTCCCCGCGAGTTTGCAGGAGGCGTTCTTACGAAGAGTCGTGTTCCCGGCGGTCACGTACTTCGTCGTGAAGCACGGCCACCTGCGCTGGGACTCGCGGCGGCAAGCCGGCTTGTACGCGGTGCCCGCCGGGACGCGCGAAGTGCCGCGCTTCGCACAGGGGCTGCGTCTGGGGGAGGTGTTCTTCGGGTCCGTGCGGCCCGGCGCGGAGGCGTTCGCGGGGGGCATAGGGCTGTGGGACGGCAAAGGGTGCGGGCCGACAGAGACGCGGCTGGCGCGGTACGACGCGCTGGAGGCGGTGGTGGCGTTTGCGGCGGCGAAGTTCGCCGAGGAAACCGGGACGCCGGCGGCGGCGTGGGATGACGGGTTCGCGGAAACCCTGCGCGCGGTGCGCGAGAGGTGCGAGCGATGAAATGAATGATGATGCTCACACGTGTCAGTCAGTTCGCGAACGCGTCCGAATCGTTTCTGTTTTGGTCCACCCACCCCCACGCGATGATGGAGACGCGCTCTTCGTTCGCGCCGGCGGCGGCGCCGCGCAGCGCCTCGGGGACCTGCGGAACGCCGTGTCTCCACTCCACGTTCACGTCGTGGCCGAAGCAGTACGCCGAGCCGTGCGTCTGCGGCAGAAAAACGGTGGTCTTCGTCTTGGCGTGCTCGAACGCGACGTCGCGCGTCGCGCCGAAGGAAACGGCGATCGTGCAGTTCTGGGTCTTCGCCTTGTCTTTCTTCACCGCGGCGGCGTCGTGGTGGTACGGCTTCCACTCTTCCGCGTTGCGGTACCAGTTGAACCGCGTCGCCTTGACGTCCATCTCGAAGTACCGCGCGATCTTCTCGATGACGGCGCAGAACACGGGCGAGTCGTCTTTCCACTTGCCGTGTCGCTCTCTGTCGTTCGCGATGAAGTGCGACTTCTCGTGCCACGGCACCCACATCTCAGGACTGCCCGCCGCGCGAACCTCCGCCATGAGCTTTCCGAACACCTCTGTTTCCTCTTCGTCGCAGAAGAAGCCGGGGACGTACGTCACGTGCCTGCCGTGCATCTGCTTCCCCAGCGTCGGCTTTCGGGGGTTTCCCACCACGAGCTTCAACCCAGGAGGGGTCGTGCTCGGTGCGAAGTCTTGCGTGTTACGGCCTTTCTTCCCGGGCTTGTGCTCCGTCTGCTTGCCGTCGGTTTTTCCCTTGTTACGATTGCCGCGATTGCGACCCCCCTTGGCCTTGGCCTGGTTGATCGTGTCGCGAAGGTCTTTGTCAGCCGGCGCTTTCTCCATCGCATGAGGCGCGGGAACGGAAAGCGCGTTGGCGTCACGATCCTGCATGGGGGCGGTCATGGCGTGCGCACGAGGAAGTCAGATCTATCTGGGACAGGTACCATTTAAACTTTCGAGAAGTTTGACGTCAACGAAGACTTCCATACCGCGTGCATTCCCCCGAGCGCCTGTTTCGACGACGACAGCGATGTTGGCGGCGGCAGGGCGCGTGGTCGCCGTGATGAGTGCGAGACGGACGTACCCGTCGTGCGTCGCGCTGGGTCGAGCGCGGCACGGCGCCGCCCACCGCGCGGCGGGCCCCGCGCGGTGTTCGCGCGCTGGGCACCTCTCTCATCAGGTGGTCGCGAGAAGCTCGCACGGCGCCCCCGGGTCGTTGCTTCCCACGACCGCGCGCGCGGACCGGCTGTCGCCCGCGCAGGCGTGGGTCTCGAGCCGCTGCGTGTCCTCGCGCGGGCTCAAGACCTCGGTCTCCGCGGCGGGCCGCGGCGGGGACTGGGACGATGACTGGTACGACGAGGATGACGAGGATGACGACCCGTGGGCGGATGACGAGGAGGCGGTTGAAGTCGCGACGACGAAAACGGCGAAGGACGTCGACGCCCTTCGCGGGGTGCAGGACGTGCGCGTCACGGACACGTTGCCCATGCCCGAGCCGGGGGAGAACATCGACCCGCCTCGCAAAGTCACGCGCGAGGACGTCGTCGTAGCGTTCGCGCGATCGGGCGGCGCGGGCGGCCAGAACGTGAATAAAGTCGCGACGAAAGTGGACATGCGCCTGCATCTCGAAAACGCCGAGGATTGGCTCCCGCGCTGGGTCACGCGTCGGCTCGTGGTGCTGGAGAAGAACCGCGTGAACAAGGACGGCGAGCTCGTGATTCAGTCCTCGCGGTACCGCACGCAGAAGCAGAACGTGGACGACGCTCTGGATAAGATGCAGGCGTGCCTGAACCGCGCGTCCAAGCTCCCGCAGCACTCGAAGAGCAGCAAGAGCAAGAAGAAGAAGCTGGTGAATCAGGCGGAGAAGGCGAACAAGCGGCGGCTGGAGAACAAAAAGCGGGGAAGCGACAAGAAGAAAATGCGGAGCAGGAAGGACTGGGATTGAGGAGGAGGCGTACGCGGCGCGAGGCGTTTTGTTAGGCGCGTCGGCGGCTTTTCGTTGGTTTTTTCGCGTATTTTATAGTCTGCTCGCTCGTCGCGGCGTCCGCGCGCGGAGTCAATCGAGGCCCTCCACGGTGACCACCACGCCGTTGCCGTACTCGGTGGTCTCCGTTTCCACCGTCCCCACGACTTCCTCTTTCGGTTCTTCCGGTCGGTCCAGTCCGAGCTTGTGTTTCATCTCCTCGCGTCGTTCTTTTCGCTCCTGCAACCGTTCCTTCCGCGCCTTCTCCTCCGCCTGCTTCACCGCGAACTTTCGTCTCGCCGTCTTGCGCTTGCTGTACCCCGTCACCCAGTCCCGTCGCACGGAGTCGTCGAAAACCGCTTCGCCGCCTCGCTTCGTGCGCTCCTGGCCACAATCCTGCGCACGCGTGGAAATCAATAGTGTCAGCGAGGAGAACGACGGGGTGGGTCGTGCGCGAGAGGGGCGAATGGAGAGGAGCGAAAAGGTTCGGGGGTGGAGGGCGCACCATTTTAGCGAGAGGTCTCCCTCCTTTGCTCCCCTTCGCGCCTTTGCCTTCCTTCCCGAAGGCGCCTTTCGTCGTACCGAAAGGCATCTTCTTGCCGGCGGGCTTCTTCGCGGTCATCTTGCCCATGGTGTTCCCCTTGTGCCGGGCGTAATGCGCCGCCGACAGACTTTCCCCGAAAGTCGCTCCGATTTGGCGCGCGAAACCCTCCAGAAACTGAGATATTGAAATAACTCTCACGCGCTCAAGCCCGGCGGACGCCTCGGGAGCGCCAGAAGACGCCGCACGGGCTCGTCGGAGTCGTGCGTGCGGCTTCCGAAAGCCTCGGGAGACTCAAGGCGCGTCGAGCGCGTCGCGAGCCGTCCGCTCGCGCTCCGCCGAGTTCGGCGTCGCGTCGAGGGGGACCACGCGAGTCGAGGATCTGGCTGGCGGCATGGGTCGCACTCGAGGGTCGCGGAAGCGCGCTTCCGGGGAAGGCGAGAACGGGAACGACCCCGAGGTGCTTGAGCTGAACCGCGCTGTGAAGCGACTGAACACGGGAGACGCGGCGAACCGCGCGCGTGCGAACGGCGGAGGCGCCGCGGGAAGGGGCGCGGGGACCAGGGGCGGGAAGCACGCGTTGCCTCTGCTCGATGAAAATTACGAAACCCACGCGGAAGAGCGCGAGGAAGCTCAGCCCGAACGACCGACGACGAGGTCGGTGTACTCGGAGATAAACGCCATGCTCAGGACGTTACACTTCGCGCGCGTGCGACGACGGGAGTCGTTGCTGCCACCGCCGCTACCATCGGAAACGCGGTGACGCGCGAGTCGCGGAGGAGAGTAAAAAGACGCGCGCGATGTACGATAGAAACGCGCTCCGCGACGCGCGGCTTTTGTATGTACGACTTGTATACGTGGAAAGTGATGAAAAGAGACATCGCGTGTCTCGTGCACACGACACACGCATCGCTATGATGAACGACGTAGTGAACGCCCGCGACGTGACGGAAACGCCGCCTTCACAGATCCTCGCCCGCGGGCGCGGCGTCGGAATCCGCGCGGCTGGGCGCGCGGTTCGAGCCGGGCGGCGCCGCGTAATGCGTCCGAAGCTGCGCCGCCGTCAGCAGCACGGGCGGCGCGTCAGCGAAGACCGCCGCGGACAACTCGCTCCTGACGGTTTCCGAGTACCCCGCCTCGGAGTCGCCTCCGAACTCCGACCCCAGCCCGCCCCCCCCCGTGCCGCCCGCGCGCCCGCCCTGCCCTCCGAACGCGCTCACGCCGGCGCTGTACGCGTCGGAATCCGCGGACCGCACGCTGATGGTGTCCAGGTCGAAATCCTTCGCGCGGTACCGCTTGTACTGCCGAATCGCCGCGCGCGTCTGCGGGTCGCTCGGGGGCTCGAACCTCGGTGCGCTCGAGCCCGAGGGAACCTCCGGACCGACCGACGCGCCTCTGCGCCGCACGTGGTCGTACACGCCCCCGCGCGCGGCGCCGGCGGCGTGCGCGTCAAGGCCGCCGTACGTGTCCGAGGAGACGCCGCCGAGAAGCGCCTCCGGGTACGAGTCCCGCGCGCGCGGCCCCCGCTGAAGCCCGCGGCGCCACGTGTCGTCCCAGTTGTGACACGCCACGTACAGCACGCAGAGCGCGATGAAGGCGCACGCGAGCGCGGGCTCGCGCCACCCGTCCGCCGCGGCGACCGCGAAGGAGAGCCAGAACATCGCCGCGGCGACCGCCGCTTCGGCGGCGAACGTCGACAACCGCCGCCGCGCGCTCCCGGGTGAGCGCTCGGGGCCGCCCGCGGCGGCGGCGGCGGCGGCGAGCCTGCGAGCGTCGCCGTCGCCGCGCGTGGCGCCCTCCACGTCTTCGGACGGGGCCGTCTCTGCACCGTTCGTCGGGCGCTGCGGCGTGCCCGGGATCGACGCCAGGCGCGTCGTCTTGATCGCGCCGCCGCCGCGATCCCGGCTCCGCGCCTCGAAGGGATGCCCCGCCGCGTTGCCCCCCGGGCGCTTCGTCGGCGTGGTCGGCTCGCTCGTCGAGCCTCCCACGGAAACGACGGTGGGATTCTCGTCCGAAGCGCTCGCGCTCGCCTCACCCGCCCCCGCCCCGCCGGGTCCCGCGGCGCGCGCGCGCTCGGGCTCGACGCGGCGAAACCCGCCGCGGCCGTCCTTGGGCGTCCTGAGAAATTCGGCGCTCGCGTTGCCGGCCGCGCCCGCGACGAACGCGGCGGCGTGCGCGACCACCATCCCGGTCTGCACGATGACGTACGGCAGGAGCCAGGAGAGGCGCACGGCCGCGGCCTGGCCGTGCTTCATGAGCAGGGGCGGCGCGGGGGGGAGCGCCGCCGCGGAGACGGCATCAGCGGCCGCGAGCAGAACCGGCGGCGCCGCGTACAGGAACAGCGCCGCCGATCTCGGCGCGACGTCTTCTGTCCCCAGCCACCACCCGTGCCCCGCGCGGATCAGCATGGGCAACGCGAGCATCCACGCCAACGCCGCGGGCCACGTGGTGTCGCGCACGACCGCGCTGAACAGGTACCACCTGTGCCACAAAGGCCGGCCGTGGACCCGAAGCACGCCGAGCGCGTGTCGCTTGGCGATCTGCGCGAGACCCCACGCCCACCGTTCCTGCTGGCTCTTGTACGCCGCGAACGTCGACGGGAGCTCGGTCATCACCACTGTGTGCGGCAAAAATTTCGATCGGTACCCCGCGCAGTACGCCCGCAGCGCTAAGTCCGTGCTTTCGAGGAGCGCCGTCGCGTCCCAACCGCCCGCGGCGGTCACCGCCCGCGCGCTCCAGGTGGCGCCCGCGCCCGCCGCGACCACGCACCCCGCCGACCTGGAGATCACCGCGCCGGCGGCGGCTCTGTGCGCTTCCAGGCGCATCGACTGCGCCATCGTCAAAACGCCGTCGTCGTAGTTCAGGAAGCCCCAGCGTGCCTGGACCATCGCCATGTCCTCCACGGGCGCGCCGTCGTTTCCGAAAAAGTGCGGCACGACGCGTTCGAGGTAATCCGCGGGGGGGACGCAGTCGGCGTCGAAGACGGCGATGAGGTCCGCGGCCGTTTTCTTCCTGCCAGCTTCCAACGCGCCCGCCTTGAACCCGCGCCGATGCGTGCGTCGCACGACGTTACACATCAGGCCGCGCTTGCGCCACGCCGCCGCGGTCGTGTCCACGATGGACCTGCATGCTTCGTCGTCGCTGTCGTCCAAGACTTGAATCTCCAGGAGGTCTCGCGGCCAGCGCAGCAAACACGCGGCGTCGATGACTCGGCGCGCCACCGCCGGCTCGTTGTACATCGGGAGCTGCACGCACACATACGGTAACTCGTCCGGTAACGGCCGCGCCAAACGTCTGTGCGGGTGGTCGGGATGCTGGTACTCGCCGGCGACCAGCCGGCGCGTCTCGTCGTCTTCGTCTTCGAAAGCCTCCTCGGACGATTGCGCGAACCCGAGCATCTTCGACACCCACCTCGCGGCGATGGACGCGCGCTCGAACACGCCGAGCAGGGCGTACGACCACAACATGATGAGCGGGATGTGTGTGAAGACGAGGATCATCCACTGCTCACGCGAGATGCCGACAGTCGCCGAGCCGGACTCGTCCTGCACGTCGTCGAGATACCCGTCGTACGCATCGACGAAATTCGGAGGGGGCGCGCCCGACGCGACCACCTCGGAAAAGGGCTGGATATCCTCCGGCGCCGGCGGTGCGTCAGCCAGCGCCTCAGCGACGGCTTCGCCCCAGCCCGAGGCGAGGCCATCCTCAGCCATCCTCGACACCCTCGGCCCCGCGGCTGAGCCGCGGCCCGCAAAGTGGTTCAGTTTTACGGAAGGGAATCGTCGGGTATCGGGTGCCTTCCGAGAAGTCGACAATATTCGAGTCAGAAGATTTCGGAGAGGGTATGGACAAACAGTCTGTAATAATACGGTTACACGTTTTACACATGACATCCTTCCGTCCATTGCGCCCGTCGCGCGGCTGACTTCAAGTCGAACCCGCCGCGGTGATGGCGCGCTCGAGGCGAACTGTGCTCCTAGCACTCATCGCCTTGTCAGGTGCGGCTCTCGTTCCCACGCGACGAGCTCCCCGCGCGATCCGGCACCCGCCCCCTCGCTTTTCTGTATTCATCAACCGAGGTGCGGTGTCCTGACCACCTCGCTCCTCCCCACGCAGGCGCATCGACCGCGCTCGGTGACGACATCATGGGCGGTTTCGGCAACCGCCACCGCGCGTCAGAGGTTGACATCCCGGACGCGCCCGAGACGTGGGCGCAGTGCCCCGACTACGAGTGCACGCCGTGCAAGTCCAAGTCCTCGAGAAACGAGGCGTGTCCGCACGGCAACTTCACCGGCATCGGAGACATCATCTGCGGGTACAAGGACGAGCTGTGCGAGCAACTTCGCCTGCAGCACCGCGCGTGCCGCAAGGCTCGCGGGCGCATGTGCAAGCCCGTGGGTGTGCGCACGCGGACGGTGTGCACGAGGGAGGTGGACCGCGAGTGGGGCGAGAAGTGCGCGGAGGATGCGTCCAAGATCGACTCCGGCTTGAACGACCTACGCGATCAGCTCGCGGCGCTCAAGAAGCTCAAGCGCAGCCTGGACAACGGCGGCGGCGACGACTGCGGGTGCGCGGCGCCCGCGGCGGACGAGGTCACGGCGGAGTCGTTCGAGTGCGGCGCGGACGGCGAGGTGCTTCTGAAGTCGGATGACGCGGGCGGGTGGTTCGGCGGCAAGTCGCGCAAACAGAAACGCGAGGAGCGCCGCCGCGCGCGCGCGGGCAAGAAGAGCAAGCTCTCGGAGGTGCAGTCCTCGGTTTCCAAGATCCGGGACACTGCCAGCGAGCTCCTCGGGGACGGCACCGGGGTGAGCACCGCTGAGCTCGCCGTGGACCTCGGCGGCTTGACCGCCGCGATGGACGAGCTCGAGGATTCCATCTTCGCGCTCGAGGAGCTCATCGCGAAGCTGGAGGCGAAGAAGCGCACGCAGGCGAAGCTGTGCGACCCGAACCGTTCGGACGAGGGCATGAAGAAGAACGTGCTGAATCACTGCGTCGAGGTGGAGGAGCCCGACCGCACGTTCGAGAGGCACGAGGAGAAGTGCGCGAAGCGCACCGCGGAGGCGCTGGCGCAGAGCGCCAAGCTCCAGGCGCTCATCGAGGAGTCGCGGCGGCGCCTCGCGCTGCTTGACGGCCTCGCCGAGGCGAACGACGGTGTGACCGCGGCGTACGTGGACATAAACCTCACCGCGCCCGCTTTCTCCATCCTCGGGTCGAGTTTCGTGGACCCCGCGTTCTCCAGCAAGACGCGCGACTTGATGGAAGGGATGTACGTGAACGAGACGTCGCTGTGCGCGGAGGTACTGCCGACGCTGCAGTACTCCATCCTCGGCCTGGGGATCTCGAAGGAAGAGGTGTGGTGCCCCACCCCGACCGGGACGTTCATCGGCGGGCGGGACCTGCCCGACTGGGCGCCGCACTTCCTGGTGGGCGTGGGTTTGGTGATCGGCCTCCTGATCACCGCCTTCGCCAACACGACGCCGCTCATCTACGAGTTCATCTGCGAGCACCCTCTCGGGTTCGTGGTGGGCGCGATGGTCGTTCTCGCGGGCAGGTTCACGTGAGGCGAGGGACGTATCGATATCGGTCGGGACACGAAAACGTCCGAAGACGAGGTGCGCGTGGGCGAACGAACGCGATCGCCGCGGTGACTATGCGCTCACGCGCGAGAACTCGGAAGCGTCGCCGCGTCGAGAAAGCAATTTTGTATTTTCAAGATCGCGAATCAACTCTCGTGCCCCTCACGCCAATGGCGCGCGAAGCTTGGCATCTTCGTCCGCGGTCGTGCTCTGCACAACCAGGGGCGGAAAGCTCCACATCATCGCGGGCATACCCGCGACGGGCTGACCGGGTTTCATCACCACGCCGTTCGCCGCGCCGGCGGGCGCCGCGCCCGCCGGCACCTGGTAGGACCCCGCCATGAGCGGCGACGCAAACGGCATGGAGGACATGAAACACGCGAGCTGGTGCTCGAGCTTAAGCTTGTCCTGCAGGATGCTCTCGCGTTCCTTGCCCAGGGTTTCGTTCGCCGCGCTCAGCTCCTTGAGCGACTCCGCGGTCCGCGTCAGCTCCGCGCGGAGCGACGCGATCACCTTGGACGCCTCGGTGACGATGGTCGCCTTATCTGTCTTGAGCGCCTCCTTCGACTTCGGGTCGAGCAAACCGCTGAGCGTCATGAAGTGGTCGTTCAGCACGTCCCGCCGTCTCTTCTCCCGCTGGCTCTTCTTCATCTTCCCGTCCGGACCGATAGCGCTCGCCTGCGCGTTCGTCTCGCGCGCACGTTTCTTCGTCCCCTCGCTCGAGGGTCCAGTCGACCCGACCGTGTTTTGCGTCTCAGCCTCTCCCTGCGCCTCGAGCGCGGCGAAGACGTCGTCGTTCAAGCTCAGCTCGTGCGCCATCCCGATGCCCTCGATCGGCTCGCCGTCCATCACCTCGAAGATGTCCGCGAGCCAGTCCTCCGTCTTGGGCAACGCCGGTTTAGGGTTCATCGCGCCACCCCGAGATTTGACGTCACGCGTGTCTCCTTGAAACACCGGATCGATCACGTCGTCCCGCCCGACGCGCGCCTCGACGGCGAGCCTGCGCCGGCGACTGCTGCCTCGACCTCTTCCGCGCCGAGCGTTCGGCGGGCGCACGAGCGCAGGCAAGCAGTGCCGCGCGCGCGAGGAGAAGTGGGGGACGCGGGAACCCTAATTTCTTTATGGCGTGTGCCTCCGCTTTTATGGGAACTGTATGACTGACCGCCCATAGCAGACATACCCATAAGACGCTGATAAGCAAATCTTCGTCTATCGCCAAACGTCGAAAAATCACCACGTACTCGAATTTCCGGCCAGACTATTTGCCCACTGCTGGTGGGCGATGCCAGAGCGAGCTCGCCGGACGCCGACCTTACGAAGACGCAGGAGGCGACCAGCTCAGTTGCGGCAACGAGTTGCTGATCGATTTATTCGTGCCTGGCAGATCTTGGCGCGCGCGTTCGAACCTCACCGCCGAGCGCCATGGCGGAAGAGCGCGCGCAGAAGGCGCTTCAGAAGCGCCTGACTCTGTGCCTGAAGCGTCCGGAGAATCTGGTGTGCGCGGACTGCCCGATGCGCCTGCCTCGGTGGGCTAGCGTCAACCTCGGCATCTTCATCTGCACCAACTGCTCGGGCGCCCACCGCGGCCTCGGCGTGCACATCTCGTTCGTGCGGTCCACCGCGCTGGACCGGTGGACGGACGACCAGGTCGTGAAACTCGAGCGCATGGGCAACCGCCGGGCGAACGCGTACTGGGAGGCGAACCTCCCCAAGGGCGCGAAACCGATGAGCTCGGACGGGCCCGTCGTGGAGCGGTTCATACGAAAAAAATACGAGGCGAGGGAGTTCGTGGACAGGAGGCAGGGCGTCAACGGACCGACGCCGGGCGATGGGAACGGCGACGGCGCCGTCGCGCAAGATGCGGTGCCGGCGGCGACGCCGACGCAGTTCGCGGTGCCCGCCTCGGCGCCCGCGCCCGCGCCCGCCAACGGAGGTCTGTTCGATATGCTCGACGTTTCCGCGCCCGCGGCGCCCGCGGCGCCCGCCGCCGCGTTCGGCGCGTTTGACACGTTCGCGGCGCCCGCGGCGTCGGCGGCGCCCGAGAACGACGGCTTCGGCGCGTTCGCGTCCGCCGCGACGACCACCGCGGCGCCGGCGAACGGGAATTTCGCGGACTTCGGCGCGGCGCCCGCGCAGGCGGCGGCGGCGTCCGCGAACGGAACCTTCGCCGCATTCGAACAAGCCGCGCCGGCAATTCCGGCGGCGGCGGCGGCGGCGGCGCCCGCCGTCGACGAAGGCTGGGGCGCCTTCTCCGACGCGCCTGCGGCTCAATCCGCGAAGCCCGAGGTCTCGAAGAACGACATCATGAACATGTTCGACGCCGCGCCCGCGATGCACGCGGGGATGGGGATGAACACGGGCATGACGAGCGGCGCGGGCGCGATGCCTCAACAGCAGCAGAGCTTCGGGGTTCACCAGCCGAACATGATGCAGCCGCAGGGTTTCGGGATACAGCAGGGGATGACGCCGCAGATGCAGCAGCAGAACTTGATGCAGCAACAGGGCTTCGGGATGCAACAGGGGATGATGGGCGGCCAGCAAATGCCGCAGATGAGCGGGTTCGCGCAGCAGCCCGGGATGATGCCTCAAAACCTGCAGCAGCAGCAAATGATGATGATGCAGCAACAACAGCTGCAACAGCAGCAGATGATGATGATGCAGCAAGGGATGCCCGGAATGCCCGGAATGCAGGGAGGTATGCCGATGGGAAACACCATGGGAATGATGCCGCCTCAGACGGGCGGAGGCGCGATTGACGACGGGCTCTTTTCTGGCGGGGGCGCGTCGACGCTCAAAGAACAGGAAAAGCCCAAGACGCACCACCATCCCGCGTTCGATCAGTTCGGGCTGTGACGTGCCGGTCACACGAAGCCGCAAAACGTACGTTGTATTGAAGACGTTCGACAAAAAAATGGTCTGTACGTACTGCTGAGCCTTCTTTCTTTGTCGGCACCGTCTATTCCGTTTTCGCCGCCACCGCTCACACTTTTGTCGCCTGCTGCGCGCGCGCGCGCGCCGCCCGCGCGCGTTCCTTCGCCTCCTCCTCCGCGAGGCGCCTGGCTTCCTCCTCAGCCTCCGCGATCGCCACGCGCTCCTCCTCCTCTGCCTCCCATTCCTCGATCTGGTCCTTCAGCTTGAGCAGGCCGAAGATCCCGAGCAGGAGTCCCGCGACAAGCCCGATAAGCTTCCCGGGACCGGATTTCTTGTCCTTGACGTGGTGCGTCTTGAGCATGGCGACGAGCTTCGCGGGCATCGCGCCGGACATCTCCTCGAGCTTCTCTCCGTTGCGATACAGCTGGTACGTGGGAAGCGCCTTGACGTTGGCCTTCTCCGCCACCGACCTGAGCGCTTCCATGTCCACGCGCACGAAATGCACCTTCTTGTACTCGGGCGACCTGGCCAGCGTGTTGAGGTACGGCGCCATGTTCTTCGAGGACGTGGACCAGCCCGCGACGAACTCCACGAGCACGAGATCCTTCTCCCCCGCCTTTCTGAACACTTTGGCGTATTCCTCTTCCGTGTGGCACGTTACGATTCGGCTGAAAGCCATCATCTTGCGCGCGCTGCCCGCACGCCTTCGAACCGCCATCTTCGCGTCGATGAGCTACCTATATCCGATCGTTGCTTTTCGCTTTTCAATTCTGTTATCTGATCAGATAAGTCCGAGAACGACACCCTCGCGTCGCGCGCGTGCGTCGTGGACGTGGCCCGGTGTGAGATTTACACGACGACTGCGTGCGACCGATCGTCCGCGTGGAACGCGTCCGAGGTTCTGCGCCGCCTCGCGAAGGGGAAGGGAAGGATAAAGAAAAGAACCAACCGCTTCCCAGCCGCAGCCGCGAGCCAAATCGCCTCAATCAGCAGGAAACCCTGAGGTTCTGGCAGGCCGCCCAGCCACGCGGCGCTTTTCTGCAGACGCTTTATAACCGGAGGTCAACCGTCTTCCACCGCCCTTTTACGCCGGCGTGGGCACGCCGAGCTCCACTTGCGGAAGACTCACCGATCTCCGCGTTCGTTTCGGACGACCTCGCGCGTTCCTCGAGACAGCGAAGCCCGTGCGCGTGACGACCCGCGTTCCGCCCCACCAGAAGGACACCCCTTCTCTTCCCGGCCGCCCTCTCTCCAAACATGAGCGATGAAGGGTACTCGACAGACGAAGATGCTCACATCGGAGGCGATGCGGATCCCGTCATGGACCCCACCCTGAACGTGGACGTCGGATCCGGTCTGACGGTACGTCTTGCGCGAATTTCCGCGGTCGTCTCCTTCGCGATCGACTCCAAGCGAGACGGAGACGGGCGAAATATTCCCCCGCTCTCCGCCGACCGCCCTTCGTCCACCGGACGATCGCGCGCGTGCTGACCGCCAATCTTCCGCCTCTTCCCGCGTCCCCCGCCGCGCCTCGACAGAGCCATGATTGGGCGGATATTGACAACTCCGACCTCGTCGCGAAGGTTCGCGGAAGCGCCGGCTTCCGCATCATGCGCGAGATCCAACCTTGGGACGGCGCCCTAGACGCCCCTCCCGCTCTGCACGCCAACAAAGTGTTTGAGTTTTTTTACGTCCAGCGCAAAGAGGGGGACATGTGGAAGACCCTGGCGAAGGAGTGCTTCCCCGAGAAATACGAGGAGGCTTCGAACGATAAGGCGGAGAAGAAGCGCCTGCAGTCGTTGTGGGCGCAAGCCGTGCTGGACGAGGTCAAAGCCATGCGCGATTACGGGAAACACACGCTTCGCTGGATCACCGCCGTCGTGGAGGCACAGGCGCCCGATCATCTTTTCCTCCGGCGCGAAGCGCTCAAGCACGGCCCCGGGTCCGTGGAGGAGAAGGCGGCGAAGATCGTGTGGGACCAGACGTCCAACCGCATCAAGGACCAGGTGTTCGAGGCGATGCACCACTGGACGAACAAGGGCGGCGCGCAGTCCGGCGGGACGGCGCGCATGTACAAGCACCAGCACGAGCTCCTGGAGGAGCTCGATAAGCATTACGAAGCCAACGCGCGCGCGGCGGAGACCGAGACCAAGCCTCCGCTGCCTCTGCACGTCATTCTTTCTACGCCCACGGGTTCCGGTAAAACCTTCACCGCGCTCATGGTGCACTTGCGTCTGCTCAAGGTGAAGCACCCGAACGTCATCCTGTTGTACTCCGTGCCGACCAAGCAGGTGCTGAAGCGCGTCGGCCAGGAGTGCGAGGCGCACGCGGCGCCGTACTGGACCGCGGCGCGCGACCACTCTGGCGACGGCACGCTGCACCAGGTGCGTCGTCCGTACTCCATTCGCGACAAGGCGCGCAACCGCAAGGCGATGCGCGCGAAGGCTGCGATCGGTGAGAAGCTCAGCGCGGGTTCCGGAACGGTTGAGCAGCAGCTCGAGTACGCGGCGGATGTGGGGTACAAGCTGAAGGATCGCGGCGCGGGGAAGCCCGATATCATCATCGCGGATCTCAACACCACCGCGTCGCTTCTTAAGGCGGCGACCAACGCGCCCGAGGGGAGCTTCTACCACAAGAATAACCTGCTGCTGTACTTCGATGAGCCCAACATGGGTATCCACCTCGATCCCAACGTGCTCGGCGTGGTGTCTACGATCCAATCGCACATGCCCGTCGCCGCGGTGCTCGCGTCAGCGACGCTCGGACCCTGGGAGGGACTCGAGCAGTGGTGGCGCGGCCCCCTGCCCGCGCGGCAGATCACCATCAGCCTCGAGCCGTACGATCTGCCAATGTCGACGCTGAACGTGTGGTCCGAGGAGAAGAGCTCCCTGGCGCCGATCAGCCCGCTCGGCATCTTTGACAATTACGTCGAGTTCCAGCGCATCATGCAGGACGTTCGCATGCCCACGCTCCTGCTCCGCCACCTCACGAGCCGCCAGGGCAACGATCTGATGGGTATCAAGGGGCCAGGTGGCGACTGGAACAAAATTCAGGGCGACGTCAAGTCCCTTCGTCTCGCGGTGGAACCCATCTTCAAGGGTCTTTCCTACGAGGACTTCACGCGCCTGAAGAAGGAGTGGGCGACGGGCGAGGGCGCGCCGAAGAAACAGGACGGCATCCGCAGCGCGCTGTCCAAGGAGGGTGTCACCATGGTGGGCTGCATCGACCCGCGCAAGGTGGCGATGATCCTCGCCGGGTACCTCGACCGCGAGGAGTGGACCAAGGACGTGCACAAGCTGAACAACAAGCTCAAGGAGGCGGAGCGCATGATGAAGGAGTCGGCGAAGGCGGAGAAGAAGGCGAAGAAGAAGGACGAGGAGGAAGAGGCGCAGATGGGCGACGACACCGAGGGCCAGATCGGCCTCATCACGCTCCGCCCCATGCTGAAAGTCTCCGTCGCCGAGGCGCTCGAATCCGACATCGATACGCTCGTCATGCTCTCCAAGGGCATCGCGTACGCGTGCGGCAGCGGTACCGACCCGATGGTCAAGCGCCTGTACAACCAGGCGCTGCTCACCGTCCCGGACTCCTTGAAGGGACGCGCGCCGCCGCTCAACGTGCTGGTGGTGGACTACTCCTCCATCTACGGTACCGATTGTCCTGCGGTGGACACGCTGCTTCTGCAGGAAGACCTCGGGCGCCTGCTGGCGTGGGAGGATCTGCAGCAGTTCCTCGGGCGTTTGCGTCGCGACGGCACCGCCATCTTCTACTCCATGCGCACCCTGCGCCGCGCGGCGCTCGGCCCGGGCGCGGAGGCGGAAGCGGACAAGGAGCAGACCGAGTACCAGCGCGAAGTGGAGGTCGCGATGCTCGGCTTCCAGGACAAGGAGCGCGACGAAGCGGTGGAGGCTGAATCTCTGCTCAAACTCGCGGAGTCCAAGGGACGTTCGGCGAGCGAAACCGGGGCGTTCGCGACGACGGCGGTGTTGTCGTTCTGCATTCCCGCGCCCTCGGGTCTGCCCGCGGGGCTCGCGTCGCCGCACCCGGCGGAGGTCACCGGCACGGACAAGGAGCTCCTCGCCGCGCTCGGTAAGCACCTGAAGACGAACGCCGAGCTTCTCGAGGCGCTGCTGAAAAAGCGCTCGGACCAGATCAAGGCCATCGACAAGATCGAGGCTTTGGCGTTGTCCGCCAGCCCGTTTGTGAACCGAACGGGCGGCGTTCGCTTTTTGAGCGCTGCGGCGCAGACGCTCAAGCTGCTGTACGACGCGGACGTCTTCTCCGAAGAGGCGGTGATCGCCTGGGGCCAGGCGAAGGAGGCGGCCGTCAAGCTGGACCCCGACATCGACGTGCGCTTCCTCGAAAAGGCGAAACCGTTCATCAACTGGCTCGAGGAAGAGTCGGAGTCGGAGGAGGAGAGCGACGAGGAGTAATTTGACGGGATATTCTTTGAACGAAGACAATATTTTTTTGTGCGATAAGCCTCGACTCCGCTGTTCGCGTGCGCGCTTATTTTGAACCCGCCTCGGGACAACGATGCTTCCGAGAAAACAGCCTCGTTCTCTTTGGTTCACATCCTGGTTCGCTTCCATCGTGGTAGGTGACCACACACACCGCCGTTGTCTAGGACGACTCGAAAGCCACGACCTCGCCCTGCCCCAGGAGGTTCTCCCCGAGGTCCCGCACAACGACTATCGCTGTCCTCCCCGCGACACGCACGTGCAGGGAGGTCATAGGTGGAGTATCCGCGCCGCGTCTCGGTCGACGACGCTCTGCCATGCACGGCGAGCCGCAGAACTACGCCCCTCCTCCTGGCGCGGGCGGTGGCGGCGCTGACCACGCGACGCAGGAGTTTCTTCCCGGGCGTATGATAACGGGTTGGGATATGAACTCAGGCTTCCTCACGGACGCGGAACTGCTCGGTACGTCTCCATCGAGGCATGCCTAAGGACCTCACAGCGCCCTATCGCATGCCCTTACTTCCCGCGCGATCGTCAGGTCCTCCGGTGGCCGCACTCGCCGCGCACGACGCAACCCTCGCGCTCTCCTTTTTTCCCGCCTTTTATTATTATTTGTCTTTCAGCGGAACGAAAGGTCGTGCGCTAACCCTAAGCGCCTTTCGCTCACGCGAATCCACAGATCTCGGCCTGGACGACATGTCGCAGCCGCCGGCTCACGGGAACGGCGCGGTTCAGAACGCGATACCGGTGAAGGTGGATGACACGCCGCCCCCCCAGGACCATATCTTGCAGGGAAACCTTCAGACCCGCCACCAACCCGCCACGCCGGCGGCGCTCGGCTTCAACGCCAACAGGCGCGAGGCCGAAGATAACATTCGTATCGCGTGCGCCACCGCCGCCGCCGTCAACGGCGCCATCGCCGACGGAAGCGGCTTCGTGCCCGTGGATGACAAAGCGGGTACCTCGACGGTGCTCAAATCCAGCGTCGTCAACCCGCCGCCTGCGGCGGGTGAGCCAGCGACCGCGAAGCGAACGCGCACAGGGAGTCGCGCGAAGCCGGCGCCCGCGAGCAAGCGCACGAAAACCGGCGGCAAGAAAACCACGGGAGGTTCGGATAACACCAGCAGTGGCAGTGCCACGAGCAAGCCGCTCGTGCCCGGAGAGACCACCAACGAGCTTGCGAATATCCACAACCTGCAGCCGGCGGCAACGCCCAACCGCGAGCCCGAGTTGGCTCTCGGCCACAACGGGAAGCAGCGCTCAAGCCAGTACCGCGGCGTCACGAAGCACAAGCGCAGCGGCCGGTGGGAGGCGCACATTTGGGTCAAGGAGACGGGGAAGCAGATGTATCTGGGTGGCTACGAGAAGGAGGAACACGCTGCTGAGGCGTACGACGTCGCCGCGATGAAGTGCAAGGGCACCAAGGGCGCGCGCAAGGTGAAGCTCAACTTTCCCGCCAGCAAGTACTCCGAGCTCGACTCCTTCATGCAGAGCGTCGGACTCGAGGAGCTCGTCATGGCGATTCGCAGGCAGAGCCAGGGGTTCGCGCGCGGATCGTCGGGCTTCCGCGGCGTCACGCACCACCCCAACGGCAGGTGGGAGGCGAGGATCGGGATGCCCGGGTCTAAGCACATCTACCTCGGGCTTTACAACGAAGAGGCTGCCGCCGCTAAAGCCTACGACCGCGCGCTCGTACGCTTGCGGGGCGCCGCCGCCGCGACCAATTACTCTCTCACCAACTACAAGGACGAGCTCCAGGCGTTCGAGATGGACAAGTCCACGGAAACTCTCGCGTGCAGCACGGGCGCCGAAGCAGTCCTCAGGCTTCCAGCTGCGCCGGAGCCGGCGGTTCCCGGGAAACCGGTCAAGTCGCCCATCACGCCGGAAACCCGATGAGCGCCCGCGGCTTCCGGGTGGACCCGCGCGCGGCTTTTTCATAGCTTCACCTCCCCTTCCTCGATCATCGTAGACAACTTGCTCGCAAATTTGTGTACAGGGAAACCCATCACGTTGAAGTAACATCCGGTGATGGAGCTTACAAAAGCGCCCGCTGGGCCTTGGATACCTGCGCCGCGGAAGAGACAGACACGAGATGAGAGGTCAACAGTTTGTTTTCATAGAGCGGGAGAAGCACACCGACGACGTGTGAATAAAAGAGATTCGCAGTGTTCATACGAGTGTTCGAGTGACCACGTAAGAAGAAGCACGCACCATAACCTCCAGCCTTATCGAAGGGCTCTCCCGTTTTGATGTACGCCCTAATCTCAGCCTCTTGCAGCGGCGCAAACGTCACTCGCGTCGTCTCTGCGAAGGATTTCACGAGCTTGCCGTCGGGGCGCGCCGGGTCTGGAAAGACAATGCCAACCCCCGAGTGAACCTGGTGCGTAACACCCTGCAGGGATAGAAGCATCATCATCGCCTCTTCGTTGTTTCCAGGCTTCTCCATGATGGTTCCGTCAGGCGCTTCAACCACCGTGTCGCTTCCCACGATAAAGAACGGCGAAGCACCATCCGTCTCTTCTTTCTCAATTCGGTTCGCCACCTCGAGAGCCTTGAATGTGGCCGTCTCCTTCGCGTAGTCCGCCGCGGAGGGGAACTGACATTTGTCGAGGTCCTCGTCGAACTTAGAGACGACGACGTCGAACTTCAAACCCTGTTAAAGCAAAGCGCGCGTGGGTCAGCTGAGCTGCAGGGAGTTGTTTGGAAGTGGGCACGAAAAGGGAAAAAGGAAAACGCACTAAGTTGCCCAGGATCTCCCGTCTCCGCGGCGACGCGCTCGCAAGCACGAGGCGCTTCGCGCACAGTGCCTCAGCGTATTGCAACAACATTCAACGGGTCCCTATGCTGCTCACTCCACGCGCATCTACCAGTGCGCCTTTTCCCGCAGGGGCTTCTCGGAAAATACCCTGCCAGATTTCTCTGCAGTGCCGTGCCACTGACCCGCCGCGTGAATCACCCGAACGAACTGGCCAGCTGGCACGCATAAACTTGATCTAAGTTTCGCGGCGCCCCCACTCTTCGACGCGCGGTGCCCAAGCTGGTGGGACCGTAAAACGTTCAACGCGTGAACGAATCGTCTCGATCACATCGTAGACGCGTGCGAGGACCGAGCGCGGCTTCTTGCTTCGAGTAATCGCCGAGACCGCAGATCGATTAACCCTAAGTCGTTCCGAGATGGACCCGATGAGCGGCCTCGCGCCGTCTCCGGAGGAAGAGAAGAAGATGGCTGCCATGATTGAGGGCATGCAGACGCGAGACAGCCTCCGGATGTATAACAATCTCGTGGAGAAGTGTTTCAGCACCTGCGTTCAGAGCTTTCGCAGGAAGACGCTGGAGAAGGATGAGGAGAGATGCGTGAGCAAGTGCTGCGAGAAGTTCTTGAAACACTCTTCGCGCGTCAGCATGCGGTTCGGAGAGCTCAACGCGCAGAGCATGGAGCAGATGCAGCAGCCGCCGCAGTGAGGGGAGGGACACGCAACGTATTCTTTGTGAGATATTAAGTACCGTCTAATCCATTTACTCACTGCACACTTCCTTGAGCGCGTCGAAGTACGTCGGGAACGTCTTCTTCGTGCACGTGGGATCCTTGATGTTGACCCCGGTGCCGCTGCACGCCACGAGGGAGAAAGCCATGGCCATGCGGTGATCGTCGTAGGTATCGATATCGACGCCCTCATTGATCTTACCACTCTCAGGAGGAGTGATCACGCAGTAGTCCTCACCCTCAAACACATCGCAACCGAGCTTGCGGAGCTCCGTGACAATTGCGATCATGCGCTCCGTCTCTTTCACTCTCCAGCTCGCGACGTCGCGAATGGTGGTCACGCCGTCCGCGAAAAGCGCAGCCACCGCGAGGGTCATGGCAGCGTCGGGCATTTTGTTCATGTTCACGTCGATGGGAGTGAGCTTGCCTCCGGGGCCAGTCACCGTCACGTCGTTCTTGCCCCACTCCACCTTCGCGCCCATCAACTCCATGGTTTCCGCGAACTTGGTGTCTCCCTGTAGCGAATCCGTGCCGCAACCGATCACCTTCATCTTGCCGCCAGTGATGGTCGCGCCCGCGAGGAAGTACGACGCCGAAGACGCGTCTCCCTCCACGAACGCCTCACCAGGAGACTTGTACGTCTGACCACCCTTGATGACGAAGCGCTGCATGTCTTCGAAGACACCAACCTCCACCCCGAACCTCTCCATGAGCTTGATAGTCATGTCAATGTAAGGCTTGGAGATGAGGGTGTCGGTGATGACAATCTCGATGTCTCCGGTGGAGAGCGGGGAAGACATGAGCAGCGCGGTGAGGTACTGGCTGCTGACGGAGCCCTTGATCTCGACACGGCCGCCGGGAATGCCGTTGGCCTCAATCTTGACAGGGGGGCAGCCCGTACCCAAGGTACACTCAGCATCGACGCCCAGTTGCTTGAGGCCGACGATGAGGTCTTCGATAGGGCGCTCCCTCATGCGCTCAACGCCGTCGAGGACGAAGGTGCCTTTCCCCGCAGCGGCGACGGCGGCGGTGAGGGGACGCATGGCAGTGCCAGCGTTACCGAGGAAGAGCTCAGCGCCTTCGACGGGGATCTTGCCCGCGCAGCCGACGATCTCGAGAATGTTGTTCTCGCGATCCTCCGTGATTTCAAGGCCGAGTTTCTCGAGCGCGCCGACCATGTATCGAATATCGTCGGAGTCCAGGAGGTTGAGCACCTTGGTCTTGCCCTCAGCAAGCGCGGCGAGGAGCAAGATGCGGTTGGACATGGACTTGGAGCCGGGGAGGGTGACGGTGCCCTCAATCTTCTTGATGGGCTCAAGGAACAGCTTCTCTTCCGAGCCGGAGTAACCAGGACCGTGGTCCTTGTTACCGGCGGCGGAAGCCCTGAAGCTCACGGCGCGGCGGACACCGCTGGCGCCGCGCTTGGTCACGCGGGGCTTGAGGGCGGCGGTGGATTTGGCGAGCGATTGCATCGCAAAAGCGGACATATTGGCCGACCTAAGTGATGAGAGGCGAGCACCGTGTGCGGCGTTGCGTACTGCTGCGAGTGGCACAACGTCGGAACGACGAACGGGCGACGCGTGCGGGAAGCGCGCGAACACTGGCGTCGCGCGCGACGATCGGATAGTGGATACGTATCCGATCGCTTTTCCGCAAGCTCGAGCCGCCGAAATGGATTTGCTCTCAGCGAGATTTTTGGATTCGAGAAAAAAATTAATCAAAGTCGGGTTTCCAGAGGACGAGGTCGAATGAAGTGTGTGACGACGAGCAGGCAGTTGCACCACGGCGAAGGCGTTCGTCCTCCGCTGAATCTGAAATGATGAACGTATGCTAGTAGCTAGACTATATAGGGAGCTAAGAGTGATTAAGGAACGTGCGCGCGCTCTCGAGGCAGAAATGCAAGAGCGCGAACTCGTCAACCGTCGCTTGAATCTTTCCCAACTTCATCTGGGTGTCAGATTCGTCATCTGAAGCAGCATCGTCCGAGGGCCCCAGTGCGTCCTCATCCTTGTTGGTCGCCTTTGCTTTTTCATCCGTGTAAAAGCTCAACACGGTGTTTTTCCAATTTAACCTATCAAAGGCTGCGCTTTGATCAAGAATACAGAGCAGAAATGCGATGCCGAGGGCGAATCCATCTTCCGCAAAGTTCACCGCGTCTTCCTTTCCTCGTCGCGCAAGTTTCTCCCTGATGGACACCACAGATTCCACCGCATGTAAGCTCAGAGCAGGAATCATGAGATAGAAGTCATTCAAGTGCTCATCGTCGATGTCCTTAAGCTTGCCTGCGAATTCATCTACGAGAACGTTGAAAAAATTGGTGCCCTTCGCGGTGTGTTTCCGTAAAAGTTTGAGCTCATCGTCAAAAGTTTTCGCCGCCTCCAACGTGCTCGCAGGCATCTCATCCGACTTTGCGGTAGCCTCGAATACACGAAAGGAACTTCTGAGACCAGGGAAAAACTTTGCTTCGTGAGCGGACGAGTGCATTATGCCCAATCTCAACAAGCGGAGGCAGCCCAACGCGTTACCGACGTCAGTGACGAGCAGACGGAACTGCTCAGGAAACGTCGAGCCGTCTTCCGAGAAGGCTAACCTGCGGAAATCTCGAAGTAAACGCACCGAACGATCCTGAGGGGCACGGGACAAGGGTGTCAGAAACCAATATACGCGCGTGAGAGAAAAAGTAAAAAATTCAAGCAGCGCACACAGCAGCGAAAATACTCACCATAGAATAATCCTTCGATGGCGCAGGAGTGGCCGCGCCATTGAATGATTTAGGTCCAGATTGTTCTCGTCTGAATGTCCTGGATTCCTTCGCCATGACGCTCCTGATTTTGTCGTCAAACAACAGTTGGCTGAACTGCTGAAAGCGCTGCGTCAGATATTCATGCACGGAACTGATCACCGAGTGGGTAAAGCCAATGCCATGCGTCCGTATCGAACTCGAAACTTGTTGAATGCCCAAGCCGCTCCTGTTTGCCCTCTCAACGTAGCGTTGAGAGTGGAAATCGTAACTGTACTCCGAAACAAACAGATGAACCTCCCTGATTACTTCAAGCGCGTCGATACACCCTTCAACCGTTTGCTCAGGTCGCTCATCCTCAGCAAGCGGAAGCCCATACTTACTAATCGCAAGACTGCGCATTTCTTCACGTATCCTCACGTCATCAATCGATACTGCTGGTTGATTGCAGAATGAAGCGTTCAAACAAAACGCAACCTGACTCCGAATGTCGAACTCTTTCATAGCGACACGCAGCGGAATGACTCGCAGAAACTTACCAATATCCTTCACCTCAACGTTGACGGCTCCGCTAGAACGAGCTGAGTGAATCAGTTGACGTAAGTCTGTCTCAATGTCCACACAGAGAGGACGGATGATTTCATCGTCAAGAGCATCGAGAAGCTCTTGCTCAAATGCGGCTATCTGTTGCTTCGAGGCTTCTCCTCGATTCAAAAGCTCGATTGACGCGCTGAACGCTTGGACGAGCAGTTGAAGACGATGCGCCTTTACCGTAGAGAAAAGGATTCAAATATGTTAGCTGTTCGTTGTTCGGCGATTGTGAGTCGGAAATCATTAAGGCGTACCTCATCTGGCTTGTCGTAGACGTCTGCTAAGCACGCGGGGAATAAATCGCCGCACTTATAAAGGAATGACGTGTCGCATGCGTCGTTAGCTCGCACGTCCATGTTTGAGAGCAAATCGATCAAGTCCTGCGCGTTGAATAAAAAGCTTAGTCAGCGCTGAAAGAATGCATATTTTAGCGCGCGTTGAATTTTTGTTGTGCAGGTTACGTACGATGAGTTCGTCTGCGTCCTCTGAGGTTTCGTCACTCATTACGTATGCGTCCTCCAATATATCGAAACAAAGTCGAATCAATTTGAGTCTGCGTGAGAGAAGGAAGGAAGCGTTGTCAGTTGCGGCTGCGTTATGCCTGTGTCAAGATCGTCAGGGCTCCGTCGAAGCTTTCGTACCTCTGTTTTGTTGCCGGTCCCGAAAGTACGATCTCGGCAAGGCTGGCTGCTGCGACAGCGTCTTCACGAGCAAGTTCTGCACCCGTCCACTTTCCCGAAAGCGTGATTTGCATGCGACTCCAACCGGAGACGACCGACGTAAGGGCTTCCTCGAGGACTTGCTTGGCTGGGACAACCAGCATCGTCAGACGATCAAGGGCAAAGCCAAGTAGGTGCTGTAGTTCGAGCGCAAGCTCTGTGTTATTTCTCCTGTATGAACTGTTGATTCCGTGGAGAAGTTCTAGACCTCGGGCGAGCAATCGTAGTTCGATGTTTGTCAACGGGGCCTCCAGCACGTCGTGCAGCTGGATGGTTTCTTGAACACGGCTTCGTATCCGATGTGCAATATGAATGCCGTCGCTTAGCAAACGTATACGCCGACCGAACACAGCATTCATGTTCTCCTCGCTCACCGCCAGTTTTATTTCCAGATTCGCAATCCACGCCGTGCCTTCCACAAGTAACACAGAAAGCTCCTTCTTCAAGTCAGTAACGATTCGATCGAGCGCTTCGTATCTCGCTTGATGCGCCACTTCTAATGGTTGTGAAGGCCCAAGTTCAATGGCCGAAGTCGGCAAATACCGGCACAGGAACTCCACGGGTTGTATGAGGTGTATCCTGGAAACCGGAAGCATGATGGCAGATTTGCGCACGTCCCAAACCACTTTGCAAAGCCTCTTGTCAACCTGAAGTGGCACCAATCGAGAATGCAGAACAGCCAAACACATCAGCGACACGAGGTTTGTCCGGTCTGAAGGCCTCTCTCCTTTCGTCAACAGCCGAGCGGTCATCTCGTTTACGCCGTCAAACGCGGTTTTCGACAATTGGTCTAAGAAATGCTGCGGATGTCCTCCTTCTCCCATCAGACCAACGAGCTTATCGACGATGATGTCGAACGCATTCGCAGCTAAGATGCGCGATTCTAAATTATTCACGATAGACTCGATGCCCTCAAGGTCGCCGACTTCCTCTGCGGGGAAACTAGCCGGGTTCGCTCGGATTGCAGGCAGCATACGTCTGAACGCGTCGAACGCCACCGGCAGAGCGGTGTTCTCCGTCACCGCCTCATCCAAGCCCGCGGCCAAACCGAGGCACTCACCGAGTGCCACAAATGCAGTAGATAATCGCACGGCTTGCAAGGGCGAATACACCCGAGGGATGTCGGTATACAAGGCAGACAGCTGTTCAAATAAGTTCAGCGCGACTGCGTATACTTGTTCGAGAAAAAGCACGACGTCTTGAAGATGCTTCAAGGACCGCGCGAGCACCACCTGAACCTCGCCTTCAGGAAGGCCTGCGTCCGAGCCATCGATGTGCGGATGCTCGCCAAAGATAGCTAAGGCCGGGAACAAAGTTTCCTCCGCTGCTCTCCGTAGCCTCGCGGTTTCCGTGGAGAGCTGCGCGAAAACAACAACAAGCTTGCTGAAAGCCGGGTTCAACGTGACCCCTAAATCCTCGAGGCGAACGTCCTCCTCCATCGCGGTGATGACACACACAGGAGCGTTAAGGGGACCTGGTGTATCTCCCGTGTCATCCATAACTCCTCTGGCGATGTTATCCCAGTCCTCGACGAATTCCACGAGCGGTTCGCGGTGCACGCCTCGAGCGTCGTCCATCGTTGCTGGCTTTCGTTGCTTCTCAAGCGCGAACGAGTATCGACGCTCAGCGTGCCACGCCTGTGAGCGCCGACGACCGACTGTCCACGAGAAACGGTATGTGACGGCAATGTATCGTGTGTATCTCCACCCCCGCGCCCTCACACCGCGCTCTCGAACACAGGGAACGGCTCCTCAAAGCTCGTTATGCCCCGATGGGTGCCTGCCTCTTTTGCTCTCAACGAAAAACTCACAATCCCCAGACCGAAGGAACACGGGAAAAAACATGCCTACCATATGTTACGGTCAGTCTGAAATAAACGAAAATACTGCGAATGTTTGATTTTTCCGGAAAACAACACGAAAGAAAAAGCGATTCTGCACTTCCAAGGTTGGAAAAAGTTCCACTTGCGAGTCGGCCAGTTCAAAAACTCTTGTGCGCAGTGGCAGGCACCACGAGAGCACCATCATGGCCGGTAAAGCGTCACCGAAAGTCGGCGCCAAGCGAAGCCGTGACGAGGAATCCGATGATGCCGACGCCAAGAAATCCGAGGCGAAGGTCGCTAAGGAAGAAGAGCCTACGGTGGAGAACGGAGCGGATGAGAAAGAATCCACCGTGGTGAAGGGTGCTGCAGATACAAAACCCGCTGCGGATGAGAAGAAGGAGGACGCCAAGCCTGCGGCCGTGCCCCTGTTCGGCAGCGGTGCCGCGACCATCAGTGGGTTCGGTGGATTCGGGGGCTTCGGATCCGCGAAACCCGCTGGCGAGGGGTTTGGGGGCGCGGCGCCGGGGGGAGGTTTCGGGGGGTTCAGCAGTGGCGGTGGGTTTGGCGGGTTCGCCAAGGCTGCAGGGTCCACCGAAGGCGGCTTTCCGGCGCTGTCCTCCGTGTTTGGCGACGCGAACAAGCCAAAGCAACTCTTCGGCAAAACGACATCCGCAGACGATGCCGGGGGTGATGACGACGACGATGCCGCTCCTGAGAGCACTCCCGCGGAGACCAAGCCCGTGATCACTCTTCAGCAGGAGGACGTTACCACCGGCGAGGAGGACGAGGATGTCCTCTTCACGACCGACGGAGCGCTGTACGAGTTCGTCACCGAAGAGGGCAAGGCGCCGTCGTGGAAAGAGCGGGGCAGAGGGGAGATGCGTCTGAACCGCGGTAAAGATGGTGGCGCGCGTATGGTGATGCGGGCGAAGGGGAACTACCGACTTATCCTCAACGCGGCCATGTGGAAGGGACAGACCTTCACCAAGATGGAGGGTGGCAAGGGGCTCACGTTTCCTTGCAAGAACGCCGTGAACGGACCGGATGCGAAGGTGGCCACTTTCGCGCTGAAAATGCGAGTGAGCGCCACGCACGTGGTGCAGCAGGTCGATGAGTTCCTCTCCGCGACACGGAGAGCGCTCGACGATCTTTCGGGAGACGCTGCGAAGAGTCCAGAGGAGAAGGATTGAGCGATACTGCGATAGCCTCGGCTTTGTAAACTAAGTCCACAACTTCGAAACTTAACCGGTTTTTCACTGTCGCTTATTCAAAAGCGCGCCGAGCACGCGTCATGGGGCTCGACGTCGAAGCAGAGGTGAAGCAGCTCGTGGAGGAAATCAAGCGCCTCGGTGGGAAAGGTCCTGATGGCAAGATTTCGGTTAGTGCGCGTCCGACACCCCACGATATTTCCTGTAGCCTCCGATCTTCCAAGCACCCCGGGGTGCTGAACTTAACGCTAACCGCACGCGATACGTTTCTCCAACCGCGCGCAGGTGAAATTCGGTGTGCTCTTCGCTGACGATCGCTGTCAGAACATCTTCGAGGCTCTCGTAGGTACGCTTCGTGCAGCCAAGAAACGCAAAATCATCCACTTCGAAGGGGAGATGCTGTTGCAGGGCGCGCACGACTCGGTGGACGTGGTTCTGTTGGAAGAGTGAGTTCACCATTTGTTCTACTGACGTATTGCTCGCTAGTTTGCTACTTCGCCCGCCTGCGCCTGCTCCTCGGGCACTTCCTCTTCAGCCATCTCCTCCTCGGCCATGGCCATTTCTCCCTCAGGCATTTCTTCCTCGGCCATTTCTTCCTCCGCCTCCTCGTCTTCAGGATCTTCCACGTATCCCGGCGGTTTTCCGTCGGCAGGAAGCACCTCGCACTTCCGCCTGTTTTGGGGGTTCATGCACGAGTGGCACTTCATGCAGTACCACGCGTTCCGCGTGCCCCTGTAAAACTGCCCCACGTCAGGTTCACCTAGCGTCCCCGCCTTCGCCTTTTCGTAAAGCAACTCTCGAGTGCGCTCGTGAAATCTGAGCCTGACGGCGCCGTCTTCTCGTCGTCTGGACGGGGAAATCGAGCGCCGGTCGCCTAAGCCGAGGAGCTTTCGATAGTTCCGGCCGGGCTTGCACACGACGAAGTCCTCGAGGTCGTCCCACTCGTGCGAGCGATACTTCTTCCCTTCCGTTTCCCTAAGCGCCTGAACGAACGGGTTCCTGTGTTTCCTCTTCACCTTCTTCTTCTTCGGCATCTTGGTTTCCTCCGGGTCTTCTCCTTCCACGGGACGGTCGCCGACGGCGTCGGCGGTCGTCGCGAGCTGTCCCAACAAATCAGCGGGCTCCTTCGGCGCGGGTTTCGCGTCGACGTGCTGGGACCAGTCGTTGTTCCAGCGCACTTTCTTCGCCAAAGTCGCACCCGTTCGTGACACGCGTTTGTCCTCCTGGACGCTCTCGAAGAACACTTCTCTGTGCCACGGCTCCAACTCGCGGTAGGTCTTCTCGGGGAGGACTCGGCGCCGAAGGAGCGTCTCGACCGCACGCCGCAAGCCGTCCCCCGCGGCGGCAAGCTCAGAGCTCGCGGATTCGCGGCGCGCCACGTCGAGGCACAGTCGCGCGACGCGCACAGCAGCCGACGCGAACGTGGGAACGCCGATCGTGCTCCTCACGCGCTCATCTTCCACGGCATCCCCCGAACCAATTTTCCGTTTCATTCGGGTGTGAATCAACACGGCATTGATCGCTTCCTGCGCCGCCGTCGCCGCGTGCAGCGCGGCGTCGTCGTCGAGGTCGCGCGCTCCGCCAGACCGCAAAAGGTCAGCCTCGAAGGTCGTCACGAGCGCGTGCGTCGCATCGAGAAGCACGCCACGTGCGACATGAGGAACCGCCTCAACGATCAAATCCGAGACGTTCATTACGCGCTCGCTCACCTGGGTGCACCTCCGGTAGTGCGCCATGAGGAGCCGCATCGCGCGAGTCGAGAGTGCCGAAGGCATCCCGCGAGGGTGGAAAACGACGTCGCGTACCGCGTGCATGGAGGCGCTCAGCACGACCGCGGCACTTTGCGACGTGTCGACAGAACTCAAGGGCTCGAGCGCACCGATGATATCGATGAAGTCGAGCGCCACGCGTTGTCCGTCAGGCGAGTCGAAGCCCGCGCGGCGGAAGTGTTCCAGGAGCGCGTCGCAAAAGACGGCGGTCGCGCCGCACGCGCGCGAAGACGCGGCGACGCGCGCGACGGCATCGCGCTTAGCCTTCCCGACGGCGCTGTACGCGCGTTTTATCAGAGCCCTGGCAGAAGACAGGCACTCCTCCTCGCTCGTCGCGACAGCGAGGAGCTCGCTCACCTGGTGTGCGTCTCCGGTGGCAGCGGCGAACGCCACGCACTCTTTCAGGAGGGAGAGTCCGTCCGCGACTTCCGCTTCGGACGTCCACGCGCGCCGCGAAGCCGAGGCGCGCGACGCGCACCGCTCGACGGCGCGCGCAGCCTCCGCATCGAGGTCAGGGTGCGGGTTATCGAAGGCCATCGCGTACCTCACGCGACGCGCGACGATGTCCACGACGTGCGAGACGTGCTTGCTTTGAAACGTCGCCGACGTCTGAGCGGCGGCGAGAATCGCCGCGCAGCCGGGCAGAGTCGCGTGGCACGAACCGGGAGCTTGAGTCAAACGTTCGGTCAGCGCGATGTGCTTCTCGACGAGACCGACGAGGTAGCCGTCGTCGACCGACGGGAAGTACCGCACGACGCATCCCGGAAACAAAACGGCTTCGTCCAACATCACTTCGAGAGTACCCACGAGGGCCGCGGCCGACGTTTCGCTCTGTGCGCGCGCGAACGCGGCAAAGAGAGCGCCGGCGAGTTCGCCGGCGACTGCGTGGTCGTCGCTGTCGGGCGATCGCGTTTGGCGGAGCGCGAGGCGCGTCATCTCAGCGAGGCCCCCATCACTCGCGGAATCGCTGTCACCAGACCCGATGCGGGCGACGAGATCCACAGCAGCGCGCGCGCCGTTTCTCGCCAACGCCGAGTCCCCGAGCGTCTCAGCGACGATTTTCAACGCAAGGCTGCACACGCGCGCGTCGCCGTGCGCGAGCCCCGATTCCAAAAGCGGCGTCGCGGCCTGCTTCTTCCCGAGACGGGCAAATTCGCCCGCGATGAGCACACCGCAGATCGCTTCATCTCCTACCGGTCCGCTCAGCGCCGCGCGCGCCTCGTCCAGAATCGCAGCCTCGCAAGCGCTCGAACCCGACGCAGAGGCGACGCGCGAGATGGAGCGCGCGACTCGTGCCGCCGCCCGCGTCCCGCTCGTCGAGACGAAGGACTGAAGCCTCGACGCCACGCCGGCCGTGAGCCTCGCCTGCTCGTCGCTCAGCTTCCCTCGCCATGCCTTCGCGACGGACTCGAGGACGCCGATCCAAACATCGCACGTTTTCTCGTCCAGGATTCCCCAGAGCGCGGCGTCGAGCGCGGCGGCGCGACACGCGGGCCATGCCGACGTCAGCGCGGGGAGCGCTTTTCGTGTCGCGCCGTCGCCCGGGAGCGCGAGGCACACCTCGAGCGCATCTCTCCTCGCTTCCTTCCCCCCGCACCACTTCTCGATGAATACACTGACGTCATCGGGGGACATGACCCTGATGCACGCCCCGAACGCGTGCCTCGCGTTCCGCGTCGTCGCGTCGTCCGCGGCGCGCGACGACAGCGCGGCGAGAAGCGCGAACGGCCACGCGTGCGCGCCGTAGTCGAACGGCGGGTCTTCTCGATTCGCCGCCTCGCGTTCGAACGTCTCGAGGAGCGTCGTGGCGAGTTCCGGGAAACAGATGAGCGCCTCGCGAGTCGCGCGGTACGCGCGCGCGTGATCGGGCGAGGGCGCTCGACAAAGCACGCGCACGGCGCACGCGCACCACGCGCCGGCGCTCGAATCGTTTAGCTTTCCGACCGTCGCTCGGGTGGTCTCAGATCCCTCCGGACCGCGCCTCCGCTTCCCGGCGAATGTCAAGCACGCCCGAACCACGAACGCGAGCAGGTCATCCTCGGCGTCGTCCGGGTCCGCGCGCGTGTCCGCCGGCGACGGCGTGACCGAGCCCTTCACCAGCCGACGCCTGGCGAGTGCCTCGTCCGCGGCGCTCAAGTCAACCTCGAGAAGGCGAGCGAGAATCTCCGGCACGAGGTGCGTCGGCCAGTCGATCTGAAGTAGATCCAGAGGCTGGACAGCTGTCGTCATGTCGTCACACTATCACCTCCCACTCAAATTTGCGTCTGGGCGAACATCGACGCGCCCGGCTCCATGGGTGTCGCTCACAGTGGGCGCAACGGAACCGTGAAGGCGTGGGCACTTTACTTTGAAAAGTTTTGGACGCAAGTTCTGGCCTCTTGACGCGTTGGCACTACCGACAAGTCAGGCAGGTTATGACACTTTTTCACGAAACAGGGCGAAAAAGTGCAGGTTGATTTGGCACAAATTGATCGCGCAGCCCCCGCGGACTCTTAAAAGAGACCGTCGCAAGCCTCCCTTTTGTCAAGAGTCCATCAACCGGCTCTTTCACTCTCTATCACCTTCCCCCAAACTCTAAAGAGCAATCATGCCTGGTACGTACCCGCCCCTCCTCCCGATCGTGCCCCGTTCGCTTTCTCCGGAAGAAAAATATCTCACGATGCTGACTTGCTTTCATCGCCTCCCTCACCCCTCGCCTTATCTTCAAGGTTTCGACACCATGTGCCTCCACGCGGGCTACAACCCCGTGGGCGATGATGCCGTGTACGGCCTCGGCCAGGGCGCCCCCCGCGGCGTCCCCCTGCACCGCACCGCCCCCTACCAGGTACATCCTGTCCGCGCGAATTTTCGTTGTTACCCCCCGCGATCGCGATTCGGGATCTCCGATATCAATTTCCTCTAGACACTCGGGCCGAGCCCACGCCACGATGTGCGCTGATGTGCCGACGTTTCTCGTGCTGACCATCGCCCGTCCCCGTCTCCCTTTCTCACTCCGACACCCACAGTTCAAGAACACCGAGCACGCCGCCAACCTGTTCGCGCTCAAGGAGCTCGGCAACATTTACACCCGCCTCGGTAACCCCACCACGCACGTCCTGGAGTCCCGCGTCGCGCAGCTCGAGGGCGGCCACCCCCTCGCCGCGGTCGCCGTCTCGTCCGGCACCTCCGCGTGCTTCTATTCCATCATCACCCTTGCGCAGGCGGGCGACAACATCGTCGCGTCCAGCAAGCTGTATGGCGGAACCTACACGCAGTTCAACGACATCCTCCCCACGATGGGCATCACGGTGAAGTTCGTGGACGCTGAGGACCCCGAGAACTTCCGCGCCGCCATCGACGACAAGACGCGCGCGCTGTTCTGCGAGACCGTGTCCAACCCCGCTCTGGAGATCTGCGACCTCGAGGCCATCTCCGCGATCGGCCACGAGAAGAACATCCCGCTCATCGTCGACTCGACGTTCTCCACGCCGTACCTCACCAAGCCCTTCGAGCACGGCGCCGACATCATCGTCTCGTCGCTCACGAAATGGATCGGCGGCCACGGCACGGGCGTCGGCGGCATCTGCATCGACAAGGGCGGCTTCAACTGGGCTTCCGGCAGACACCCCATCTTTGACACCCCGGACACCTCCTACGGCGGTCTTCGCTGGGGCCACGATCTCCCCGAGGGTCTCGCGCCCCTCGCGTACAAGCTCCGCATGCTCACCGTGCCCCTGCGCAACCTCGGCGCGTGCATCGCGCCCGATAACTCGTGGATCTTCCTCCAGGGCATCGAGACGCTGTCGCTGCGCATGGACCGCCACTGCGAGAACTCCATGAAGGTGGCGGAGCACCTCGAGAAGCACCCCAAGGTTGCCTGGGTGCGCTACCCCGGCCTCAAGAGCGACCCGCAGTACGCCAAGAACGTCAAGTACCTCAAGGGCAAGGGTGGCGGCATCGTGATCTTCGGCATCAAGACCGCGGATGCGCCCGCCGCGGGCAAGTCCTTCATCGACAACTTAAAGGTCATCGCCCACGTCGCCAACGTCGGCGACGCGCGCACCCTCGCGATTCACCCCGCCACGACCACGCACTCGCAGATGAATGCCGAGCAGCAGGCTGCCGCGGGTGTCCCTCCGGAGATGGTCCGCCTCTCCGTCGGTCTCGAGACCTACACGGACATCCTCGAGGACATCGACCAGGCGCTCGCCACCGTCGCGTGAGCGGATGCCGCATAGTCAAGTTAAGTCAGACGAATATTTTCATACACCCTTAACCGTTCACCTACAGAATGCACACGCTGCAAGTATCTCCTCCTGTCATAAAAGCTGTGAACTTT
>Ga0181561_10000363_pt1 | contig 37598 bp, 25 predicted proteins | sample 011ome_19_FD_133760 | JGI IMG/M metagenome (GOLD analysis project Ga0181561, IMG submission 133760) | Coastal salt marsh microbial communities from the Groves Creek Marsh, Skidaway Island, Georgia - 011510BT metaG (megahit assembly) | ecosystem: Environmental > Aquatic > Marine > Intertidal... | reverse complement strand
TGTTTTGCTGTTTTCCTCGCGTCGCGCGTGCGACGCGCGGCTCGAGTGCGGCCGCCCGGAGCTGGCGACGCACTTCGAGCCGCGCCTCGCGGGTTTCCGCGCGAACGTCCACGGGCGATTGAACGGCGCGCTCGGCGTGAAGACACGGCGTGAGCGGCGCTGGCGTTCGGCGCGCTGATCCGCGGGCGCAGGTGGGCGCGAATTCCCCCAACCCTGATCTCGAGTGGGCGGGAGCGGCGCGGCGCGGTCGAGTTCGGGCGGCGCGATCGACACGGCGCGCGGAGGCACGACGGGGATCGGTGTTACACGGACGCGCACGTGAGACGTCTCTAGACTCGGGGCGATATCGTCGATAGCCGCGACGGCCGCCCAGCTCCGACGACGGACGAGAGGGCGAGATGGACACCATGGAGGCGCTCGTCGCGGCGCTTCAAGATCCGGAGACGCGCGAGAACGCGCTTTTGGACCTGTCCAAGAAACGCGACATGTTCGCGGACCTGGCGCCCATCCTGTGGCACTCCTTCGGAATCATCCCCGCGCTGCTGCAGGAGATCGTCTCCATCTACCCGCTGCTCTCGCCGCCGTCGCTCACCAACCACGCGTCGAACCGCGTGTGTAACGCGCTGGCGCTCCTGCAGTGCGTCGCGTCGCATCCCGACACCCGCGCGCTCTTCCTGAACGCGCACATCCCGCTGTTTCTGTACCCGTTCCTGAACACCGTCTCCAAGACGCGGCCTTTCGAGTACCTGCGGCTGACGTCGCTGGGCGTGATCGGTGCGCTGGTGAAGGTGGACGACACGGACGTGATCAACTTCCTTCTCAGCACGGAGATCATCCCGCTCTGCCTCCGCACGATGGAGCTCGGGAGCGAGCTGAGCAAGACGGTGGCGACGTTCATCGTGCAGAAGATCCTGAGCGACGAGGTGGGACTGCAGTACATCTGCGCCACCGCGGAGAGGTGCTACGCCGTGGGAACGGTGCTGGGCGGGATGGTCACCGCGCTCGCGGAGCAGCCGTCGGTGCGGCTGCTGAAACACATCATCCGGTGTTACCTGCGGCTGTCGGATAACCCGCGCGCGCGCGAGTGCTTGCGGCAGTGCTTCCCCGACCAGCTCAGGGACCCCAACTTCACCGCGTGCCTCAAGGACGACATCGCCACGCAGAAGTGGCTCGTGCAGCTGCTCGTGCAGCTGGGGTACACGCAATAGGGACGCGTTCGCTTTCGGGCGTTTGTAACAGAGCGAAGGATGACTCGCGTCGCGCGTCTCGCGGCTCGAAAACAAACTCGCCGCGCGTCTCGTCGCGCCTCTCTCGTCTCGTCTCGACCAAACAGTCGTCACAGCAAAATCTCTCTCACCGCAACCTAAGCGCCTGCCGCACGTCGCTGAGCCGATCGCGGCTGGACCGGTACCCGTTGACCAGTATGCCGACGCCGAGCCCGAGGCCCAGGCACACGCCGAGCCCCATCCCGACGCCGACGCGAATGCCCGCGCTGAACCACGTGAGCTCCCCGGCGAACAGCTCGTCCGAGGCGCCGCGGAGCTCGCTCCCCGAGTCGTGGTACTCGCGCATCAGGTCCTCGTACCGCTTGCGCACGTTCCGAAGCACCTCCGCCCTGTCGAACGCCACCGCGTGGCTCTTCCACGGGACGATCGACCACGGCGCCGGCGGCGCCGGCGCCGGCGGCGCGTCTTCGCCGGAGGCGCGCGCGTCGTCGTCGTTCGCGTTCGGGTCGGCGTACGCCCCGAACGCGTCGTTTCCCAGACGCGCCGCGTTCGCGCGCGCGTCTTCCCCGCGCGGCGGCGGTCCTCCTCCGTGCGGCTCGTCGTCGCCGCCGCTGTCGTCCTCGGACCAGCTCTCGGACGAGCTCATCTCCTCGGAGATGACGCACATCGCGGGCCGCGGCGCGAAGCTCCGCGGGCTCGCCACCTTCCACGCCTGGAGCTCGCACTCGCGCGTCATCGCGAGGTGCTCGCCCGCGCACGTCCCGACCAGGCACAGCTCCAGGCCCAGCACGGGGACGGCGGGTGACGACGGCGTCTGCGCGGTGGCGTTTTTTTCGTCGCCGAAGAACGAGACGCCCGCCGACGCGACGAGCGCCGGGACGGAGGCGTCCAGCTCCAGGGCCCACCCGTCGCGAGACGAGCGGCGCGCGCTTTCGCCGTCGCCGTCGCTTTCGTTTTCGTTTTCGTTCGAGGACAACTCGCGGAAAACTTTTTTGTCTGTCTCGTCCTCCTCGTTCGTCCTCTCGACAGCGCCGCGACGCCCGCTCTCGACGCCGTCGTCCATCTCGACCGTCCTGACCACGCGCCCGGAGGCCCAGCGCTCCTTCTCGCACCAAACCTCAAACGCGCACGTCTCGAAGAACAAAATCTCATCCATGGTGATCCAGCACCCGGCGCGGTCGCGGCGCATCAGCAGCTCAACCTCATCGCGTGCCTGTCGTGAACGACACGCGCGCGAAACGTCGAACGCGCGTTCGTGAGAAGCGCGCGCGCGGACGGATCGTGGGTCAGTCGTGGGGTCAGTCGGCGTTACTTCGTCGTCGCGTCGGACGTCGCGGAAAAAGTCATTCGCGCCGGCGGGTGTATGGTGCTTTTCATGCCATTCGCCTGAGACATTTGGCGCGTGTTCGCGCGAGACGCACCTCGAACTGAACCGCGTTGGCGATGAGCGGCGCGCCGTCGTGCGGCCGGGGGATGAACCGGAACCGCAGCTCGGGGTGGTGCGACAGCTCGACGGGGGACTCCCCGGCCTTGCACGACACCTTCACGAACATCGCGCGGCCTTGATACGCCTGCTCCAAGAGCAGGACCCGCCGGTCCGTCATTTCGCGGGTCGTTAAAAAAGCCGCCTTTTCGTCGTGGCTTCCAACGTGGCGCTTCCTCGGGCGCGCCTGGACGGGTCTCGGGGACCCGCGCGCTCCGCGCGTGCGGTCGGTCGGTCCCTGCGGTACGTGCGCGCGCGCGAGGGGCGGAAGCGCGCGCCGACGTACCGCCTCGGGCGCGGTGCACGATGACGACGGCTCCTCTTTCAAGCGCTGACGTCAGGATTGCTCTTTGGCCGGTTTCTTCACCGAATTCAAACACTAAATGCTCATACGGAAGGAAATGAAATCGCATCGAAAAGATCCGCGAAAAGGAAAAAAAAGAAAGCGCGGGAGACGGCGACGACCGCCGCTTCGCAGACGCGAGCAACAATTTTCTTCGACGCGAGTGTGCGTGTCGACCGAGTGTTTCAGAAAACAATCGTGACTTATGCATATTACACGTTACTCCGCGCCGTAAAACTCGCGTAGGTACGCCATCGCCTCCTCGTTGGTCGCGCACGCGCGCCAGTGCGGCACGAGCTCGTCCTCCCTGAGACTCCCGTACGCCACCATGTCCTTCTCCAGGAACGCGATGAGCGAATCGAAGCACCCGTCGTAGTTCATGAGCGCGAACGGAACCGGGTGCGCGGAACCGACGCGCCGCAGCTGGAACAACGCGAGCACCTCGAAGATCTCGTCCAGGGTGCCGACGCCGCCGGGAAGCGCGAAGAACGCGGTTCGGTCGGTCGCCTCCTCGCGCACGCCCGCGTCCACCAGCCCGTGTTTCCGCGCGGAGAAGAAACTGCTCGTGTGGTACGTCTCCGGGGGGAGGTACGGGTGTTTCCGCGACGCTTGCCTAGCGCCGCCGGCTTCGAGCAAGATCATGAACCCCGCCACGGGTTTGCCCGCGTCCATGCCGCCGCGCGTCACCGCCTCCATCATGCCCGCGCCCAGCCCAGACCACGTCGTGCAGTCGTACGTCGCGGCGACGTCGCGTGCGAGCGCGCGCGCGGCGGCGAAGTGAGGGTGGTCCTCGGGGACGCGCGCGGAGCCGAGGTACACCGCGCCACGTCCCATGCGCGCCACCACGTCGTAGCAGGCGCGCATCTCGGCAGCCACCGCCTCGGGGCTCTCTCTGTCCGACGACGCGCTCGCTGCGGCGCGCGCGGAAGCGCCGCGCGCGACAGGTTTCGGCGAGCTCCAAGGCTGCGCGCGACCCGGACCGATCGCGCGCGCGGACCGCGCGACGACGGCGCGCATGGCGAGAGTGCCGCGCGGCGTCGAGGTTTCTCGACAGACAAAAAAAAGGTTTCGCAGAAGACATAGCTACGTAGGGTAGCTACGTACTACGACGACTCCGACGTGAAAAAGCGTCTGTTCGTCATCTCTTCTCCCGCACCTCTTTGGCGAGCTTGTCCATCGCCTGCGTGACCGCGGCGATCTCCTTCCTCTGCTTCTTGGCCTCAGACTCGAGCGCCGCGATCGCCTTGGCGACGCCCGCCAGGAGCGCGTCGTGCTCCTTCTCCGTTTTCTTCACCGCGGCGCGCGCGTTCGCCGCCGACGTCTCCGCCGCCTGCGCGGCGCGCTCCAAGCCGCCGACGTCTCTCGCGGCGGCGGTCATGCGCCCCGCGACGTCCGCGACGGCCACCGCCAGCGCCGCCGTCTTCTGGTCCGCGCGCTCCATGCCCCCCCCGAGCGCCTCCACGCGCCGCGCGAGGAGCTCGACGTGCGCGGGCGCGGCGTCGCGGACGTGCGCGTCGAGCGTCCCGGCGTCGCAGCGCGCGCCGCATCCGAGCGCGGCGAGCGGACACGTCGCCGGCCTGCGGTCGCACGCGCCTTCGAGGTGCGCGCGCATGGCTCGCCGCTGCACGTCGCTCCCGCACTTCTGCGGACACGGCAGCGGCTTGCACGGACACGTCGCGTCGTGCGCGCCCGCGACGTTCGCGCTGAACACCTCGACGCACTCGTCGTTCGGGCACTGCGTCGGGCGAAACGCGCACCGCGCTTTGTGCCTCAGCAGCTCCTCCGGGGTCTCGAACGCCTCCTCGCAGTGCGCCAGGCACTCGCGGTCGTACCGCAGCAGCAGCTCGCGGCTGACGCGCTCGCGGTCCGCCACGGACCACCCGTCGCCTCGGGCGAGGCTCTTCTCCAGCGCCTCCGCGGCGTCGTCCGACGCCTTCGCGCCGCCGAACGTCTCGCCGAGACTGGCGAACGCGGTCTTCTTGCCGATCGTCCACTCCTGGACGTCGCGCTGCAGATCGCTCAGAACCCCCGCCGTCGGCGTCGCGCCGGTGGCGCCACCGCCCTTGTCGCCCTCGAGGTACGCCACGAGGTCCGCGGAGAGCGGCGCGATCCCGGCCTTGGGGTCGCCGAAGATCTTGCCCGCGGACTGGTACACGGCCGCCTTGGCGATGGCGCAGAGCAAAGCGCGCGAGATGTTGTGCGTGCTCGTGAGGCAGATGTGCGAGCAGCGGCACACAGCGGCACGCGTCTTCCCCTCGTTCCACTTCGCGAGGAACGCCACCTGCTCCTCGGGGTTGGCGTTCTCCTCGCTCTCGGCCTCGTCGCGCTCCTCCCGCGCCGCCGTCGCCTCGGCGCTCGTGGCCGTCATCATCGCGAACGCGAAAGTGACAAGTGGCGCGCTCTCTTCTTTCGGCGCGTGACCGGATCTGTTGTCGAACGCTCAGACGAAATCACAACCTGCTCGCCCCCGCTCTTCTCCTCTTCTCCTTCTCTACACGCGTAGGATCTGCAGGCTCTTGCTGAACGCGATGGCGATCCAGTCCGGCTGCGTGGCGCTCCACTGCAGCTGCGAGATCTCCGCGCCCGCGCCGTACGCCAGGATGGGGTCCAGGCCCAGCCCGTCGCTCGCGCCCCCCGGCGCCGACGTCGCGCTGAGGTCCCAGATGAGCGCCTGCGAGTCGTCTCCCGCCGTGCACAGGTGGCAGGAGGAGTGCGGCGCCCAGGCGAGGGCATTGACGGGCGCGCGGTGGCGCCGTAACTCCTCCACGGGCATCGTGGGGAACCGGATGTCGAGCACCACCACCTTCCCGGAGTCCATCTCCATGGTGGCCATGTACCGGGGGTTCTGTTTGTTCCACCCCAAGCGCAAAAGCGGCGCATCCGCGTTGGGGCTCTCGTAGATGATGGTGCTGTGATCTTTGTCTCGCAAGTCGAAGACTCGAGTGGAGCCGTCGGCGGAGACGGACGCGAACACCTCCGCCCCACCCCAGGCGATGTCGTACACCTCCTTGTCGTGCGCGATGAGCTGCGTGTCCACGGTTTCCTTCTCGATGTCCCAGATCGTGCACGTGGTGTCCAGCGAGGACGTCCCCACGCGCGCGGGGTTGGCGTCGTTCCAATCGAACGACGTGAGCGGCGCGCAAAACTCGCTGTTCTTGTTGTTGTTGAGCAGCGACTTGAGCTGCACGCCCTCCTCCTTGATGTTCCAGACGCGCAGGTAGTCCCCGGTCGTCGCGACGAGGTCCTCGTGCGTGCCCTCCTTGTCCGGGATGAACATGATCTTCGTGCACGGGTACGGGTGCGTGAACGAGTGCGTCGGCTCCGCCGGGAACGTCCCGGTTTCCTCGTCCAGCGACACGATGTCCACCTTGTTGGAGTACTCCTCCACGAAACTCCCGATCCCGAGCCGGAACCGCTGGTCCTGCCGAACCTGCGCGCCGCGCGTTCGGGTCGTTCGCCAAATAAACGCCGCGATGGGGTCGAGAGGGGTGCGAAGCGTGGGTCAGCGTCGCGCGCGACGTCGGGACAACCTTCGAGTCCGGTCGCTTCAAACGTCAGTCGCGGAGAGGTTTTCGCGTGTTCGGCGCCACGTTGGCAGAGCGCGGGAAATTCTCCCGTGGCGCGCTGCGCGTCCGCGTTCGCGTGCGGCTCGGCATCAGCGCGCGCCGCGCGCGCGGCGGGGGTTCGGGAGACGCACACTCCATCCCATGGCGTAAATCAGCCATGGCGCCTCGTACGTGTAGATCTCAGCGCGCTTCTCGCCCACGCCCGGGGCTGCCATCGCGCCTGCTCGTCCGGTCGTGACCCGCGAAAATAACACTACGCAGCACGCGAGCCTCGCGGGCTTCCTCGATCGATCGCCGGTCGCGCCGCGACCGCGCGAGACTTGTGCGCCGGACGCGAGACGGACCTCCCGGGACGGCGGTTTCGGTCACGCGCGCGTGGGTTCGGCGCGCCGGGTCTGTGACGCCCGGCGCTCCCGCAAACATGATTACCCCGCGTTGGAGGGACCACAGAGTGGATTGACTCAGAATCCGTCGGTCATCCGCGTCGGTCTCGACAGTGTCTTCATCGAGTCGCCTCGCCACCCAAAACTCTATCGAGACCCGGGCGTGCCACAGCTACCCGCGCGCGGGGTACACTCGAAGCGGCACCTTTGGATCGGCGACGTCGCTCGACACGATGATGGCGGCGCGTGGCGCGATGGCGCTCCCCGCGATGGCGCGCGTCTCGACCTCGTCCGCCCCGCGCGGAAGTGGATATCGCGCGTCGCGTGCCCACTCGGTGACGTCGATCGCGCGTGGGGCGAACGCGCGCGTGGCCACGCGCGTGGGGTCGCGGCGACGCGTGGTCTCGCCCCCGCGCGCCTCGGACGGCTCGGACGAGACCCGCGCGACGTCCGGTTCCGACGCCGGGGAGTCCTCGTCTTCCTCGGCCTCGACGGAGAAGGAGAAGAAGCCGCGAAAGGGCACGGGCGAGATGCTGTCGGGGCTTTGGAACGAGCTCAAGTACGTGTCTCTGCGCGACGACCCCATTCCCGAGGCGGTGGACCTGCTCGCCACGATCGAGGCCTCGAAGGCACGGCCCAAACCGGGCGAACGGTGGGACGACGCGCGGTGGCGCGAGCAGGAGGAGGCGGCGGGCGCGGTCGCCGGGAAGGTGGGCGCGTACTGGAGCGCCAAGTGGGACGCGCTGGCGAACAGCGACGCGGTGCGCGACGCGGCGCCGCTCATGTCCTCCGCGGTGAACGTGGCCATCGCGGGGGTGTTGCTGCGTTTGGCGCTGCCGCGCATCGCGGCGCTTCAGGCGGTGGGCGGCTTCGACGAGCTCGCGGCCTTCTTCGGGCTGCCGCCGCGCGCGGAGCTCAGCGGGTACCTGGACCAGCTCCAAGACCTGAACGTCGTCTTGGTGTTTGCGGTGTACGTCGGGTTGTTCGCCGCCGAGAAGCTGACGATGACCGACGAGTTCCTGCCCATCGGGTTCATCCTGCCCGTGGTGTCCCCCGCGGTGTTCGGGGGCGTCGCGGGCGGAACAGTCATGACCAGCCTCGCGTCCACGCTCGCGGCGTCCTTGAACTTCTGGCTCGGACGCACCGTCCTGAAAGAGAAGGCGCTCGCGCTCAAGTGGAAAGACTCGCCCGCGGTGGGCGACACGCAGTGGTTCAAGGCGCTGAGCCGCAGGTTCGACAGCGCGCAGTTCCCGGAGAGCCAGGCGCCGTTCACGGAGGGGTTCAAGAGCGCGCTCTTACTGCGCCTGTGCCCCATCCTACCCATCCCGCTGAGCGGGAACTGGTACGTGTGCGGGATGACCCCGCTCCGCTTCCCCGAGTTTTTCGCCGCGCACTTCATCGGGTCCTCGAAAACCGCCTTCGTGGACGCCTACCTGGGGTCGCTCCTGTTGCAGGCGGCGTTCGAGAACGACGCCGTGCGCGAGCAGGCGAAGAGCGTCTTGGTGTTCGAGACGGTCGCGCTCGTCGCCATCTCCATCGGCGTCACGACGTACGCCACGGACCTGTTCACGCAGATCCTGGAGGAGGAGGGCATCGACGCCGACAAGCTCGTGGAGGACGCTTTCAAAGCCGCCGGCGACGACGAAGGGGACGAGGACGCGGCGTCGGCGGGCGAGCGCGGCGACGGGACGGAGCTTCTCGGGTTTAAAAAATCGGACGCGTCGAACGCGTCGAACGCCTCGAACGCGTCGGACGCCGCCGCGAAGTGGGCTGCGGAGGCGTTCGAGGCGTCCGCGACGGTGGACGAGTCCGACGACGCGTTCGACCGCGACGCCTCTGAAAAGCTGAAAGACGCCTCCGCGGAAAAGAAAGGCGCCGCATGGTGGGGATCGGGCGAGGACGTCGCGGGCGGCGCCGTCGAGGCGACGGACGAAGAGCGGGCGCTGATGGAGGCGATGGACGCGGCGGCGGCGGCGGCGTTGTCCAACGATGAGGTGGCGAAGAAGTGAGTAGTGGGAACGCGATAGGCGTCACGGTGGGAGGAACGCGCGGGGAGTGAATCGACCGACCGCCGTTTCTTTGAAAGCGCTTTCACGGTTGGATCGATCGATCGAAACGGAAGGCGTCACGCGCGAAGACGTCTGTGGACGTCTTCGGCCATCGTCGCTCGTCTCACGCGCCGGCGGCCGCCTCGAATCGCTCGCTCGGCTCGGTGGGCGCGAAGCACGCGAAGAATCGCACCAGGTCCGTGTGCGTGACGACGCGTCGCGCCACACCGCCGTCGTCCACGGCGTACACCCTGTGCACCCTGTGCGTCGTCAGGGCCTTGAGCACGTCGAACAGCGTCGCGTCCTCGGAGCACGTCACCAGCAGCCGCCCGGATCGGAGCTCGCCGTCGCCGAGCGCGCCGCCGAAGAGCGGGTGCGCGCGCGCCGACGCCGTCGGGTCGGGCGCGAGTTTCCGCGCGCCCGATGCGGAGACGTCGTGCAGCTCGCGCACGAAGTCGCCCACGCGCATCGCGAGCACGTCGAAGTGCCCCGCGGTGATGCGGCGCAGGTCGGACTCGGAGACGCTGCCGACGAGCCGGGTCTGCACGGGCTCCGTGTTCGGCGGCCAGGCGCGCGCCGTGCCCAGACACGACGCCGCCGGGCACCCTACCTCGCGCGGCTCGACGACGCCGAGCGCGCTGACGCCGAGCTTGTGCATGATGGCGAAGGCGCGGAGCACGGTGGCGTTCGTGTCGATGACGTTCACGACGGTGGTGCCGATGCCGAGGTCCGCGACCGAGCACGGGGTCAGGCAGTGCCTGATGTGTTCCCATCGCGACAGGAAACGGGTCACGTCCGAAAGCGAAAACACGTCCTTCACGCGAACGGCGCCGTCTTCGGCGCGTTCGTACACGGCGACGCGGTGGTTGGAGCGGCGCGAAGAGTGGCGTTCCAACGAATCGCTCTTCGCGCCGTGTGCGTTCCACAGCGACGCGTTGTCCACGAAGTACGTCTGGATGACGTCCAGGAGCGTCGGGTCGGAGGTGGTCTCGTCCAGCAGCAGCCACGCGCCGTCGCCGCCGCCGCGCGAGCGACGTACGTCGCCGACGGAGGAACGGCGGAAGGCGTCCGCCTTGTCCACGACCATCTTGGTCACGCGCTCCGCGGCGTCGGGGGTGTCGTCGATGAGGAACCACTCGGGGGCCTCCGTGGTCGCCACGTAGCCGCACGGGCCGGGCGGGAACATGTGCGTGATGAGCGCGCCCAGGATATCCCCGACGGAGACGAACCCGAGTATCTCCCGGCGGTCGTCTCGAAGGAGCGGCGCGCTCAAAACGCTCTTCTCGGCGAGTTTAGCGAGCGCCTCGCTCACCGTGCACGAGGGCGTCAGCACGAGCACGTCCTCCGGGGGCGCGAGCTCGGGGCGGCCGACGTGCCGCGCGGCGAGGAACTCGCGGAGCGAGGTGGTGGCGAGCAGAGAGCGGATCGCGCCGATGTCGCTGGTGCGGGGAGAGTCGGTTTTTTCGTTTTTTTTCTCGGACGGGTCGGACGGCCCTTCGGGGGAGGACATCCTTCCCAGGAAGCGCGAGGCGAGGGCGTCGTAGTACGCGGGGTCGAGCAAGTAGGCGCCGACGGCGGCGGATCCGACTGCGGCGCAAGCGAGGGCGGCGACCCTCGAGCGATCGAAGCGCATGCCCGCGCAGAGCGCTGTGCGCGGTGGTGACCGAGGAGAAAAGCCACGACTTGCTTTTGACGGGCGCGTGTCCTCCTCGGACGCCACGACGGCGCGCCAGCGTGAGCGCGTCAGCCACGGGAAACACACGTCGAACGGAGAGCCGGCCTACAGGTATAGATAGGCTCACTCTGCGAGACGCGCGAAGACGTGAAAGCGCCGGGGCTGCTATGCCCCGCTGTCTCGCCCGTTCCGGCCACGAGCGAACGCGCCGGCGAGCGCTCGCGCTCGCGTTCGTCTCGGCGTGCCTCGTCGACGTCGCCGCCTCGAGCTGGTCTTCATGCGGTGCGCGCGAGGTCACCACGCAGCGAGCGGCCGAGCCCCCGCGCCGACGCGACGGCGGGAAGACGCTCTCGCGACCCCTCTCGTAGTAGTAATACGTCTGTCTTCCTCCGCTCTGACTTTTTCGGCGAAATATACTTTTCCCGCAGCCCCGCGGTGCGCGCTGCGCGTGGCCGCGTTCGGTCTCGACCCGCCGAGTCCTCGGCTCGGCGAGCACGTGCGCGTGACCCTGACCGGCACCTTCCGCGGAGACACGCGCGGCATAGACGCGGACGCGCACCCGACGGTCTCGGTGCGCGTCTACTACCGCGCGTTCAGTCGCTGGTTCGCGGTTTCGAAAATACGCGGTCCGCTCTGCGCCGATTTCGCCTGCCCGGTGTCCGCGTCGGACGACGGCGTCGCGACGGTTCGGGGCGGACTGGACGTGCCGCCGGACGCGCCCGCGGGCTGGTACCGCGTCGTGCTCGACGCGACGCAGAACGAAACCACCATCTTCTGCGTGGACGCGAGGGTAAAGTTCCGAAGCGCCGCGCCGCGAACGCGTCCCGCGTAACGCGTACGTATACCGTGAGAATTTTTTTACTTTTGTAAAAGTGAATCCGCGCGAACGCTCTCGAGCGAAGCGGCGCGAAAGCGCGGATACGTAGACGTTCTCAACCTTGGTGTGTGTTTTTGACGAAAGCGCGCTACACGCACGTTCGAACCGCCGTCTGCACGTCCGACGCCTTCGCTCTCGCGCTGCTACTCACGTCACCAGCGTCCCGTTGGCCCTGGCCTCGTCCACGGCGCGACACAGGTCGGCGTTGATGGCGGCGACCATTTCCTCGGGGCTCATCTGTCGCGAGGGCGCCGCCGGCGCGGTCGCCGGGTTCGCCGCCGCCGCGCCCATGGGCGGGCCCGCCATGGGCGCCGCGGCGCCCGTCCCCGCGGCCGCCGCCTGCTTCGCCCTGCCCGCGGCGTACCCGTTCGAGCGGATGGGCGTCTTGGACGCCGAAACCCGCAGGTTGTGCCCCCCGCTCTCGGTGCCATCCTTCATGAGCGCCGCGTTGGCGCCCGAGGCGTCCGCGAACTCGATCCAGCAGTTCGAGCCGTTGATGCGCACGCCCACCACCTCGCCGTCGTTGCTGAAAAACGCCGCCAGGTCGTCCTCGGTGATCTCCTCGCCGGGGTTGATGCCCGGCGAGCCGCGCAGGCCGCGGATGCCCGCGACGTGCACGGTTCGCATCGTGCGCTCGAGATCGTCCGCGCTCGGGGTCGAGCGAGACCCGCCACCGCCGTACCCTCCCTGGGGGGCCGCGTAACCCGCGGGCGCGGCGTACCCGCCGGGAGCCGCGTACCCCCCGGGCGCGGCGTACCCACCCGCGGGAGCCGCGTACCCGCCAGGCGCCGCGTAGCCTTGACCTTGCCCGTACATCGTACGGTGCGCGTTCGAGTGTGCCCGCCGTGACGAGATCTCGCAGAATTCCAGACGCTGCGAACTGTGTCGTGTGCCCGCCGACAAGTTCGTCGAAACGCCGCGCGCGCTTCACTCCAGGCGGCGCGTCTCCACGCCGGCGCCTCGGGTCGACGCGGTCGCGATGGAGGGGTTTGCGCCGCCGCCGCGCTCGGAGGCGCAGATTCTGCGCAGCCTGGTGGAGAACGGCGTGGCGAAGCGTTTCGACCTGCGCGCGTGGTGCGAGAAAGGATGCTCGCAGCCGAGCGCGATGGAGCGGCTGGAGGTGCTCCTCGAGCAGGTGCGGCCGGACGTGGCCAAGCTGATCGTTCTGGAGGAGCTCGAGGGCACCGCGGAGGAAGACGCCGACGTCCTGGTTTACGGCGAGATCGCCGCGCGCGACTTCGCGGCGCTCCTTGAGAAGCACGGCGACGTCCACGCCGCCGACGCCGGCGCCACCGACGGTCGCGTCTTCTTCGACCTCGGCAGCGGCACCGGCAAGGGCGTCCTGGTCGCCGGCCTGTGCCGTCACTTCGCGCGCGCGTACGGCGTGGAGATCCTGCCGTGCACGGGGGCCATCGCCGACGTCCTCGTCGAGGACTTCAAGCGGGACGTGCTCCCGAACGCGCGGCCGGCGTCGCGGCCGTTGCTGGACATCCGCGCCGAGGCGGGTGACTTTTTCAGTGAAACCTTCGCGCGCGCGTGGACGCGCGCCGACTTCGTCTTCTGCAACTGCGTGACGTGGGACGAGGCCACCATGACGCGGCTCTCGAGGCTCGCGGAGCGCATGCGCCCCGGCGCCGTCTTCGTCACCGTGCTGTGCCCGCTGGTGTCGCACAAGTTCGACGTGATCGAGGAGGCGGAGATGGCGTTTTCCTGGGGCGCCGTCGAGTGTCTGGTGCACAGGCGAAAAACCGACGCCGACGCCGACGACGCGCGCGCGCTCGAGGGGGCCTTCGCCGACGCCTTCGGATGACGCTTCGAGGTACGACGGGGACATATTCCGCACACGTGCGCACGTAGACGACTGACGACTACACGAATCGAGAGCGATGGCGTGTCTGTAGATGGGGGAGAAAGCCTCTCCTCTCCGTAGTTTTTAAAATATTTGCGAACGAAAGTCGCGGTGTCCTACGCCGCCGCTCGATCGGCGACGTCCGCGCGACTCGCGACGCTCGCCTCGATTTCGGAGAAGCGCCCGCTCGCGCTCAGCCCCTTGAACGAGCTACGAAGCATCGCCTCGTGCTTCACGCCGTTGGCCAGGCGCTCGCGCATGGTCAGCTTCGTTTTGTCCCCGCGGTACCACCGCGCAGCCTCCTCCGCCTCCCACCGCTCGCGCGCCTCGTCGTGCGCCGCCGCCTCCGCCGCCGCCGCCTCCGCGCGCGCCTCGGCGTCGTACGCGGAAACCGCCGACGCCAGCGCCCGCCGCGACTCCGCCGCCGCGTCGAGCGCGGCGTCCATCGCCGCGCGGTCCGGCCCCACCGGGAACGTGCCCTCCTCGGCGAAGATGCGCTCCGTGCGCGCCCAGGTCTCGCCCTCGCGCAGGTCCACGTACCGCTCCACCGCCGCCAGCGTCGCCGCATCCGCGCGGGCGCACGTCCGGCGCAGGTGCTCGAAGCCGAGCAGAGAGCACACCGCGAAGACCCTCGCGCGCGTCGAATCGGCGGCGGCGGCGCGCGCGGCGTCGCCTTCGCCGGCGTGCGTCCCCGCGCGCGCCGCCGCCGCCAGCGCGCGCGCGTCTGCTTCCGCGCGCGCGCGTCGCACGTGCACGTACGCGGTGTTCAGACCCGAGTCCTCCAGGGACGCGAACGCCCCGGGCGCGCCCGGCTCGCCCGTCTCCGAGTCTCGGAAGGACTCGGCGCCGTCGCCGCGCGCCTCGACGCGCCAGAGGTTGAGCACGAGCGTGACCGCCTGCGCGCCCGCGGGCGCGAGCGCGGCGCGCGGCGCGGTGGACCTCCACTCGTGGAAGAACAGGTGCGTCTTGGGGTTCTCCAGGATGTCCGCGAGCGCGGAGAGGATCACCGGGCGCAGCGCGGCGTGGCACCGGCAGGCGGCGTCCAGCAGCGCGCCCACCCCCCCCTCGGCGACGAACACCGCGCGGTTCTTGGCGTCGGGCACGACGCAGCGCCAGACGGCGCGCACCGTCGCCGCGCCGAACGCGATGGGCACCGCCGCGTCCGTCGCGACCAGGCCCTGCGTCGCGCGAAGCAGCACGAGCACGCCCCCCGCGCGCCGCAACACGCGGAAGTTCCGGGCGTCGCCGTCGCACAGCGCCGCCAGCAAAGCGCACGCCGCGAGGCTGGCGGGGTCGTCCGCGACGCGCGGGCGAAACGGGCCGCCGCCGCCGCCCGACGACGCCGTCGCGCCGGGAGCCAGCGTGACGCGCCCGCCGCGCAAGGTCCCGCGCGAGCGCGCGAGACCCGTCGTTTCCGTCGTCCGAGCGTCGAGAGAGCGAAAAAGGTTCCGCTCCTCCTCGCCCTCGCCCTCGCCCTCGCCGCCGCGCGGGAATCCCGCCCCCGCGCGGCCCGGGTCCAGCGCCCGCAGCGCCGCCTCGACGGCGACGGCGGAGCCGCCGATGCGCGCGGCGAGCGCCGCGCTGCTCCGCGCGGCGCGCTCCAGAAACGCCAGCGCGGCGGCGCGGCGTTCGTCGGGCGCGTCGTGCGACGCGCACCGCTCGTCCGCGGCGGCGGCGATCGCCGTCTCCACCGCGCCCGCGGCGGCGAGCGCGTCCATGGTAACCGGCGCGAGCCGCGCCAGGCTCCGCAGCGCGAGCGTCTGCAAATCGGCGCGCTGCGCGTCGGACCACCGGCGTTCGATCGCCTCCGCCGCGCCGCGCGCGCCGGCGTGGTCGGGGAATCCCGCGAGCGGCGCGAGGTGCGCGAGCAGCGCGGCGACGAACACGCCGCCGTCCTCTGTCATCAACACCTCCGCGCCCGCCTCGTCGGCGGCGAGCTCTGTCATCAACACCCACGCCAGGCGCTTCATCTCAAAGTCGCGCCGCCGCGCCGGCGACGCGCACGCCGACGGGTGGACGCGCTTGGAGGCGTGCGCGTCGTGCCACTCGGGGATCGTGGACGCCGCGACGGCGACGTCCACGATGACGCGCGTCTCCCGGAACCGCGCGCGCCACGCGCCGCCGCGCTCGGCGAGCAGACGCGCGGCGACGAACATCTCGTTCCGCAAATCTTTATCGGCGTCGCCGTGCGCGTCGCGCGTCGCGCGCGCCAGCGCGTCGGCGAAGGCGGCAAAGAACTTCTCGGAGGGAAGGGCGACGCTTTCTGTGTCGTCTTTTTTCGAACCCGCGCCGGGTGAGATGGCCTCGAGCACGTTCCACAGCAGCTCCGCGCCCACGAAGACGCGCCGGTCGCGGAAATCGCGCCCGAACGTCGGCGTCAGCCGGTCCAGCGCGCCGGCGGAGGCCATCCGCGCCGCGCACGCGGCGTCCCGGGAGAGCTCCGTCAAGGTGCGCAGCAGCGAGACCGTCAAGACCACGGCGTCGTCCTCGCCGCCGGGCGTCACAGAACCCTTCGCGCGCGCGTCCGCCGCGGAAAGGCTCCGGAGGCACGCCGGCGCGCACCCGGCGGCGCAGGCGAGCGCGCGGCGCTCGCGCGTCTCTCGCGCCGCCGCCTCCCCCGACGGCGAATGCTTCTCGGCGCGATCGCCTCGGGGGCTCGCGAAGGCGCGAATGGCGTCGGACGCGGCGAGGGCGGCGCTCGCGGGCGCGCCCTGGAGCGCCAGACACTCGGAGACGAGCGCGAGCGCGCGCACGACCGCGTCGACGTGGCGTCCCGCGTCGGACGCCGCCCGCTCCACGAACGGCTTGGCGTAGAGGCGCATGAGCGCGCACAGCGTCCGCTCGAACGCCTCGGCGTGGCCGTCCGCGACGGCGTCGTACACGAACCGCACGACTTGCTCCATGTCGTCCAGCTCGCGCAGGGGGATCCCGCCCCGGGCATCGTGCGCGCGGCACACGCGGTCGACGGCCGCGGCGTGCCTGTCGCGCAGCGACGCGCTGTGCGGCGAGCGCAACAGCGCCATCAGACGCGCGTAGTCCACGTCCACCGCGGGGACGGCGTCGTCACCCGCGCGGTCGCGCGACGCCGTCATCGCGGTCATCGCCCCGACGGTGACGCGCGAGGCAGCGCGCGGAGGCGTCAGCGCCTCCGCCCGCCCGCGCCGCGAGGTCACGCACGCGCGCGTGCCGCCCGAAATGGTGGGGACCGCGCGGTCAAGCCTCGTGGTTCATGCCAAAGCGTTCCCCTGCGTCTAAATTTGGGCATTTGTCGAGGTGAGAGACTGGCTCTCATACGATTTTCGGGCCAGCACCTTTCCGACACTGTACTCCCGAAAAGCGCGGGACTTTCACACCGTCAGATATTCCATGAATTCCCGATGTTACCTCTCCCCGACTCTCGAGCGCACACGAGGCCGCGTGCGGCTCACCCCCATCCGCCTCCGCGCGTGAGATCCGGGTCCCCCCGGGTCGGTTTCGCGCCGGGCACTCCCTCGCGCGACGCCTCGCCCACCCACGGTCGCCCCGTCCGCCCTCGCGCCTCGGCCGATTCGTTCGCCTCGAAAAGCGCAGCCGCGATGATGCGTCACGCGCTGTCGCGCGCGGACTTCGCGCCGGCGCCGGCGCGCGGCGTCTCCACGCCGCCCGCGCGCCTCGCGCGGCGCCCCACGGCGCGCGTTGTTCCGCGCGCCGGCGGCTCGTCCGCGCCGACGCTCGACGAGGCGTTCGCCGCCCTCGACGCGCGCCGCGTCGCGTCGGGCTCCGAGACGGCGCTCCCGCCGTTCCAGTCAGCGCTCGAGCGCGACGCCGGCGAGTCGGCGCTCTTTTCGACGCCTTCGATTCACTCGAGTGAAACGGATTCGGGTCACGCCGCGAACCCGCCGCCGCCGTTGCCCCGCCCGCCGCAAACTCGCGCCAACTCGCGCCAACTCGCGCTCGTGGGCGTCGCGCCCGAGACGCGCCCGCTCGCGCCGCCCGCGCTCGCGTCCGGCTCCTTCTCAACGCGCGCCGATTCGGCGGCGCCGGCGCTCTCCCTGGCGCTCTCCTTCGCGGCGTGCGTGTTCGGCGGCGCGCTCTCCGCGTTCCTGCTGGCGTGCGTGCCCACGCTTCGCGCGATCGCCGCCGCGGCGGACGAGATCGCGGACCTCGCCGCGAGCGTCCGCGAGGAGGTGCCGGACACGCTCGCCGCCGTGCGCGTCTCCGGGCTGGAGCTGACGGATTGCCTGGAGGAGGTTGGCGAGCTGACGCGCGACGTCGGCGAGGGGGTCAAGGGCACGGGGAAGGCGGTGGCGTACACGGTGGACACCGCGGCGGTCCTGGGCAAAGCCGCGGCGACGCAGGTGCGGAAAGCGATGCCCGAAGTGCGGCGCGCGCGCGAGCGCGCGACGCCCGCCGCCCGCCGCGCGCTCGAAAACGCCTCCGCCTCCGTCGACGACGCGCTGCGGCGCTCGGACGAGACGCTCAGACGCAACGCCGACACGGAGGCGTACTCCGAGCCGGTCGTCGCGGCGGCGGCGCGCGCGACGAAGAGCGGCGTGCGGTACGCGCGCGGCGCGATCCGAGCCGCGGGCGTCGCCAAGCAGGTGGGGCGCGTCGTGAAAACCGTCAGGGGCGTGGCGGACGCCGGCGCCGCCGAGGCGGCGCGGCGCGACGACGGCGACGGCGACGGCGGCGGCGGCGGCGACGGCGGCGGCGCGAGCGCGTCGGAGCGCGCCGCCAGGTGAGACGAGGGACGACATGTGTGAGGAATAAGGAACACGTGTGATAGCGAGCGAGTACGACCGTTTGCGTTTGTTTTGAATCCTGTGGTGGTGCCTGTACCGCCGCACGAGTCTTCCTGAGATATCCACGTTCTGACCCAACACGACGGAGCCGAGCGGACTGGTGGCTTGCAGTTTGGAGCTTGACTGTGACTGTGAGTTACATCTCAAGAACGCACCTCTCGTAACTGTTTGCTCATACGATTTTCGAAAATTTCGTTTACAGCCTCTTTTTTCGCCGCGTGGCAGCCTCACGTTGACGGATGTCGGGTGGAATAAACGCGTCGCTGCCTCAGGTTGCGACGACGTGTCCGCAGACGATCGTCGGCGCGCACTTTTCGCGGCGGTGGCGACGCTGGAAGCCGGGGGATATGACGTCCGTCCTGTCCATCGAAGACGTGCTCCCTAAGACGGGGACGATGGACGCGCCGTCCGACGCCGGGGTCCACCTGCAGTGGCGCGACGTGACCTACACGGTCACCCGCAAGGCGACGAAAAAAGTAACGAACGCCTCGTCCGATGCCGCCGACTCGCCGAACGTGGAGGTGAAGACCATCCTGTCGCATATCAGCGGCGAGACCGAGGGCGGCACCCTGCTCGCGCTCATGGGCCCGAGCGGGAGCGGCAAGACCTCCTTGCTCAACGCGCTGGCGTTCCGCGTCCCGCGCGGCCCGGGTGCCGAGATCACGGGCACTGTGCTCGCGGACGGCCGGGTCGTCGCGACGCCCGGCCAGATGGCGCGCATGAGCGCGTACGTGGAGCAAGAGGACGCGCTCTTCGCTTTGTCCACCGTGCGCGAGACGCTGATGTTCGCCGCGCAGCTCCGCCTGGGGCCGGAGGTGCCTCTGGAGGAGAAGAAGCGCGCGGTGGAGCTGGTCATCGCCGACCTCGGCCTGGTTGCCGCCGCCGACACGTGCGTCGGCAACGAGGTCATTCGCGGCATCTCGGGCGGCGAGCGCAAGCGCGTCGCCATAGGCATGGACCTCCTGCACGACCCGAAGCTCATCTTCATGGACGAGCCCACGTCTGGTTTGGACGCGTTCCAGGCGCTGAACGTGATGACCACGCTGAAGCACCTCGCGCGGGACAAAGGGCGGACGGTGGTGGCGTCCGTGCACCAGCCGCGTTCCTCCATCTACGCGCTGGTAGATCAGCTCGTGCTGCTCTCCGGCGGACGCTTGATGTACGCCGGGGACGGCGGCGCCAAGTGCTCCGCGCACTTCGCGGCGCTGGGCGCGCCCGTGCCCCAGGACTTCAACCCCGCGGACCACTTCCTGGACGCCATCTCCGTGGACTTCCGCTCGCCGACGCTCGAGGCGACGACGCGCGCGCGCATCGAGACGCTGTACGAGGGCTTCGCGAAGACGCGCGCGAACGACGCGGACGGCAGCTTGACCCCGGGCATTGCACGCTTGACGGACACACGTTTGTCGTCCGATGACGCGGGATATCGCGCGCGGTCGCAGTTTTGGATTCCGTTCAAGCTTTTGTTCTTCCGCACTTGGCGTGAACAGACGCGCGACGTCGCGACGCTCACCATCAAGTACGCGATGAACACGTTTTTCTGTTTGCTCTTCGGCGTGGTGTACCTGCGCATGCGGCGCGACCAGATCTCCATCCAGGACCGCACCGGGATTTTGTTCTTCCAGGCGATGAACCAGGCGTTCGGAAGCGCCATCGGTATCTCGAAGATCATCCCGCAGCAGCTCAAGGTGGTGTCGCGCGAGCGCGCCGCGCGCATGTACACGCCGCTGCCGTACTTCCTGTCGACGTTCCTCGTGACGCTCCCGCTGGAGCTCGCGCCCGGCATCATCTACGGCACGGTTTTGTATTTCATGACCGCGCTCAGGGAGGGGCTTTCGCACTACCTGGTGTACATCGGCGTGATGTTACTGGAGAACTTCGCGGGGATCGGGCTGGGGATGTGCCTCAGCGCGTCCTTCAACTCCGTGGAGATGGCGCCGCAGCTCGCGCCGGCGTTCGTGATCCTGTTCCTGATGTTCTCCGGGTTTTTCCTGAACGAGAGCAACGTGCCGGTGTTCCTGATCTGGCTCCGCGAGCTCTCGTTCATCCGGTACGCGTTTCAGGCGCTGTGCGTGAACGAGTTCGCGGGCGCGGAGTTCACGTGCGACCCGAACACGACGGCGACGTGCATCGACGGCGACGAGCACCTGGAGCGGCTCAAGTTCGACGACGTCAAGATTTGGGAGAACTGTCTCATTCTGTTCGGGATGATCGTCGGATTCAACGCGCTGGCGCTCGCCATCATCTACTACAGGCAGCCCAAGTACTTGGCGTTGGGTGCGAAGGATACGGCGTCGGATGAGGGCGTCGGCGTCGAGGCGAAGAAGGCGAACGACGGCCGCGCCGGTGACGGACTAGCGAAGCGGTGAGCGACGCGGTGAGCGACGAAAAAGGGGTAATACAATACACGGGGGGACGCGCGCGCGCGAAACGCGAGAGTACGTACGTAAAACGTTCATCCACCTCCGCTCCCTCCCTTCACTCCCTCCGCTCTACGGAACGCACCGCCTTCATCTGCTCCATCTGATCGATCAGCGCGCTCGCGCCTGGCGTCGCCGCGCGCACCTTCGAGTTGAACATCGCCTGCAGCTGCGGCAAACCGAGATCGTTCGCGTGCGTCGGCTTGAACGGGTCCTCCAGCTCGCGCGCGGTTTCGTTGAGCCCCTGGTACGCCGCGACGCTCACCGCGCTCACCACGACGCCCAGCCACAGCGCGTTGACGTTGCCCGCGATCATCACCGGCAGCGTGACGTTGAACACCAGCAAAAGCACGGTGAGCATCTGCGCGTACGGCATGGGAAACGGCGTCTTCGCCAGCTTATCCGCCTGGTTGAACCCGAGCATGCCCTCCGACAGCGTCTGGTAGACGCGCGAAAGCACCGGGGGCGGCACGCGCAGCCCCTCAGCATCCTCCGCGCGCGCGACGATGTGCGCCTGGATCCAGCTCATGACCAGGTACGCGCGGTCGCAGTCTAGGCGCCGCAGCGCTGCCAGCTCGGTGCCGTCCACGCCGCCGACCACCGCCAGCGGCGTCGCCGCGCAGCACGCGCGCCACGCGTCATCCGCCTCCGTCAGCGAAAACGCGCTGAGCAGGTTCGCGCGGTTTTGGTGCGCGTCCGCCACCGCCGCCGTTTGGTGGAACGCGCCGCCCAGGTTGTACGTGGCCCGCGACGGTGTGCGCTTCGCGAACGCCTCGCCGGCCAACACCACGCGCACCACTCGATCGGAAGCCGCGGCGGCGGAAGAAGAAGCCGCGCGCGTTTCGTCGGCGCGTTCCGCCACCACCACGACGTCCGCCGCGACGCCGGACGCGTCGCCGCCCGCCGCCGGCGCGAGGTCGACGCCGTTTCCCCTCCTCTGCCGCGCGGCGACGAGGTTCCGCACGTCCTCGTCGCCCCGCAGCTGCTGCAGCGCGAGCGCGTGCAGCAGGCTGAGCAAGTGCACGATCCGCGCGATGAAGGCGTCGGACCCGTCGGTTTTCTTTTTGTCGCCCCCGGCGACGCCGTCGAACGCCTGCAGCATGAGCGCCGCGTCCGCCCACTTGGACTGCATCTGCTCCACCCCTCCGCGCGCCTCCATGAAGCGCGCCAGCGCGTGGTTCGTGCGGAGCACCACCAGGAAGCCGATGACGAACGCGTACACCTGGAACGGGTACGGGTGCCCGAACGCGTCCACGATCGTCCGCTTCCACTCGCCCGCCAGCTGCAGGGCTGTCGTGAGGCCGACGCTGAGCGCGACGAACGGGATCGTGCGGGGGAAGGGGCTGCCGAACCACCGGAGCGCCAGGGGCAGGCCCCAGTACCGCTTCGGGTAGTGGATCATCGCGACGCGCCGATACGCCCCGGCGGCGGGGTCGTCGAGCGCGCCGAGAGGGTCTGTCGAAGGGCGAAGGACGGTGGTGGGCAACAACGACCGCCGTTTTTGAAACGCGCAGTTCCACGTTTCGTTGAGTTCGTTCGTTCGGGGAAGGTGCCGATTTTTCCGGACGCGGACAGCCGTCCATTCGCCTCGGCGGCGGGGCACTTTCGCGCGCGTCGCCCCGGCGATGGGCACCGAGGCGGAGGCACGAGAACCAAACTCGGAGTCCGAGGATTCCGAGGCGTCCTGCTCCAGCACGGAGGGCCTGGTTGTGCCCGAGGGCATCCCTTCGCTTCGGGGCGTGCGGTACGTCCACGGCGCGTTCCCCGAAAGCTTTCTGCGGCAGCTGGAGCGCGTCCGCGAAGGGACGCCGGTGACGCTCGCGTCGGGGAACATGTACGCCGACCGGCGGTTCCTCCGCGACGAAGCGCTCGCGAAAGAGGTCCTGAGTTACCTCCCGAAGCACCTCGGTTTCGCGCACGTTCTGAGCGACATGCGGTTCATCGAGTACCCCCCGGGAGGACATATCCTGCCGCACACCGATGGCGTGCGCCGCGACCAAGTCACCGGCGTGGACAGCACGCACTCGATGCTGCTGTTCACGCGGGACGTCCCCGAGGGCGAGGGCGGCGAGACGGAGTTCCTGGACGGCGTGGGGGAGGCGGGCGGGGTCGGCGTCGGAGGCGTGGGGAGCGTCAGGGCTGGAGGCGCGACGGATTCGCGACGAGACCGCGAGGACGCCGCCGACGACGCCCGACTCGAACTCGAAGAACCTCGCGTGTTGTTCGCGGCGCGGCCCAAGCGCGGATCCGTGCTGTTGTTCCCGCACGACGTCGCGCATCGGGGGGCGTGTGTCGGGATGCACGCCAAGGTTCTGCTGAGAGGAGACCTGTACTGAGATGGGCCGGTAGATCATGTACGCGAGATGAGCCTGATGTCGCGTGATGAGCGTTTCTTGGCGGGCGCTCGCGAAAACACCCGAAACCGACGCCGCGGCCAGAATCCTTTCAAGGGCGGATTTTTTTACGGCAGCGTCCCTAGCGGCCGCTAGGGACGCTGCCGCGCCGAGCGCTCGTCAGTCGCCGCCGCACGCCTCGCACGCCGCGAGCCACGCCGCCACACTAACCATGAGCATCGTCACAGAGTCCCGCCGGCACCTCGCGCGGTGGGCGACCCGCGCTGCGGTGCGCCCCATGGCGATCATCCCCGACTCGCACCAGGTCAAGGAGAAGAAGGACGCGGAGCGCGTGGACTTTTTCGGGGACCAGCAGGCGATCGACTCGAGGTGCGTGCGAACGAGACGCGTCGCTGTCCACCCGGAACGACGCCGCGAGCGTTTCCGCGACGACGCGCGGGAGGGACGTCCCCGGGGACCCGGCGCGAACCGACCTCACCTCCCGGCCCCGTCCACCCCGTCGCGACGAGTCGAACGAAATCCGACCCGCGAACGACCAAAACTCACGTACGCGTCTCTGACTCACCGCGCACCGTTTCCGCGAAAAAACGTTCGCCCGAAAACCGCGAATCCGCCTCGCAGGTACGCGCTCCTGGACAAGGTGCGCCAGAAGGCCATCGCCTTCGAGGAGCGGTACAGGAAGAACGGTAAGGGCTTCGTCCGGCCGTGGGAGGTGAAGCCCGAGCTGAAGAGCGTCATCGACCCGGTGGCGCACGTCGCGGACGACGAGAAGAAGTGACCTTCGCGCTCCGTCGCGACGAGCGGAGAAGCGCGTCTTCGCGTTTTCGCGTTTTCGCGCAATACTAGCTACGTACCGTACTGAATCGAGATATACGCGTGACACACGCCTCTTGCTACGAATCCCCCGCGACGCGTCCCGCGACGCGTTTCGCGTCGAAACCCTTCGGCTCGAACGACAACGACCCGTGGTACGCCTCGAGCGCGCCGCCGAGCGCGTCCTCCGCAATACTAGCCTCCCGCTGCTCGGCGTTTTCTTTTCTCAAAAGCCCCTGCGGGGCGGCGCCTTCCGAGCGCGGCTTTCCGCCCGCGCGGAGCGAACGCACGCGCGCCACCACATCCCCCAGCGCCTCCGCGGAGGGCGACGCCCCGGACGCGTACTGAGGTGCGCGTCGCGAAGATTCGGGCGGCGCGGCGTTTCTCTTCGCCTCCGCCCCAGCCGCCGCGCCTCGACGCGCCTCGTCCCCCCCGTCCTCGTCCCCGCTCGCGGGCGGGCTCGGGCTCGGGGCCCGGGCGTCCCTGCGGCTGACGAGCGGCCTGGCGTTGGGCCCGCGCGCGTGGCTCGCGGCTCCCTCCTCGTCGTCCGAGACGGTGGACAGCCGCGAGCGCCGCCGCGCGCGCCGCTCCTTCTTGGCGAGGAACTTCTTCTCCGCCACCGCCGCGAGGAACGCGGTGACGTTGTCGACGCGGCGCGTGGACTTGGACGGCTTCGGGCGGAAGGACCCGTCCGAGGCGGTCGCGCCGTTCGCGTCGTAGGTGGACAGGTGGTGCTTGACCTTGGCGATGGAGGCGGTCTGCGCGCGGACGCGCGCGCTGAGCTGCGCGGCGCGCTCATCCGCCATCGGGTCGAGGTGTACGCACTTGAACGCCAGGAACCGGGTCACCCACCGCTCGGACGCGACCGCCGGGGGAGGCGCCGAGCCCGGAGGGGGCGCGGGGGAGGAAGAAACCCGATGCCGGGGGGCTTTCGCGCGCTCCGCGCCGGACGTGGGCGTCCCGGGAAGCGGGACCCGTCTCGGGGTGGTCGCGTCGACGCGGCGCGTCGAGGACGATTCGCGAATCGCGTTCGCGTCGTCCGGATCGGAGGCGCGCGGCCGGTCCGCGCGACGCGACGCGCGGTCGCGCTTGAACGTCGGGGTCAACGTGCGCGTCATCGGCGCGAAGAACGCCCCGAGACGCGCGGGGGCGAGGCGTCCGTCCCGAGGCGCGCCGCCGGTTCTGCGGTCGAGGTCGTGGCTCACGTCTCGTGCGCCCAATCGGGCGTGTGGTTTTCTTTGCGTTTGTCCATGAGATCAGTCGCTCTACGTACAGTACGGTACGGCTAGTTCCAGCGCCCCGCGTTCTTGTTCTTCTTCGCCGCTCCCGACCCGCCCCCGAACGCCTTCGCCTTCTCCTTCTTGAGCTTCGCCTTCTCCGCCTTGGACATTTTGCTCTTGGAGACGATCTGCTTCTTCTCCACCTCCTTGGCCTGCTTCTGCAGGCGCTGGTCGCGCGAGCCCGCCTTGTCGTTTTTCTCGAGGAAGTACGCGTAGTCGCCGGCGTAGTCGGTGATTTTCCCCTCGTCAAAGTTGAGCACGCGCGTCGCGATTTGGCGCAGGAAGTACCGGTCGTGCGAGATGGCGATCACGGACCCGTCGAAGTTCGAGATGGCCTCCTCCAGCATCTCTTTCGACGGAATGTCCAGGTGGTTCGTGGGCTCGTCCAGGAGCAGCACGTTCGCGGGCGTGACCATGAACTTGGCGAGCGCCAGTCGCGCCTTCTCGCCTCCCGACAAAAACTTCACCGGCTTTTTGTGGAACGACGTGCTAAACTTCATCTGCCCGAGAAGCGCCTTGAGGTCGTTGAGCTGCTCGTCCGGCGCCGCCTCGACGAGCGTCTCTAACACGCCTTTGTTCGCGTCCAAACCCTCGGCTTGGTTCTGGTAGAAGTAGTTCACCTTGCACAGCTCCGCGTCGCCGAGCGACGCGGTTCCGGAGACGGGCGTCTCCGCGCCTTGCATCAGGCGCATGAGCGTCGATTTGCCGCAGCCGTTGGCGCCGATCATCGCGACGCGCTCGCCGCGGTCAATCTGCAGGTTGGTGTTCTTGAACAGCGTCTTCTCGTCGTAGCCGTGCGTTAAGTTTTCGACTCTCGCCACGATCGCGGAAGAGCGCTGCGCGTCGGGGAACCGGAACCGACGCTCCTTCTCGATCCAGGGTTTCTCCACCGGGTCTTCCCGCAGTCTTTCCAGCTCCTTCGCCGCCGCGTTCGCGCGCCCGGATTGCCCGCCGCCGGAGAGCCGGCGGATCATGTCTGTCTGCCGCGTCACCTCCTTCATGTACTTCTCGTACGCCACCATCTGTATCGCGCCCTGCGAGCGCTTCGCGCGCTGGTAGTCGCTGTAGTTGCCCTTGTACGTGGTGGCGCGGCCGCGCTCCACCTCGACGGTTTTCGTGCAGAGCTGGTCGAGGAACTCGCGGTCGTGCGACACGATCACCATCGGGACGTCCACGGAGGTGAGGTACCCCTCCAGCCACTGGATCGCGTCCAGGTCCAGGTGGTTCGTGGGCTCGTCCATCAGCAACAAGCCGGGCTCCTGCAGCAGGATCTTCCCGAGGGAGATGCGCATCTGCCACCCGCCCGAGAACGAAGCCACCAGACGGTCGTTGTCCTCCGGGACAAAGCCCAGCGTCGGCATTATCTTGTCGATGGCGCGCTCCATGTTGAACAGGTCCAGGCGATCGGCTTTCTTCTGTAGCTCATCGAGCTTTTCAAGCAGCACGGTCATGAGCTCCATGTTGGGCTCGTTCTCCAGGGCTTGCTGGATGCGCTCCGTGTCGCGAATCACCTGCGACTCCTCGCCGAAGCTCGCCATGAACTCCTCGCGCACGGTGTTGGTCTCCTTCACCTCGAACTCCTGCGTGAGGTACCCGATCTTCACCTTGTCCGCGAGCATCACCTCGCCCTCGTCCGCCTCCATCTCGCCGGTGATGATGCGCAGCTGCGTGGTTTTTCCGGCGCCGTTCCAGCCCACCAGCCCGACGCGCTCGCCGCGCTTGCAGTCCCACGAGCACCCCTTGAGCACCTCCGCGCCCTTGAACGCCTTCTTCACGTTCTCCAGGCGCACGCCGTTGGTCACGGTCCCGCTCGTGCGTCGCTTGGACGGTCTCGCGTCCTTCGCGAAGATGTCGCGCAGGTCGTGAGGGATGATGTTCCCGTCGTCGGGGACGTCCTCGTCGGGGGCGTTCCAATCGATCGCCGCGAGACGTTCCTCCTCCTCGCGGCGTTCTGTCTCCTCCGCCTCGCGAATCGCCGCGCGGGTCGCCTTCTCGAGCGCCTTCTCGTCCATCTCTTCGATCTCCTCCTCCTCATCGACACTCACCTCGGCCACCTCGGCCACTTCGGGAGCCGCGGCGGCCGCCGCGGCCGCCGCGGCGGCGTCGGCGGCGGCTTGCGCCTTCGCCTGCGCGGCGGCAGCTTGCGCGGCGGCGGCCGCCGCCGCCGCATCAGCCGCCGCCGCCGCGGCTTCGGCGGCGGCGGCCGCGGCGTCCGCGGCGACTCGCGCGGCGTCGGCGGCGGCCACGTCTTCGTCGATGTCGACGACCGGGTCGGCGATCGCCGGGGGCGCCTCCGCCGTCGGCGCCTCCGCGACGGCGCCGCCGCCCTTCTTGGGCTTTTTCTTATTTTTCTTCGCCTTGCCCGCGGGCACGAAATCGTCGTTTTCCCAGTCGAGCGCCTCCCCGCCCGCCGCGGGGGGCGAGGGCGCCTCCTCGGCTTCCGGCTTCTTGGCTTTCGGCTTCTTCTTGTTCTTCTTCGCCTTGGCGGCGGGGACGAAGTCGTCGTTCTCCCAGTCCAGCGCCTCGGCGGGGGCCTTGGCAGCCTTCGCCTTCTGCTTCTCCGCCTGCGCCTTGTTGCCGCCCTTGGCCTTCTTCTTCTTGTTCGCCTTGCTCGCGGGGACGAAGTCGTCGTTCTCCCAGTCCAGGGCTTCGCCCGCGCGCGTCGGCGCCGGGGCGGCGCGCACAGGGCGGCGCGCGGCCGCGGGGCGCGCCAGCGCGGCGCGGCCGGCGCCGACCCCCGAGGATCGCGCGCCGAGACCGGTCGCATCTCGGGTGGCGAAAGGCGCCACCGCGCGCGCGGGCACGGCCGCCATGGCCGCGCCGGTCAACATCTTCGCGCCGTGTGCTCTGCCGTCGCGCGACGAGCGTGAAACAGGTGTGCTCTCGAGGCGGTCGTCGCTTCCACGAGCGGGTCGCTGCGCGCTCAGACAGTGCGCGCTGACGTCACCGCCGTCACGTTTCGGAGATGGACAGAGTCCTTATCCGGCCGTGGTGCACTTTCCGCCTCCGAGCGCCGACAGCGTCTGCCCGGAATCGATGCGACGTGCGAGTTGAGGAAATTTTGCCTTCGACCGGTGGGCACACCTTTACAAAGGTTGGCGCGCGGTGGCGCGCGCGGTGGCGGCGCGATGCCGCTCCAGCTCAAACGCACGCGTGACATGCTCGCCAGCGGGTCGTATCGCGCGCCGCGGTCTCCGCCGAGAGACGAGCCGACCCCTTCGACGAGCGAAGGGCCAGATCTCGCCCCGGAGGATGAAACCGTCGTGGCTTTGGGGAAGCGCGAGGACGCGGTCGTCGTCGCGGAGACGGTCGAAACCCCCGAGTCACCCCCGAGCGCGCTCGACGCGGTCCGGCTGGACACGAAAAACGTCTCGAACGACCCGACACACGCGTGGTTCACGCACCGCCCGGGCACGAGCCCCGTGGCGTTCGCCAAGGCGAACCCCCCCACCGCGGTCTGCCCGATGCGATGGCCGTGGGTGTACGCGCGGTGCCTGGGGGTCCGCCTCCCGCCCGCGCCGCCCGCGTCCGAGGGCAACTTCGTCGGCAAGTGGATGCTGATGAGCGTCCCGGACGAGTTCCTGGACGCGCGGTGGGTCCAGACGTGCGCGGCCGTGGAGGCGGGCGAGGTGCGCGCCGCGAAGGTGGTGCCCGGCGGCGGCGGCGCGCCCGGCGGGTCTCCGGTGATCGCGTACACGAAGGATTTCCGCGATGAAACGGATGTGCTCCGCGCCGGGCTGGCGCTCCGCGCGCGGTTCGGCGAGCCTCACGTCAAGCTGCTGTACAAGCCGGACGTGTTCACGCTGTGCGACCAGGAGCGGCTGTTCGAGACGGGCCCGCGCGGGGGGAGGCGACCGATACCGAAGTGTCCCTACCAGCTGTTGCCGGGCGCCGTCGAGCTCAAGATCGTGGAAAAGTCTCTGGCGCTCGCCGGCGCGATGGCGGTCGAGCCGTGGGCGCGGCAGACCGCCGCCGAGGACGACGAGGTTCGGGAGGAGCGGGGCGCCGTCCTCGGGAAGGAACGGGGCACGAAAGACGAACCCATCGAGCTGTAGACGCGTGAGCCGCGCGAGATGACGCGCGCGTGCGCGACGAAACCGAAAAAACGCACCTCGAAAAACGCACTCGCCTTCGCACTCCGAAAAATGTTGACGTTTCGCCGCGGATTCCGAGGAACGTCGCAACTCCAGCCTACGTAATTTAGTGCCAGTTGGCACGCGTTCAGGGGCGTACTTCCAGACGCGCGCGCGCGCCCGACGCCGATGGCCAGCCTCGCGTTCGCCTCTCCGCGCGCGCCCGTGCGCGCGCACACACGCGGACACTCGCGCCGCCGCGGCTCCGTCCTGACCCGCGCGTCCGCGCTCAACGAGCGCATCGTGCAGGATGCCACCGCGGCGTTCGCCATCCCCGGCTCGGTGCGGTTCGAGCTCGGTGAGGGCGGCCTGCCGCGGTGCGTCCTGACGCACAAGAACGGCTCGTCCGCGGAAGTGTACCTGTTCGGCGCGAACGTCACGTCCTGGTGCCTGCCGAGCGGGGACGACGTGCTGTACGTGCGGCCGGACGCGGTGTTCGACAAGTCCAAGCCCATCAGCGGCGGCGTCCCGCTGTGCTTCCCGCGGTTCGGGCCGAGCGACGAGATGCAGCAGCACGGGTTCGCGCGCAACCTGGACTGGTCCGTGATCTCCTCCTCCGCGGACCCCAACCCCGACGACCCCGAGCCCTCCGTGCTTTTGACGCTCAAGGACAACGAGTACACGCGCTCGATGTGGGACTACGCGTTCCAGGCGACGTACGAGGTGACCCTGCGTCGCGACAAGCTGCGGGTGGAGCTCGCGGTGCGCAACCCGGAGCAGGACAAAAAGGGCCGCGGGAACGACGACGCCTTTGACTTCACGGCGGCGTTACACACGTACGTGGAGGTGACTGACGCGGGCGACGCATCGAACGTGTTCGTGAAGGGGCTTGAAGGCAAGACGTACATCGACAAAGCGCTCGATATCGCCGAGCCGCAGCGCGAAAAGGCGGGGGAGACGTTGACGTTCGGCGACGGCGTCGGGTTGTTCGACCGCGTGTTTCTCGCGACGGAGCCGGAGACGCTGCTGCACGTCGGCACGGGCGCGGCGGTGGCGGTGGAGAACACCGCGGGCTGGACGGACACGGTCGTGTGGAACCCGCACGAGACGTTGCCGGGTGACACGTGGAAGCGTTTCGTCTGCGTGGAGAGCGCGGTCGTCTCGACGCCCGTCACCCTGGAACCGACGAAGGTGTGGCGAGCGGAGACCAACCTGTCCGTCGTCAACCTGTGAGACGAAGACGCACATCGCGACCGATACCTGTCTACCTGTCTTCGACGAGCGGCGTGACTCGCGACGCGCGAGCGCGTATCCGGCGGCGACGGAACTCGTTCGAGACTCGGATCGATTACTACGTAGTAATAACGTTATGCCGGATATTAACCGACGTCGTCGTCAGTCTCGTGTCTCGGGAGGCATGTCGGGATCAATGAGCTTCTGGTCGACATCCGAATCTCGGAATCAACATTCAAACCGCCTGTCTGTCATCAATTTCGGAAACAAACGTCCACGCGCACCCGCGCGCGCAGCGTTCGCCGCGTCGCGAGATGGCGACGTCGACTCCGACTGTGCCGGCGGTCGGCGGCCCGAAGCTCGCCTCGTTCGATGTCACGCCCGCCGGTCCCTTGGACGCGGCGCGAGCGCTCTCTCCCGCGACGGGTGCGACCATCACGCCCTCGGACGAGCCGTCGCCTCGAGAGCGCTTCTGGGAGGCTCGCGCGGGCGCGTGGACCGGCGCCGAGGGAGACGCGGCGTTCGGCTCCGTCGCGCCGTCCGCGAAGACCGCCGCGGGCGCGGAGGAGACCGCGCGAGGCGCCGGTCTGCTCCCCCGGCGCGTCGCGGACGACCGCGAGACGCCTCGCGTCGCGGGCGTCGAGCCCGATTCGGGAACCGAAGCCTCCGCGCCGCGCGCGGCGACCACCGCCGCCGCCGCCGGCGACGCCGCGGCGTTCCTCGGCGACGCCGCCGAGGAGGACGCGCGCTCGGACGCGCACTCGGACGCGCGCGCAGCCCTGCACGCCACCGCGCGCGCGCTGGATTTCGAGCCCCGCGCACTCGACTCGCCGACGAAGCTCGCCGAAGGAAAGCGGAGCGAGCGCGAGGCGGCGCGCGGCGCGCTGCTCGCGTTTCTCGCGCGCAAAGCCGAGACGCTGCGTTCGCGGCGCGCGTCGCGCGGCGCGTTCGCGGCGTGGCGAGGCGCGACACAAGCTGGTGAGCCGACGGATACGATCACCGAAACCAGAACCGCGCGTCTGGCGCTCCGCGCGTGGCGCCTCGTGGCGCGCGCGGGAAGGGCGCGCGTCGAGGCGGACGCGCTGCGCGGCCGCCTGGCCGAGGCGCTCGCCGCGCGCGCCGTCGCCGACGCGGGATCCCTCTCCCTCCTGGCGCGCGCGCCGCCGAGAAGTTCCGGGGCGCGCGACTCGGGGGACTCGGGGGAAGCGTCCACCTCGGCCTCGGCGGAGACGGAGCGTCCGCCGTACGGCGTGCTGGACGAGAAGCTCGCGCGGTGGCTCGGCGTGGACGCCGCGAGCGTTCCCGGCGCGCCGCGACGCGCGTCCTTCGCGGAGACGACGTCTTTCGAAACCGTGACCGATCGACCCGTCGGTTCGAGACGCGGGCGCGACGACGAGAAAACGCACGCGCGGAAAACGCGGCTGGACGCGATGGAGGCGCTGACGGAGGCGGCGCGCGAGGCGGAGGCGCGCGCGAGCGCGCTCGAGACGCGCGCCGAGTCGCTGGAGACGGACCTGTACGCCGCGGCGGTGGTCTGGGAGGAGACCGAGCGCGAGAACCGCCTGCTGACGGAGCGCGTCGCCGCGATGCGCGAGGACGCCGAGCGGATGACAGCGGCGCTCGCCGCCGCCGAGGCGGACGCCGCCGAGGCGGCGCGCGCGGCGACGGCGGCGACGGCGGCGACGGCGGCGAGGCGCCACGCGACGGCTTTCGAGCGCGAGTCGGCGCGCGAGCGTCGTCGGGCGCGCGTCGACGCCGACGACGCGTACTCGCGCGGTACGTCGTACGCGCACTCGCGCGGTATTCACACTGCGCACGCCCCCCGCCGATCACCCGTCGGTGATGAGGTGGAGGAGCTGGAGGCGTGCGCGGCGGCGATGCGCCGCTCGATGCGGAGACCCGCGTGACTCGCGCGCGGGTCACGGGTGTTTTTTTTATTTAGCATAGACACGTATTCTCTTCGGAAAAAGAGTCTTCGGAAACTTAGTCCAAGTCAAAAGATCGCGACGAACGATTCGTTACACCGTCATCGAGTTCGTGTTCGTTCCTACCCGACGTTGACGACGACCGCGGTGATGTCGTCCTTCTTCCCCCCCGAGTACACCATGTCGAAGTTCTCCGTGGCCGCGAGCGAGTACGGCGTCGTGCGCCGCCTGTCCATGGACGCGGCGTACGCCGCCGAGACCACCGCGCCGCTCGCGCGCGCCGCCGCCTCGCGCGACTCGGCGCCCATGCCGCGCTGGTAGCCCGTGCTCCTGAGCGTCTGCTCGACGACCGCGAGGATCTCGCCCTCGCTGAGGTTGTCCCACAGCCCGTCGGAGCCCATGACGATGACGTCCCCGGGCTCGAGCGGGAACGTCGTGAGCATCGCGTCGCGCGGGGCGTCGGAGGCGTCGTGGTGGCCGAGCTGGAACGGCCGGCCGAACTCGTGCTCCTGGTGCGGCGAGCGGTGCGCCACCTCGCGCTTGCCCGGGTCGCCGCGCACCAGCATGAACCCGCTGTCGCCCACGTTCGCGGTGCGCATCACGCCGTGCGCGGCGTCGATCGTGGCGATGCACGCCGTGGTGCTCCCCTTGATGCCCTCGGCGGTGACCTCCTCGAACGCCGTCCGCAGCAGCGCCTCGGGCGCCAAAATCTCGCGCTTCCCGTCGGCGTCCGCCCCCGAAAAGCCGGTCTCGGTCTCGGTCTCGGTCTCGGTCTCGGCGCCGCGGTCACCCCCGAACGCCTCGGACGCGACGCCCATGAGCCGGCGCGAGAACAAACCGGCGTCTATGCCCATGTGGCGCCACATGAACACGCCATCCGCCACCCCGAAGGCGACGAACGCGTCCGCCGCGCCCGTCGCGTTTTTTTCACCCGCCCGCCGCGCCGAGAGAACTCGGCGCTTCACGAAGTACGCGTCCTCGCCCGCGTGCCCGCACTCGCGCTGCATCCTCGCGCGCGCGCCCTCCTTGGTCTTGTCCGCGTGCGGCACGCACGCCGCGCCCGTGACCACCTGCAGGTTGACGCGCGGGCGGCTCGCGAGGCCCTCGGCGAAGGCGACGCGCGTCTCCGGCCGCGGGTCCTCGGACGCCGCCAGCAGCTGCCGCAGCGGTCCGCTGGCGCCTCCGCAGTCGCTCTCGCCGAACCACTTCCTGGACTTGAACGTCCAGCTCTTCCCCTTCTCCTCGCCGGTCACGGAGATGTGCTCCAGCATCCAGCCGTGGCCCACCTGCGACAGCTCGGGGATGAGCCGCACCTCCACCTTCGAGAGCGCGCCCACGTCGCCTCCGTAGTCCACCACGCGGAAGGGAAGCGTCGCGCCGCGCATGAACCCGGGCCCCGACCCCGGGTCGTACTCCAGCGGGATGGGCTTGGAGACGCCCTTGTCCCCGTAGAACGTCAGCTCGACTCGGCCGGACGTGCCCGCGCCGCGCACCGCCGCGGTAGTCACCTCGACGCGGTAATGGCACACGCGGTCGAAGTCTATGGAGTTCCAATCCACGTCTCCGTCGTCGCCCCGCTGGGGGGTGGGAAACCGGCCGCCGGGCGTGCGCGCGCGCCCCACGCTGGAGAAATCCACCTCGACGTACCCCATGTCATCGTCCTTGGTGTCCGCGAAGCCCTTGTACTCCTTCTTGACAGCCTTGTACTCGTAGTTGTACGGCGACCAGCCCTGCGCGCTCGGGCCGGACGAGGTGGAGTGCGCGCGCGCGCGGCGGCACATCGAGGCGACCGCGCGGTCGGACCGCGCGCCGAGGTGCGCGTTCGCGCACACGCGCGCGCACGCCGTATCGAGCGCGCCAAAGCCGGACGAGGTCGACGCGCCGGACGAGGTCGAGGCGCACGCACCGGTCAGCGCGCGCGCGATGGCTCGCGCGCGAGGGGACCACATCTTTTCTCGGCGGGCGCCTTTTTCGCCCGAACCGTCGGAGTCGACCGGCGAGGCGGTCTCTACCCCGTACCTGCTCGCGACCGCCCACGCGACCGGTCCCCCGCCTGTTTCACGCGACGCGTCCGACGATACGTCCGCGTCGACCCGATACGCGAGACGCGCGTCTCGCGCGCACCGCACTGCCCCCGCCGATCGTGGCGCACCAAGGCACACGCTTTTTGGCGGGCCACGTCTTCGGCGCGGCGCGAACGAACGTGCGTTGGAGCTTGGTGGGCGTGACGGCGAATTTTTTCCGAGTCAGACTCGCGCGAGTCGTGGGCGTGATGAACCGCGGAGCAAATCGAATTTATAGCTCTACTAGCTAGATAGCTAGAGCGAGCCACTACTAGTGCCTATCAAACTGTGACTCGACATTCGATGTAAAAGAACGCGCCTTCGTCCGAGCGGGAGAGGAGAGACGCGCGACCGTGTTTTCGTTTCAGATCAAAAAGGCTACGTCCCGAACCCACGCAGCGCGGCGGCGACGACGGCTTCGAGCTGCCCCGCGCGCGCGGCGTCGGCGTCGGACTTCACGGTGACGCTCGCCGTTCGCGCCGCCGTGTCCACGACCGCCTCCAGCAGAAAGACGCACCCGCTTTCGGCGTCGGCGGCGTGCGCGAAGAGTTTGATGGCGGGGGGTGCGCCGCCGCTCGCGACGGTGACGAAGGCGTGCGCGGCGAGGTGCGCGACCAACGGCTGCGCGGCGGTCAGCGAGGCGACACCGGGCCCGACTGCGAGAGACATCGAACCCGTGACCGAGCGCGCGCACCCCGGGGTCACGCCCAACACGCCCCACTTCTCCTGGAACGTCCCGGGGTCCATCGACGGCGCGCGCGTCAGCGCCAGCGGCGCCGGCGCGAGCGCATCCGCACTCGCTGACGCGCTTTCGTCGCCTCCGAGCCCTTCGAGCCCGGCGAGCGCGGAGATTTCGTTCGCGAACGAAAAAGCGCCGTTTCCCGCCGCGGAAGGCGGCGCCTCGTACGCGTCCGGCGGGTTTGCGTCTTCGCCGAGACTTCGCGCGAGCGTTCCGGCGGCGCCGCCGGAAAGCGCGTCGTCGCTCCCGAAATCGATCAGGCTGTCGCCGGGCATGTCCCCCGCGGCTCCCGCGCCGTCGCCCGCGGCGCCGCGAAGGTCCGAAGAGCTGGGCGCCCGGGGCACGACGCGCCCGCCCGCGCCGTTCTCGTCGCAGAACACGAACGCGGGCTCGCGGTACAGCACAGAGAGCGTGTTGAACTCGTCGAAGATCTGTGGCGCGTACTTCTCGTTCTCGGCGGCGTCCGAGAAGTTGTGCACGGGCGCCTTCTCCCCCCCCACGACCCGCGCCGCGGCGTCCGGGTCTCGGGCGAGCAGCCGGACGTACGCGGCGGCTCGGTCGTGCACGTCCTGGTCCGCGTCCAGGCAGCCAGCCTGCAGCGCGATCTCCAGCATCGCGCGCATCTCGGGCGGCCGCTTGAAGAAGAGCTTCGCCGCGGCGGCGAGGAGCTCGAGCCGCACGCGCGCGTCGGGCTCCTCCTCGAACGACGCGAGTGCGGGCTCGAGCGCGTACGGCGCCTCCGGCATGGATTCGCCGAATTCGCCGAGCAGGTACGCGAGCGCGACCCGCCCCGCCGGCTCGTCGACGTCGTCTATTTCCATGTTCGAGATGGCGGCGACGCACTCGTTCGCGAACTGCCGGTGTTTCCGCGTGAGACGCGCCACCGCGGCGAGCGTCTCCGCCACCACGTACCCCGCGCCGTGGTGCACGAATTGCAGGAGCCGGCGCACGATGGGCCCCGCGGCGTCGCAGTCGCCCTCGAGCGCGACGCGCGCGATGCCGCGCACCGCCTCGCGCGCGATGCCCGGCTCGACGTCCGAGACGTACTCGGAGAGCTCCGTGACGATCTCGAACGTGTTCCCGACGTCCGCCACCGCCACGAGCGCCTCGATCTTGAGCCGCTTCACCGCCGGCGGGTCGCCGATGCGGCAGAAAAAAGACTTGTACTCGTTGGCAAAGAGGGGCGGCGCTCGGAGCGTCAGCAGATGCAGGTGCGCCCAGACCGCGTACGCGGGCTCCTGGCTCTCCGTCTGCGCCAGCGTCAGCAGCGGCGCCTTCATGCGCTCGAACACCTGCTGGTGAACCTCCGGCAGCTCGAGCGTCGCGCGCAGGAAGCACTTCACCGTGGCGAGCACGACGGCGGAGTTGCTGTGCTGCAGCCGGTCCTCCAGCGCGTTCATCACGTCGAAGGTTTCGGTTTTGTCCGCGGGGGGGTACAGCGCGACAATCTCCAGAATCGTCACCTGCGCCCACTCCGTGAAGTCCTTCAAACGGTTGATCAACCCGTACACGATCTGTTTCGTCGCTAAGCTCTTCGGGCCGTCGATCTCCATCAGCGTCACGACGCAGTTGAACACCGTCGCGGCGTTCTGGTCCTCCAGCAACATGCGGCGCAGCGTCTGCAGAAGCTCCGTCTCGCGCACCGCCTCCGGGTGCAGGTCGTAAATCTTCAGGACGCCCATCGCCGCGGTCTTGCGCGGGTACGGGTGCGCGTCCTGCAGACCCTGCTGCACCGCGCCGATCTGCGAAAGCGCGATAGGTGAAGGGAAGGTGAGCGAGGTTTTAGGGTTGACAGGTTTCGCGAGGAGAAAAAAAGGAGCGCGTCGGACCGCCTTCGGGCCGGTTCGGGCGCGTCGCGCGATGTCAGATTTGCCACCGAGCGGGGGCGGAGGGGTGGCCGCGCGGGGAGACAGGTGCGGTGCGGGTCCGGTGCGTCTCTTCGTCGCGCGCGCGAGCGCGAGGCGCGAACGTACCAGGTACTCCACCAGGTCGGGGACGCGCATGGACGCCATGGAGCGCACGGCCAACCCTCGAACGACGGGATCTTCGTCTCTGCAATCTTTCTGCAACGTGTTCACGGTAAGCAGCGCCAGGTCCGCCTTGGCCTGCGCGTAGTGCGTGAGGTAGTGGTACAACATCTTCTTCGTGGCCATGTCCTTTGTGTGCGCGTTCATGATGACGTCGCTGAACAGGGGGGACATGTCGATGCCGATGGTGAGGTACTGGATAATCCGCTGGAACAATCCGCGCCTGGCGTGTTGCTGGTCCTTCGTGGGGTTCGCCTTCGCCGCGTGCGCCCGCAGCGCCGCGGACATCTCCGCGAGCTCATTTCCGCGGCGAGACTCCGACATCGCGACCTGCCGGACCGCGGCTCGCCGCGAACGCCGTGCGGGTCGGTCTGGCCAGCCGGCAGCGCGGATTTCGGTGCATCATCACACGTCGCCTCTTTTTACGCTCCGAGCACAAC
>Ga0181561_10000362_pt1 | contig 37681 bp, 17 predicted proteins | sample 011ome_19_FD_133760 | JGI IMG/M metagenome (GOLD analysis project Ga0181561, IMG submission 133760) | Coastal salt marsh microbial communities from the Groves Creek Marsh, Skidaway Island, Georgia - 011510BT metaG (megahit assembly) | ecosystem: Environmental > Aquatic > Marine > Intertidal... | reverse complement strand
GTGCGCGCCGCGCGACGCGTCCCTCGCGGACGCGTCACCGCGCGCGTTCGCGCTCGAGACCGGCGGGGAGAGGTGGCGCGCGCGCGTGCGCGCGGCGGCGCGCTTCGCTACGGGCGACCTCGCCGGCGCGGCGGCGGCGATGGAGGCGAGCGGCGGAGACGGGTCTAGCTACCACTCTCGAGAGACTCGAGAGGAGCCTTTGCCTTTTGGAGGCGATGACGACGACGCTTTTCGAAATGTTTCGAAAAGTTCGACGAACGCGTCCGTCATGAACGACGACGCGTCGCTCGTCGCGGCGCGCGTCGCGCGGACGCTCGAGGCGGCGGAGAAGGACGCGTTCGCCGATTTGATCGGCGCGGCGCGCGCCGCGCACGCGCTGCGCGTCCAGGGTAACGCCGCGTTCAAGGCCAAGGCCTATACGCGCGCTTCTGAAATGTACTCGCAGGCGATTGATGCCGTGGCGGACGCGCCCGGCGGGGCCCTCGGCGCGGCGTTCGCGGCGGTGTGCCTCTGCAACCGCGCCGCCGCCGCGCACGCCGAGGGGCGCGTGGCGGACGCGCTCGCCGACTGCGGGCGCGCGCTCGCGCTCAACCCCGCGCGCGTCAAGTCGCTGTCCCGGCGCGCGCAGCTCTACACGGAGAGCAGGATGCACGACGCCGCCGCGGACGACCTGCAGAGGCTGCTGGCGACGCTCGCGCCGGCGACTCGTGTTTCGGCGGGAGAGGAAAACGAAAACGAGCGACGCGCGCGCGCGGCGCTGGCGGACGCCGCGGCGGGCGCCGAGACGTTGGACAAAACGTCGCTGGCTGATTTGCGCGACGGCGTGTCTGCTCGTCTGCGCGAGGCGAACGCGGCGGCGCGCGGCGCGCCCACGCCCGACCACGCCGCCGTGCTCGGCCTGCGCAGTCCAGGGGCGTCGTCCGCGTCCGCCTCGGGTTTGGGACTGGGACCCGTCGCGGACTCGGACGTGAAGAAGGCGTACCGCCGCCTGGCGCTCAAGCACCACCCCGACAAGTCGCGCGCGGGTTTGCCCGGCTGGGCGGACGCCGAGGCGCTTCGGCGCGACGCGGGCGCCGTGTTCAAGCTCGTGGGCGAGGCGCACGCCGCGCTCGCGAGCGCGGAGAAGCGGCGCGCGTTCGACGCCGCGGACCGCAAGGCGAGGAACGCGCGCGACGACTTCGGCTTCTCCACCTTCGCGCGCGACGCCGCCAGGCACGCCGCCTCCCGCCGAGGCGGCGGCGGGTCGCCCGGCGGCGGATCGGCGGGTACCGGGTACCGGGGCGGGTACCGGCGCGCGGGCGGCGCGCACAGGGACGGCGGCGGCGGGAGTTTCTACGGCGACTGGTTCGGCGAGGACAACCGTGCGTCCGGCCGCGGCGCGTACCGACCGCGGAAAAGCGGGGGCGGAGGCGGGTACAAGACGTGAGTGTATCTCTTACGTAGGCGCGAGACGATGATTGTCTCGTTTACGTACGTACGCGCGGCGTTTATTTTTTTAGTGAAAAAACGCGTACAGTATCGTAGATTGAACGTCGTCGCGACTTCGTCGTATCGTCGCGCGTTCGTTTCGCAGGCGCAGGCGGTACGCTACTCGTGTTCGTACATCTCTCACACAGTCTAAGCTACTGCGCGTCGCGCGTCGTCATCGCCAGTCCGCGTTTCTGAAGTAGATGTACTTCGTGCCCTTGCACCGGAGGCACTGCACCGTGCCCGGCTTCTTCGCGGGGTCCGTCCAGCACACGGAACACTTCGCCTCGTCGTCTTTGCCTCCGATCCCGAGGAAGCCCCCGACCTTGATGGGGACGTACCCGACCCGCTCGCATTTGGACGTCGAGAAGTTGTCCGCGCGCCACCCCTCGGCGACGTGGCAACCGTAGCACTTGCGGATGCCCGTCCCGAGGCACAGGTCGCATCGCTTCTTCTCGAGGTCGCCCTGGCCCTTCGGCGGTCCCTTCGGCGGCCGCTTGGATTTCCCCCCCTTGCCTCCTCCCAGAGCGCGGGTCACGACAGCGTCGCGGGGGGCGGGCGTGCGGACCCTGCGGGGGAGCGCGACCCGCGCGGATGGGCGCGTTAGGGAGACGGGCGACGCGAGGGACATCATGCCGGCGCGCGTGAGGTGTGATATGTGAGGTGTGCGAGGACAGCCTGGCACTGCACGCAGGATTTCTTTTCGTCTAGGCGTGCTGACTGGATACGGCGTTTTCCGAGACGTCCAACAAAACGCGACACTCGCGGGCGCGCGGTCCACGGCGAGTAGCCCCGTGCGATGCCGGCGGCCTCGACGTGGACCCCCGAGTGCTTACAACGCGCGGTGGATGAGGTCCGGGCCCTGTCGTGCATGTTCGGCGACGGCGCGTCTCCCGCTGAAGATCCGACCGACGTGAGTCACCACGAGTCTCTTTTGGAGCTCGCGGAATCGGCTCTCGACGCGGCGGAGGCCAGCGCGGGGTCGACGCCAGGGGAAAACACCTTGCACGCCGTGCCCGCGCTGGAGGTCACCATCAAGCTGCTCGGGGACCGGCTGTGCGGCGGGGGGGTCGATGTCGTCGTGCGCATGCCTCCGGGCTACCCGGAGTTTTGCGCAGCGGAGATCCGCGCCGAGGGAAACGCGCGCGCGACGCTCGACGACCTGGGCTTTCTCCGCCGCGCGGCCGAGTCCGCGGTGGAGGAGGTGGGGGAGGGGGAGGAGAGCGCGTTGTCCGGCGTGGAAGCCGTGCGCCGGGCGCTCGCGCGGCTGGCGGAGTCGGCGGCGGCGGAGCGCGCGGCGGCGGCGGCGGCGGCGGCGGCGGCGCCCGCGACGAGTGGCTGCGCCGCGACGGGTTCGCGACGCGACGCGAGCATCGCGCGTCGCTTGATCTGGTTCCACCACATTAAGGCCTCCGGGAAGCGCAAGGCGGCGCAGAGTTGGGCCAAGGAGCTCGGTTTGGGCGGGTTTTCCAAACCGGGGTACCCGGGGATCATCGTCGTCGAGGGGCGTTTCGACGACTGCGAAACGTACGTGTCGCGTCTGAAACGGCTCTCCTGGAAAGCCATGTCCGTGCGCGTGGCGGAGGAGGATGCCGCGGATGCGCTCGAACCGAACGCCGTCGGACGCGAACCGGGGCGTCGCCTGCCCGCCGCGTTCGAGGAGCTCCCCGAAAATGGACTCGGGGTCATGGGAGAGGCCCTGCGCGAGGCGGGGCTCGAACACATGCTGGAGGCGGCGCTGAAGCAGAGGACGGTCAAGTGGACCGGATGACGCGCCCTTCGCGGGAAGACGGACGAGTCTAATAGCTCTAGTTTTAGTCAGCTTCGTCCGAGCCGCTTGACTCAAGAATAAACCCCCGTCACCTCCGACATGTCCGATTGGGCTGTTACAAAAAGCTACGTCGCATCGTCGCGACAACGAAGAGCGCGGGGCACGTGGTGCGCGCGGGTACACGCACAGGGCGTCTCTCGTCGGACGACTGACAGAGGACTTGTCGAGGCTTTCGGATCGATCTCGCGCGCGCGGCTCGATACGGCGCGTCCGGCGCGATGGCGACCGCCGTTTCGGCGGATGAGCGCACCCCGATGCTTCGGGCGCGCGCGGGGGTGGGGAGCGATACACACGACGACTACTGGACCACGGGGCGGTACCTCGCCACCGCGGTGGTGATCCCCATGCTGCTGATCGCCAGCGTGTTCGGCGCGTTCACGGTGGAGCACCCCTCGCAGGGCTTCCGCCAGGGTGCGGGCCGGGGACGGACCGTGGAGTACACGCTACACACGAGCTGCATCTCGGCGGAGACGAGAGCCGCGATGCCTGCGTTTTTCCGCCCGGGCGCGAGCGTGACCGGCGCATCCATCGTGCGCCACGATCCCAGCCGGCCGGGCCTGGGTCTGGAGGAGGGCGTCACGATGCGCTCCGCGCCGCGGCCCACCACGCACAGCGAGCCCGGCCGGTTCGTGGCTACCGCGGAAGTCGACGGCGACTGGGGCTTCGCGCTGCGCAACTCCTTCGGCGAGACCTTCTACGAGATGGGCTCCGGGGAGGACGCGCCCATGTGGGGCAAGTCCTGCCCCGACGCGCGCACGTTCAGGCAGAGGCTGGGCAAGGTGGTCCGGACGCTCGCGCCCAGGCTGAAGAAGCCGCTGGGGCTGGAGGAGGAGGAGGCGGAGCGACACGCCAGCTTTGTGTTCGGGTCATGCGACAAACGCTGCGACGAGGCGGAGTGGGCCGGCGACGCGCCGGCGAAGACGCGCCCCTCCGCGAAAAAGTTCGACGTCGCGGAGACGGCGACGCGAGAGGGGAAAGAGCCCGTAGGGGAAAGAGCCCCGGCGAGGAAAGACGCACGCGATCCCGCCGATCCCGCTCCCGCGAGGGAGGCTCCCTCCGCGAAGGCGGGCGGGAGCGCGGCGACGGCGAAGTCGGCGAAGTCGGCGCCGAAAACGACGCCGAAAACGTCGGCGTCTTCGGCGCGAGCTTCGGCGAAGTCGACCGGCGCGAAAGAGCCCGCCGGTTCCTCGACCGCGGCGGGCGAGAAGACGACCACGACCGCCACCGCGAAGGAAGACGACACGCGGGTTTCCGCGGGCGCGCGCGAAAAAACGAGCGACGCGACCCACGAGAAGGGCGAGGTGAAGGCGGAACCGCGATGAGCTCGGCGCGGCGGCGTTTTCGTGAAAGAGACTACATGTAATAACCTCACCAAAAGAATGGTGGACGTTTTCGCGACGCGCCGAAACTAGCTAGCTACGTACGACGCGCGAAACGAAGAGACCGCTCTCGCTCACGGTAACAGCGCGTGCCTGATTTGGCAATACGCGGTGAGAAATATGCCGATCGCGGGGGCCCAGTACAGGACGCGTTCCCCCGACCCCCTGAAGAACGCCGCCGCGCCGCCCTCCTCGTACACCAGCTTCGCCATCTCGACCGCGCCCAGTTTCTCCGCCCCGGCTGCCTCCGCGTCGCCGCCCGCCTGCTGCTTGATCAGGCGCACCACGACGACGTCCATGGGCGCGCTGATGAAGGCGCCGACGCCTCCGCCGAAGGCCCCCAGGATGGCCTCGCCCAGGAACGAGTCGCTGTCGAATGGGGGGTCGGACATGCCGGAGAGGTAAATCTTGAGCGCCTCGAAGAGCGCGATTTGAATCGCGCCGAACGGGACGTCGCGGGTCACCGCCACCGTCCACGCCTCGACGCAGTTCGCGCGTCCCTCCGCGGTGGCGAAGTTGAGCGCCATCGCGTCCGAGAGCGAGATGTCCTCCTTGCTCTGCTGCGTGCTCTTGACCGCCTCCGCGGGGACGCGCAGGACGCTCCCGATGAGCTCGCCCACCGCGCCCGCGATGAGGTAGCACGCGACGGGCGAGTCCTTCAGGTCGGTGGCGAGCAGAACCGCCTTCAGGTACTCGTAGATGCCCAGGTACATCGCCAGCGGCGGGCCCTCCTTGACGATGTTGGGCAGCAGCCCGTCGTACAGCGACGCCAGCCCCGCGGGCGTCAGCGGCACGCCGAGCGGGCCGAAGATGGGCGGTGACGGCGCGGAGAGCGCCGCCGCGGCGAGCGCGCTCGACAACGGCATCTGCGCCTCTTCGTACGCCGACGCCTCGACGCCGTACGCGCTCTCGAGCTCCTCGAACGCCTGGTCCAGGGACGCGAACGGCGAGACGCGGTCACCGCGAGTCACTCGCGAGTCACTCGCGTCCGCGTCCGCGTTCTGCGTTCGCGCGCGCGTGACCACGGCGACCGACGCCGCGGACGAGGTGACCGCCGGCGCGCGAGCGTCGTCGAAGGACCCGGACGCGGATACGGATACGGACGCGGACCCGGATACGGATCCGCGCGCCACCGTCGCCGGTCCGTCGTCGAAGGCGTCGAAGGAAGCCTCCGGGCCGCCTTCGGCGGCCGCGACGACGCGCGCGTCCACCGCGGCGGACGCGGCGACCGTCGCCGCGGAGGCCACGGCGAACGCCGTCTCCTCGGCGGCGCCGCCCACGAACTCCGCCGCCGCCGTCGCTTTGAGCTTCTCGGCGCCCAGCGCCTGCTTGCGCACCTTGACGGTGTCCACCGGGTGCATCAGCGCCGTGGACAGCACGGACGCGCCGAGCGCGGCGCCGTACACGATGAGCTGCGACTGGTTCTCCAGCCGCGCCTCGTCCACCTTGCGCTGCAGGAGCTTCTTCTGGAACTCCGCCTCGAGCGAACGGCGCTCGAGCAGACGCACGCGCTGCGCTTCGCGCGCCGCGCTCGAGCGCCGTTCGCTCGAGGCCTCGGGCGCCGGCGCGGTCTTCAGGCTCTCCGTCGCGTCCTTGATGTTCTCCGCGAGGTTCTCGGAGATCCTCAGCGCGATCTCCGCGTCCGCAGCCTCGAGCGCCTTCTCGTCCAGCTGCGTCAGCGCGTTGAGCTCCTGGAGCAGGATGTCGAAGTCGCTCGTGCGGATCAAGTTGGTTTTCCGAATCGCCGCGCGGCGGTCCATGGAGATGATCTCCGCGAGCTGCTCCTCGGGCAGGGGGGGGGAGCTCACCGCGCCGGTGGGCGCGCCGAAACCGGCGAGCGCGGGGTCGGCGGTAGAGCCGAGCGCCACCATGGAAACCACCAGCGAAGCCGCCGCCGCCGCCGCCCCGCGCGACGTCGAAGCGTTTTCGTTTTCGTTTTCGTTTTCGTTTTCGTCGCGTCGCGAGCCCGCCTCGCGCGTGGACACACCCGCGGGTTGTGTCAAAGAAATCGCGTCGCGCGCCGGCGCGTCCACGTGGTCCCATCGCGTCGACGCCGACGTCGGGGACTTCGCGCAGACAAAGGCGTCTCCCGGTGCGTCCGGGTGTGCCGATCTCTCGCGCGCGGGTCGCCGCGGGAAGCCCCTCAGTACGCCTGCGGCGTCGCGCACGACGCGCCGCGCCAGGTCACGCGCGCGCGCGCTCGCGTCGGTCGTCCCCTCCGACGAGGCGTGGGGCTTCATCGCCTGAAAACGCGTCAGACATCGGGACCTTCCGATAACATGTCTCACGGGCGGCGTCGCGCGTGCGTCGCGACGCGATCCTCCCGCGGACGCCACCACGGACCTCGCATGCGACGACTGAGACACAGCTCTGAGACCGTGCGCCGCGCCCGTGCCGACCGCGGCCGGTCGAGGCGAGCACAGGCCCGCCATACCTCCCGGTGCCCGCCGCGTCGACGCGAGAACGAAACCGTCCGCCTCGACGAAACGCTAAGCGACGAAGCGGTCACCCAAGAGCGGTGCCGTCCACGGAGGCTCGCGGCGAGTTCCACCGACCTACTCGCCTTTCACCGACCGCGCCTCCTCCCCGCCGCGCGTCCTCGCCTTCCCGTCGAGTCGTCGCTGCGTCCGGCGCGCTCGGAAATAAATGCCACGCGTTTTGGCGTTTTGTGCCGAGCTTTCCGGATCATGATGATCACCGCCGCGAGCGGAGCGAAACCAGTTCGTCCGCCTCCGGGTCTCGCTCGCGCCGCCGCCGGCTCAGCGTCTGCCAACCTCAGTGCGCTTCAAGCGCCAAAGGACCCCGCGCACAACTCGTTCGTGTTGTTCACGACGCGTTCCCGCGTTTGGACGAGACGTGAGGCTCACACTCGGTCGACCATCTCCGCAGGCTCGTGCGTACGTCGTGACGTTATCCACAATCCCCGCCAGCGCTCGCGCTCACTCGTTTCGCAGTAAAAGCACACGATGATTTCCTCCGCGACGTTGTCGGTCGCGCTCCGCGCGACCGCGTTCCGCGGCACCGCCCGCGGGCTCGCGCCCGCGCGCGCGGCGCCCCTCGGCGCTCGGCGCGGCGCCTCCGTGGTTCGCGCCAGCGGCATCGACCCCGAGTCGCTCGCGATCCTTCAGCAGAAGCTCGGGCAGCGCATCGAGCTGGAGGGCCAGGGCGCGGAGTCGTTGAATCAGACCGCCGGCTTGCTCCTGGGCGCGGACGGGCGCGCCATCGACAAGGACGAGCGCAAAAAGGTTCTCAAGGCGGATGAGGCCGGGAAGCAGGCGCTGGAGATCTCGTACGACCCCGAGGGTCTGTTCCCCGAGGTGGACGAGACGTCGGCGAGCATGCTCATCGACAAGAAGCTTCGCGCGCGCGAGCTGGAGCTGGAAAAGAAGGAGGATGAGGAGCGCCAGGAGGAATACGAAAAGGCGCGCGAGGAGCTCGAAGCCGCGCGCGACGCGCGCGTGCAGCCCACGACGCATGCCGAGCTCGTGGCGTACTTCTTCGACACCGAGTTCAACGAGATGGAGTACGAGATTGTCAAGCAGCGGCCGAAACTCACCGACGCGTTTTTCGCGCACCTCATCGAGGCGAAGGCGGCGGAGACGGATGAGGAGGAGCGGGGGAAGCTGGACGCGCTGTACACGGTGACGTCGGAGTTTGTCGGGTTCGTAGACCAGACCACGCGCGCGATGTTGTCCCCTCTGGAGCGCCTCACGAAGCTGCTCAACGCGCCGGACAAGAGGGCGATGATTCTGGAGATGGTGGACAAGGATGAGCTCGACCTGAACCTCATGGCGCTGCTCAAGACCAACATCAACACCGCCAGGCAGGGTGGCGCCGAGGACGCCGCCGTCTTCATGGAGAAGATCTACAAAGCCGCGGCCAAGTTCGTGGAGGGCGCGTGAACGCAGTGCAGTGCGCGGTGACACGTTGATTGCGAAACGCTTCGATTCTTTCATGTAATACCCACGTCGGCGACGGTACCTGGACGCGACGTCTCCGAAGCGACGCGCGGGAATCCGCCGGCGTTTCCCTCTCGTTTTCGTCTCACCCGAAGAGCTTCTGCGAGAGCGCGGACAGCACGGAGTTCACGGAGAGAAGCACGAACGTCGAGCCGACGACGATCCCGATGACCACCGCGGTGGTACTCAACGCGCCGCCGACGGTCGGCCACTCAACCTGCCCCACCTCCTCCAAGGCGCCCGTGAAGATGTTATCGCTCGCGTCGGGATCCGACCCGCCCTTACCCTTCAACTCGCGGATCTGGTCGCCCAGCGAAGGCTCCGCGGAGGTCTCGCCGGCGGACTCGGAGGGCAGGTCCAGAACCTCGCCCTCACCCTTCGGCGAGGCGGCCTCTTGCACGGCATCCTCCGAGCCGACCTGTTTCCCGGAGCTCTGCTCGGCGCGGAGCTGCGAGAGGAGGCGCGCGGGGGATGGACGATTTGATTTGTGGAAAATCGGTACAGTTCGTCAGTGGCACGTGGCACGACGGGGCGGACGGGGTTTGCGAGGATCGGATCGAGAACGCGACGCGACGCGGGGACGCGCGCGGCGATCGCGAGGTGAGGCTTGGCGCGCGGTGGAAATGCGGCCGGGTCGCGGCGTGGAGGCGGGCGAGGACGCACCGGACGCGTGGCGGATCCGCGGGAGACGCGCAGGGTCGCCTGTCGCGCGGAGCTCCACCTTCCTGACCCAGTCGCGGCACCGGCACCGCGGCGCGCGGCGACGCCGCGCGCGGCGCGGGGGGCAGCGCGAGTCGCCACCGCGGACGCGGTGACACGAGACGCCATCATCGACGCGGAGGGCATCCTTCCTTCCCCGAGCGAGTCTTCGCCGCGTGCGCGGACGATGTGGCGACGCGGATGGACGACGAGGTCGTCGTCTCTATCCGCTTATCGCCGCCCGAAATGCTTGAATGCTTTGGGTGATAAAATGTCCCGGCCTGGGGGTTCACGGGAACACCTCGAAACACGAAGTGGTCCCGTCCTCGCTCTCCGCCGGGGAAACGTCTTCGCCCGCCTCTACCCTCTCCCTCGCCCTCCGCTCACCCTCCGTCGCCCACGCGTCGTTCGGCCGCGCGTCCCTGAGCTCCCCCGCGAACGTGCGCAGCGCGTCCCGTGGCTTCCCGGCGCGGAGCTGCGCTTCGCCCAGACACAGTTTCGGCGGCGCGTACCAGTGCTCGGGTTCCATGTACGGCAACGAGTCGTGCACCGCCGCCGCCGCCGCGAGGGATTCGATCGCCTCGTCCCACTCACCCGCGCGCGCGTGTAGCGCGCCGCCCAACACGTGCGCCGCGATCAATGCCAACCTCTTCTTGACGTGCCTGAACGGGCTGAACGCGTGGAAGGCTCCGGCGCCGCCGCGCGCGGACACGCCGGGCACGACGGTGTGCTCGTCGAAATCCGAAATCTCCGGCGACGCGGCGAGATTTCGCAGGTGCGCCAGCCACCGCTCGGGCGAGATCTTCGCCGCGGCGGCGGCGGCGATCCACGCGTCGTCGCCTTCGTCCATACCCTCGGTTCCGATTCGGAACCGCGAATCGTCCGCGCGCTCGGCGTCCACGAACGCGCGCGACGCCGCCAGCCCCATGACGTACGCCCACTGCGCCCGGCCGTACGGCGTCGAGGAAACCAAATCGGTCCAACGCTCGGCGACGGCGAGTCCGTCAAAGTCGGCGGGGAGTTTTTTGAGTCTCTTCGCCGTCCCAAACTGAGGAGCGAGCGCCTCGTTGACGGCGCGGCGCTCGGCCTCGGCGGCGAGCCTGAGGACCGAGCGCCACCGCCCGAACCTCGCGGCGACCAGCAGCTTCGGGACGTCGTGGAACGCGGTCAGGAACCCCGCGTGCTGGTCCAAAAACCCCGAGGGGTTATCCGCCGTCCCCGGGTCCGCCGCCGCGGCAAACGCGACGCGCTCGCCCTCGGGGCCGGAACTCGCCGCCGCCGCCGCGGCGACCAGCATGGCGCGGTTGTGCGCCTCGCCGTACGGCCAGACGCACCCGCGCGTCAGCGCATCGTCCGCGCGCGTCGCCGCGAGGCTCGCGTCGACGGCGCTCCGGAACCGACCCACGCGCGCGTAGGTGTGCGCGGCCATGTGCGCGAGGTGCGGGGAAACGCCGGCGCGCGTCGTATTTTTTTTAGTGGGCGACTTTTTGGCGAAGGACGCGAACAGCGCGTCGGCGGCGGCTTCCCCCAGCCGCGGGCTCGCGGCGACGTCGCGCAAGGCATCCTTCCCAGAGCGCAGGGAAGGGTTCAGAGACGCGCGCGGGTACGTACCCGTGCTGTCGCGTTTCACGACACGGCCGTCTGAACCGTCTGAACCGTCATCTGAAGATAAAGCGTCCCCGCCGGGTTCGATTCCCGCGAATCGCGCGTTGCGGATCGGAAGCGACTCCGTCAAGTGCACGAGCGCGTGCGCGGCGAGCGGGTGCGACGCGTCCGCGCTTAGCGCTTTGGTGAGCGCCGCGAACGCGTCCTGGGCGCGCGCGCCTTTGGACTCGCGAACCTCGACGTACTGCTCGTCCGTCGACGGTCCCGGCGCTGGCAACGTCCAGTTCCAGTACTGCCACGGGGTCAGGTTCATGCACGCCTCGCCCAAAACGGCGAGCAGGTCGGGGTCGTCGGTTCGCGTCCACGCCGCCCGGAGGTTTTCTTTTAGAGAAAAATCTTTTTCTTTCGCCGACGCCGCCGTCTCCGGGGCGAGCGCCTCGATGCCCATCTCCAGCACGCGCAGGTACCTGTAGTGCGCGTCCGCCTGCGCGAGCTCGCCGTCGGGGTGGCCCAGCGCGTCGTTCGGGTCCTCCGCGGTCGACCCGAGGGGGTGGTCGAACACGTTCGTGCCGAAAAACGCCGCCTCGGCGTCCGCGAGCACCAGCGTCTTCGCCGCCGCCGCCTCGCGGCGGGCGTCGCCCGCGTCTCTCGCCGCCGCAACGTCCCGCGACGCGAGGGCGGCGGCCGACGCCGCGGCGACCCGCCCCGCGGCGCGCTGCCCCCTCCGCGTGCGCCAGTCGTTCACGTCGGGGTGCAGCGAGAAGGCGATGCCCCACAGGCACGCGGCGCAGTCGCGCCCGGCGCCACGCGCCAGGCGCGCCGCCGCCAGGAAGTGCCGCCGCGCCTCTTCGCGGTTGAACCCGAACTTCAGCGCGAGGCCCTGCGAGAAGTGCTGCCGCGCGCGGGCCAGGCGCGGGTCCCGCGCGGGCGCGTGGAAGTCCAGGCGCAGGCCGCCGACCGGGACGTCCTCGGGGAACCCCTCGGGGTGGCCGTGCGCGCCGAACAGGTCCGGGAACGCCGAGACGCGCGCGCACTCGGGCCGGACGTCCGCGCGAGACGCGGGGGGCGCGAGACGCTCGATCGCCGAAAGAGCACCGCGCACGTCGAGGGGATCTAGGGGTGCGCCCCATCCGCGCCTCGCGTGCTCCGCCGCGAGGAGGACCGCGGCGATGGCGAGAAGCACGAGGAACGGCGCGCGCGCGATGGACGCGCTGGCGGCGGCGGTGCTCAGCTCGTTCGCCGTCTTCGCCCGCGAAAGTCCTCGGGACGACTCACCCTTGATGCCGTCTCCCTCCCGCGCGGACGAAGCCGGCCTGCGACGTGTCAGCGCCGCAGTGACGCCCCCGACGACGCCCAGGGCCACCGCCGCGCCCGTCGCCGCGGCGGCGACGTCCAGGGGCGCACCCTCGAGCTCGCGCATCACGCCGCGAGGGAAGCGCCGAGCGATGTGAGAAGGTCGAGATGTGTCGTTTCCGTTGTTAGTTCCTGACGAGCTTTCTTTTTCTTTCCTCGGCTCGTTATCCTATATCTATCCGACGCACCCCCCGTTCTCAAGGCTCGTCGTGAGCGTGTTGACCGCGTCCAGCGCCTCACGCGCGGAGGCGTTGTCCAGCACCGCCAGCAGCGACGCCGCCTCGTCGACGCCCGCCTCGACGCGCGTCACGTTCTTCGCGAGGCGCGCGAGGCGCGCGCCGAGGGACTCGTGGTAGGCGTGCGTGTACGCGAAGTTGGCCTCCACCAGCGTGCCCAGCGCGTCCGTGGACATGCCCTGGTACGGCCCCCCGAACGCGTCCAGCAGCGTGAGCGCGACGAGCGCGACGAGGAGCGCCACCGTCGCGAACGCCGCCAGGTTCGCGCGCGCGCTCGCCGTCTCGGGTGCGGCGTCCAAGAGATCCTCCGGGTCGCGGCTTTCCCGGATGGCGGCGAGCGCCGCTTCCAGCCGCGCGCGCTCGCGTTCGCGCGCGCGCCGCTCGCGCTCAAACGCATCGTTTCGATCGTCGCTCGGCGCCATCATCTCGAAGTCCTCCGCGTCCAGGGCCATGCGCCACCGCTCGCGCGCCAGCAGCGCGTCGTCGTCCGCCGAGAGCCGCGCGAGGTGCGCGGCGACGCGCAAGAGCACAGCCAGCGGCGCCGCGAACAGCGCGGCCAGGAAGCAGAAGGCCACCGCGCTCGCGTCCGCGCGCGCGTGCGGGGAGGTGTGCGCGCGCGCGGCGGCGAGCCCCGCCGCGAGCGCGCACGCCACGGCGGCGGCAGCCAGGTGCGCGACGCATAGCGCGACCCAGCGGCGCTCCAGCGCACGCGCACGCCGGAGGTGCGCGCGCAGGCGCACCCACGGCAGGGACGCCTTGCGCAGGTTGAGGAAGGGCACGTCGCACGCCGCCGCCTCGGAGGGGTCCGTGACGGCGGCGAAAACGCGCAGGCGCACGTAGTGCGCGTGTGCGCGCGAGGTGATCCAGCGCGTCGAGGTGAGCGCAGCGTACGCGCCCACGGCGGTCCACGCGGCGGCCGCGGCGACGATGGCGGCGCCCGTCGCCGACCCGGCGTCGCCGGCGCGCGCGTCCGCGCGCACGGCGTCCGCCACGCCCGTCAGCCGCGGCGAGTAGTCGGCGTAGTCGGCGTCCGCGGCGTAGTCCGCGTCCGTGGCGTTGGCGGCGGAGGAGGAAGCGCACGGCGCGAGGCCCAGGAGCGCGCTCGCGGCGTCGGGCAAAAGCCGGTCCACGCATACGAACGCGGCGTCCGCGCCGCCGAAAAGCTCGACGCCGGTGCCGAAGCGGTGCGCCGGCGGGATCGCCGCCACGAGCAGCGCCGTCGCCGCGAACGCCAGTCTCTGGCGCGCCGTCAGCGGCGCCGAGCCCAGGTACGCGCCGAGAAAGCCGCCGCGCGCGGATAAAGAGGCTGTCTCCTCAGCTGCGCGCCGCATCACGGCGTCCGCGACGTCCTTCTCCGTCGTCATCGCCGTCGCCGTCGCCGTCGTCGCGCCCTCGACGTTTTCCGAAAAACCCAAATGTCTCTCGAACTCGTTCGCCGCGCGCGCGTCCAGCCCGCGCGCGCGCCCGGCGGCGGCGAGTCCCCTGCGCCCTTTCCTCGAGCGCCGGGGCTCGCCGTCCAGGCCGACGCCGGCGGACTCGTCGAAGAGCACGTCGACGTCCGCTTCGCGCGCGTTTCGCGCGTTCGCGGCGTCCGCGTCCGACGCGAGGGCGTCGGGCGGCGGCGGCGCCGCCGCGCCGGCGACCCTCGCCGCGCCGAAACTCCCGAACCCGGCGTGCGTCCGCGCCGAATCCGCGCCCGAGGACGCGGGACGAAGCGTCTCTTCGCGGTCGGCGGGCGGGTTCCCGTTCCCTCCGGGCTTCCTTTTGAAGCCGCCGCCGCCTGCCCGCTCCTGATTCGGGAGCTGATTCGTGCTCCCGCGCACCACCCGCGGGTCGTCCTGCGCGACGCGCGCGGTGTCGTCCGGGAGCACCGCGCGCCCCCCCGGGAACGCGTGGCTCGGCCGGACCTTCCCGCTCTCGCGCCGCGTCGACGGGTCCGCGGCGCCGAAGTCCGCCGCCGCGCCCGCGCACGCCGCCGCGAGCGACGTGGTGAACGCCGCGAACACGGCAGGCACGAGGAGGTCCACCAGCAGGTGCTCGGGCTGCCTGAGCACGTACAGAAACAGCGCGACCACCCCCATTGACCAGTACGGCGCGGCGACCAGCGTGAGAGGCGCGGCGACCGCGAAGGTGGTCTGGCTTCGCCGGAGGGACTCGGGGAGGGCGAAGCGCGAGACGTACCACGCCTCGGCGTGCGTCTTGAAAGGCCCCCGCCGGCGCGACAGAGGCGCCAGCACGGGCAGCGTGAGGAACGCGAAGCAGAACCGCGCGTACTTCGACAAGGCGCAGAGCGAGCCGAACGCGCCGAAGAAGGCGGGGTCGGGGAAGCCCGCGGGATGGCTCGCGCGCGCGTGTTTGGCAACCTTCGCGTCTGACGCGGCGTCGGCGAAGGGGTCACGCGAAGTCGCGCCGAAAACCGCCAGCGCGCCGGCGCACGCGCCGCGATCCAGCGCGCGCTGCCTGGCGTCCCGCACGTACCGCGCCCAGTGCCTGCGCCACCGGCCGCTCTCCACCACGTGCAGCAGCTGGTGCGCGTCCAGCGCGTCCGCGGCGGCGGCGCGGCTGCCCGGGCGCCCCGGCAGGCAGCACGCGTACAGCCGCGCGACTTCGCGGGCGTCCACGCCCTCGGCGTCGCCGCCTCTGTGCACGAACCTCTCAAAGTCCTCCGGGTGGATCACCGCGACCGCGTCTTCCTTACCGATGTCCCGCGAGATGGACAGGCACCGCCGCCGTCTCGCGCCCGCGCGCCTCGCGAGCCTCGCGGCGAGCACGCCCCGGGCCAGCTCGGCGCGCGCCTGCGTTTCGTCCAACTCGCGCTTCTCGCCGAGCGCGTCGATCGCGTCGAGCGCGTCGTCGTCGCCGTCGCCCATGTGCAGCACCGTCTCCGCCACCGGGTCCGCCTTCGGAACCGCGCTTTTGTTTCGCGCGCCGTCACCGTCGCCGTCGTCGTCGCTATCGTCCACGGCGACGTCCGCCAGCTCCGCGGCGCGGTCCTCCTCCTCCCGGCGCCGACGCTGCTCCTGCTTGCGCCGCTTCGCGCGCGCCTCATCCACAATGACGCGGAGCACGTCGTCGGGGAGGCGCTCCAGCTCCTCGCGCGTCTCCGCGCCCGCGTGCGGGCGGCGCAGCGCGTGCTCGGTGGAGGCGCCGCCCACGCCGCCGCGCGTGCCGAACATGCCGCCCCGGTTCGAGGCGTGCGACCGGGGGAGCGAGAACACGGACGAGCGGTCGTCCCGCGCGCCGGACCTGTCCCCGGAGGAGACGCGAGATCGCGAGAGCCAACCGGACTCGCTCTCGGAGTACCGGGTGGTGTGGCGGTGCGAGGTCCGCTCGGAAGACGCGTTGCCGTCCGACGCGGGACCGAGCCCGAGGGCGCTCTGCGGGGGGGCCAAGCGGGGATGGAGGGGTCAGCGGCTGGGTCGAGGGGAGACGCGGGCATCCCGACGTCGCATCTAGGTCGATGTCAGCGTCGTAACGGCTATGTGCGGTGCGCGACCCGCGGGGCGGGGACGCGCGCGGGAAGCGCCGAGACGCGCTCGGCGACGTACCATGAACCCCATGGCGCCTCGCCCGACGAGTATCGGTCGCCGCGCCGGCGACAGATCCCGCCCGCGCGCTTGCGTGTGGTGGCTGAGATGAGCGAACGAGTCCGGGTGCCGTCTCGTCTCGGATGCGGCGAAGAAAAAGAAAAAGGTCCCAAAAGGCGAGCGCGAGCTGCGAGGCGGCTGCCGGCGGCGCGTTTCTACTCGACGCGTCCGCGTAGTACTTTCCCCGCTACGTAGTCTTGGCTACGCTACCTACGGTGGACGCGTTTCGTCCCTGTTTGATATTACTGATAGTACATGTGTACACGTGACTCCTTTTGTGACTCCTTCTTCGCCTCACTCCGCTTTGGCCTTCGTCCCGAACATCGCCTCGGCGGTGACCTTGTCGACGTGCGCCCTCGCGACGATCGGCACGCACCGCCGCGTCGCCGCCGCCGCCGCCGCCGCCGCCGCCGCCGTCGCCGCCGCGCGCGCGCGCCGCGACGCGATCCCGGCGAAGACGCCGCCGGGTCCCGCCGCGAACGCCGCGGCGGCGATGAGCGACGTTTCAGACCAGAACGCCTTCTCGGGCGCGATCGCGGAGGCGACAAGCGCGAGCGCGAGCCGGAGCGAGGCGACGCCGCGCGCGACGCCGGGATCGGACGCGTTTGGCGAGATGAAGAAAAAGGCGCGTTCGGCGGCGAGCGCGGCGACGAGCGCGGCGAGACGCGCGCCGCCATTTTTCCAAAAGGCGCGGCGACGCGACGCGGCGGCGGCGGCGGCGGCGGGCGCGGCGACCGCCGCCGCCAGGATCCCGACGGCGGCGGGACTCCACGTTCGTGTGCTGTTGGACGAGAAGAGCACGTGGAGCGCGCGAACGACCGATTCCAAAAGCGCGAGCGCCGCGACGGCTTTCCCGCCGTAGACGCCCGCGCACACCTCTTCGGGCGTCGGCGGCGGGAACCCGGCGGGCGACGCGCCTCCCCGCAGCCACTTCTTGGCTTCGTCGCGGCTCGCGTCGCCCCGCGCGGCGTCCAGCGCGCGCGCGCGCAGCGCGTCCCACCCGCGGCGAGACCCCGGGGAAAGCAACGCGACGGCCATGACGTGCGCGCACGAGCCGTCGTACTGCAGCGCGGCGGCTGTCGCGGCGGCGGCGAAGTGCGCGGGCGCCTCTTCGGGGCGCGCGAAACGCTCGAAACGGCCACCCCCTGAGGCGTCCCGCAGGTGCGCGACGGCGCGCGCGACGGCGCTCGCGAGCTCGTCCAGCACCTTCTCGTCCATCGCGGCGAGCTGCTTTCCGAGCGCCTTCGAGCGCGTCGCCGTTTCGAGCCCGGAGCCGCCGCGGCGCAGAATAGCGGACGGCGACGCGCGCGCGGCGCCGGGAGCGGCGGCGACCCACGAGAGCGGGTCCGCGGAAGCCTCCAGCGCCTGGACGGCGGCTCGCGCCGCCGCCGCGCCGCGCCGCGGCGCTTTCGCCGTCGCGCTCGCGACGGCGTCAGCGGCGGCGTGCAGAGGTGTCCAGTCGCCGCCGATGCCGATGGCGTCACCCGCAGCCAGCAAGTCGCTCACCACGACGGCGCCGAAGCTGCGGATGACCCAGGCGATCACCAAGCGCACGGTATCGACGTCGCCGGAGCTGCACGCCGCGCGGAGCAGCGTCGCCGCGCCGGCGCGCGTCCCGAGCTTGGGCGGCGCGCACCAGGCGGTCGCGGCGGCTTCGTGCTCGGCGTGTTCGATTTCGAAATAGTCCACCTCGGAGGAGAAGTCGTCCGTGGCAGTGTCCGGGCTCTCCGACATCGACGAGTATCGGTCCGCGTACCCGCGCGTTCCTCTGGAGGAACCCCCGCGCGCCGATTGGTCGGCGTTGGCGTCGAACGCGTCGACGACGCGGCGCGCCGCCTCGCTCCAGCCCATGGAGGCGGCGGCGCACGCCGCGTGGAACACAATCTCCTCGCGCACTTCGGCGGATTCGCGTTTCGGATTCGCGTTTCGGTCGGCGGCGCCGACGGCGGCGCCCGAGGCGCGCCCCGTGATGGCGGCGCCGATGTTGAAGAGCACCGGCGCGTGCTCGGCGCGCGCGCCCGTGCGCGCGCGCGCGAGCTCCGCCGCCAGTTTCGGGTCGGGCGTCAGGAACACCGCCGTGGAGACAAGCGGCGAGACGTCGTTTCGCGTCGCCGTCTGCTCCTCGGCCGAGTGCGCCGAGTGCGCGACGAGCTCGAGGAACCCCAGGCCCTCGGCGTTGGTGGGCGTGACGTGCGCGACGACGGCGCGCTCGCCACCTCCCGCCGCGGCGCACTCCAGCAGCGGGACGTACGTGCCGCCGCACTGAAGCACGTACCCGTACCCCTCCGGCGGGGAAGGCAACGTCAGCGCGTCGTACCTGTCCGAGCGGAGCACGGGCATCGGCGCGCGCATCACCTCCGACGAGCGGAGGGTTTCGGCGTCCCGAGAGTCGTCGCTTTCCCCGCCGAACGCGCCGAACGCGCCGAACGCGTCGAACATCGCGAAGCGAGAACGACGTCGCGCGGCGTCCGTCTGGGAGACGTCGCCTCGAGAGGGGAAAAAGCCGCGCCGGGACCCTCCCGGCGCGTCGCCCTCCCGCGCCGTCCCGGCGCGGCGGTCGAAGATAAGGCGCCGGCAAAAACCGGCGAGACCGCGAGACCTTTCGCGGACCGACTCCGACTCCGTCTCGTACCGAGACGAGCTCCGCCCGGACACGGGGTCCACCACGACGAAGTCCACGACGCCGTCCAGGCCGCGCTTCAACCCGGCGGCGGTGAACGCGCGCGCGGCGTCAAAATCGCGAACGAAATCGCTCCCCTCGCGTCGCGAACGCACCTCGTCGTCGCCGCGCTCGGGGCCGACGTCGCCGACGCGGGAGGAACCCGCGCCGCCGTCGCCCTCGCGCAGCCTGGCGCCGATGTCCACGGTGAGCAGCGTGCACCCCGGGCGCACGGCCATCTCGGCGTGCAGCGCGCACGCGCCGTCCGGTAGCGCCGAGGCGAAATCGGCAACCACGCCGCGCATGCGCGCCGCCGCCGCCACGGGGCCCTCCGGTGTCTTGTACCAGGCGCGGAGCGACACGTCGCGGAAACCGCCCCGGCGCGCGGCGACGGCGGGAACGCGCGACGTGTCTTTCGCGTCCCGCCGCAGGATGTACGCCTCGCGCTCGGTACCGCCGCACGTGCCCCCGGCGCACCGCGGCGGCGCGTGCACGCGGCGGCACATCACGCAGAAGTGCGCGGCGCCGCCGATGTTCGCGCACCGGAACGGCGCCTCCGCGAGCAGGTGCTCGCGGCACAGGCTCAGCCCTTCCGCGAGCGCGTTCACCGAGCGGCCGACGGGCGCGTCGCACCCCTCGGCGCGACACCTGGGAGCGCACAGAGCGGAATCCCGCGCTTTGGCTTCGGCGAGCTCGCGCGCGCGCGCGGCGGCGGCGAGCTGCTCCACCGCGCCGCGCGGCTGGGCGCGCGCCGTCGGTGCGTAGTCGTACTGCGCGTCGATTTCCGCAACCGCGTCTGCGCGCGCGCGCGCGCGGAACCGCGACGCGTCAATCTCGAAATCCTCCGGTTTCCAGTGGCCGTCCAGCTTGGGCTTCCTCTCTCTGTTTTCCCTTCTCGTCGGCGACACGCCCGGGAGACCGAAAACGACCGAAACGCGCCGAGCGCCGCGCGCCGCGGCGGCCCACGCCGCCGCGGCGTGGAGCGCGCACATGTACGCGCCGAAGAGCGTCTTGGCGAGTGCGGCGGCGTCCGCCCCGGCGGCCGCCGCGTCGAAGGCGGCTTCGTCGACGGTGGCGAGCCCCCCGGCGGCGACCGCCAGGCCGAGCACCGCCGCGCGCGCCGCGCGCCACGGCGCCGGACTGGGCGTGACGGCGGACGCGCACGCCGCCACCAGGCACCACGTCGCCAGCCACGCCGCCGCGACGCGCGACGTCGCCCCGGGCGCGGCGCGCAACGCCTCGCTCCGGGTCACGGCGGCGCACGCCGTCGCCGAGAGCGCGGCGTACGACCCCGCGAGCGTGAACGCCGCGCGTTCCGCGGCGTTTCGCGTGTCCTCGTACAGCTCGCGCCACTCGTCCGCGAATGTGTCGGACGTGCCGTACGCGCCCCACGTCATCCTCGCGGCGGCGGCGAGGAAGCACGACGCAAGCGCGGCGGCGAGCGCGCGCTCGCCGCCGCCGCCGCCGCCGCGTGTTTCTTTTTTGGTGAAAGGCTCGGTGAAGAGCGCGTGCGCCAGGACCAGCGCGTTCGCCGCCACCGCCAGCGGCACCACGCGCCTGGCGATGGCGCGCAGGCGGTACGCGAGCGGCACGATCGTCGCGGGCGACGCGTGCAACTCCGTCTCCGGGCCGAGCGCGCGCTGGCCTCCGAAGTACACGCGCGCGTGCAGCCGGCGGAGCGCGTCGCCCCACGCCTTCACCTCTTTCATTTTGGTTAGGAACGCAAACGCGAAGGGCGCCGTCGCGACAGCGGACACGCCGGCGGCGTAGAAGGTGCGATCCGGAACCAGCGTCTGTTGGAACTCGTGGACGATGTCGGGGTACCCCGCGTACGCGTCGCGGTTGAATCGGACGATGGCGAGCACGACGGCGACGTTGACGGCGCTCATCGCCGCGAGCGCGTTTCTGCCAGTCGCCCCCCCCACGACGTTGAAGAAGGTGGGCGACAGGACCATCAGCAGCGTCTGCTTCAGCGTGTACCCGTGGAACACGCTCGCGCCCAGCAGCGTGATCACCACGGGCTGCACGCGGCTGCACATCTTCGCGGCGTGGCGCGCGAGGATGGGCACGCTCACGGGGACGCGCAGGATGCGCTTTTCTTTCTCTTTCTCTTTCTCGCCGCCCTCCGCCCTCCGCGTCCCGCATCGCGAGGACCCGGGGAAGGCGTTCATGAACCAGAGCGCGACGGAGTCCACGGCGACGTGCGTCGCGATGGACACCCAGGGGTGGCGCATGTGCCGCGGGTTCGCGCGGAACGATTCGAAGGCCATGTACGCCTGGACCTGTTTCCGCACGATGGCGTACTCCAGGAAAAGGATGGCGCCGAACCACGCGCGGTACCAGAAGACTCTGCTCGGGGAGGGGGGGATGAGGTCGGGATCATCCTCCGCGGCGGGATCCCAGTCCGTTTTGTTCGCGCGTTTCGAGCCAGAGACGAAAGCGGCGCGCCGGGCGCGGACGGAGGCCATGTCGCGGGAAATCGTCGCGCGACCACGCGAAATCCCAATAAATAACCCTGGACGGGTGGGTTCGGGGGCGAACGCGCAGCTCGAGCAAGCCGGAACACGCGCGATGCGTTCGCGCACGGTGCGTAAAGCGCCTCAAGCGTCTCCCACCGGTGCGGCGGGGGATCGGTATCGTCCCGCGCTTGCCGTGCTCCCGCGGAGTGGCGCCGACGGGGGACGCATATCGGACCTCTCGGACGCCCTCCTCTTCGCGGATAGGTAAAAAAAAAAGAGCACGATGCGAGCATAGAACTTCAACGAGGGTTCCTGATTGGTCGAAAGCACGACGAAAAAGTCACTTATCGAATTCCCCTCGAATTCTCGAATTCCCCTCTCAGATCATCAACGTTTCTTCCGGACCCACACCGTCAGGTCGTCGCGCGCGTCGGGCCAGTTGGGCAGGCGGACCACCTTCTGGAGCTCAAACCCCGCCTCCACCGCGTCCTGGAACTGCCGCGAGGTGGTCAGGCCCGCCGGGTGGTCCACCAGGGACGTGCCCCGGGGGAACGGCGCGTCTCCGGAAACGTTTCCGGAAACGTTTCCGGAGACGCGCGCTCCGTCTCCGGAGGCGCTTTTTCGTTTTTCGGTCCACTCGCCGACGTGGATGAGCGTGTCCCCGTGCCAGTGGTCCAGGCACGCCGCGTCCCACGGCTCGTCGCGCGCCTCGTCCCCGCGCGCCGCCTCCTCGGGGCGCACCGGCCAGCACAGGAACAGCGCGCGGTCGGCGTGGCTCCGCAGAACCTCGGGGCCGCCGCGCTCGACGTCGTCCGCGAAGGCGGCGCCGAAAAACGCATTCTCGCCGTCGCCTCGCTCGGCGCTCGGCCGCGCGGGCGGCCGCGCGTCGTACGCCACGACGTCCACGCCCCGCTCCCGGAGCAGGCACGCCCAGTACGCCGTGCCGCACCCCACCTCCACCACGCCCACGCGCAGCGCGGCCACCGCGTCCAGCGCCGCCGCGCACGGCACGGCGAACGCGAAGGCGTGGCGCAGCGCCTCCGCCGCCGACCCCAGGCGCGCCGGCGGGACGCGGACGCCGTGCTCCGTGGCGACGACGAGCGGCGACGCGCTGCCTCCGCGGTCCTCCGACGGGACCTGAGCTGCGGCGGCTTCGAGGCTGGCATCGACGAGTCGGTGCCCCTCCGCGAACTCCCCCCTGGTGAACCAGTACACGGAGGCGGCTTCGGCGCGCGTCGGCGCGTTCGGCGCGTCGCTTTCGGAGAATCCTAAACCCGTCCCTCGCCACGTCTTCGTCAGCGCCGCCGGCGTCGCGTCGGCGACGCGGCGGTGCAGCGCCGAGTACACGTCCCCGTAGGCCTCGAGCGCGGCGCGGGGCGCGTCGTGCTTGTCCACCCCATCCGGGAGCTCGAAGCCGCTCTCGGCGAGCAGCGCCACGACGCGCGCCGCCTCCGTCTCCGCGGTGGCGAACGGGGTCGCCGCCAGCGCCGCGCCCGCCTCGGGCGTGGGCGCCGAGCGAAGCGTCGCCTCGAGCGCGTCGTTGTGCGCGGCGGCGACTGTGTCCAGCAGGGCCACGAGCTTGATCATCTTGACGTCCTCCTCCGCCTCCGCGGCGGTAACGCCGCCGCACGCGCGCGCGGCGGCGAGCACGTCAGTCGCCACGCCGGCGTTCCCCGCCTTCGACGCGAGCACGTACGCGGACATGCCCACCGAGTTGCGCGCGCGCGTCAGCGCGGGCCCGGTGTGTTTGCGCTCGCCCGCGCCTCCCGCCGGCGGCGGCGCGAGCAGCTCGGCGACGACGTCGGCGTTGCCGTTGATGGCGGCGATCATCAGCGCGTCGTTGCCCTGCGCGTTCTGCACGCGCGGGTCCGCGCCTCGGTCCAGAAGCAGGCGGACCACCGCGGCGGCGTCCGGGCCGGATCGCGCCGCGCCCGCCTCCTTCTTCGCCCCGGGGGGCCCCGCGCACGCCACGAGCAGCGCGGTCCACCCGCCGTCGTCCGGCGCGTCGATCGCGGCGTTGTCGAACGGCCCGACCCCCCCCGGCGCGCTCAGGACCGCGCGCGCGGCGCTCACCAGCCCGCTGCCGCACGCGTACATCAGGGGCGTCTTGCCTCCCTTCTCGTACCGCTGCCTGGGGTCGGCGCCGGCTCGGAACAGCAGCGCGAGCGCCGGGACGCACGCCTCGCCGCCCTCGACGCCGTCGGGGTTGCCCTCCTCGACGCCCAGCGCCTGCAGCACGCCCCACAGCATGTTGAAGCCCGCCTCGTCCCGCCGGTCGACGTGCGGGAGCTTGCCGGTCTGCAGGACGCTCCGCACGCGCTCGAGGTTCTCGGGCCCGGCGCTGAGACGGATGGCGAGCATGACGAACATGCGCGCCTCGACGCCGGGCTCGAGCGCGCCGACGTTTTCGACACCGTGCTTCTCCGTTAACGCGAAGAACTCGTCCGCGTTCACACCGCGCAGCTGCGCCTCGTGCGCCACCGCGAGCGCCTTCTCGCGCTCGCCCATCTGCTCGTGCGCCTGCGCGAGCCGCACGAGGATCTTCCTGAACAGCGTCTCGTCGTTGACGCAGACGCTGAGCTTGACGGCGTCGCGACAGAAATTCGCCGCCGCGGAAGGCTGGCCGGTCTTCAGCGCGCACTGCGCGGTGTTCGCCAGCACCGTCAGGCGAAGCACCTCCGCCGCGTACGCGGTCGTGGGCTCGGCGGACGCCACGTCCAGCGCCTTGTGCGCCTCCATGTACTCGGCGTACGCCGCGAGGAAATCGCCCTTGCGGAATCCATCGTTGCCCAACTGTTTTTTTTTCTCGGCGGCGGCCAGGGCTTCGCGCGCGGGGCGAAGCACGTCCTCGCGCGTCACGACGGTTTCGATGTGACGCGAAACCTCCTCGGCGACCGCGCGGAGCTCGGCGACCGCCGCGAGCTTCCCGGCCAGGGACGGGTCGGAGCCATCGCTCGAGGACGACATCGACGCGCGACCGAAAATGGACTGCAGGCTCCGCGTCAGCACTCAAGAGTCGTCACTCGTCACGGTCGTCAGTTCTCCTCGTCAGGTCCGAGGCGAAGAGGACTGCTTCAAACTGTGGCTCAGAGCTGATGAGCCACTTCGACGCGCGCGGCACGCGTCGACGCGCGGGTCTCCGCGGCACCTCGGGCGAGACTCCCGCGGTCGCTGTCCTCGCGGCACTTCCGCGCGACGACGTCGCTCGCCCCCGGTTCACGTCTCGGCGCGGCGTGCGCGGCATCAGAGACGGAGAAGCTGGGCACCCGAGTCTGATCTCAGATCTGAGCGCGGGCCACCATGTGTAGCGTAGAGAAGCTCCTGATAAAGGGCATCCGGAGCTTCAGCCCCGAAAACGACCACGCGATCGTGTTCCCCAAGCCTCTGACCCTGATCGTCGGCCGCAACGGCGCGGGCAAAACGGTACGCGTCGCGTCCCGCCGAGCGTCTTCTCGCCGAGACGTCGAGAGAGGGGTGCCCAGAATTTCCCTTTCGCGGTCGCAGAGTTTCCGGCGTCTCCCTGTTTTTTTTTTCCGGCGTCTCCCCGTTCGCGCGCGCGCGTACGTGTACTCACACGCTTCGACGACCCCTTTTCACGTAAACGCAGACCGTGATCGAGTGCTTGAAGATGGCCACCACCGGCGAGCTCCCTCCCTCGGCGCGCGCCGGTCAGGCGTTCATCCACGATCCCAAAGTCGCCGACGTCACCGAGGTGAAGGCTCAGATCAAGCTTCGGTTCCGGGACGTCCGGCGACAGCCGTGCGTGGTGACGCGGTCGTTCCAGCTCGCGCAGAAGAGCGGGGGGAAGCTGGAGAAGAAGGACCTGGACCAGGTGATCCAGACGGTGGACGAGAAGACGGGCGAGCGCGTTTCGGTTTCGCGGAAGTGCGCGGACATCAACGCGACCGTCCCGGACATGATGGGCGTCTCGAAGGCGATTCTGGAGAACGTGGTGTTTGTGCACCAGGAGGACTCGAACTGGCCGCTGGGCGAGGCGGCGACGCTCAAGAAGAAGTTCGACGAGATCTTCAGCGCCACGAAGTACACCAAGGCGTTGGAGCACATCAGCAAGCTGAAGAAGGAGCACACGCAGAAAATCAAAGAGTTCCGCCTGATCAAAGAAAAGCTCAAGGTGCAGAAGGACCACGCCGTGAAGCTCCGCGCGCGGCGCGAGGAAAACTCCAAGGCGGCGACGGAGCTGGGCGAGAAGATGGGCGCGCTGAACGCACAGATCAGAGATGCGGAGACAGAGATGGCGCTTCGAGACGACGAGCTCGTGGAGATGCGCGGTCGGAACGAGCGCCGGGGGCAGATCGAGGCGAGGCGCGAAGCCGTCGTGGCGGAGACGGCGCGCCGCCGCGCGGCGCTCGACAACGAGCTCACGGACGCGACTGAGGATTTGCGTCGGCTCCTCGCCGAGTTCAACGATACCATCGACGAGACGCGCGCTGTTGAAAAAGAGGAGGAACGCGCGGTGAGCGACCTGGCGTTGACCGCGAAGGCGTACAAGGACAAGCGGGAGGTGGCGATGAAGCATCACGGCAAGCTCGCCGCCGAAGCGGAGGCGCACGCCAAGCGCGTCGCCGACCGCGCGTCGTTCCTGCGCGGCGTCGTCGCGCGGCGCCCCGACCTCGGGCCGCTCCCGGCGTGCCTCGCGTGCTCGGGGTCGACTCGACTCGACTCGACACCTCTCGACGACGCGCCCGGTGCCGTCGCCGAGACGACGCGCGCTGCGAACGAGATGCGCGCGCGCGCGACCGCGCGGCTGGACGCGCTCCGCGCCGCCGCCGAGGCGGCGCGCGCCAAGCACCGCGGCGAGGACGACGCCTTCGGCGCGCGCGCGGATGCCGCCAACCGCGAGCTCGCCGCCGCCGAGGAGTCCGTGCGTCTCCGCGCGGAGACGCGCGACGCGACGCGCGAGCGCGCGGAGCGCCTGGCGGACGAGATCGGCTCGAGCGCGGTCTCCGAGGCGCACGTGGCGGACCTCGAGCGCCGCGCGGACCAGGCGCAGCGCGACTTTGACGAGCGCCGCGCGGCGGACGCCGGCGCGGCGATGCTCGAGGAGCTCGAGAAGAAAGCCGAGGCGCTTTCTCACATAGACCGGCGCCTCGCGAAGCTGCGCCAGGAGCAGGACCTGGCGGCGGTCGCCGGCGAGAACGCCACGAAGGTGCGCCTGAAGCGCGAGGAGCTCTTCGCCAAGGAGGAGGCGTGCAAGTCCCTGCTGGAGTCGCGCGCGGGGCGCTTCGCCGACGTCTTCGGCGGCGAGCCGGCGCCGCCGCCGGAGCGGGTCAAGGAGCGGCTGCGCGCCGTCGTCGACGCGCGCGCGGCGGCGGCGGAGGCGGCGCGGCGGGGCGCGAGCGCCGCGGCCGTCGCGGCGGACGGCGCGGCCGCCGCGACGCGCGCCGCGCAGGGCGCGCTGGCGCGCGCGAACGCGGAGGCGGCGGAGGCGGAGCGCCGCGCCGAGGAGGACGCGGACGCGCTGGCCGGCGGCGCCGGGGAGACGCCGCCGGCCGGCGCGTCCGCGGCGGGCGGCGACGGGTCGGCGCCCGCCGCGCGCGGCCCTTTCGCCGGGTACGACGCGCGCGTCTCGGATATCGAGGCGCGGCTCAAGACGAAAGAGGCGGACCTCACGGTTTTGGGCAACCTGAGCCAGGTGTACACCTCGTTCGCGGACGCCGCGAACGAACACCGGGCGTGCCCGGTGTGCCAGCAGTCTCTGGCGGACGTCGCCGCGTTCACGGAGACGGTGCGCCAGACGGTGGCGTCCGTCCCCGCGCAAGAGGCGACGGCGCGTTCGGAGGCGGCGGCGCTTCGCGAGACGCGCGCGCGGCTGCAGAGGCTCGCGCCGGTCGCCGCCAGGCACGCCGCACTCGTGACCAAGCAGATCCCCGAGGCGACGACCGCGGTGGTCGCCGCGGAGGAGGCGGAGACGCGCGCGCGCGCCGCCGCCGCGCGCGCGGAGGAGGCGTTCGAGGTGGCGTCCTCCGACCACGCGGCGGCGGCGTCGCTCGTCGAGGACGCCGACGCCGTGACGCGCCTGGCGGCGGAGGCGGAGGCGCTCCGCGCGGCGGTCGCGACGCTCGAGCGCTCGTTCGCGCCCACGGGTGGGCTGGGCGTCTTCTCCACCCAGCAGAGCGCGCCGCCGCCGCATGGCGCCGCGGGCACGCAGCAGACGGTCGGGACGCAGCGCGGAGCGCAGACGGCGCGCTCGGTGAGCGCCGTCGGCGCCGACGTCGAGGACGCCGAGCTCCGGCGCGCCGCGCTCGAGCGCGAGCGCGAGGCAATCGCGCGCCGCCGCGAGCGCCACGACCAGGAGCTGCTCAGCCTCGAACGCCAGGCGCGCGACCTGCGCGAGGAGCGCGTGCGTGTCTCCGCGCAGGCTGAGCGGCGCGCGGAACTCATGCGCGAGCTCGAGGAGATAAAGCGCGGCGACGCGGCGGCGGCGGCGGAGGCGGCGCGGCTCGAGGCGGAGCGCGCGCCGCGGCGCGCGGCGCGCGACGCGCTCGAGCGCGAGCGCGCGTCGGCGCGCGCGTCGGCGCGCGCGGCCGAGACGGAGGCTGACGACGCCGTGCGCGACCTGCAGCGCGACGTGGACGCGCTCGAGTCCGCGGAGCGCCCCATCGCGGAGTACGTCGCGTCAGGAAAGGCGGGCGAGCTCGAGAAGACGGCGGCGGAGATGCGCGCGCTCGGCGAGAAAATCTCTACGTGCGAGGAGACGCTGGCGACGCGCGAGGAGGCGCGCCGAAAGGCGCACGAGCTCGTGCGTTCCCGTGAGAAGTACAAACGCTCGCTGGAGGACAACCTGGCGGTCCGCGCGGGGCAGGACGAAGAGGCGCGCCTCGCCGCGGAGCTCGACGCCTGCGCCGCGCCCGACCCCGAGGCGTTCGCCGCGCTGGAGGAGGCGCAGCGCCGGCGCGCGCGCCGGCGCGACGAGCTGCGGCTGTCGTGCGCCGAGTCGCAGGGCCGCGTGAAGAACCACCGGGAGAGCATGTCTGAGTGCGCGCGCGAGCTGAACGACCCGACGCTGAAGGGCGTGGACAAGGCGCTGAGTAAGCAGGTGCTGGAGCTGAAGACGTTCGAGATGACGGCTTCCGACCTCGACCGGTACCACGGCGCCCTGGACCGCGCGCTCATGGCGTTCCACGCGTCCAAGATGTCGGACATCAACAAGGTGGTGAAGGAGCTGTGGCAGCGCACGTACCGCGGGCAGGACATCGACTTCATCCAGATCCGGAGCGACGCCGGGCCCGCGTCCGGCGCGACCGGCCGGAGCAGCTACAACTACCGCGTGTGCATGGTGGTCGGGGACGCCGAGCTGGAGATGCGCGGGAGGTGCAGCGCCGGGCAGAAGGTGCTGGCGTGCCTGATCATCCGGCTGGCGCTGGCGGAGACGTTTTGCCTCAACTGCGGCATCTTGGCGCTGGACGAGCCGACCACTAACCTGGACGCGCCCAACGCGGACGCGCTGGCGCGCTCGCTCTGCGACATCATGCACGCGCGCCGCGACCAGGAGAACTTCCAGCTGATCGTGATCACGCACGACATGCACTTCGCGCAGGTGCTCGGGCAGCGCGAGCACGCGGACTACTACTGGCGCATCACCAAGGACGACAACCAGCACTCGCACATCGAGTGCGAGAACATCTACGAGTGAACCGCGCGGACGGCGCGCGGCGACGGCGACGAGAAGAAGAAGAAGAACGTGTGTTTTGTGACGACGAACGATTCGATTCTACGCGGACGCGATCACAATCTATTGCGCGCGACGCTCTACCTTCCCTACTACTTTAAGTATCATACATAACCCCCGAACGCGTACGCGTAGATATCGTCGCGGCTCACCGCGGGCCGCTACGATATCGCGCACATATCGCAGACGCGCGCGACGGCGCCTCGCCCGACGATGTTCCCGCGCGCGTCGTAGTCGATGCCGAGGTTGACATGGTACCGTATAGACGAGAGGTGCACGTCCAGCCTGGTGAGCTCGTGCTTGATGAGCTCCAGGTACTTGTCCTCTATCTCCTCGGGATGCATCAGGATCACCTCGCCCGCGATGGACTCCTTCAGGTCCACGCGCACGCTGTCGCGCTTGTCGTTGCTCACGGGCATGAGCGCCGCCAGCTCCCCCTCCGTGCCGAACACCGACGGCGGCGGCGGGTCGCCGTTCTTCTTCGCCTCGGCGGCCGCGCGCGTCTCGCGCCGGATCAGCTCCGAGCGGATCATCGAGAGCGGCTTTCCCGTGCGCCACCAGGAAACCTCCGTGACGCGCTTCAAGCGGAGCTTCGCGCGGCGCTGCCACTTCTCGCGGAACTTCATCATGTTGAGCGCGTCGCGGCCGGTGAGCGCGACGTGCTCGACGTCCATCCGCTTCGGGTCGTCGTCCGCAGCGACGTGGTCCACGTGCTCGTAGTCGGGGTATTCGGGACACGTCTTGGGGTACGGGTTGACGCGCTTAACGGGGGTCTTCGCGCACTCGGCCTTGGCCTTGGCCATCTGCGCATCCGCCAGCTCCCGCAGCGTCGCGACGTTCATCGCGCGCACGCACGAGTCGCCGATCTTCTCGCCGCCCGTGTACACCGCGCGCTCGAGCTGGCGCACGATGTTGCGCAGCGCGAACGACATCACGGCGTAGTGCGCGAGCGAGGGCCACAGCGGGTGGTCGGGGGAGTAGCGGTCCTTCTCGCCGCCCCCGCGCGTGCCGAAGCGGCGCTCCTCGGGGGGGGGCTCGAGGAAGTCCGTGTCCCACCACGGGATGTCGTAATAGTCGCCCTCCTCATTGTACGCGCTCTTCTCCACCACCGAGCCGAACGTGTTCGCCGTGCGCGTGGACTTGGCCCCGCGCCGGGACTCCAGCGCGCCCTCGCCGCCGAGCGCCGAGGCGGCCGCGCTGGACCGAACCGAGGCGGGCATCGCGCAAAAAAAAAGACTCGCCGCTGTGGGCGGCGCGCCTCACCTTCCTCGGCGTCGCCGCCGGCGAAGCCGCGGGGAGCGCCGTCGCCGCCGGCGTGTTGGGCGCGCTGTTCGCGGGGAGCAAGTGATGAGGGATCACGCTGACGCTCTCGAGAAGCGGTACCCGCAGCTCGGGGCGCCCATCTTTGCCGAGGATGGGTGTTGAAGTCGGCCTAAAGAAAGTCGACGTCAAATTTTTCGCGAAATCACGTTTGACACAGAAGAGCGAATGTAGTCGCTCGAGTGATGACCGTCGCCTCGCGGCATTGCCGGCTGCGTTGGGTGGCTGCGTGGTGTGCCGAGCTCGCGTGGTCCCGGTGCGATGCCGGCAGAACCCCCCAAGCTCCCGCCCATCGTCAAGGGCGCGCGCGATGAGTTCAGCGGCGCGCGGGACATCCTCCGCGCGATGGGTCTGAAACCCGCACACGATCATTTCCTCGCCGCGGGGCGCCCGCCCGCGGCGCTCAACTGCGACACCGAGCTGCCCGGGATTTCCGCGGGGTTCGAGCTAAGGCAGGGTCGGGCGATGGAGCTCGCACCGCTGCTCGAGGCGCCCCCGCCCGCGGCGGCGAAGGCGCTCGAGGTTCTGGACCGCGACCGCGCGCGTGCGGCCTTCTCGTTCAAGCCCACGCCCTTTTCGCTGCGGGAGGAGGATCTCGGGACGGTGCCCGCGGTGATCCGGCGGGCGAAGGGCGAGGAGGCGGCGGCGGCGGCGGCGGCGGGCAATGCCGCGAAGAGCACGGGCGAGGGGGGCGCACCGGAGGCGGACGCCTCTGCGCGGGGGGAGAAGCGGAAGCGGGACAAAAAGGAGAAGAGGGAGAAGAAGGAGAAGAAGCGGCGACGCGGGGACCCGTCCGAGCCGTCGGTGTCGGCGCTCACCGGCGGCGACTCGGGTGTCACGAGCGGATGACGCGACTTATTACGTAGCTGCTATATAGAGTCTTTGAGCAGAGACGAAACAAACGCACTGGAGTCACAGCGCGCTTCCACGAGATGTCTATGGTGCGCGTCCGTTCGCGCCGCCGAACGCGGCGGCGCCCGCCGCCGAACGCGTTCGCTCTGCAAACGTTCCTCGTCGAGAAGCTCCGCCGTTCGCGGCGCGGGCGCGCCGCGAAGGCGGGAAACAGTTCTTCTGTGGAACGAACCGAGAAGAGTCGAAGAGTCTTCTGTGAGGCGTCTCACGAGATGACGCACTTGGCCGGCGAGCATCGTCGGCCGACTTCGGCGGCGTCTCGCGCGTCCACCTTTCCGTCTTTGTTCGCGTCGAGCGCCTCCGCGCTCTGCCGGCGGTTCGAATATTCCCGTGAAAACGTCGTCGCGGCGGGCGTTCCGAGGACACGGGGATGACGGGGCGACGGGTCAACGTGGAAGGCGGCAGAGCGGCCAGGATAGCGCGTGCGCGTGGGAAGGGGAGACATACCTTCTCGATGGCGCTGGAGACGGCGTGGGTGACGGAGGACATGGCGTGGGTCGTGGTCTCCGCGACTGTCTCGACAGCGTCCTTCAGCGAGCTCGTGACGCCACTCGCGGCGTGCTGAGCGTCGTCGACGGTCTTCGAGACCTCCTCGGTCACCGCCCCGCGAGCGTCCTCGGCTTGTTGCTTGGCCTTGGCCTTGTCCTTCTTGGGCATGGTGCGCGTTCCGCGTTCAGGGCAGAGAGGGGGCGCGCGCGACACGCGCTCGGTGTTGTGCGTTCCCAGCCCCCGACGTTTCGAAACGAAACGTCGCTGGAAAGCGCGACAGCGCGAGGCGTCACGCGCTCTCGGAAACGCCAAGACGCGGCCCTCCGGCGTTTCTCACATCGTGTTCATCACGGTGTGCGCTGCCGAAGCGCGCTTTTCCCTTCGCGTCGAGAGCGACTACGTACGTCGAGAGTGCGATAAAACGATACTACGGCGAAACGACCTGGCACGCATCACGCTCGTTCCGCACCTCTCCGTCCCGTTCCGCTGCCGCGGACGCGTCGCCGTGTTCGCCATCGTCGTCGCCGCCGCGTCGCGCCTCCGTCTCCGCGTCGCCGTCCGCCTTCCCGCCCGTTTTCTCTCGCGCCTCGCCGAGCTCCGCCGCCTCGCGGAGCTCCGCCCGGAGCCGCTCGATGGTCGCCTCCGCCTCATCCAGCGCGACGTTCTGGTGCGCCAGCAGGTCCTCAGCCGCGTCCCGCTCGCGCTGCAGCGTCGCGATGGTCGTCGACGCGCGCGCGCGTTCGGAAAGAAGCATCTCGAGCTGCGCCCGCGTCTGCTCGGCGAGGTCCGAGTCGGTTTCCCGTTCCTTCTTCGCCCGGTCCAGACTGCCGCGAAGCGCGCGCGCCGCCGCCGCGGCGTCCGCGGCGTGCGCCGCGTTCACGGCCGCGTAGTGCGCCGCCCGCGCCGCCTTCTCCGGGTCGCCGCCCTTCTTCTTCTTCTTCTTCTGCTGCTGCTGCTGCAGAGGAGAGACCGGCGCGGGTCCGGGGGACGGAACGTCCTCCGGCGCGGCGTCTGTTTCTTTTCCCCTCGTGGTCGGCTCGGAAATCACGCGCGTCGCGTCGTCGTTCGCGTTCGCGTCGTTCGCGCTCGCCGCGGGCCGCCGCGCGGGCGCATCGTCGGCGTCGCCGCCGGCGTTCGCGACCGGAAGCGTAGGCGAAGGCGGCGGGCGCTTCGAGCCTATCGGACGAGGACGAGGCACCGGCGATTCCGGGGTCGGCACGTTCGACGCCCTCTTGGCGCTCTTTTTCGCGACGTCCGCCTCGGACGCGCTCGGCTCGTTGGGCTTGGGGCGGTCGGGTTTCTTCGAGGGCGCGGCTCCGGGTTCGGGTTTCTTCGGGGACCGGAACACGGTGATGCCCCCCCTCGGCGCCCCTCGGCGGAGCTTCCCCCTAGTCGGGCCTCCGGACATGGCGCGCCCCGATGATTGGTTTGAAACATCCGAGAACAGCTGTGCACGTGGTTTTCGGCATTTTATCGCGCCGCGCGAGTTCAACGCGTCGGGCCACAACTTTGCCTTGGAACGCGCCACGCGCGCGTCACTTCGGCGGGCGCCGCGAGGATCGCGGCGGCGACGCGCTCCGCGGCGCGATGGCCGGAGGCAAGCCCGCTTGGCTGGTGAACAAGATCCGCAAGCAGGCTGCGGAGAAGCAGGGCGGGGGCAAGCGCCCGAAATCTGACGATGCTGCGCCCAGCGCGGAAACCTCTGGCGGTAAGGGCAAGCGCGCGAGATCTGCCTCCGCGCGCAACAAGGAGAACGCCATCGCGAGCGGTTCGGGTACGCACAACGGCTCGGCTTCTCTCGCAGCCGACCCCCCCGTGGACCCGGCGGAGCTCGCCCGCGCGCTCTCGGTGGTCGCGACTCGCGCGCCGCGCCTGCACGCCGCGCTCCTGCCCTTCCAGCGGGAGGGCGTGGCATTCGCGCTCAAACGCGAGGGCCGCGCGCTCATCGCGCACGACATGGGACTGGGCAAGACTTTGCAGGCTCTGGCGTGCCTGGCGCACTACGCGCACGAGTGGCCCGCGCTGATCGTCGTCCCCGCGTCCATGCGCTGGCCGTGGGTGGACGCGCTCGAGCTGTGGCTGGATGAGCGCTTGCTGCAGCCGGGCGACGTCAACGTGGTGCGCGACGGCGGCAACGCGCGCATCGCGTCGAAATCGTCGCGCGTCACGGTCGTCTCCTACCCGCTCTTGTCCGTGGAGAGCATCCGCGCGCAGTGCGAGGCGGCCGCGTTCCAGGTGGTGGTCGCGGACGAGTCACACTACGTGAAGGACGGCAAAGCGAAGCGCACCAAGGCTCTGGTTCCGATTCTGAAGCGCGCCAAGCGGTGCGTGCTGCTCTCCGGCACGCCGGCGCTGAACCGGCCGCGCGACCTTTTCACGCAGCTGGACGCGCTGCGGCCGGGCGCGATGGGGACGTTCGGCGCCTTCGCGAAGCGGTATTGCGACGCACGCATGAAGCCCTGGGGCTGGGACGCGAGCGGCGGCTCGAATCTGGAGGAGCTGCACGGCGTTCTGACCGGGACGTACATGCACCGGAGACTGAAATCGGTCGTCGCCGACCAGCTCCCGCGCAAACGCCGGGAGTGCGTGCGGTTCGAGCTCGCCGCCGACGCGGCGCGCGCCGCCAACCAAGCCGCGCGGGCGCTCGTGGAGTCGCTTCGGTCGAACGGAGGGTCTGAAAAGGGACGCTTCGAGACGCTCAAGGCGTTGACGGCGTGGGGCGTGACCACCGCGCGGGCGAAAGCCGGCGACGTCGCGGCGCGCGTGGCGGAGATTCTGGAGAGCGGCTCCGGGAACAAGATGCTCTTCTTCGCGCACCATCGCTGCATGCTCGACGCGATGACCAACGCGCTGCGCGCGGCGCGCGTTCCGCACGTGCGCATCGACGGCACGACCCCCAGCCTCGAGCGCGCCATCGCCGTGCGTCGCTTCCAGGAGGAGACTGAGCTACGCGTGGCGGTTCTGTCCATCCAGGCGTGCGGCCAAGGGATCACGCTCACCGCCGCCAGCGACGTGGTGTTCGGAGAGCTGCACTGGGTCCCCGCGGCGATGCTGCAGGCGGAGGACCGCGCGCACAGGATCGGGCAGAAGAACCCGGTGAACGTGCGGTACCTGTGCGCCGCGGGGACGCTGGACGACATCGTGTGGCCCGCCGTCTCGCGCAAGCTCGAGCGACTCGGCGTGGCGCTGGACGGCGCCGCCGCGGGGCTCGGCGCCGAGCGGGTGGACGGCGCCGAGGCCGAGCGGACCGAGCCGGACGCCGGCGTGCTCAAGGCGCTGATGTCGTACTACGCGTGCAACCCGGCGAACGCGTTCATGGCGGCGGGGCAGAAGCGAGCGCCGGCGGGCGTGGTCGCTGCCGCCGCCGACGCGGCGGACGCCGGCGCGCCGCCCGGGGGCGTGCACGCGCGCGACATCCGAGCGTTTTTCGGGGCGAACGCGACGCGACGCGTCGCTTCCGGCGGATCCCAAAGTCCCTCGCCCTTTCCCTCGCCGGGGAAAGGCGCCTCCTCGCCTTTGGGATCCCGATCCCGATCCCGATCCGCGGGATCCGCCGCGCGCTTCGAAGCGCCCGAGTGGGCGTGCGCTAGGTGCACGCTTCTGAACGCTGCGTCCTCGAGACGGTGCGACGCGTGCGACGCGCCGGACCCGAGCCGAGCCGAATTCAAACGCGAACCCGCGCCGAATGCGAATCCGCGCGACGCACGTCGCGCGGCTCCGGACTCAGACTCCGGCGACGTCCCGACCGCGCTTTTGAGGTGTTCGAACCTCAACCCTTCCGCGTGTATCTCGGAGCCTCCTCGCGACGTTGGCGAGTTTTTGGCGTTCGCGGTTTCCGGGAACACCGGCCGCGTGTTCGTGCACCGCCGGCGAGCGCGCGAAGGCTCCGCGGCTCTCGGAGAGCTCGCGACGGAAAGCGCGAGCGGAGTCTGCGACGCGGAGGGCTGGGAGTACGCGGGCGAGCGATTCACGGCGGGCGAGTTCCGCGCCGCGGACGCCGCCGACGACGCCGACACGCTCCCCGCGCTTCTCCGGCCGCAGGCGGCTCGCGCGGCGTGCCGCGCGTTCCTCCGAGAGTGGGACGCCGCGAAGGCCACGTCGCGCGCGGCTCTGGCGAACCGCCCGCTCCGCGCGCCGCTCGCGGCGGCGCTGGCGCAGGCGGCGAGGGCGGAGGAGGCGCCGGAGAAGAGCACCGAGCGGTACGCGTCGATGGAGCGGTTCCTGGCTCGGCGCGGAGACGATTCCGCGCCGGCCGCGCCGCAGAACGGCGAAACGGCGACGAAAGTTCCGACGAAAGTTCCGACGGGCGATTCGGTCGACCGCGCGTCGACGCGCGACGGTTTCGGTTCCCGGGACGGGGACGAGGACGGAGACGGAGACCCGGGAGCGCCGGGATCGCGGATGCGCCCCGACGCGACGCTCGCGCGCTGGACGGGCGCGACGGGCGCGGAGTGGGCGCAGTGGTTCCTGCCCGGGATCCCGCCCGGGACCCCGGCGACGCCGCTGTGCCTGGTCTGCGGCGACGCGTACGACGCGTCGCGCCGGGAAACACTCGGCCACCCGTTCTGCGGCGAGCCGTGCGCAAAGGCGTTCCGCGTCAAGACCCGCGCCGGGTTCGCGCGCGCCGAGCTCTTCAAGCTCGAGCGGGGCGTGTGCCAGTCGTGCGGGCTCGACTGCGACGCGCTGCTCGCCCGGCTGCTCGCCGAGCCGAGCGTTCCCGAGCGCGCGCGCGCGCTGGAGAGCGCGCGCGGGCCCCGCGCCGGCGGGGCCCTCTGCTTCTCCTCCGCGCGCGCGGCGGCCGTCGCGCGCGCGCCGAGGGCCGGGGACCTGTGGCAGGCGGACCACATCGTGCCCGTCGCCGAGGGCGGCGGCGAGTGCGGCCTCGAGAACTTCCGCACGCTCTGCGACGGGTGCCACCGCCGGGCGACGAGCGACCTGCGCGCGCGGATGCGTCTGGCGGCGGCGGCGGCGGCGGCGGAGGGGACGAAAGACATCAGGGGCTTCTTCGGCGCGAACGCATCCTGAGAGCCGCGCGACGCGATACGCATCGTAAAAAATGTAGAACACGCAGACACGTCGTTGGTTGGCATTTTCGGAACATATTCATTTTTCTCGTCCGGAGCGGAACATCTCATCCCCGTTGTTGCCTGGGAAGCGACGCCGTCGCGCGTGCTCTCCTCAGAGCGCCGCGCGCAGCGACCACGAGACGCGAAATCGTCGCGTCACCGCGTCGTGTTCGCGAACCGCTCGGTGGTAACCGCGGATCGCGTCGAGATGGCGCGCGCGCGTTCGAGGGGCGGTCCGCGATGGCGGGATCGCTCCGCGCTGGTCCTGCTGCTGGCGATCCTGGCTGGCGTGTGTCTGACTGGCGCTGACTCGTACGCGGTCCTGCCGGTGAACCACGTCCATCCCAGGGATTTATTCGCCGTGCCGCACACGTGCGAAGGCGTGGAGTTGACCAACCCCACGTTCCCCGCGGCGAACGCCAGCGTGGTATACAAGGAGTTCTTCGCGGACTCGGGTGCGTCACGTTTTTAAGTGTCTGCGTTTTCTCGTCATATGGGTTTTTGAAACATCGCCTCCCCCGGGCGCGCGCGGTCGCGGTCGCCCGTGACGCGCGTCCCCGCGCGAGCTTCTCCCTCGCGGACGCCGCGGCGGGGACGGGCGGGAACGCACGTCGCTTCCCCGGCGGTCGCGACGCGCCGGCTCGAACCCGCCGGGGACGTCCCCGCCGCGCGGACCGTCGTCACCGGTCCCCCAGATTGCGAACGACAATCCGTGAACGACAGATTTTCACGGCGGTCGAGCGTCAGAGGGTTGGTTGGCAACACAGTTTTTTTTGTTTTTTTTGGACGAACCGCGCGAATACCCGGGAGCCCCGCGTCGCGCTCTCGTGAACGACTCGCTGACCTCTTTATTATTCTCTGTTCGTTTCGATCGATCGTCTTGGCCGAAACCACGCAGCGTACATGACCGGCTCGCCCTGGCCGACGTGGCGCGGCTCCTCGAACCGCCACGGGAGCTCGCCGTACGCGC
>Ga0181561_10000356_pt1 | contig 37761 bp, 36 predicted proteins | sample 011ome_19_FD_133760 | JGI IMG/M metagenome (GOLD analysis project Ga0181561, IMG submission 133760) | Coastal salt marsh microbial communities from the Groves Creek Marsh, Skidaway Island, Georgia - 011510BT metaG (megahit assembly) | ecosystem: Environmental > Aquatic > Marine > Intertidal... | reverse complement strand
TTACGTTCCGCAAAAAGCTTTACGGTTCGCTCGAGGAGCTTCAAAAAGATCTGGACGAATGGATGGCTTACTACAATAATGAGCGAACTCATCAGGGAAAAATGTGTTGTGGCAGAACGCCATTTGAAACATTACTTGATGGAAAATCGATTTGGGCTGAGAAGAATTTAGCTCAAATCTAAACTGACAGTCACCGATAGAAAAACGGGTAACTGTCAGATCAAGTCTGAGCTACTACAAATAAACAAACTGAATAAATAAGGCGGCAACCTGCCGCCTTGTTCATTCTTTTATCCTTTTATCCTTTTATCCTTTTATCGTTTTATCGTTTTATCGTAATAAGTCACGGCGCTATTTCAAACGCCAACAGTACATTCCCTGGACGCCCTACAAACCCCGCATTCCCGGATAAAAAGTAGACCATGTTACCTGCCACCACCGGGCCGGGACCGTCAAAAGACGCACCGTTGGCTTCCACGCCATTGACCGTGTCAAAGGACCGGTTGGCATTGAAATTCCATAGCACTTCTCCCGTTTCAGCATCATACAGTCGCATGCCACCATCAGCAGCACCGGAAAACACGGCGCCGTCGATAGCGGTTACCGCGGCTGACTGGGTAGCTGAACATCCCGGCCCCTCGGCACACAACAAATCCTGCGGCGGGGTGTACCAGGCTCTCTGCCCGGTTTCCAGGTCAATGCCGTGTATGCCCCCGCCCTCGGTGAAGATATAACCTCCCACGGCCACGTAGGCCAGGCCGTTGCCGACCGCAGCGCCCCAGACACCACCCACCGGACTGCCTGGACCGGCGCGATACTGCCAGACCACCTGGCCGCCATTGTTGGGATCCAGGGCATAGGCGAAGCCGGACTTCTGCGGCACCACCAGTAATTCCCGGCCAGTGTCTGAACTGGTCAGAATGGGGGGAGCGGAAAAGTCAAAATCGGGCCCCAGGTCTTCAGGGCAGTTCACATTGCCTGGTTCATTACAGCCATTGATCCAGGCATCACCCGGTGTCAGCTGGGTGGCCCAGGCAATCTCACCATCGCTCATGCGAATGGCAACGACAGCATCAGCGGTTTCCGGTGCAGGATCGGCATAGGCATTACCGGTGGCTACGTACAACAGCCCCCTGTCAGCATCAACAGTTGGTGCACTCCAGATACCCACGCCCGCAGGCCCGTAAAGCGTTACACCACTGCTGCTGGTGCCACGTGGCTGCGGCTCAGGCACCATGTAGGATTTCCAAAGTAAATTACCCGTTGCCGTATCAAAAGCTGAAACACTGCCACGGAAAGTACAGCAGGCATAATCCGGATTGGAACCGGTGGACTCTTCACCCACGCCGGTAACGGGCACATACAGCACACCGTCGTGCAAGGTGGCTGAGCCGGTACCGCGGGCATTGGGATGATCATCTACCTTGCGCACCCAGAGCGGCTCGCCGGTATGGGCATTCACGGCATAGGCATTGGCACTGCTGTCGACAAAGAACACGGCATAACCTTCAGAGCCATCTGCGAATCGATGGGGCCCGACGGAGACTGCACTGCGAATACCGCTTCTTGGCAGAAAGCTCCAGTAAGTACACCCGGTTTCTGCATCCAGAGAATACACGGCGCCGGCGCCATTACCTACAAACACGCGGCCTGACACGACAGCAGGTTGTCCCCTGCTCTGGCTTTCTCCGGGCAAGCCGTAAGCCCATTTCAGGCGCAGGTTGCCCAGGTCGGAGGTGGAAATCGAATTACTGGAACGGGCATTGCGGACATCCCCTCCCCAGCCGTTCCAGCCTGGCATCAAGGCCGGATTGGTCAACGACGGATTATCAGTACACAGGTTTTCGGTAATTTCTAGTTGCAGGTCAGCCACTTCTTCGCCGGTCAGAAATGCAGCCAGTGAACGCATCTGTTCCTCATCAAGGCCGACAGCCTGGGTTTGCATGAGCCCGTCCCGCAGAGCGGCATAGACCGAGTTAGGGGTAAAACCGGACATCGCATCACGAGTCGGTGTATGGGTACTGGTTTCCGGATCGGGGTTTTCATGGCAGGCGGCACAGCGCGTGTTATAAAGTGTTTCTGCATCCTGAGCAGTCACGGTCAGTGAGCACAGCATGGCAAGGACAACAATACCACCGGCAATCATTCTGGACATTTCACATCTCCCCTTTTTACTTCTGTTATTACTATTACAACAATGACTTTACTGGCTGTTCAATACTGACAGTCGGCCATGGCTTGAACAACATGATCACTGCAAGCAAATTTAAAAATTACCGGGCAACGGCATTCGCATAGACCTTGATGGCGCCCACATCAGACCAGCCACCATTGCCGTGATCGGCACCCGGCTGTAAATCGGTAAAACCGATTTCATCCACCCGGGACAAATCCACAGAGTCCAGCAGGGTGCCACGTGTTACTGCGGTCTCTGTGTTGAATACCATCCATTTCACGTCACTGACACGGAATTCAGTAAACAGGAAATCCGACGGCGACACTATCTCCAGGTCGCCGACATAGGTACTGCCATCGACCAGTTTGATGAAGGGACGAATTTTGTGAAAGCCGGAAGTTTTCGCCTGGACCATGATGCGTGCAGTACCGCTCAAATCGGCATAACTGTCGCGATGCCTGAAGGCAAAGGTACAACCATAACCACAAAGGCCGGACCAGGTATGGGGCGGGTTGGCTTCACTGCCCTGGACGCCGTTGATCTGCAACTCCTCATGCTTCATGCCATAAAGCCTGAGTTCCAGCGCCGGATTGGTCACATCTGCCTGGGTCAGCGGATGCTCGCCAGCCACTGCCATCTGCCAGGGTTCTTCAAAAAACAATCCGGCCCGTGGTGCCGGTCCCCTGCCGCCGGCATCGGCAGCGTATGCCGACCCGCTTGCCATGATCATGGCTACAATAGTGATGACAGCCCTCGTCCTACCGCTGATGTTGCGCATTGTGTCCCCCTTCACAGTGGCCCCGTGCCGCTGAGTATTATTCGAACCCGATAATAGTCCGAATCCCGCAGCAAGGACAGTCCGCCAGGTTGGTCCCCGGGTACAGACCAGAGATGAGCGATTTTCACAGGGCTTGCATAATTACATATTCGCTTCACCGAATGCTTACTCCATAATAGACTGATCAACAGAGTTGCGCTGAGCAACCTATGACGGGGGAACATCATGACTTTTCGCAAGCACAGCAGTTTCACTCTCATTGGCCTGGTAGCGGCAGCATGTCTGAACCTGGTCACAACAAGCCTGTTCGCGCAGGACGATATTCCCAGGCTGCCCTGGGGCAAGCCTGACTTTAACGGTGTCTGGGCGCGACCCTACGTACCTAACATGCTGGCGGAAGGCAATGGCCGCAACCAGATTGGCCCGGGTGAAGAACCCTTTACGGCAGCAGGCCGGGAAAATTATGACAACTACAATCCCACGGAAGGTGACTACACGGGTTCCTGTCTGCCCTTTGGCCTGTTGCGTGCCATGAATTCACCTGACCCGATCCAGTTCATGCAAACTGAAGATCACTTCGCCTACCTTTATGAACAAAACACCTGGTTCAAAAGTGTCAACCTGGACGGACAGGACAGGTCCGACCGGCTGCCTCCTGCCTGGTACGGTCATTCCGTGGCCAACTGGGAAGGCGACACACTGGTCATCACCACGTCCAAGTTCAATGGCAAGACACGACTGGATACCATCGGCCATCCCCATAGCGACCAGATCACGGTCACCGAGAGGATTTCCCTTCGCGATGCCGACACCATGGATTACGAAGTGACCATTGATGACCCCATCTACTACACCAAACCCTGGAGCAACAAGCGTGTGTTTACCCGGCAGACCGATTTCGAGCTGATCGAGTATTCCTGCATGGAAAACAACAAGAGTCTGTGGGAAGGCCGCGTGGTACCGCCGGATTATGACAACTGGCACACCTATGACACGGAAGACTAACTGGGAATGTTCTGGTGCCAGGCAAAGCCGGAATGCTTGCCTGGTGCACCTGTTGCGTTCTCGTGATTACCAGGCAGGTAATTCTCCTTGACCAAGGATCAGTGTTGGTCGAGGAAGTTGTAAATCTCTGCCGCAAAATCCAGGTAGGCCGTCAGGTGCTCACCACCAGGGACATCATGGTACTCAGCCTCCACACCATGCTCCTGTAATTCCCGAACCACTCGTTGTGAGGCCTGCGGCGTATTTGCGGTATCTGCTGTGCCATGAATCATCATGACCGCGACCTTGCCTGCCAGGTTCTCAAAGGGATAGTTTTCCGTCACGATCGGTCCGGCACTGACGACGATCGCGCTGATTGCCTCAGGATATTTGGCCGCAAAATAAAATGCCGACGAGCCGGAGGGATTCTGCCCGTGCACGAAAATCCGGGAAGTGTCTGCGTTATATTCCTGTGCAACAAGGTGCAGTACGTTGATCACATCCTGTTCCGCACGCTGGTCTTCTTCGGCTGTCCAGCCCGCTGCTGGCTGAGACGGACCGCCCGGCCGGTCTACCGGGTAAGGGCTGCCATAATAAGGCTGGGCATAACCCCGGTAGCCCAGCGGTGAAATCACGATATACCCCCGCTCCCGTGCCTGGACCACCAGGTCATTATTACCACGGTGATTGTTATTGATGCTGGGGCCGGCCCGCAGGGTGATCAGCACGGGCAGTGACTGGTCTGGTGTCCAGCTTTCCGGCACAAAGAGGCGATAAGGTATCGGCTCCCCGGTACCGGGAAACTCGTAGGCCCGGTATTGCTCACCTGTTTGCCGATACATGGGCTGGTCAGGATTCGGCACCAGGGATTCTGCGACGGTCATTCCTGGAAGCTGGACGCTCTGTGCCAAAGACAACGCACTGTAGGTGAGTAACAGCAGTAGTGCCGCAACCCTGTTTATATAATCTCTGGTATTCACCTTGCCCCCTGGTTTCTGTGTCTTTCTATGTCGGCCATGTCGGCAAACGGCCTGCGGCCTATGCCGACCTACAGTAATCGTTTAAGCCCGGTGTGCTGTCCCTTGCCTCTTGTCTCTTGCCCTAATCATCCAGGAAACGGGTTGCTGCCTCTGCATCACAACTTTCATTGGAGTGCGGCATGCCAGGACGAAATACCCAGCTGCTGTTCCAGGAAACCGTCTCTGACAGGTACACCGGGTCTGTGATCGTGCCTGAATAAAGCAGCTGCTTACCATCGTCACTGAGTTCAAAGCGTTCCGTCAGGACTTTGCGCTCACTACTTGGCAAGCTCATGGTCAGCCCCATGGCGTGTTCCTGGAAATTGGTGGATTCAACCACCAGCGCCTCACCATCCCACTTGCCCGTGGAATGCCCGAGCAGAAATTTTTCTTCAGCAGCCGGATGATCGCGGCCATCCAGCCAGATTGTCCTGACCGAATCCAGCCAGTCCACGTCCATGACAACGCGGTCGTCCTGGACATCCACGGAGATTGCCACCGGATACACCATCAGCCCCGGTGTACCTATGGGAATACAATCTTTATGGGTAGTATCGGTTGAAACCGCCGTGTCCACTTCTTCCTGGCCCGCTGCGGTCAGTGGCCAACTGTTGGCGCCACCCAGGTAGCCAAAAAAGGACTGTCTCGGGGGAAACCAGGTGCCTTCGATACTTTGCGCCACTGCATTGCCGAAATCATCCACACTGCGCGAGGAAATGTTCAACGGGTAATAGGTGCCGTCCTGTTTATATAATTCCCTGCCAAGCAGCAAACCTTCTGGATCACGACGACCGGGATTACCGATGATTGTCACGACATCACCTTCAGAGACATCGTCACGAGAGTAACCCAGTGGTGCAATAACAGACGCTGCACCGGCTTCGACTTCTACCTCATGGCTACTGCCATCGGGGTTACTGACCGTCAGTGTCATGTATACATGGGGATTACGGTAACTGTACTCGGTCACTATGCCACTGACTTCCACCGTCTCATTGGTATTGAAAGCTGCAGAACTGTGGTGGGCTGCAGCCGGCATGGAGGCTGTGGCCAGGCACAGGGCGGGAACAGAGAGCAACATGCCCGGTTTAATCAGTCCATTCATACAGAAACTCCATAGTGACATCTTGAAAGACGAACGCCGGATTCTAGCAGACTCCATCCAGGGTAACAGGCCCGTTAACGGGCCAGTTCTCTTATATTGTTTCAGGCAGGGCCATCTGCTAGGCTCTGAAGTCCTGTCAAAAGGGATCCTCTGATTAAATCTAGTATGCCTCTGCGGGGGGCTGATCCGTTGCAATGCAAGGCGCAGTCCGCCGCTCATAGCGGCACTATTAGCAAGGGCTGCAACACCGCAGTGTGACGGTTCAGGCACCGCCCTTCGGGGCCTTCAGGCAGCACGCGCTACTGCGTTGTACTTCCTTGACAGGTTCTCGACATGCCTGCGAAAGTACGCCTTGTCCCGCGAGCTGCCAGAAGGCCAGAGACACACTAGATTTAATCAGAGAATCCCTAGCAGTTTTGCACAAGAACAGAACGTTACTGACCAGGACATGTCATAGGGGGACAGTCTCATGTTTCGTACCATTACCAAGCTCACGTTACTGCTTGCCATTGTTTCGCTTACCGCCTGCTCCGGCGACTCTTCTGACGATATGGCCAATGCACCTGCTGCTGCATCCGATGCTGCCATGGCTGATGCCACTCCTGGTAATCATATCCAGGGCACAGTCACCAGCGCCAATGGCCCTGAAGCCGGCGTCTGGGTGATTGCTGAAACCCACGACCTGGATACCCGCTTTGCGCGCATCGTGGTCACCGACGACAATGGCCAGTACCTGGTCCCCGACCTGCCGGATGCTTCCTATGATGTCTGGGTACGCGGCTACGGCCTGGTGGATTCTGCCAGGGTGACGGCCTCACCTGGCACGACCCTGGACCTGGATGCGGTTATTGCTCCCGATGCTGCCGCTGCTGCCGAGTATTACCCGGCCGGTTTCTGGCTGTCTTTGCTCGAGATTCCTTCCGCTGACATGTTTCCCGGTACCGGGCCGACGGGTAACGGTATCAGCCCCAATATCGAACACCAGGCCGATTATATTCGCCTGATCACTTCCGGGGGTTGCGTGGTCTGTCACCAGTTGGGCAACAAGGCAACGCGCGAGCTGCCAGCCATGTTCAATGGTTTCGATACCAGCGCTGCCGCCTGGAGTCGCCGTATCCAGTCAGGCCAGGCGGGAGGATTCATGACCCGGACCTGGACCGGCATGGGCATTGATCACACCTCGCAAATGTTTGGTGACTGGACCGACCGCATTGCTGCCGGTGAACTACCGCCGGTACCGGCACGGCCCGAAGGCGTGGAACGAAATGTCGTTATTACCCAGTGGGACTGGGCAGATCCGACGGCCTACCTGCATGACGTGGTGTCTACTGACCGCCGCAACCCCACCGTCAATGCTTATGGCAAGCTCTACGGTGCCCTGGAAGAAAGTGCGGATTACCTGCCCGTGCTTGACCCGATCAATCACAACATTGACCAGGTTCCCCTGGACATGATGGATCCGGAAGCGGGTCCGGTTCCCGGACCCAACGTGCAACCCTCTCCCAACTGGGGTGATGAAACACCCTGGGACTCTGCTGCCAATGTCCACAATCCCATGTTTGACCAGGACGGTCGTGTCTGGATTACTGCCCGCGTCCGCGGCCGCGAAAACCCTGCGTTCTGCCAGGAAGGATCCAGCCACCCCTCAGCACAGTCTTATCCCACCCAGGCAGGTGGCCGCCAGTTGGGCATGTTTGATCCTGAAACCGGTGAGTACCACCATATTGATACCTGCTTTGGTACCCACCACCTGATGTTTGCCGAAGATGAAGACAACACCCTGTGGACCAGTGGCGGCGGCCAGGTGATTGGCTGGCTCAATACCCGTGAATACCTGGAAACCGGTGATTATGAAGCAGCCCAGGGCTGGACCCCTTTCATCCTGGATACCAACGGTAATGGTGTGAGGGATGACTATGTGGCACCGAATGAAACACCGGATGCCAGCAAGGACACCCAGATTTTTCCCGGCTTTGGTTTCTATGCGGTCAACCCTGCGCCGGACGGCTCGGTCTGGGGCACGATCCTGGGCTATCCAGGTGCTGTGGCAAGACTGGTACCCGGCGACAATCCTAGTGAGACCGCCATCACCGAATACTACGAATTACCGGTAGATGAAAACGGTGATGCCATTGAAGGCTTCTCTCCCCGCGGTGGTGACGTGGACCGCAATGGTGTGATGTGGGTCGCCCTGGCCAGTGGCCACATGGCCAGCTTTGACCGCCGCTTGTGCGAAGGCCCGCTCAACGGTCCGGAAGCCACAGGCCAGCATTGCCCCGAAGGATGGACTTTTTACACCGAGCCCCTGCCGCAATTCCAGAACCTGGATCGTCCGGGCTCTTCCGAAGGCTCCTACTTTACCTGGGTCGATCAGCACAACACGCTGGGACTGGGTGAAAACACACCGATCAACACCGGCAACCAGAGCGGTGCCCTGCTGGTACTGGATGACGGTGATTGGGTGAGAATGCGCGTGCCATACCCGCTTGGCTTTTACACCAAGTGGCTGGACGGCAGGATCGATGATCCGGATGCCGGCTGGAAAGGCCGCGGTGTCTGGGCCACCTTTAGCGGCCGCGCGCCTTTCCACATGGAAACCGGCAAGGGGACGACCAGTATTGTTTATCACTTCCAGGTCAGACCCGACCCGTTGGCCGAGTAAGCAAGCTAACAATAAAAAAACCCGCCAATTGGCGGGTTTTTATTTCCTCTTATCTTTTCCCTTTTTCCTTTACACCGAGCAACACAGAATTATCTTGTTCATTGCGGGGGCTGCAACCATCGCTCATCAACTGCTACGGGTGAAGCGAGAGTCTTCAGGAAGGCCTCCAGTTGGCGTCTTTCAAAAGGCAGCAGGCCAAGCGGGTTTTCCGCTTCGTTATGGCCAATCATGGCCAGGGGAGCATCATTGTAATGGATGATGGTTTCTTCCAGCGTGGCAATCTGTCCCTTGTGCATGTAGGGCGCAGTCCCTTCCAGGTTGCGCAACGAGGGTGTTTTGAAGGCACCTATCAATTCAGCTCCGTCACGGGCATAGGTCAACTCCTGGCACTGGTCGGGACTCGCATCACTGTACTTGCCCAGGCAATTGAACGGTTGTTTCCTGACTTCACGCACACCATCGATACGGCCACGATCCGGCAGGTCGCCAGGGTAGGAAAGTATGCCGGTATTGTGAAATTCAAAATTGGTGAACAACGGTCCGTTATGGCATTCCATGCAGCGCGCCTTGTCCAGGTACAGGCGCAGTCCCTTGATTTCATCGTTACTGAAAATGTCTTTCGGGTTTTCACCATTGTCCGTCAACACGGCTTCGGCGTAGTCATCGAATCGCGAAGCTGCCGGTACCAGCAGTGATTCATAGGCGCCAATGGCTTTGCCGATATTGGCAAAGGCCTGGTTGACCAGTTCCTGGTCTGCCGTACTTATCCCCTGCCACGCCGAATCCAGTGCCGGATTGATTGCCGGAGCAGCATGTTCGGGGAAACGCGACCTGTCTGAAAAATCAGGTACCTGACCGAAAAGCCGCTCGTAGATGGGACCGTAATATTCATCCTGTGTCACCAGGCGAACAATATGCATGCGATCGCCAGCCTGCTCCTGCGGATCTTCCATTGGTGATAGCGACTGGGACCAGAGACTGTCACGCCTGCCATCCCAGTACAGCCAGGGACTGTAAACCAGCCCGACAATACTTGGCGTGTTGCGTTGGGACTGCCCTGTCGCCCTGGCCTTGTCGAGGCCGTCAGTAAAGTTTTTTTCGGGCTGATGGCAGGACGCACAGGAAAACTCCCCTGTCGCGCTCAGGCGTTTGTCAAAAAACAGGTTGTGCCCCAACTCGGCGGCTAGTGGATCTGTAGCCACGGCATTACCGGGGTTGGTAACAGGTGGCGGAAGGTTTTCAATCCAGAGCGAACTGATCAGGACTTTTTCGCTTTCGGTCCATGCACCCGGCGTCCTGAACATGAGAAAAAGCCAGGAAGCGCTCGCGACAAGAACAACCAGGCCAGCCATCAGAATCTTTCTGGAATAGCCAGTCTGGAATGAAAAGCCAGGAATCTGAATCATAACTCCAGGGGAATGATTACCGTGTCTTTGACGCCATTAGCAGAAACAGTCAGCTCCAGCTCCCAGTAACCCATCATGTGGAAACGTAAACCCTGCAGCAGGTAATCACCGTCACCAAGAGGTTCGAAATCCGGTGCAGTGGCCAGGCCATGGTTGTGTTCCGGCATGCCACCGGCAATAGCCAACTCGGCATCGGGTACAGCACTACCATCGGCGGCAGTGATATGCAGTGTCCAGCTATGCATCTGGTTGATCGTGATCGGATCAAGCTGGCTTTCATAACTGACAATGAAACGTCCTCTTTCAGACTGCCAGGAATCAGGCTCAGCTGCCTGGACCTGGATCGTCCCAAGCAACAGCATGCACACTATGAAAAGGGAATTCTTCTTTAACACGTTCGTTCCTATGATTAATCGCTGGTTAATCGCTGGTTTGCCACCGGACCTGCCGCGCGACATTACGGCTGCGGCTCATCCACCAGTAACTGCCCTGCCCCAGGATCAGCAGCAACACGAACAGCGGCAGGTACCCATAACCGATATATCCCACTTCAAAGGGAAACACCGCAGTGTACAACTCGTTGGTCTCAGGATGCCTGGCCGTCACGATGCCCAGGTAATTTCCGGACTCCTCAAATTCATGATTGATGGTGTAAATGTCAGGTTGTTTCAGCGGCGGTCTGTAGATGACCGTGGCGGCCTCTATTTCTTCCTCGCTCAGGGCTTCTACATCCTGTAACTGGGCAAAGCGTCCCAGGCCGGTGACATCATGAATAATGCGGAAATCCACCGGCACCTGACCGAGATCACCATAGGTATATTCCATGACAAACACGGTTTCACCGGTATCCGGCAAGTCCTCACAATAATCCTGGTGCTCGCGGGTACGCGGCAGGTAGATCTTGAAGTGCGCACTGTAGAAGCCGATCTTGATAATGCACAGATCCCCTTCCGGCGTCACGCTACCATGGGCTATGCTCTCCGACTGGAATCCGAGCAAAAATAAAATCAGCAGCAATCGGCAGAGGTTCATGGGGGCGACAAAGTTTCGAGGAACAAGGAGCAAGGGACAAGGAACAAGGGGTTCAACTGGCGCCCATTGTACACGGAGTTAAAACCGCCTTGAAGTTTTAAGCCCGTAATCACAGAATAAAAAGTCTCACGGGTTTTCCAGCATCCCTTCCCTTTATCCCTTTATCCCTTTATCGATAAGCTAAACGAAGCCGTCGGATGGCGGCACTTCGTGCCTTATCCGACCTACCTCCCTGTATCCTGTATCCCTGTATCGAACTCCCCGTCGAAGCCGCCGGATGACGGCACTACGTGCCTCTTCCGGCCTACTTCTACTTCAGAGGCAGGTATACATCCGTAATCATGGCATGCTCCGGCACATCCGGTCCGACGTTCAGGTAATGAAAAAAAGATCGGGAAGTCACCCATCTCCTCACCACTTTGCGGCTACCAGTCGTAAACCAGGTAGTCTGCCGCACTCACGTGTTCCCGTGAGCCTTTGTGCCTGGCGACAGCGCAACGACAGGCAGGAATGGTCTTGTTGATCACGCCCTGGGGATTGTCCGGGTCAATCTCATCCTCCACTGACACGCAGATATCCAGCCGGAAGTCTTCGGGGAAGGTGTTTTTTGGGTCGGTATAGTGAATCCCGTAGGTATTACCCTGATCCGGGCCGATCCGGTTTTGTTGACGCCATTCGATAAATTTCATGGTTGTACTGTAGGTCTGGCTCTCCGGGCCATGATGCTCTAGAGCCGCTATACGGGTCTGGGGGAAATTGATGATATGAACCTGCATTGCAGCAGCCTCCCTGTATTGTTGCCGATGATTGTGGTGGCTTTTCCACCATTTATCCCAGGCTGGCTGTCGGCGAAACCGCGAGGGTGCCTGACCATAGGCCAGCCTGAAAGCCCGGGTAAAAGACTCGGGAAACTCGAAACCGGCATCCAGACCGATATCGGTAATCCGTCGCTGCCGGTTAAACACAAGCTGCAGTGAGGCCCGCTTCAGGCGTGCCCGACGAATAAAACGCCCGACCGTCATACCTGTGGTAGTGAGAAACAGGCGATGAAAATGAAACCGGGATAAGCCGCAAAAATCTGCCAGTGCTTCCGCTTCCAGGTTTTCATCCAGGTTGGCCAGTATGTGGGCGGTGACACGCTCTATCCTGTCATCGCCCCTGGCCCTGGTCGTGCCTGTATTGAGCGACCTGTCTGCTTGCCTGTTCAACTGCGAATCTGCTCCTGTCTTTTACCCGGCGCCAGTATCCCTGATGAGCGCAAAGCATACCTGACTGAAATTGCTGCTTACTTAACGCCAGGTATTCTCCAGGGTTCAAAATGTGGCGGCAAACGGTCCTTTTTCTCGTTTTTTTGCTTTATCGCTTTATCGAAATGCTCATCAAAACTGACGGATGACGGCACTACGTGCCTCTTCCGGCCTACGGATGCATTCTGTCTTCCCCGGGCATGCAAAATCTTTCCGGCACGTTTACAATCGCGCACCTGAAACAATGACCTCAACACGTTACCGGGTAACCAACCACCATGACCAGATTCATCGGCTTCTCCCTTGTCGGATTCGCTTGCCTGCTCTACCTGCTCAGTGCAGTAACCTTTATTGATTACATGTATTCGCTGACGATCCGTGACACAGTGACAGCTGTCGAAAATGCTTTTGGCACCCTGGTCATCCTGGTTTTCCTGCTGGTGCTGGCGAAATTCAGTCTCAAGGCCGGCAAAAATAAGCTGCAGGAAGTGAACGCCACAGAGTCCGGAAACGTAAATAATTCCGGCTCCAATGGTGATGCATTTGATACAGGTCAGCAGGGCACGGAAGAAGAGACTGAAAAGTAACGAAAAACCCGTTGGAAAGCCCGAAATTCCTTGCTCTCAATGGGGGGATGGATTACCATCTCCGCCTTGTAAAAGCGCCGGTAGAACGCCGTCAGCTGCGGGTCTGGGAACAAACTCGAAACCTGGTTTTTTTAGTTTAATAAACAAGCGCTTAGGGTGATACTAAGGCTGCATGTCACAGGGACAGACTGGCAGTTGTTTTAGCTTGAGAACGATGCATAAATACTGCAAGTACATCAGACTATTTCCTCTCTCTACACCCCTGAACGCGGAAGGCCTTGTTCCCTCCAGCAAAACTCCAGATACCCAATCACTGATTCACGGGTTCCTTGCGGGTTTGATGACTCTTTGCATGACTCCGTCAGGCACAGCTTCGAAATCAGGCAAGCGAATAAAATCAGTGGTTTACTGGCTATTTTCCCAATTGGGCAATAGCAGTGAAGGTGACGCGGTCAGAGCCTGACAAGGCGCTGCAACCGGGTCATGCACGTTTTAAACCTGGATAAACGTAGTGTTTATCGGGTTAATGGTTAGTAAAAGTTTCGTTAAAAACTGTAAATTCTGCTTCGGCGGCACAAGTCGGTTAGGCAGGTTGTAACTTAAGGACTGGAAATCTATGGCATTCGTAGTCTCGATTATTTTTCTGATTGTTATCTCAATTATTTTCCACTTCTGGAGTCCCTGGTGGCTGACAGAGATTGCCTCCAACTGGCAGGCAATCGACAACACCATCCTGATCACTTTCTGGGTGACCGGGTTTGTGTTTGTGGCCGTTAACGCCTTCCTTGCCTACGCTGTATACAAATACCGCTATGACAAGAATCGCCGCGCCAACTATGAGCCGGAAAACAAGAAGCTGGAAATCTGGCTGACCGGTTTTACCGCCATTGGTGTTGCTGCCATGCTGACACCGGGCCTGTTCGTCTGGGCCAGTTTTGTCAGCGTCCCTGAAGATGCCGTGGAAGTCGAGGTTGTCGGCCAGCAGTGGCAGTGGAGCTACCGCTACCCTGGCGCTGATGGCGTACTGGGTACTGCCGGTACCGAACACGTCACCCCTGACAACCCCCTGGGCGTCAATCCTGATGATCCCTTCGGCCAGGACGACATCATTGTTGAAACCAAGGAAATGCACCTGCCTGTGAACCAGCCGGTCCACCTGCTGCTGCGTTCCAAGGACGTGCTGCATGACTACACCGTTGCCCAGTTCCGCGTAAAAATGGACATGGTTCCCGGTACTGTCACCTACATGTGGCTGGAGCCAACCCGTGTTGGCCGTTATGACATCCTGTGTGAAGAGCACTGTGGCCTGGGTCACTTCGTGATGCGCGGCACAGTGGTTGTGGATGAACAGGAAGATTTCGATGCCTGGATCGCCACCCAGGAAACTTTTGCCCAGACACAGAGCGCCGGCGCTGGAAATGCGCAGGCCGGACAAGCCAACTATGCTGTCTGCTCAGCCTGTCACGGCGCTAACGGTGAGGGCAACCTGGCCCTGAATGCACCGAAGATTGCCGGTCAGGAAGGCTGGTATATCCGTCAGCAGATCGCCTATTACAAAAACGGTGCCCGCGGTTCACATCCGGATGACACCTACGGTGCCCAGATGGCGCCGATGGCTGCCACCCTGGCCACTGACCAGATCATCAACAACGTCATTGCCTATATCGACACCCTCCCCGATGTGCCTGCCGAAGAAACCGTTACCGGCAACCTGGGTGTTGGTGAAGATCTTTACCAGGGCAAATGCTCCGTTTGTCATGGCAAACAGGGTGAAGGTTCCTGGGGTACGCATGCTCCGCGTCTTGCCGGCATGACTGACTGGTACCTGAAACGCCAGCTGCAGTACTTCAAGGACGGTGTCCGTGGTATGCACCCGGAAGACCAGCTGGGTTACCAGATGACCCACATGGTCTCAGCCCTGAAAGATGAACAGGCTATCGATGACGTGGTTGCCTATATCAACACCCTGCAGTAATTGCAGGCAGTGTAGGCAAACAGCGAACGAATACGTAATTTAAAGATTTTAGACATCAAGTAACTGGCCGGCAAAGCTGGCCAGTTGAAGCGAGGAGTAAAGTAATGGCTTATATACCCATAGCGGATCAGACCGAAGAGATGCATGATCCGCACAGCTTTGTAACCAAGTACATCTGGAGCCAGGATCACAAGGTGATCGCTATCCAGTACGGTGGCATCGCTATCTTTGTCGGCCTGATCGCCCTGGTACTGTCTGTGCTGATGCGACTGCAACTGGGTTACCCCGATAGCTTTGCCTTTATTGACCCGGCAGACTATTACCAGTTCGTGACCATGCATGGCATGATCATGGTGGTCTACCTGTTAACGGCCCTGTTCCTCGGAGGGTTTGGTAACTACCTGATTCCATTGCAAATTGGTGCGAGAGACATGGTCTTCCACTTCCTCAACATGTTGAGTGTGTGGGTTTACCTGTTGTCCGTCATCATCCTGCTGGCCAGCTTCTTTGTCTCTGGTGGCCCCACCGGCGCAGGCTGGACACTGTACCCGCCGCAGGCCATTACGGAAGGTACACCTGGTGCTGACATGGGCATTATCCTGATGCTGGCCTCACTGGCCGTGTTCATCGTTGCCTTTACCATGGGCGGCCTGAACTACGTCACCACCATCCTGCAGGCCCGTACCCGCGGCATGACCCTGATGCGTATGCCGCTGTCAGTCTGGGGTATTTTCGTGGCCACAGTCCTGGGTCTGTTTGCTTTCCCGGCCCTGTTCGTCAGCGCCATCATGATGACCTTCGACAACCTGCTGGGTACCAGCTTCTTCATGCCAGCCATGGTCTCCCTGGGTGAAACCCTGGAACACACCGGCGGCAGCCCTGTCCTGTTCCAGCATCTTTTCTGGTTCTTTGGTCACCCTGAAGTGTATATCGTTGCCCTGCCGGCATTCGGCCTGGTCTCTGATGTACTGAGCTGCCATGCGCGCAAGAACATCTTCGGTTATCGCATGATGGTCTGGGCCATCATTGCCATTGGCGGCCTGAGCTTCATCGTGTGGGCTCACCACATGTATGTTTCAGGCATGAACCCCTACTTCGGTTTCTTCTTTGCCTTCACCACGCTGATCATTGCCGTACCGACAGCAATCAAGGTCTACAACTGGGTACTGACTCTCTGGGAAGGCAATATCCGCCTGACCGTGCCCATGCTGTTTGCCTGTGGTTTCATCTTTACTTTCATCCACGGTGGCCTGACCGGTATTTTCCTGGGCAACGTGACCGTCGACCTGCCGCTGTCCGATACCTACTTCGTGATTGCCCACTTCCATATGGTAATGGGTGTTTCACCGGTACTGGTGCTGTACGCCGCCATCTACCACTGGTTCCCGAAAATGTCCGGCAGGATGTTCAACGTGACCCTGGGTAAAATCCATTTCTGGGCAACTTTCTTTGGTACCTACGCCATTTACCTGCCGATGCATTACCTTGGCATCATGGGTCTGCCGCGTCGTTACTACGCCATGGGCACCACCGACTTCCTGCCCGATTCTGCACAGGCACTGAATGCCAATATCACCCTGGCAGCGATCTGGGTTGCCCTGTTCCAGATGGTCTTCATCGTGAACATTATCTGGAGTATCTTCAAAGGCAAGAAAGCTGATCCCAACCCCTGGGAAGCGACTTCCCTGGAATGGCAGACACCTGACAATCCGCCCTGTCACGGTAACTGGGGCCCTGAACTGCCCACAGTCTATCGCTGGGCCTACGAGTACAGCGTACCGGGCGCCAAAGCTGACTTCATTCCACAGAACATGGCACCAGAAGACGTGGAAATGCAGGATCCCAATGCCAAGTACGTAGGACACGACGGCTGATACTGACATGAGCCTGCTTAAAACCATCTTTGACAAGCCCTGGGATTACCAGGGCGAGGATCCAAACCTCAAAGGCAGGGAGCTTGCCGAGGGTATGCATCCCAAACGCATCGCACTGCGAATGTTTCTTGCGGTTGTGTTTGTCCTGTTCATGCTGTTCATCGTCGCCTATTTCATCCGCATGGAACTGGATGACTGGCGCCCTATGCCGGAACCCGGACTGCTGTGGGTCAACACCATCATGTTGTTCCTGTGCAGTGCGGTGATGCAATGGACCCGTGGTGCGGCACAGAAGAACATGCCCAGGCAGGTGAAATGGGGAATGCTGGTTTCCGGCGCCTTTACCCTGGCCTTTATTTTTGGCCAGGTCGGTGCCTGGCAAGAACTGAACAACGCAGGCTTTTTCCTGGCCAGTAACCCGGCCAATGCCTTTTTCTATGTCCTTACAGGGCTGCACGGATTACATATCCTGGGCGGCCTGTGGGTTTGGACCCGGTCAACTTTCAAGGCCTGGTCCGGTACTGAGGTGAAGGCCATCAGGCTGAGCGTGGAACTGTGTGCTGTTTACTGGCACTTCCTGTTGCTTGTCTGGTTGATCATTTTTGCGCTGTTGTCTTATACCTGAACACATTTTATTAAAACTTAGACCTTTAAATTGTAGGATGCATTTATGAGTGGAGAATCACTTACCCTGTCACAGCATGGCCAAACAGTGGTCGACGACTGGTCAGCCCATAAAGAAACTTTCCATGTGCCCTGGGGCAAGGTGATGATGTGGATATTCCTCGTCAGTGACACCTTTATCTTCAGTTGTTTCCTGGTCGGCTACATGAACGTACGCCGCACCACAACTGACCCCTGGCCCTACCCCAGTGAAGTTTTCGCCCTGGAACTGTTTGGTGTGAATGTGCCTTTGATCCTGATTGCGATCATGACCTTCATCCTGATTACCAGTTCGGGCACCATGGCCCTGGCAGTACGCTATGCCCATTTCAAGGACAAGAAGAAAATCTTCATGTTGATGGCCATCACTGCCGCCTTTGGCGCCAGCTTCGTGGGCATGCAGGCTTTTGAGTGGACCAAGCTCATTTCCGAAGGTGTCCGTCCCTGGGGCAACCCATGGGGTGCACCGCAGTTCGGTTCTGTTTTCTTCATGGTCACTGGATTCCACGGTCTTCACGTAACCTGTGGTGTGATCTACCTGCTGATCGTGGCCACGAAAATCCTCAAGGGCCATTATGACAAGTCGGGTGACTACTCCATCGTGGAAATCGCCGGTCTGTACTGGCACTTTGTTGACCTGGTCTGGGTATTCATCTTTGCCTTCTTTTACCTCTGGTAAGATGGCGAAAAAGTAAAAAGTAACAGGCTTAAACAAACAGATTTGCAATTACTATTCGAAGTTAAGGGTTAATAACTATGGAAAACGTAGCATCACAAGCACCTGCCCAGGAGCATGCTGAAGAAGAACAGCATCCAATTGGTGTCTACCTCAAGGTCTGGATCCTGCTGTTCGTACTCAGCTTTTTTTCCTACCTGGTGGATTTTTTCGATTTCCAGGGCATGCTGCGCTGGACCCTGATCATCATTTTCATGCTGCTCAAGGCCGGCTTCATCATCGCCATCTTCATGCATGTCATGTGGGAACGCATGGCGTTGATCACCGCGATCCTGGGGCCACCCCTGCTGCTGGTATTCCTGATTGGCTTCATGATCTCCGAAGGTTTCTACGTCTTTGGTACCCGTGTTGATTACATGGGCCATCCTGAAGTTGCAGAACGTGTTCATGTCGTCCATGAAGAGAGCCACGACAGTGGTATGGCTGAAGAACACTAATTCAATTCATCCAAAACAAGTGACCTGAATAACATGCTTACTGAAGAAGAGAAACTGGAACAGTACGAAGAAGGCAGCGACAGCGATGCTGACGCATTTGCCATCATCATGATCATCGTGGTTATCGGATTGACCCTGGTGCACTACCTGAACGCCTGATCAGCTTTCCAGTTCAATGTAACACCCTGTGAGGCCGGCATTTTTGCCGGCCTCCTTGTTTCCAGCCCTTTTATTCCGGGCAACCCACTCCCTTTTACCGGCTACTCCTTCCTGTTGCAGGCAAAAATCGGCTGTCACACTCTGCTTGATCCAGATCAATGCCGGTTTTTCCCCGTATTTCTATACTGGCAACACATCAAAAAATACTCGGAGGGAAGGAAATGATCTTTATTATTTGTGGTGCAATGGCAGCAGTTGCTATCGGCGGTATCGTTGTGACACTGGCAGGTATTGCCACGCATAAAATTGCGGTCTGAAGCAACAAACCAGTTTATTTTTTAAACATCTCTCACTCTCCCGGCCACATGTGCGCATTTATGCCTGCATCGTGGCCGGTCTCTTTTCCATGGTCCTGTTTTTATTACCTGACACTGACAGGAACCATTAATCCATGACGGGATTTATGGCATAATTAACACCCATTGTGACCACTACCTGACGCCATCTCCTGTCCATGAAAAGCAAAACCTTCACTTTTGGTGAACTGGAAATCCGGTTCAACTGGATCGTTGCCTTTTTTGTCTTTGTGGCTTTTTGTGTCCTGGTCAGACTGGGTGTCTGGCAGATGAGCCGTGCCCAGGAAAAAATTGACCTGCAGGAAACCTATACCGAAATGGGGGCTGACAGCGCCCTGCCTATCGAGGAGGTCGGTATGTCTGGTCTTGAAAATGATGCCCGTACCATACAAAACCTGCACGTATCCCTGACAGGCGAGTTCCGTAATGATCGCACCCTGTTCCTGATCTACCAGACCTACGAAGACACCCTGGGTTATGAAATCGTGACCCCTTTCGAGCTGGATTCCTCTGAAAAAGTCGTCTTTGTCAGCCGTGGCTGGGTCTTTGCCAACACCTACGAGGAGCTTTTAACCAAGGTCGAACCCATCACAGGGCATCGGACCATTGAGGGACAGCTCTATGTCCCCACCCCCAAGCAGGCAGCCCGCACTAACGATATCGATTTCTCGAACCCGTCCTGGCCCCTGGAAGTACGTTACCTCAATACGCTGGAGTTGGCCCCGCTATTCGAGGAAAGCATCTTTCCCTACGAAGTCCGCCTGGATGAGAACCAGCCCGGCCTGTTTATCCGCCACTGGCCGACCGTTTATGTGGATACCGGGCGTAACTTCTCCTACGCCCTGCAGTGGTTTTCCATGTCCATCGCCCTGTTGATCGTCACCTTTGTCCTGAGCAGCAATGTGCTGCAACTGATCACCAAGCGCTCAAAACCCCTGTAGGCGACAAACCGAATCCCGGATACAAAAGTTGAGCCGTAGGCCGGAAATGGCGAAAGGCCATCTCCGGCAAGTAATCACCTGCCCCGTTGCAAAGCCAAAGCCCGAGATTGCTTCGCAATTGCCGGCCTGCATACTCCCCGCTAGGTCCTGTATTGAGTATTAATAACCCCGTTGCTATGCTTTGGCGCTGATCTTAATGCCTACCGCTTCAAGGAGACCACCAATGCGCCGAATTCTGGCAGTTCTGACCCTTACCCTGCTGACTAGCAGCACCACCAGCCTGTTTGCCCAGGGCAGTATTGAACAGGAAGTGCAACGTGCCATGGCCAGTGACATACGCACGGCACAGGACAAGGCACGGGACCCCTACAGGAAACCTGACCAGGTACTGGCCTTTTTCGGCCTGGAAGATGATATGCGGGTCATCGAAATATGGCCCTTTGGCGGCTGGTACAGCAAGATCCTGGGCCCCGTACTGCGTGAGAACGGCATGCTCTATACGACCCAGCCTGACCTGGGCTCTTACAGTGATGGCCTGGAACCCACGCTGGCGTTGCCCGGTATGGACCGGGTGGAAAAACTCGACTACAACGGTCGCGACAGGCAAGGTGATCGCGATATGTGGATCGGACCTGCCGGAGACTGGGATGTTGACCCCGTGGACATGGTGCTGACCTTCCAGAATTACCACAACCTGAATTACGAAGACCGCATGAACCTCAACGAAGCCATCTTCAATGCCATGAAACCCGGTGGTATCTACGGCATAGTCGATCACACACGCCGCCATAACCAGGCTGATGCCCGATTCAACGGCCGTCGTGTTGACCCGGTCCTGGTCATCAAGGAAGTCCAGGAGTCCGGTTTCGTCTTTGAGGATTACAGTGATTTGCTGGCCATGCCCGACGATGCCCTGGCGCTCGAAGTCGGTCAACCGGAAGTCAGCGGAAAATCAGACCGCTTCGTGTTGAAGTTCCGCAAGCCCCAATAGTTTTATCCCACCACCATGCCCCGGGCCAAAAACAAGACCCAGCCTACCAGGGCAAGCGTCAAGGACTTCCTGGCCGGTGTCGACAATGCACGTCGCCGCCAGGATGCCCAGGTCGTTTTGAAAATCATGAAGAAAGTGACCGGGAAAAAACCGGTCATGTGGGGTCCCAGTATTATTGGTTTCGACACCCTGCATTACAGATATGCATCCGGCCGCGAAGGTGATATCTGCCGTATCGGCTTTTCGCCACGCAAGCAGGTTCTTTCCCTTTATGTGCCCACAGGTTTCGCCAATGCTGACAAACTGAAAGCCAGGCTGGGTAAATACAAAGCGGGTAAAGGCTGCATGAGCATCAATAAACTGGAGGATGTGGACCTGGAGGTCCTGGAGCAGCTTATTCGGGAAGGTTATGAATACAGCAGGGACAGCGACCGAATTTACTGACCTGCCCGATCGCTATTTACTGGTAAGCACCCAGACACCATCCCAGTCCCCGGGATCCACATTGGCCTGCAAATGCTCACAGCGCTCGATATAGAGCCTGGCACACTGGTCATTCGGGTTCATTTTCAGCACGCTTTCAAAATGCCCCTTGCCCTTCTCCCAGGAACCGTTCTGGTAGCATTCCATGCCATCACGAAACACGCCCAGGGCTTCAATCATGTTGGGATAACTTTCGTCCGTGTGGTAATCCAGTAATTCATAGACACCCACCGGTTCTGTCTTGCCCTTGACCACCACGTTGTCCACCAGGCGGTGCCGGTAACTGCTCTTGAGGAGGCCATCAAGACAGCTCTGGCTGATCAGGATATGAGCGCCGTACTGCTTGGTGACACTTTCCAGGCGTGCCGCCAGGTTCACCCCATCACCAATGACCGTGTAGTCCATACGTTTGGGCGACCCGATATTCCCGGACACCACGTGACCGGTGTTCAGGCCTATGCCGATGTCGATGGGCTGCCTGCCGGCCTTTTTCAGGCTTTTATTGAAGCCATGCAGTTCAGTCATCATGCGCAGGGAGGCCTTGACTGCCCGGTCCGGGTCATCTTCATGGGGAAAGGGCGTGCCGAAAATGGCCATGATGGCGTCGCCAATGAATTTGTCGAGCATTCCGCCCTCATCGGTGACCACATCCACCATCAGGGTGAAATAATCATTGAGCAGTTCCACGATACCCTGGGCACCCAACTCCTCACTGAGTGTGGTGAAACTGCGGATATCAGAAAACAGTACCGTGGCTTCACTGTCCTGGCCGCCCAGTAATTCACCACCATCGCCCATCAGCTTGTCTGCCAGGCCAGGGTCCATGTAGCGGGACATGGTGGACTTCATGCGCACTTCCGAACTGATATCTTCCAGCAGGATCATGGTGCCCAGTTTTTCGTCGTCCTTGCCTTTCAGCGGCAAGACGGTGGCGTTAACGGATACCGGTTCGCGGCGGCATGCCAGGGTGGCATCCATCATGATTTCCATTTGCTGGGATTCTGCAACCTCGGCGATCTTGTCGATAATCCATTGATTACCGGCACCGAAAAAGGCGCCAGCCTCCATACCCAGGATATCCGCTTCGCGACTTTGCAAAATACGCTGACCGGCCTTGTTACAGGTCACGATAACCTGGTCGTTATCCAGGGTCAGCACGCCATTGGACATACTTTCCAGCATGCTTTCATTGTAGTTTTTCATCTGCTGGACATGCTGGAACAAACTGGCATTTTCCAGGCCGATGGCAATTTGTGAAGTAAAGGCTGTCAGCCGCTGTTCATCTTCATCGGTAAACGGACCGCCTCGCTTGTTGAGTACCTGGGTGACGCCGATAATCTTGCCGTCCTTGTTTCTGACCGGCGAACACAACATGGAGCGCGTGAAGTAGCCGGTCTGTTTGTCCACGGCCGGGTTAAAACGCAGGTCCGCGTAGGCATAAGGAATATTGACTGACTGGCCCGAAGTAAACACGTTGCCGGCGATACCGGCATTGTTGGGAAAGCGCAGTTCCGTGGCACCCAGTCCCTGCCCTATCTGGGTATAGAGTTCGTTGCTGCGCTCATCATTGAGAAACAGCGTTGAGCGGTCGGCATTAAGCATCTTGGTGATCGCCGACATGATCATCTGCAGCAGCGGCCCCAGGTTGATTTCCGACGATACATCCGAGACCACCCGCAGGAATTCAGCCTCCTGCTTGCGTAGTGCATTCATACGCTCCACGTACATGGTGCCCTGGAGCACAATGGCGACCTGGGTGTTGATGGCTTCCACCAGGGTCAGGTCGTCTTCAGTAAAGACGCCTTTTTTCTTGTTCAGGGTTTGTGCCACACCAATGACTTCACCGCGTACTGTGCGTACCGGGACACAGAGAATATTGCGGGTGGTAAAGCCGCTTTTCTGGTCAATACTCTGGTTAAAGCGGGGATCCTCGTAGGCATCCTTCACGATTTCCGCTTTACCCTTGGTAAACACCCAGCCGGCAATACCGGTGTTGTTGAGAAAACGGATTTCCCGCTCCACGCCACCCAGGGCAATGCGGGAGTACAACTCATCCGTTTGCGGGTCATTGAGAAACAGGCTGCCACGTTCAGACTGGGTAACCCGGGTTACTTCTTCAACAATGACTCGAAGCTGTTGATCCAGGTTATCCGCCTTGGCCACTTTCTGCGAAATATCCAGCACCAGTTCTGCCACGTTCTCTTTTTTGGCACGGGCAGGCTTGCGCGTAGCCGACTTGGCAGCCGTCTTGCGGGCTGGCTTGTCTGCCGTTTTTTCCTCGATAACCCGTTTAGGCATTGGCGCTCTCCAGTTGAGCTCTCAGTTGCGCGATGGTTTCACGCAGTTCGGCACTTTCAAGATCACTCTGGCGCTTGATTTCCCTGAGTGACTCTTCGTAATTGAGCCGGTGTATTTCCAGCTCTTCACGCAGCGTGGTAATGGTTTGTTCCAGTTGCTGGTGCTGGCTGTTGGCCTCGGCCCGCTCCCGTTGCACACCGGTTTCACCATCCAGGCGAATCTGCTCCAGTTGTTCCCGCAATACCCGGGAAGTATTGGACAGTTCATTGACTTCTGATGTCCATGCAGCCTTGTTCTGTTGTAATTCTTCTTCGCGCTGGAACTGGAGAGTTTCCATTTCCTGGCGCTGGTTGCGCACAGTTTCCATGAGCTGGGCAATTTCATTGACAGACTCTTGTCGGGCTTTCTGGATGGCCTGTTCTTTTTCCAGCATGAGGTTATCGATCTCTTCCCGCAATGCCTGCGCCACGGTTTTGAGCTGGGCAATTTCCTTGCCGGCCTCCCTGACAGCCTCACTGACACGCTGGTCTGATTCGTGATGGATCTGGTCCATTTCCCTGCGCAACACGGTTATCGTGTTTTTCAGGTGACGGATTTCCTGCTGGGCTTCCAGGTTTTTCTCGTTATTGTTCTCGGAATTTTCCATGAAAATCAATGCACTAACATGAGGCTGGTTACAATAAACCGACTCACGTCCCGCTTACCAGCTTTCCCGAACCTATTCGATTGCCAATCAGGATCGCTGTAGGCCGGAAATGGCCCAACGGGCCATCTCCGGCATTGGGCTTACATTAAAAAGTATTGTCCGAAATTGTTGCGCAATTTCAAACCTGCAACGAAGAGGGTTTTTAACTCCAGGGATGCGGCTTCACCCGCAAGGTGATAAACAGGAACTCTAATGGATAAGACTCATAACCTCAGGGAATCGATTCAAAACCTGCATTTCGATAACCGGTCTGCAGCCTTGAACAGGGAATGGCAAAACTTTTCATGACGCAGTCGGTCAGGTAATCCTGCATCAGGTTATCAGGGACATCCTGGTGACAGTATTCGGAGCAGCTTGCCAGAAACTGCTCAAGCCCGGCTGTGTCCATGGCATGGCCTGCCACGATCCTGCCATCTGTCATTTGCGGCTGCCACTGGCTCATCAGGCCTGCCAGTATCCGGGTCTGCTCACTGTCCAGCGCAAGGTCCGTGCTGCCAGCCATTATCCGGAACAACGCGCCCCTGGCTTGTGCCAGGTCACTTTCCATATCCGACAGGACAGGCTGGGGCGATTGCGAAAGCAGTTTTTTCATTTGCCGTGCCTGCGGATTGCTGAGTCCCAGCATGCTATTGGACAGCAGTTCCACTTGCAGGGCCTGCTGCATGGACAGCGATGGCGATGGCGGAGTTTCCCGCAGGGCACCATAGGCAATTATCACGGAAAGCAGCATCACTGCCGCCAGGCCTGCGGCCATTGCCCTGCCCAGCCAGACTACAGGCACCGGATCAGTTGTTGGAAAACACTCATCGAACGTGATTTCCTCATCCTGCCCTTCCCTGTCCTGATAAAAGCTATGAACAGCTTGCTGGATCTTCTTCATAACATTCTCCTGCCTGTAATTCCCTGGCCAGCTTGAGCTTGGCCCGATGATATTGCGTACGTACTGAACCAATACCGGCGCCGGTAATTTCAGCAATTTCTGTCAGCGTATGTTCCCGGTAAAACGCCAGGTAGATTATTTCGCGCTGACCCCGGCTGAGCGCCGCCAATGCCTGTTCCAGGTCAGCCCCGGAATACTCGCCATAGTGCGCCTCTACCCCAGCGGGGGCTTCCTGGCTCTCCAGTTCGTCCAACTCCCGGGTGCGCACCGCATGTAGCTGTTGCTTGCGCCGACACTCCAGTGAAGTCAACCTGATGACACCAAACAACCAGGTCTTCAGGGCAGACTTCTTGCTGTACCGGGCGCTGCCATCGACCACCTTCAGGTAGGTTTGCTGGACAACTTCCCGGGCAAGCTCCCTGTCATATCCTGTGCAGTACATGGCCCACTGAACCGCATCCTGGTGCAGATTGCGCAGGTCATCTTCCTGGATGTGGGGATTCTTCTTCATACTGTCCCATGACTTGCAGTCATGATGTGTGTCAGGCTTTGGGTGTTTATATGACAGGAAAGTGGAGGAAATTGGGTGAAGTTGAAATTTGTTGGCAGGGTCTCTGGAAGCCTGATACATCCGGGTTTCGAATACCACAAATAAAAAACCCGCCTGCTGGCGGGTTTTGTATGTGGCGCACCCGGGAGGAGTCGAACCTCCAACCGCTCGGTTCGTAGCCGAGTACTCTATCCAGTTGAGCTACGGGTGCTTTTAACTGCTCAAAACCGGGCGATAATTACCCGGTTTTTGAAGGGGGTGAATTGTCCGGTATTTGCCCATTCAAGTCAATTTCAACGGGCCATTTTCCTGCATTTTCAGCCACTTTCCCGGTAAGCCCGGTATAATGGCTGACCTTTCCAGATCAGCCGGATTTTGCCCCCTCTTTGATGCTTTTACGCGATATAGAAACCGACCAGCTCACCATTGACCGGCTGGAAATGCGTCCCGGTGAGTGTTGGGCCGTGCTGGCGCGTAACGGTGCCGGCAAACAGATGCTGACCGGGGTCATTACTGGCAAAACACGGCTCAAAAAGGGGACGGTAGAACATGCTTTTCATCACATCGGGGTGCTGTCTTTCGAGGCCCAGCAGGCCCTGTATGAGCGTGAACTGAAGCTGGATGACAGTGATTTCATGGACCGCCTGGACCCAGGCACCACGGTGCGGGAATTACTGGCACTGGAGGGCGATATTCCTGAAGAGCTGGCTTTTCTGCACCTGGAGAAGATCATCGACCGCGGCTATCGCCCGCTCAGCAGCGGTGAGGGGCGCAAGACTTTGCTCGCTCGTACCCTGTTGGCCAATCCCGATTTCCTGCTGCTGGACGAGCCCTATGACAGCCTGGATATCCGCTCTCGCGAGGAGTTGCAGGCATTTTTTGCCCGGCTCCTGGAAGGCGGCAAGACCCAGCTGCTGTTCCTGTTCAACAAGGCCGATGAACTCTGTGACTGGCATACCCATGTGGCGGTCATCGAAAAGGGGCAGCTCATTGCCCAGGGTAAAAAAGCAGAGGTCATGAGCAACCCGGCGATCACTTCCCTGCTCGCTTTCGATCCCGCGACTTTGCCGCCTTGGCCCAAAGACCTGCCCCGCCAACCCCTGTCCGATCCGCTGGTCAGGCTCAGGGAGGGCAAAGTCCGCTATGGTGATACCGTCATTTTCGACCAGGTCAACCTGGAGGTGAACCAGGGTGACCATACCCTGCTGACCGGGGCCAATGGTTCCGGCAAGTCCACCCTGCTGGACCTGGTCACCGGTGATCATTCCCAGTGTTATGGCAATGATCTTGAAGTCCTGGGGTATAAACGCGGCAGCGGTGAAACCATCTGGGAAGTGAAGAAACAGATCGGCATTGTTTCCCCGGGCCTGCACCGGGATCACCGTGTGCCCGGCTCTGCCCTGCACATTGTCACCAGCGGCTTTTTTGACAGTATCGGCCTTTATGACGACCCCACCAAAGTGCAGGTCGCTCATGCCCGGCACTGGCTGCAACTGGCGGGCATGGCCGACCGGGCAGATTCACCCTTCAAACAATTAAGCTACGGGGAGCAGCGCCTGGTCCTGATTGCCAGGGCCCTGGTCAAGCAACCTGCCCTGCTCATACTGGATGAACCCACCCAGGGCCTGGACGATATCAATCGGCATCGTGTCATGTATTTCCTGGAGCACCTGAGCAGCCAGCAGCGCACGACCATCATCATGGCCAGCCACAGGCAGGATGAGCGGTTGCCGCTTTTCGGGCATCACCTGGATTTGGGAGAAAGCACAAACGATAAAACGATAAAACGATAAAGGATAAAGAGCTAGACGTGTTGTACCTTTTATCTTTTATCCTTTATCGTTTTATCGGCCTTTAATCCGCCTCATCGCCAATATTCGCCGGCATCTCGTACTGCGATGCGCACACCAGGTCCGACTGGAAAATAATGCCGTGGTGTGGTTCGCCGATGTCAGCGATATCGTAAATATAGTCGAAGATTTCATCGGCTCTTTCTGCAGGGACCACCACGGTCAGCATTTCCTTTTCCGTTTGTTCCCCGATACCTCTTTTGGCCAGCGGATTGTACATGCCGGCACCGCGGGCCATGTTGATATTGCCTGTATTGATGCCATGTTCCTTGCGCAGACCGATGAGCACCTTGCGCCCGGTGCCTTTCGGCATGATGGTGGTGATCAGTTTCTGGTGGCCCAGTTTCATAGTGGTAGCAGTCATGGCGTGTTCAGGAACCTAGTTAATGGTCTGGATTTCACCGGACTCGATTTTCTCGAGTACTTCCTGGGGAATGTGGGTGGCCGCCTTGTCCAGCTTGGTCATGTAGATAAAACCCATGCCCGGTGTGTCCAGTTCCCCGGCAATATAGATGCGCTCGAAGATATGGTCTGCCTGGTCATCGGCTACCGCCACGATAATGACTTCCTTTTCAGCCTCTACGGCCAGTGCCAGGATACCCAGTCGCTCCCTGACGCCTTCTCCTCTGGCAAAATAGATCGTGGCACCGGTCGCCCCGGCTTCCTGGGCGGCATGGACGATCTTGTCGGCAATGCCACGCTGCACAATACAGGTGATCATGGTGACATCCGTCAATACGGTAATTTCACGTTTGCTCATGTGGCAGCGACTCCCACTTCAAGTTTGCTTTCTTCCATTGCTTCTTCGCGCCGGTGACGGCGTTCTATCTTCCACTGTACCCAGATCCCCGTAGAAAGCACGGCAATGATCGGGCATATGGACGCCAGCGACAGGATGCCGAAGCCGTCCAGGCTGCCCATGGCACTGCCGAAACCCAGGCCCATGGCCAGCACCAGCGGCACGGTGACCGGCCCCGTGGTCACACCGGCACTGTCCCAGGCAATGTTGACGAAATCCTCATTGGAGATATAGGTCAGGAAAATAGCAAGGAAATAAAATGGCAGTAGCAACAGCACCACCGGCAAATCCAGCACCATTTTCAGGATACCCAGGCAGATACCACAGGCCACACCAAAGGCCACGGAATACATCAGCATGGTTTTCTTGAAGGCCCCATTGGTCAGGTTTTCAACGGTAGCGCCCAGGGCATTGAGAGCGGGTTCGGCCAGGGTGGCACCAAAACCCAGTAACCAGGCAAAGGCCAGGGCAATAAAGATGCCGAACTGGTAGGAGTACAGTGGCGAGTTTTCCACCATGTCCAGGTAAGTAAAGGCTGCAGGCACCAGCCCCCCCGACTGACTGCCCAGCTTGGCCAGGCCGTAGCTCAGGCCCACGTTGAAAATCACCATGCCGGTAACACACAGGGAAATGCCGTAGAAGGTATTCAGTTTGTGCTGCACCCGTTCCTTTAACAGCAGGTACAAGACCGCCAGCAGGAACATCACCAGCGGGACAATGGCCTGTACACCCAGTTTGATTTCCAGCCAGGGCGTCGTTTCATGCCAGGCCAGTTCCACCACCTCGGACATCTGGCCCGCCTGGGCAATGATTTCGGCTGCGGGCACGGTGGAATAAAGGTAAATGGACAGGGACAGTACACCGATAATGGGAAACAGCGAAGCCAGTGTCACGATGCCAAAACCCGACAGGGAGGAAGAGCCCTTCCCCGCTGCCGCCGCAATACCAATGCCCAGGGATAACACCAGTGGTACGGTCACCGGACCGGTAGTTACTGCGCCACTGTCCCAGGCCAGGCCCAGCACGTTTGACAGCATGGGATTGCCCATCACGTAAATGGTCAGTCCCAGCGTGGGTATCAGGGACAGGTAGATCACCGGTTTCATGCTCCAGCTATACAGGAAACGCAGCGTACCGACGACAGCTGCCACGCCGACTCCCATGCCGACAATGAGCTCCAGGGTACCCGAATACTGGTTCAGCATGGCATTGAGATAAGGCGTCTGGTTGACATCGACTATCGAGCCCGTGGTTTTCAGCGCGCCGATGGCCGGTTCGGCAAAGGTGACACCGATGCCCAGCAGGAAAGCGATGGTCAGGACCACAGGCAACGGTGATTTACTGGGCAGTACCGTGCCAATGGTTTCTCCGAAGGGCATCAGGCCCACCTTCAGCCCTTCCATGAACAACATCAGGCCGATAATGACAGAAACCAGTCCGGCCGAGATGACCCAGTGGTCGGCGACATTCTGCTTGAGAATAAACAACTGGAATAACACCAGGTAAATGGCCAGCGGCAACACTGCCCTGATCTGCTCGTTGAGCCTGACGCTGACATAGGGTTTGATCAGTCGAATGATGTCGAGATTGCGCAGTTGCAGTTTTGGCGGACGGTAGGGAATGACATTGCCTTCGTCATCCTTGCGAACCGGGGGAGAGATATCGTTGAAGCTGATTTGTCGCTGTTTGAGCGACACTTCCCTGACACAGGCGCCGTAGCGAATCCTGGTTGGCATAGACAAAGATTATCTGGATGACCTGTGGAGCCTCATCATATCCAATGTCAACGGCTTATGGAATGAAAACCGGATTAAATGCCATAAAAAACATGGGCTTGCAAATCAAGGCAGTGTCTTTGATATGGTGCGGGTTCACTTCAATACTTAATGCCTGCTCTGATGCTAAAACCTGTCGCTGTTTATGGCCTTTCCGCCCTGCTACTTTGCCCCGGTCCAGCCTTGTTGGCACAACCGGCCTCCGAAGCCGAACGCCGATACAGCCTGTTCAGTGAACCGGATATCAAGCCAAAGGACAGGGAGCAGGAAGTCACCCTGGAAGCCGAGTTCAGGACCACGATAGAAATCCCCGGTATGGAAATCATTCCCTGCCAGGCGGAAGTCGAACTGGCCTACTCCCAGCGCAATACCATAGCCCATGTTGATGCCATGGTAAGCAACAAGCAATGTGACGTGGTCAATGGCACTTTTGAGATCGTCGCTTCAGTACGGGATGATGAAGGCGAACTGACCCGGCATACCTTTCCTGAAAGCTTTTCACTGGAAAGTTCACAGGGCCTGGCATTCACCCGGGATTACCCTATCGGGGAAAATGTCACCCTGAGCAGCGTACGCACAAGGCGGGTCGAGTGTGAATGCCTGGTGGACAAGACTGATTAGCGACTGCCTTTCACCAGACCGGGGAGCAATCAGGCCCCGTTATTTGCCTGTTGCTCGTAATAGGCCCTGATCGGTTCAAAAGGACCGTACTTGTGCTGCTCCTGGGGAAAGGGGTCTGCATAAGGCGGGTACGGGCTGTCTACCGGTTTGCGAAACAGCTCCGGGTAATCCTGTTCCAGTTCGCTCTTGATCGGTCTGGGTTTGGAATTGATGTAGGCCGAGACATCATAGGCTTCATCATCGGTGAGATCGGGTTGTCCCAGGGGCATGCGGGCCTTGATAAATCGTGCCGCCGTCAGTACCCGGTTCATGCCGGCCCCGTTGTTATAACTTTCCTCACCCCAAAGCGGCGGGAACACGTAACCGTCACCAGGGTCCAGGGATTCTTTCAGCCCGGCCCCATTTTCACCATGACAAACCTGGCAGTTCTCAACATACACGGCTTCGCCTGCGACCAGGTCGGCCTTGCGGTCAGGTTCGGCAAATGCCGGTGGTTCCATCGACAACAACTTGCTCTGGGGCATCGCATCATGCTGCCTGCCCAGGGACAGAATATAACCTTCCATTGCAATCATTTCCACGCTGTCACGCGGCAACGGCCTGCCGTTCATACTGCGTTGCATACAGCCATTGATGCGGTCGCGAAGATCCCTGTCGCCGCCATCCCTGCCGGAGAAACGGGGATATTTCGATGCTGCCTGCAACAGCGACAGTGTGCCGGGCTGCATCCCGGTTTCCAGGTGGCAGGAGGCACAGTCCAGGCTGTTGCCGATGTATCTTTTGTCCGGATCTTCCTGGCCAATACCCAGGTAATTGGTGGTTTCCCGAAGCAGTCGCTGGCCGTACTCCACTGTGGGCGCCGGGCTGTCGATTGAAACCACCGACGCGGTTTCCTCCATGACCTGGCTGTCGCCCAGGGTAAAGATGACAAGTAGTCCACCTAAAACCGCAGAACCTGCCAGTGATAACCAGACCCCTTTACTGAAAGTATTGCCAGGCATGACTCAGCCTCTCTCTTGTTTTTCATTGCCGGGATTTTCAACAACCATAATCCTGGCATCATATTGGTTGACCTGTTCCTGGAAACGCTGCTTGGGCAACTCGATTCGCTCCCTGACATGCTTTTGTGTTGACCAGATGGCGATATAAATTATTCCCAGGAGCAAGGCACTTATGACAACAACATTGATAATCATGGGCTGTCTCCAAAAAATTGTCGCAGGTAGTGGGAAACCGCCAGCATCTCATCGCTGTTCAGGCGATCTGTCCACGGTGCCATGGGCGTTCCTTTCACGCCATTTTGCAATGCGCTCATACTGGCACCAACACTCGGCCGCTGGTTCGTAAAGTCCGTGGGCGCAACCTGAAGTTCGGCGGCAGCAAAGCCCTGTCCATCGCCGTTATCGCCATGGCACTGGGTGCAATTATCCCGGTATACCGTTTCACCCAGACCGCGTTGTGCCCCGGTGACGGTTACCTCGGGTTCAGGTACATGAAAACTCCTGACTACTGCAGCCAGGTCTGATAACTGTGCCACAGACAGGTCACGCCATGCAGGCATGGCAGTGCCTTCGACCCCTTGCCAGAGTGTTGCCGCCAACCCTGCCAGTGAATATTCATGCTGACTCAAATCCGCCGGCAGCGGTTCCAGCCAGGCCGCAGCCGGGCCATAACCCACGCCATTGGCCCCATGACAACCTGCACAATGGTCTTGCCAGAGTAGCATGCCGTTTTCCAGGTTACCGGCAGCAGACAACACGGGTATGTCATCGCGGGCTTCGGCTTTTCCGGTATGTGCATTAAGCACCTGGCTGTTAAGTGACATCTGCGCCCATCTGTCATCAGAAGTGAAACTGCGTGACATGGCATCCCCTTCCGGCCAGGCCAGTTCCCGGGCACGTCCCAGGGTCTCCAGGTAGGCCACCAGGTCCCTGGCTTCCTGTTTGGGTTTATCGGGTGCGCCATCGAAATAGACGGCATAGGACGGCATGACAGACCACGGCACCACGCTGCGGGGGGAGAACAGATGGGTAAACTGCCAGTCTTCACTGCGGGTGCCATGGCTGCGGGACAGGTCGGGTCCGACACGCCTGGTTCCCCACATATGGGGCGTATCAAACTGCCCTTCCCACGCCAGGGTCGGTGCCCCGAAGCGGGCCATGTCGGCGTCGGTATAACGAATTTGCTGGGTATGACAATATGCACAACCTTCACGGGCGTAAATTTCCCTACCCCTGAGTTCAGCAGCCGACAGGCCAAAGACATTTTCCGGCGTCATGGCACTGATCTGTTCATCAAGTGCACGTCCGGGCAATACGCCCAGCAGGAACACCGAGAGACAGAAAAAAACAATGGCCGCCGTGGCGGACACCCGGTAGGTCATGCGCAGGGCGAAACCCGGTGCCCTTGCCGTGCTCGCTGTCGAGGACCTGGTTACGCCATTTCCTTGTTCCTTCCCTGCGCTCAACGCCTGCACACCAGCCCCCTTGGGACCTGTGAGCAAACCGTAGAAAAGGAGCAGGAAACCTGCGGTGATGGGAATAGCAGACAGTGTCCGGCCCAGCCAGTAAGGTTTGGCCTGCACCACGGACTCCATCCATGGCGCCCCTGCCAGCCAGAGCCTGGATTCCACCAGGCCGGCCAGGGTCAAATCGATAAACATGATGCTTACACCCGCGGTCAGCAACCAGAACGACCAGTTCAGGGCAGACGCGTTATATCGTGCCCAGGGCATGCGTTGCCAGGCATGAATAATCCCGGCAATGCCGGCAAAGGTGGCAAAGCCCAGCATGGCCAGATGGGAATGGCCAATCACCCAATCACTGAAATGAATGACCCGGTTCAGGGACATCTGGGCCTGCAGTGCGCCCTGGACACTGACCACCAGGTAAAAGAGGGTCGACATGATGGCAAAACGCAGTGCGGTATCCCCCAGCAGCCAGCGCGCGCCCCTGGCTGACAGCAGCAGGTTGGTCACCACGATAATCACGATCACGCCCAGCAGTGCCGAGGCAGCAATGGCACCCAGTTGCGCAGACATGGGAATCACTGAAAACACGTAGTGATGCGTACCGTTCAGGGGATACAGGAAAAAAAGTCCCCAGAAACCCAGCATGGACAGGAAGTGACTGAATAGGGGTCTGCCGGTAGCGGCCGGAATCACAAAGTAGAGGATGGCCAGGGCCAGGGGGGTGACAAACAGGCCCACCGCATCATGAATCCACAGTCCTGTAAACGCGGCGCTTTCTGCCCCCGGCACCAGCTCGGGCACAATATTGCCCATCGGGTAGGCCAGCAGCGTAAAGACCAGGGCACCAATGATGTACCAGCTGGAGACATACAGCTCTTCCAGGCCTCGGGCAAAGAATGGCGGGATGAACTGGATGGCCGCCATGACCAGGGCAACAATGAGAAAGGCGTCGACAATGGGTGGGAACTCGGCCCATTCGATGGGCTGGCTGATTCCGGCCAGCACCAGCAACCAGCCTGGCAATACTACGATCAGGTTCCATAACCCGAACAACCAGCGCCCCAAACGAACACTGGTGATGGGCCGGCCCGCCAGTACCGGCACCGCATGGTAGAGGAAGGCCAGGAAAGCATTACCCAGCCAGCCAATCATGATGCCCTGCGTATGCGCATAACGCATTCTTCCCCAGGCCATGGACAGCCAGGAGCCGCCAAAATCCGGGATAAAAAACTGCAGTGAAATAAGTATGCCGAACACCACAGCAATCAATACGGCCAGCAAGGCCGCAAGACTGTGGAGAAAGACCAACTGTGTTTCTACCGGTGAGCCTGACTCTGTAACAACTGACTCACCGGGGCTTGCAACAGGCTCACTCATCCGGCATGTAACAGGCTGTATCCATATTCCTGCGCACGGGTGGTACCCATGACACCGGCTGAGACAAAGTGGGCATTGGGAATCGCCTTGGCGACAAATTCATTGTAGACATCATCGGCGTCCTGGCCAGTCTCCCTGGCCACCAGGCCGGCCATGCCACGACTGGCCGTGGCACAAATGGCAAAGTGCACGCCCCTGCCGACCATGGCATCGATACTTGCTCCCGAAAAAGGACCGCTGGCTGCATTGAGGATATTACGTTTTGGCGTCTCACCGGTTTCCGCGTCGGTCAGGTTCATACGCTGGTTCAACAGCTCACCGTATTTTTCCCAGACTTCATCCCCGTATCCAAAGGGGGTGGAGGCATGGCGATAGCAGACAATCATGGCGTAATCATCATCGCTGCCCTCGTAGGCATTGATGTTGGCATTCATGATATTGAAGGCATAGCGCAGTGCATCCTGGCCGCCAAGCGGGGTTGAGGTATCGATATAGACCCGGTGGGAACCACCGAGCTCCTCGAACCAGGCATCTTCAGCATGCCGTGTTGGCATAAAGGCATTATTACGTCCCTGGGCCTGGGCTGGCGTGGAGGCAACACCGGCAGCAAGACCTGCCAGGGTTGCAGCTCCCATGGTTTTCATCAGGGAGCGGCGTGGGTTCTGGTCATTATTGTGTTGTGTCATTTCATCTTCTCCAAAAGTTCAATCCTGGGTTGCAAGCTCAAGGTCTGTATTCATTTCATTATCAGCTATAACGTCCAATTATACTCCTTTAGCCTGTATGAATAAGGTTCTGGCGCGTCAGTCATCCCGAACGATGCGCATTATCGGCGCCTCACTGACACCAATATTGACGGCCAGGTACAGGCTGCCGTCCGGGCCTTCGTGGATATCGCGAATTCTGCCCACGTTATCAAGTATGGTTTCCACGCTGACCACATGATTCCCCTCAAGGACAACACGAGTCAGCTTTTCCCCGAACAGTCCGCTGATCAGGGCATTGCCCTGCCACTCGGGAAACTGCGTACCGGAATAAAACAGAATATTGGAGGGGGCTATGGTCTGCTGCCAGTAAAACACCGGTTCCTGCATGTCTTCACGACGTTTGACCGAGGCAAACCCTGTCACGTCCGTGTAATTCCCGCCCTTGCTGACGACAGGCCAGCCATAATTTTTAGCGGGCTGAATCAGGTTCAGCTCATCCCCGCCCAGCGGGCCATGTTCCACTTCCCACATCTGACCGGTTTCAGGCCGGTACGCGATACCCTGCGGATCGCGATGCCCGTAACTCCAGATTTCCGGCAAGGCGCCTTCAACACCGACGTAGGGATTATCGTCGGGCACACTGCCATCCAGCCCCAGGCGCAGGACTTTGCCCATATGGTTATCCAGGCGTTGCGCGGGATGTTCAGACAAAGGCCTGTCAGTCAGGTAAAAAGCACTGCGGTCGGCAATGGTCAGAAAAAGATGCCCCGCATCATCAAAAGTCAGCCGGGTGCCGTAATGACTGAAAGCCTCTCCCCAGGCCTGTGTCTCAATAATTTCCGTTAGCCCGGTAAGCCGGGTGCCGTCAAACCGAGCACGCATGACCGCCGTGGTGCCAGTGAGATTATCCGGTGCCGGTTTGGCAATGGTCATGTACAGGTAACCGCTGGTAGCAAAATCGGGAGCCGCCACCAGGTCCATCAACCCGCCCTGTCCTCCGACGCGAACTTCCGGCACACCGGGAACCGGTTCTTCCTGTAAACGGCCATCACGAATAAGTCGCAACCGCCCTGCTTTCTCCGTCACCAGAACATCGCCATTGGGCAAGGCCGCAATGGCCCAGGGATCGGCAATACGGTCTGCCAGGGTTTCCAGGTGAAAGCCGGCCTCAGCAGCAATAACCGAAGGCACGGCCAGGCTGCCCGTTAACAAGGGCAGCAACAGGGGCAGCAGCATGCGCTTTATCGGGTTCATGATTTCATCGCTCAGGGATAGGACAGGATGAAACCGTCTTCGTTGGGCATACGGATGGCAGCCAGGGACTGTGCATCAAGAACCGTGCTTTCATCGATAATGCCATTCAGGTAAAGCAGGTAGGCTGTCACGGCATACACCTCGTCGTCAGTGAGTGTCTGTGGTGTGGCAAAGGGCATGGCGCGACGAATGTAGTCGTACACGGTGCTGGCATAGGGCCAGAAACTGCCTACCGTCCTGACTTGCTGCAACTGATCCAGCGTACCATGCCCGCCGACCAGGCGATCATGAGGTTGCCCTGCCCCCTCTTCGTTATGACAGGCCTGGCACTGGGCCACGTACACCGATTCACCTTCACTGACCGTGCCGGAACCCGGCGGCAGTCCGTCACCGTTGGTCTCTATACTGATATCCCAGGGCGCCAGGTCGGATTGGGAAATGGGCTGGCCCAGCCCGGGTCCTGTGGGTTCTGGGGATGCATTACTGCAAGACAGCAAGGCAAGCACGCCGGTCAAACAAAACAGATTACGCCAGTACATTGGACACCTCCCCTGTTGCGGCAATACCCCAGGCCTGGATGGTATTGTTGTGATAATTGCTGCGCTCACCATATTCACCAACAAACTGTGCGCGTGTCGGTTGCATTGCCCCCGTCTCATCTACAGCTCTACTGAGCAAGGTCGCTGGCCCTCCACTCCACTGCCACGGTATGCGAAAACGTGTGAAGGATTTTGACAGCACTGGTTCAGTCAGTGCCGCCTCCGCCCAGGTCGCTCCGCCATCAGCAGATACTTCAACCCGGGTAATTTTACCGGCACCCGACCAGGCCAGGCCGGTGACTTCATACAAGCCGGTTTGTCCCA
>Ga0181561_10000352_pt1 | contig 37864 bp, 34 predicted proteins | sample 011ome_19_FD_133760 | JGI IMG/M metagenome (GOLD analysis project Ga0181561, IMG submission 133760) | Coastal salt marsh microbial communities from the Groves Creek Marsh, Skidaway Island, Georgia - 011510BT metaG (megahit assembly) | ecosystem: Environmental > Aquatic > Marine > Intertidal... | reverse complement strand
AGGGTGCCACCACAAAGACCTGCTATAATTAAACTCCAATCACTAAAATATGGGAATAGAATAGGACAAATGATGCCCCCACTTATCACAGCTACTCTATAATAAATTTCAACAGCTCTTAGTATTAAAATAGTCAAATATAGTGGCATGATAAAAACTGGAATGGACACAATATCTGAGGGAAGTAAATAATATAATTTATAACCAATTATTGTTGTTAAAGAAGTGATCGTGACTAAGGCCAAGGTCAAACCTTTAAAAAAATAAAGAAGTTCTTTTTCCTCTAGTTCATTCCTAGCTTTAGATAATTCAGCCCAACCAGTTGGACTAATTAGGTGGGCCCATAGTAACTTAGAAATGAAAGATATTTTGTGACTATGAATATTTATTAAGGTCATGCCTGATAATACTAGAAAAAATTGTCTAACATTTGCCAATAATACTGTAGTAAACAGTAAGATAATAGGAGCACCAATTGTATATAAAGATACAAAAATAACCATTCCTGGCATACTCCAGAGTACCAATAATGAAGCAAGGCAAATGTAAATATCAAGACCGGCTTCGCCAGCATAAACTCCATAACCAAACATAGCGGCACTCATACCAATTCCTGGAAAACCAAATCCAGTCAAAATACCTTTTTGAAATGGAGTATATTTTTTTTTCATAAATATATTTTCTAAATTACTGTTTTGCTATTAGATCAATTTCAACTGAAGCGCCAACTGCAAGACCTGTAACACCTATACATGTTCTTGCAGGAAGTTTTTCTTCATTAAAATAAGACTTATAAATTTTATTTACTTTATCAAAATCTTGAAAGTTTACTAAATAAACTCTTACGAAGGTTACTCTTTCTAATGAAGACCCACACTGCTCTAGAACATTAATTAGATTTTTCATTACCTGATGAGTTTGCTCTTCCACGTCATTACTAATAAGCACATCTGGATTATCTGGTAAAGTAGGCATTTGTCCGGTAACAAATATAAAGTCTCCTGCCTTTACAGCATGGCTAAAGGGACCAACTCTTTTGGGTCCTTTTTCGAAAACTAAATGTTCTATATCCAATATTCGGCTCCTGATATGATTATTTGTTGTGAAAAAAAATATTTTAAATAAACTTGCATTTACTGGGAGAATTTTCAATGAGATTTAAAAACAAAACTGTGATTATTACTGGGGCAGCTGGTGGAATTGGTCGCCAGACATCATTAAGCTTTGCTAAAGAAGGCGCTAATGTAGTGGTAACAGACCTAGATTTTGACATGGCTAAAAGAGTTTCTGAAGAAATAACGTCTGCTGGTGGTATTGCAGAGCCCTTTAAATTAGATGTAACAAATCAAAATGAAACTATAGAAGTAATGAAAAATGCTTATGAACACTATGGTAGTGTAGATATTGCATTTTGTAATGCTGGAATAAGAGAAATTGTTTCACCATTAGAAATATCTATTGAAGAGTGGAGAAAGGTAATTGACATCAATGTTACTGGTGTTTTTATTACTGCTCAAACTTTTGCCAAACATTGTATTGAGAAGAAGGTTAAGGGAAATATAGTGATAACATCTTCTACTTTGAGTGTAACCTCTGCACCAAACAGATGTGCATACACTGCCTCTAAGCACGCAACTGCGGGTATGACAAAGCAATTAGCTATTGATCTAGCTAAATATGACATAAGAGTGAATGCTGTTGGTCCAGGAGTAATTCGGACTCCATTAACTGAGAGATATTTCCAGGATGAGGAAGCTTCTGAAAAAGTAAGGAATTTACATGCCATGAAGCGTTGGGGAGAACCTAATGAAATTTCTAGTGCAGTTTTATATCTTGCTAGCGAGGAAGCAAGTTTTTGCACGGGTACGAATTTGATAATAGATGGTGGGTGGACAGCAGGTAAAGATTGGTAGTTAGCTTATTTTATCTAAAACTGGATACAAGTATTTAAGAAACTCTTCTGGATTTTCACTCATAGGAAAATGACCAACATTTTTCATCTTTACCATTTTAATCCCAATTGTATCAGCTAGTATTTTTGTTTCTTCTGGCGTAGCAGAGTAATCATACTCTCCTGTTAGAAGATATATAGGACATTTCGAATTATCTATTTTTTTTATCTCGTTACCAATGTTTCCATCATATTTATAAAAAAATAAGTCACCTTTAAAAACACCGGGTCCTCCTTGCATATAATGCCACATAGTCTCAAATTTTTCTTTTTCAGGACTTGTTGGCGCCATTAATCCATAGGCAATTCCACCGCATACTTCTCCACCATGAACATCTTGCCTATGTAACCAATTAATATCGTAATAAGGATCTAAATGTCCTGCACTTTGAAGTCCAATTAGCGCTCTAAATTTTTCTGGGAAATGTATTGCTAAATGCAATATAATTCTTCCACCAATTGAGCAACCCATAACCACGGGTTTTACTAATTCTAAACCATCTATAAAGCTTAATATCTGAGAAATATATAAATCCGTTGATAATTTATAATTTCCAATACTTGAATTTTCTGGTGGAGATGATTTCCCGTGCCATGGCATATCAAACACAATAACACGGTATTTTTTCAAGATTTTTTTATCATTTAAAAGAGCTCTATATTGTCTTCCATCTGATCCTGCAGTATGAAGACAAACGAGTGGAATGCCTTCACCTGCTTCCTCCCAATAAATTCTATTACTAATTCCTTCAATTTCAAATTTACCATAATGACCTGTTATAGGTTCTTTCTCAATTTTCACTTTTGACCTCCGTAGGTCTTAATGATGCAAGAAGTAATTTGAAATATAACAAGTGTGACATTAATGGATGAAGATCACCATCAAACTGCATAACTTTCCTTCTAAGCAAAGCTATAATATCATGCGAGCCTGGTAGGGGTATAGGTTGCAAAAACTTTAACCACTCATCCTTAGAAGCTGTTAGTTTAAAGACATAGCTAGGCATAATAAATGGACCTTCTTGAACGCTAGTAACCATTCCTTTTTCAATATTTACTAAATACTCAGTATCGATGGTACTAATCATAAAGCTTGTATTAAGATAACCAGCCATTGCAGAAAGTGATTTTCTTCTTTCGTCTTTTTCTACTAACTTCATAAACATCAACAAACCTAATAAAATTTAGCCAATTGTCTCTAACCATTCTGATATTAAATGAAAATTAATAATTCTGTTATAAAAAATAAATAAAATCTTTAAATGAAATTATTTTTCTTAAATCTATTTTTGTGGATGTTTTTATTTTTAGGAGTGGTTATTTTTATTTCTCCAATACCAGGGGGAATAATAATAATTTCAATTACTATATTATATCTGGCTAAATCTTCCAAATTTGCAAGAAAACTAATAGTAAAATTAAAAATAAAAAAAATAATTAAAAAGTTAAAAATAACTAAAAGTGACATTTAAATAAAATTAAAATATATTTGGTACTCTGTTAAAAAAAATGGAGTTTTTGATGAATGGCGCCGAGAGTTTAGTTGGTACTCTGCTAGAAGGTAAAGTCAATGTTTGCTTTACCAATCCTGGTACTTCTGAAATGCACTTTGTAGCAGCATTAGACAAATATCAAAAAATGAGAAGCATATTATGTCTTTTTGAAGGTTGTGCAACAGGTGCTGCTGACGGATATTTTAGAATGAAAAGGTCACCTGCCTCTACGTTGCTTCATTTAGGTCCTGGATTAGCTAATGGTCTTGCAAATCTTCACAATGCTAAAAAAGCCAATTCAGGAATAGTTAATATTGTTGGTGAGCATGCCTTAGATCACATAAAGCTCAATGCTCCGCTAACTTCTGATATTGAAGGTATAGCTGCGCCAGTTTCTCATTGGGTTAAAACTAGTAAATCCTCAAAAGATATTGCCATTGATGGAGCAGAGGCTATTCAGAAAGCAAATGTAAAACCTGGGCAAATTGCTACTTTAATCCTACCTGGGGATACTGCTTGGAATGATGGAAGTGGAATTCAAAAAGTAAAAATAGATTCTAAATATAATGATGTTTCATCAGATTTGATTGATGAATCAATAACGGCTCTTAGAGAGGCAAAAAATCCTTTAATTTTAGTTGGTGGACAAGCGTTAGAAGAGAATAATCTAATCAAATTAGCTAAGGTGGCAGATAAAGTAGGTTGTCCCATGAAGACAGATTGGTTTAATGCGCGTTTAGATAAGGGGGCAGGTCGAATAAATTCAGTAAGGATACCCTATGCTGTTGATAGTGCTGTAGATGTGCTTAGAGATTTTGATACTATAATCATTATAGGTGCAAGACGACCAGTAGCTTTCTTTGCATATCCAAATAAACCAGGTGTTTTAACACAAGAGAAAACTAAGTTTATAGAGTTAGCTAACCTTTCTGATGACATAACAAAAGTAATTGAAGAATTATCAGACAAGATAGGAATTTCTAATAAAAAACCTAGTACAATCTCAGAGTTTAAAATTCCAGAAATTTCTCAAGGTCCTATTAATGCGACATCACTTGGTATGGTTTTAGGATCTCTTATACCAGAAAACGCAATAGTAGTAGATGAGTCAGTAACTACAGGAAGAGAATTTTTTTATCAAACTTCAGGTTCCTATCCTCATACTTGGTTAAATAATTGTGGAGGTTCAATTGGGTTTGGCATGCCAGTAGCTATTGGTGCGGCAATAGCATGTCCAGAACGGAAGGTTATTGCCTTGGAAGGAGATGGGAGTGCGATGTATACCGTTCAATCTTTATGGACAATGGCTAGAGAAAATTTAGATATTGTTGTTCTTATCTTTGCTAATCAAAGTTATAAAATATTGCAAGGAGAGCTTAAAAATGTTGGAGTTGATCATCCTGGGAAATCCGCTTTGGAAATGCTATCTCTAAAAGATCCATCTTTAGACTGGGTGTCAATATCAAAGGGAATGGGTGTGGATGCTGTTAGTGTAGATAACGTTGAAGATTTAGTTAAATATTTTAAGTATGGACTAAAAGATAAAGGTCCTTTTTTAATCGAAGTCATGATTTAAATTTCAAACGTAATAAAATTGCAATAATCAAATATTATATATATTTTGTTTTGAGAATTCATAAAATTTAAGTTGATGAAATTAAGGTAGACTTAAATTGCGTGAAGCTCAAAACTTCTATTTCTGAGGCTCAATTGTCTTTAAATCTAATTACAAAAAAAATTATTAATAACCCAAATGATAGATACTTTGATAGAGAGCTAAGTTGGCTGTCTTTTAATGAGAGAGTCTTACTTAATGCTTTCGATAAAACAATACCGTTTGGAGAAAGATTAAGATTTATAACTATTTCCTCAGAAAACTTAGATGAATTTTATATGGTAAGGATAGCTGGTCTAGTTCAATTAACAAGTCAAGGCTATAAAATAATTCCTGAGACTGGAATGAGGGCAGACGAACTTTTAAAAACGGTTCTTAACGCATCTAAGGATTTAAAAAATAAACAACAAGAATGTTTAAAATATTTATTAAAAAACCAAAATAATCATGAAATTTCAATTCTAACTGAAACCGAATGGAGTAAAGAGCAATTAAAATGGCTTGAAGAATATTATGAACAAAATATTCTACCTCTCTTGACACCAACCACTTTAGATCCTGCACATCCTTTTCCTTTTATCCAAAATAAAGGAAAATGCGTTTTAATGGAAATGAAAGACACAAACGGTATTAATAAAAATTGCGTAATACTTTTTCCAGATAATATTAATAGGTTTATTCGTTTGCCAGGAGAACAGCAACAATATGCAATGCTAGAGTCTTTGGTAACAAAATTTGTAAATTTAATTTACCCAGAATATAAATTATTAAAATCAGGAATGTTTAGGGTAATAAGGGATGCTGAAATCGAAATAGATGATGAAGCTGATGATTTGATTGGACAGTTTGAATCTGCAATTAGAGCAAGAAAAAGAGGTGGAGTAGTTTCATTAATTTTTTCTCATGACTTATCCAAAGCCTCTCAAAAACTTCTAACAAGAGAGTTAAATATTTCTGACGACCATATATATGTTGCAGAAGGTTATGTTGGTTTAAGTGATTTTTCTGAAATCATAGATAACCTCCCTAAGGAAAATTTATTTGAACCTTATAAGCCTAGAATGCCCCAAAGGATTTTAGACTTTAAAGGAGATTGTTTTTCAGCCATTAAACATAAAGAAATAATTGTGCACCATCCTTATGAAAGTTTTGATGTTGTTTTGAGCTTACTTCAGCAAGCGGCACTCGATAAAAATGTATTAACTATAAGGCAAACTCTATATCGAACCTCTCCTGATTCACCAATAGTGCAAGCTCTGGTTGCAGCTGCAGAAGCGGGTAAATCTGTAATTGCTGTTATTGAGTTGAAGGCAAGGTTTGATGAAGAAAATAATGTGCAACTGGCTAGAATTTTAGAGAAAGCTGGGGCACAAGTTGCTTATGGTCTAGTAGATTTGAAGGTTCATGCTAAGCTATCTCTAATAACAAGGAGAGAAGGTAAAAAACTTGTTTCTTACGCTCACTGCGGTACTGGTAATTATCATCCTTATACTGCTAAAATTTATACAGACTTTTCTCTATTTACTAATGATAAAAATATTTGTGAAGATGCAAGATCAGTTTTTAACTTCCTGACTAGTCATGTTCAACCAAAAAAATTAAATAAAATGATTATTTCACCAAACTATTCTTTTAATTGGCTAATTGATAAAATTGATCAAGAAATAAAGAATTGTAAAAACGGTTTAGAAAGTGGCATTTGGATTAAATGTAATGCGATTGTTGATCAAAAAGTGATCGAAAAATTTTATGAGGCGTCTAATGTAGGCGTGAAAATTCATTTAATGGTAAGAGGAATTTGTTGTTTACGTCCCAATGTAACAGGTATGTCAGAAAATATCACTGTTACTGCAATTATAGGAAGATTTTTAGAACATGGTAGGATTTATGTGTTTGCAAATAAAGGTAAATTTCAAGATGATAGTAATTTAGTTTATATTGCATCTGCTGATATAATGCCTCGAAATTTATATCATAGAGTTGAAGCTTTTATTCCTTTGGAAAACCAGACAGTAAGGAGTCAGGTTTTATCACAAGTACTACCTGCATTAATAAATGACAGAAAAAATTCTTGGATACTTAACGAATTTGGTGAATACTATAAATATGAAGAAAGTGATAATTTATTTTGTGCTCATACATATTTCATGAATAACCCAAGTTTGTCAGGTCAGGGAAGCTTAGCTAAAATTCAAACATGAACGAACTAGCATTAAGTTTTGATAAAAAATTATCTAAGGGTAAATTAGCAATAATTGATATAGGTTCTAACTCAATTAGGTTAGTTATTTACCCACAAAATGGTAAGTATCCTTTTCCATTATTTAATGAAAGAATCAATTGTAGGCTTGGAGAAGGGGTAACAAAAGGTAAAAAACTCTCAAGCGTATCAATTTCTAGAGCTTTGTCTGCAATAAAGCGTTTTGCATTTATTATAAAATCAATGTCAGTAAAGAGTCAGATTCCTGTTGCAACTGCAGCTGTTAGAAATGCTATAAATGCTAATGAATTTATTCGTCCTGCGGAAAAACTTTTAAATAGTAAGATTAGGGTTTTATCTTCTAAAGAAGAAGCTGAATATGCATGTCTAGGATTATTAAGTTACATGCGAATAGAAAATGGCCTAATAGCTGATTTAGGTGGTGGAAGTTTAGAACTTATTCTTGTAAATAATGGGATAGAAGTTCATGCTTCCAGTTTAGATATTGGCCATTTATCAAAGTTTTCTAATGAAGAAATAATAGCTCAAATTAATAAAATTAAGTGGCTTAAGCAAGCAGAGGGTTTAACATTATATGGAACCGGTGGAAGTTTCAGGGCGTTTGGTTCTGCTTATATTAAAAATTATAATTATCCCTTACACTTAATACATGGATTGTCTTTCAAAAAAGAAAAGGCGATTATATTATTAGATAAAATAACGGATAGCAAAGTCGAAGTTCTAGGTATACCGCCTAGTAGACAGCATACTATCGAAACTGCAGCTAATATAATTATTAATTTGATATTAAAATCGAATATTAACCGCTTAACTATAAGTGGAACAAGTATTAGAGATGGATTAATAGCTGAATTAAATGAAGAAACTATAACTAATTCTAATACAGTTGATCATTATAAAATTCTTGCTAGAAATCAAAGATTTAAAGGAATGCATAATAAGGTTATAAAATTGTTTAACCCTATACTAAAAAAAATTACTAATAAAGGTTTTAAAAAAGCATTTAAAATTAGTACGTATCTCTCTGATATATCATGGGATGAACAGCCCGATTTAAGGGGTTATATGGCTGCAAATAAAATACTATCTTTACCAATAAGAGATTTAACACATATAGAAAGAATATGGATGGCTAGGGTAGTTTATCATAGATATGTAGGGCTTAGAGACAGAAAACAAATAGAACAATCAATTATTAATCTATTGTCTGAAGAGCAGAAAATTTCCTCATATGCTATAGGATTAGGATTGAGGTTTGTATATATTTTTTGTGCAGGTTTTCCGAAAAACCTCGAAAATATAAAACTGAAAATTAGAGGTAATAAACTAGTTTGTAAAATAAACCCTGATGCAAAAGCGCTAATGGATAAAGAAAATATAAGAAGATTTAAAAACTTTGCTAATGCTTGCAATTTACATCATGAGATTATTTAAAATTATTTTAAGAACTACGCTAATTTACTAATCAAAACATCAATTTTTCTGTGGCAAAACGGTACACTTTGATTGCACGTAAATCAGATGGATCCAAATAAATAATTCAAAAAAAGGGCATGTTTTTTCTGCCTTTTTTTAATAAAATAATACTCATTTTGAAATGTATTACCAACCAATCTCTTTTAAAACTCCTTATCCTCTACTTCATATCAAAAATATAATTAAGCTAAGCTTAGCTTGTTTAGTAATTCTTGATTACTAAATTCTACTTTAACAAATTTATCTGATTTTATAATGATATAAGTTGTATACTAACTATATTCCTTAAATGTAATTTTAATAAATTTAAAATTCTTTGCTAAGAAATATGATTTAATTTATTAAATAAATTTAGTTGATATAATTAGCCAAGGAAAATTTGATATAGAACCTATTATAATTGGTGCAGTTTTATTTGCAGCGTTTATACACGCATTGTGGAATTTTTTACTTAGAGGTTCCGCAGATAAATTATTAAGTATGACTGCTGTTGTGTTAGGTCATATTCCAATTGCGTTACTCGGTCTTTTTGTTTTTGGGATGCCCAGCTTGGATGGTGTTTATTTCATTCTAGCTAGTGCTATCATCCATTGTATTTATCAGGCTTTTCTTCTAAACGCCTACAAGTATGGAGAATTGTCTGAGATCTACCCAATTGCGAGAGGATTATCGCCGTTATTGATTACTTGTATAAGTTTTTTGTTTTTAAATGAGAATATTTCTCTTCAAGAAACTTTAGGAATTTTGTTAATTTCGATTTCTCTTATTATTTATGGGACCAAACAATATTTTGGTAAAGAAACATCCTTTAAAGGATTTTACCTAGCAGTTATAACTGGATGTTTAATAGCTAGTTACTCTTTAGTAGATGGTTATGGTGCAAGAGTCACTCAAAATCCAATAGGCTTTTATAGTGTTATGACCTTAATTAACGGGCTTTTATTTTATGCTTATGCAAGATGGACAGAAAAGGATATAATCAAAAAAGTTATTAATAATGGTAAAAATCTATTTTTTATAGGTGGCATAGCCTCTTATATGGCCTATGCTATTATTGTTTGGGCATGTTTATATCATCCAATTGCTGTTGTTTCATCTCTTCGGGAAACTTCAATTCTATTTGCAATCTTACTTGGTTTCTTTTTCTTAAAGGAAAAACTTAATTTTATTAAGTATTTCCTAATATTTGGATTGTTTTTAGGAGTCATAATATTGAAATTAGGCTAATTATTATTAACATGCTATTTTGAATTTTTAAAATATTTACCGAAAGTATTTGTATTGGATATCACAAACAATCCAAATGAAATTGCCATTATAGTTGCACTTGCCTATTTATTGGCTGGTTTAGTAAAAGGTATTATTGGAATTGGCCTACCAACTACGGCAATAACCATTATGACTTTTTTTATATCTCCTTTAATCGCTCTTGGATTAAATTTAATTCCAATGACAGTAGCAAATATCTGGCAATTTAGTAAGGCTGACAATCCCAAGGAAGTTATAGTTAAATATAAATATTTTGCTATTTCTTTGGTTTGTTGCATTTTAATTACCTCATTTTATGCTGAACAGATAGGAGACGATTTAGTAAGACTGATTTTTGCATTTGCAGTATTATCATTCGTTTGTCTTCAGATTTTTGGATTCAATTTTAAAATGAAACCAAATCAAGATATTTTTTGGCAGGGAGGACTTGGTACTCTAGGTGGGTTGGTTGGAGGTGCAGCCTCAATATGGGCTGTTCCAGTTACTATGTACTTATTAATGAAAAATGTTAAACCTAAACACTTTGTAGACGCAAGTGGCTTTTTGATAACAATTGGATGCATTCCTGTTTCTATAGGATATATTGCTACCGGAGTATTTCAGCCTAACATGTTTGTTTTTGGAGCTCTTGGGTCAGTGACTGCCGTTTTAGGCTTCCAGTTCGGTGAGAAACTTAGAAATAAAATTAACCCCAAAACTTTTAAAAATTTATTATTAATTTTTTTCAGCTTAGCTGCTCTCAAAATGATAATTGAAACACTAATAAAATTAAATATTTTTTAAATCAGATGATTTTAATTTCAACTTCAGAAAGGTCTCCAACTTTATATCTAACGATATCTCCTACTTTAGGTGCGCGTGTTTTAATAACGCTTCCTGTAATAATAATACTATCTTTTGGGATTGTTCTTCCAAGTGAAATAAGTAAATTTGATACCCATACTAATGAATCTAATGGATTAGCATCTTTGATCATTGCGTTTTGAGGGGGCTCGTCATTCCAAAATAATCTACTTTGAATTGTATCTAAATCTAAATTATTCCAGTTTGGGAGTTCTTTACCCAAAACAATACCAGAGCACCAAGCATTATCAGCGATCATAGTTAAAGGGTTAATATTTGAATAATCTGCTTCTCTATCAATTATAAGTTCAAATGCTGGAGAAAGTGATTTTATATATTTTTTTATACTTTCTCTATCTAAAGTACCTTTTTCAGGTTTGATATCATCAGAAATTGTAACGGCTATTTCAAACTCTAAGCCTAAACCATGATAATGACTTAGTTTGATTGTAGATGGGCTTTTTTTAATTTCTTTTACAAAAATACCTCCAGCAATTGGGTGATCGATTCCACACAACTCTTGTTGCACTTTGGATGCTAAGGCAATTTTAAAGCCTCCTAATTCTCCTCTGCCAGAATTTTTTTGAAAAACTTTTTGTGCCTCGTATGCCTCGTTAATATCAGAAGGCATTAAGGTTTTAGGTAAATTTCTAAAATTTAGTTTTGAATTATGTTGTTCTAACATAAATTGAGCGATTTGTTCTATTCTCTCCATAATTCACCTTTACTTTCTTATTCTATTTTCCAATACTCTATAAAACATTTCTATTATTAGAAAGCTTTGTTTGATAATAATTAATTTGGAGATTGCTTTGTTAGATAATCAAGAAGTTAATATTGATAAGGAAGTAGATATTTGGCTTAAAAATTTTAATGAAGCTATATCAAAAAAACAAAACAAAGCCCTTGTCATAAATAATTTAAACGATTTATTTTTTGAAGAGAGCCATTGGAGAGACATTTTGGCTCTGACATGGAAAATTCAAACTTTATCTGGAAATGAAAATTTTACTCATTTGTTATATGAAAAGATTATAGATGTAAACGCAGCTGAATTTTCAGTTAATTCTAAACGGACACCTCCAAGAGAAGTTATTAGAGCTGGAAAACACGTAATAGAAGTATTTTTAAAGTTTAAAACTAAGTTTGGTGAATGTGACGGTATAGTTAGATTATATCAGGATAATGACGATTATCGAAAATTTAGAGCATGGAGTTTTTTAACTTGTTTAAATGAATTAAATTCTACAAACAAATTTCAAGAAGATGTTTATCAAAACTCACTTGAAGGACCTAATTGGCTGGATATTAGAAATTTAAATAGATTATACAACGATAGAGAGCCAGAAGTTATTGTTGTTGGAAGTGGGCAAGCTGGGTTATCAATTGCTGCAAGGTTAAAGCAACAAGATATTGATACTCTTGTAATAGATAAAAATGAGAGGGTAGGAGATAATTGGAGAAATAGATACCATTCTCTCAAATTACATAACCAAACACATGTCAATCATTTACCATTTATGCCATTCCCATCAACTTGGCCAACATATATTCCTAAAGATAAGTTAGCTGGTTGGTTTGAGTATTATGCTGAAAGTATGGAATTGAATGTATGGACTAAAACCACATTTTTGGGAGCAGAATACAACGAAATAGAAAAAAATTGGAAAGTAAGCCTTAAACTACCTGATGGAAACATTAAAATAATGAAACCTAATCATATTGTGATGGCTATTGGGGTTAGCTCAGTTCCAAATCGCACCCAAATTCCTGGATTAGAAAATTATAAAGGTAGGGTAATTCATTCCGCTGATTATAATAATGGAAAAAGTTATAAACATAAGAATGTATTAGTTTATGGAACAGGAACTAGTGCTCATGACGTTGCACAGGATTTGTATGTTCATGGTGCCAATGTCAAAATAATTCAACGTTCACCATCAATGGTGGTCAATGTAGAGCCGAGCGCTCAACTTCCATACGAACTATACAAAGAAGGACCAAATACAGATGATTGTGACTTAATCACAATTTCAACTCCATTAAAAGTCCTCAAAAAGACACATCAATTACTAACAGCCAAAACAAAAGAAATTGATAAGCCATTACTTGATAAACTTGAAAAAGTAGGATTCAAGCTAGAATTTGGAGAAGATAATACAGGTTGGCAATTTAAATATTTAACTCGAGGAGGAGGTTATTATTTTAATGTTGGCGCTTCTGATTTAATAGCTGATGGTAAAATTAAGATTTTACAGTTTTCTGATATCGCTAATTTTAATGCATCAGGCATAGAGATGAAATCAGGAGAAAGGTTAGATATTGATTTAATGGTTACAGCCACAGGTTACAAAGGTCAAGAATATGTGGTTGAAAAACTTTTTGGTAAATCTGTTGTAGATAAGATTGGTCCAATTTGGGGATTTGATGATGAAAGGCAGGAATTAAGAAATATGTGGATACAGACCAAACAACCTGGATTATGGTTTCATGCAGGAAGTTTAGCTCAATGTAGGATATTTTCAAAATTTTTAGCATTGCAAATAAAGGCATTGCAAAAGGGAATAATTAGTTAATTTTTTTTTACAATTAACAGTCATAAAATTGTAATATAAATTTTATATTCAATTTTAATGAATCTTTCAAAAATTAACCCTCTAGGTCATCTCGAACAAAAGCATAGGACCTACAGAACTATTTGGATCTCAGATATTCACTTAGGATCAAAAGGTTCTCAATCTGAACATTTATTGGAATTTTTAAAATATAATGACAGTGAGTATTTATATCTTGTTGGCGATATCATTGATGGTTGGCGTTTAACTAAAAAATGGTATTGGCCGCAAAGTCATAATGATGTAATTCAAAAAATATTACGTAAGGCTAGAAAAGGAACAAAAGTTTTTTATATTCCTGGAAATCATGACGAAGGATCAAGATCCTTTATAGGTCTAACTTTTGGAGATATAAAAATTAGGAATCAAGCGTTTCATTTGACAGCTAAAGAAAAAAAATTATGGGTTGTGCATGGAGATATGTTCGATCATGTAATTCAGAATGCCAGATGGTTGGCTTATATTGGGGATTCAGCTTATACCTTTCTTTTATGGATAAACAAATGGTTTAATGATTTGAGGCGCTTTTTTAATCTTCCATATTGGTCACTATCTCAATACTTGAAATTAAAAGTAAAAAAAGCCGTATCTTTTATAAATGCATTTGAAACTTTAATGGTAAAAGAGGCCTCAAAAAAGGCATTATCAATATCGAGAAGAGTACCAAGAGAATATGCAAAGACATTTTCATGGGAAACAACAAGTAAAACTTTTGAGTCATATTTAGTTAGTATTAGGGATAAAGATAATACTTATAACATTGAGGATAATCCTCATAAAGGAAATACAGGAGTTACAAGAGCCTTACATGCAGCTAAAAACTCTTGGTCAGGTCTAATATTTGCAATTCGTGAAGAAAGTGCTTTTAGGCAAGAAATGATCTTAGTCATTATTTCATTATTGATAATCACTTTTTTTGAATCAAGTTCTACTGAAAAAATCATGATGATTTTTACTACGACATTAGTTTTAGTTATAGAGTTATTAAACTCTAGTATTGAGGCAGCTATTGATAGGATATCATTTGATTATCATGGTTTGTCAAAAAGAGCTAAAGATTATGGGTCTGCCGCAGTTATGTTATCATTATTCTTATGGATATTAATTCATGGTATTGTTCTTATAAATTAGAAGTTTTAAGGTCTAATTTTAGCTCCGGTAAGTTTTTCATATGTTAGAGCTACAGTGCTCATATCAGCATCTTCTCCAAACTCATCAATAGTATTTTTTAAAAGTTCTTGAGATAATTTTCCAAGGGGAATTTCTACTTTATTTGCTTCTGCAATTTTAGTTGCTACACCAGCATCTTTTTTCATTAACCCTGTACTAAAACCTTGGACCATTTTTCCTGAAATAATATTATCTGGTAATGTTATTTCTGTTGCATAGTTTCTTCCAGAACTTTTTTGAATAATATTAACTGCAGTTTCAGGGTTTACTCCATCTTTGACCAACATAGATACCACTTCAAAAGTAGCCATTCGACAGATTAAATTTAATAAATTATTTCCGGCTTTGATTGAGTGTCCAGATCCTATTTTACCTGCATAAAATATATTACAACTTATTTGATCCATTATAGGTTTTATTGTTGAAAATTGAGTCTTTGTTCCACCGACCATAATAGCGATGTTTCCCTGATTAGCACCCTTGGGTCCACCACTCACTGGTGCATCTATAAAATTTATTTCTTTAGATTGTAGCTCTTTAGAAATTTCTCTTGTGATTTCTGGTTCTCCTGTTGTCATGTCAATTATATAAGAACCTTTTTCAACTGAGTTGAGTAATCCGTTTTCTCCATTAATAACTTTTTTAACTATTGTGCTTGTAGGCAAACATAAAAAGATTCGAGATGTATGTAATGCTAATTCTGAAGGAGTAGAGCACGGCGTTGCTCCTTTTTTTATAAAATACTTTAAATTTTCTTGATTAACATCATAGACAAAAAGTTGATTTTTTTTTAGTAACCTTTCTGCAAGTGGTGTGCCCATATTTCCAAGACCAATAAAACCTATTTTCATTAAACCATTTACCTCCATTTAGATTAAAAACATAAAAATTATTGTATATTCAAACTAATGTAAAAATTAGCTTAAGAGAATTACTTTTATTGTTTTTAAAAAAGTCTGTGAAAAACGGCCCAACCTGATTTCCCGACAGGTTTTCTAAAAGTTTTTCTCCTTTGGTGTCTTTGGTTAAGTGTTTTAGCACTACCATTTCGTTTTCTAAGGTTATTTTTTTCAACTTTACTGAAATTAGTGATTTGCTTAATTATTTCAAATTCCTCATTATCAATATCACCTTTAATCATTTTATGAAGAAGGTCTGAAAAATTTCTCCTCTCAACTTTTTTCTTTTTATAATTTTGTTGACCGCGTTTACGAAAGTGCCATCTTTTTTTTGGCTTTAGGGTACTTCTATTATCGTTTTGATATGAAAAGAAATACAAAAATCAAACTTATGATAATTAAATAAGTTCGATATTCACAATCTAATATTACAATATTTTTAGTTTATTATTGCAAAATTATTAATTAAATTCTCATGTGAAAAAAGGTTTACCCAAAAGTACCTAAAATATTTTTTTTAAAACATTCACGATCATTAATTCTTTGATACCAATATTGAAAATTCGATAGATTAGGACGTTGAATAGGTAAAGAATTGTATCTAAAAGAGGCAACCCCCATAATAATGTCAGCCATTCCAAACTGATTATTTAAAATATATTCTCTATCACTTAAAAACTTATCAAAAATTTCAAACTTTTGATTGAGAAGTTTTATATTTTTATCAATTAATCCTTGATCCCTATCTTCAGGAGGATTTCGAACTAATCCCCAAAATACTGGCGTCATATTTAGTTGTAAATCAGTTGTTTGAAATTCCATCCATTGTTCAGCAATTGCAATATCTTCTGCTTTTGATATTGTATAAGTGTTAGTATATTTTCTATATAGGAATCTTACAATTCCATTGGATTGTGTGATAATATGGCCGTCATGATCTAGTGTTGGAACAATAAGTTGCGGGTTCAACTTTTCATAATTTTTAACATTAACTGTACCAAATTTTCCATTTTCGTCATGCCATTTAAAGTCTAAATTTAATTCACAAAGTGCCCATGAGACCTTTTGAACATTTATAGAATTTTTTCTGCCATATAGATGTATCAAATTATATTTCCTTATTTCATAATAGATAATGCAGTAGAGCTTAAATTGTGAACTAATATTGAATTTCTATCTACTAGATTAGCAACAGTTGGAGCTATATTTTCTATCCATTCTTTACTTTCATAGACAGCTTTATAAAGTTTAATTTTCTCTTGTTGACTTTCAAATCTTCTAATCCACACATAGGTATTACCTTTTTCCTCAGTATTCATGACCCTTTCCCCATTTTCAATGGCGAATTGATCAGAGCTTTCCATAATAAAACTGCCATGAATAACCATACCTTGAGCAACTTGAAATGGCATTATTGTTTTTTCCATAAATGAAATCCATTCATCCATCTTACCTGGAAAAATTTGATATATTCTTAATTCAAAAAAAGCACTCATTACTAGACCTCATAAAAATAAATAAAATTAAACTTTATATAATTAAATTTAATTATTCAAATTTTCATTTATATTAACTAAAGAAGTTTTAGGGAGCGAAAAAATGGATTACTCAAATGGGTGTTTTATTGGAAGGGTTTGGCATAATGAAAAAGGTGGTCCTTGTTTAATTAAGGTTAAAGATGGCTTTGTATACGATATAACTAGCAAAGAAATTCCAACAGTAAGAGATTTGCTTGAATTAGATGATATTCCAAGCTACTTGAATCGTTCTGAAGGTCAAAAATTAATTTCAATAAAAAATTTATTTACATTAAGTCTCCAAAAAAATTCAGATGTTCGTCTTCTTGCACCATGCGATTTCCAGGCTATTAAAGCTTGTGGAGTTACTTTTGCTAAATCTATGGTAGAGAGGGTAATTGAGGAGCGAGCAGCTGGAGATCCTAAAAAAGCCGACAATCTTAGAAATCATATAGGTGGTTTAATAGGAGATAGTTTACAAAATATTATCCCAGGGTCAGAAAAAGCAAATGAAGTAAAAAAAGCATTAATTAGCGAAGGGTTGTGGTCTCAATATTTAGAAGTCGGAATAGGTAAAGATGCAGAAGTTTTTACAAAGGCACAAACCCTATCTTCTGTAGGATTTGGTGCAGAAGTTGGTTTGAATCCAATTTCAAACTGGAATAACCCTGAACCTGAAATTGTTTTGGCTGTAAATAGTAGTGGGGTAATAAAAGGTGCTACGCTTGGCAATGATGTTAATTTAAGAGATGTAGAAGGACGATCAGCTTTACTTTTAGGTAAAGCTAAAGATAACAATGCCTCTTGTTCTATTGGGCCCTTCATAAGGATTTTTGATAATAGTTATTCCATTAAAGATATGAAATCAGCTCATATTACATTGAAGGTAGAAGGGAAGGAAGGATATATTTTAAATGGTTCCAGTTCAATGTCAGAGATAAGTAGAGACCCCGAAGATCTTGTCACACAAACCATAGGTAGACATCACCAGTATCCGGATGGATTTATGTTGTTTTTGGGAACTTTATTTGCTCCCACAGAAGATAGAGATATTGTTGGAGAAGGATTTACTCATAAAGTAGGAGATAAAGTGACAATTTCTGAACCTAATCTTGGAGAGCTAATCAATTTTGTCAATTTATCCACAGTTTGCCCACCTTGGAATTTTGGTATCTCCTCTATGATTAAAAATTTAAGTAAAAGAGGGCTAATATAAATTATTAGGGTTTAAATATGAGTGAACTAGTAGAAGGTTCTTTGAAAGGAATAAAGGTTTTAGACTTTTCAACTCTTTTACCTGGCCCACTTGCCAGCCTGTTCCTAGCAGAAACAGGTGCAGAAGTTATAAAAATTGAAAAGCCATTAATTGGTGACGAAATGAGGTCTTCATATCCTAAATGGAACGATGAAAGCATTTCTTTTTCAATGCTGAATAGAGGAAAAAAGAGTTTATGTTTAGATTTAAAAGATAAAAATAGTCTTAAAGTTTTAAAGCCTCTTATAGAAAAAGCTGACATTTTAATTGAGCAATTTAGACCCGGTGTAATGAAAAGACTTGGCTTAGATTATGCAAATATAAAAAAAATAAATAATAAAATAATATATGTCTCAATAACAGGTTATGGACAAACTGGTCCTAAGAAAATGCTTGCTGGACATGATTTAAATTATATTGGAAATACCGGTCTATTAAGTTTAAGTATGGGAAGTGATGAAAACACAACGGTTCCTCCAGCCCTGGTTGCTGATATTGCTGGTGGTTCTTATCCAGCGATAATTAATATATTATTGGCCTTAAGAAAAAGAGATTTACATCAAAAGGGTTCATATTTGGATATATCAATGTCAGATAATCTTTTTCCATTTATGTTTTGGGCCTTGGGATCTGGTTTTGTAAAAAATAAATGGCCAATCAATTCCGATTCTCTTCTTTCTGGAGGATCACCAAGGTATAATATTTATCAAACTAAAGATGGTAGCTATATAGCTGCAGCTCCACTTGAAGACCGTTTCTGGAAAAAGTTTTGTGAAGTCATAAAATTACCTAATAAATTTATAAATATGCAAAATAATCAGAATGAAATTATTAAAAGAATAAGAAATATTATTATTTCAAAAGATAAAAATTATTGGACTAAAGTTTTTGATGAAGCTGATTGTTGTTGTTCTACGGTTAAATCTATTGAGGAGGCTATTAACGACAATCATTTCAAGATCAGAAATATTTTTGAAAAGAAAATAGCAAATGATGAAGGAGAGGAGTTGCCAGCCCTACCTATCCCAATTGATAATCAGTTTAGAAAGAAAAAGATAGTTGAAAAAGCGCCTAAACTTGGTTTTGATAATGACACATTATATAAGTAACAAAATCATTAACTTGACCTTATTGTTTCATCTTGTCAGAGTACTAATTAAATAAATCAATTTTATCTCTTTTAACAAATTGGAGATTATTTATGAAAAGATTAAATGACTTAGAGTCCTATTGGATGCCTTTCACAGCAAATAGAGACTTCAAAAAAGATCCTAGAATGGTGGTTTCTGCTGATGGTATGTATTATAAAAGTGAGACAGGTAAAGATATTTTAGATAGTGCCGCGGGTTTGTGGTGTGTTAATGCTGGTCATAATAGACCAGAAATAACAGCAGCAATTTCACAACAAGCTGCAACTCTAGATTATGCTCCAAGTTTTCAATATGGACATCCAAAAGCTTTTGAATTAGCTAGTAGAGTTGCTGATTTGTTTCCTAAAGGATTAGATCATGTTTTTTTTACAAATTCAGGTTCTGAAGCAGTAGATAGTACTCTTAAAATAGCATTGGCGTATCATAGAGCACGCGGTAAGGGAACAAAGACTAGATTAATCGGACGTGAGAGAGGATATCATGGCGTAGGTTTCGGGGGTATTTCTGTTGGGGGGATGCCAAGAAATCGTCAATACTTTGGAACGCTTCTTTCAGGTGTTGATCATATATCTCATACCTATCTTCCTGATAAAAATAAATTCTCAAAAGGTGCTCCCGAGCATGGTGAGTATTTAGCTAATACATTAGAAGACATTATTGCTTTACATGACGCTTCTACAATCGCATCAGTAATTGTAGAACCAATAGCTGGATCTACAGGAGTTTTGCCTCCACCTAAAAATTATCTCAAAAGATTGAGAGAAATTTGTGATAAACATGACATTTTACTAATATTTGATGAGGTAATAACTGGGTTTGGTCGCCTTGGAAAAGCTACTGCTTCTGAATATTTTGGTGTAACTCCAGATATAATTTCTTGCGCAAAAGCAATAACTAATGGAATAATTCCTATGGGTGCTGCTGTTGTTTCCAAAAAAATATATGATACCATGATGGATGAAGCTGATATGCCAATCGAGCTTTTTCATGGATATACATATTCAGGACACCCAATTGCATCAGCTGCAGGTCTTGCAGCATTAGATATCTATAGGGATGAGGATTTATTTAATAAAGCTGCTAAAACAGCTAAATATCTTGAAAATGTCATTCATCAACTTAAAAATGAAAAAAATGTAATTGATATAAGAAATTTAGGTCTTGTTGCTGCAATAGAGATTGCACCTAGACCTGGTCAAGTTGGAGCTAGAGGTTTTGAAGCAATGAAAAAAGCTTGGCATAAAGGCTTAATGTTAAGAGTTACGGCGGATACTTTGGCCTTTTCACCACCACTAATAGCAGAGAATCAAGACATTGATAAAATTTTTGAAATTGTTCAGGAAGTCCTAAAAGAATTAGATTAAATTTTTCATACCATTTATAGGAATTTTTAAGTAAACATTTCCATTTTCTTCAGATGGTGGAAGGTTCCCAGCTCTCATATTTACTTGAATAGATGGGATAATTAAATTTGGCATGCCTAAAGTTTTATCTCTACTTTCTCTAATATTAACAAACTCATCTTCCGTAATAGTATCTTTTACATGTATGTTATTTTTTTTCTGCTCTCCTACAGTTGAAGACCATTTAGCTTTTCTATTGGAAGGCGGGTAGTCATGACAAACAAAAATATTGAAGTTATCAGGGTAGCTTAATATTTTTTTAATTGATTTGTACAATGTACGGGCATCACCACCTGGAAAATCTGCTCTGGCACTTCCAACGTCTGGCATGAACAAAGTGTCACCAACGAAAATGGAATCTGATATTACATGAGCAGTACATGCTGGTGTATGACCCGGGGTATTAATGACTTTACAATTTATCTGTCCAATTTTGTAATGGTCGTTATCCTTGAAGAGTTTGTCAAATTGACTTCCATCTCTTTGGAATTCTGTTCCTTCATTAAATGTTTTTCCAAAAATATTTTGAACATCAGATATTTTTTCAGAAATTCCAATTTTGCCACCAAGTTTTTTTTGTATATAAGGGGCAGCAGAAAGATGGTCTGCATGAACATGAGTTTCAATCAGCCAGGTTAAATTCAAACTATTTTTTTCTATGAAAGAAATGATTTTATCTGCATTTACATAATCTATGGATCCAGAAGAATAATCAAAATCTAGTACGGAGTCTATTACTGCACATTCTTTATATATTTTGTCATAAACCACATAACTTATAGTAGATGTTAATGTGTCAAAAAAGCCCTCTACATGGACATTATTTTTTGAGTTTGTGTTATCCATAATTAATCCTTATTAATAATTAAAGTAACTTTGGTAAGGGTCTTTTTGTAGATTCATTTTTTGTCAAAACTGTCTCTAAACTTTTTGCAATTTCTGATAATTCTAAATCATTTCCTGCTGGTGCAATTAGTTGAATTCCAAAAGGCATTTCTTTATGATCTAATCCGCAAGGTAATGCCCATACGCATGGAACAGCCATTGTAGAGGCATAACTAAGTGAAAGCCATCGCATATAAGTAGGCATCTTTTCCCCATTAATTTCGTCTACAAACAATTGTTCATGTGGATATGGGGACACCGAAGCAGCAGGGCATATTAGAACATCATATTCTTTAAAAAAATTGCGGAAGTTTTTATAAATTTTTGTTTGCATGACATGAGCCCAAGAAACGTCAGCCAGACTATATTGCAAACCTCTCTCAACATTATCTATAACATTAGGACCTAGTAAATCTCTATAGTTATCGAGTTTATCTTTATGAGATGCAACATAATTAAATCCTCTTATTATCTCAAAGCAATTATGTATATCTAGAAAATCTGGTTCGCATTGATCAGCTTTATAAAAATTATTTTTGAAAGTTTCAACTTTCTTAAAAAAAGTTGCTTTGATATTTTTATCAACGGGAGCACAACCTAGATCAGATGAAAAAGACATCCTAATTTTAGATAAATCTGACCCTAATAATTCATCTGGCATAGAAAGACTATCAAAGCTAGAAAATGGATCCATTCTATTCAGATTTACTTGAGCCTTTAGTAAGAGGTAAGTATCTGAAACATTTCTTCCCATTGGTCCTTGAACAGAAAATGGGTTTAGTCCAACAGATGCTTCTGTCGCAGGCACAAGTCCTGGAGAAGGTCTAAATCCGGTCACCCCACAAAATCCTGCTGGAGTTCTTAAACTTCCACCATAATCACTCCCATTAGCTAAGGGCATCATATTTGTAGCTAGAGCGGCTGCACTTCCTCCGGAAGATCCAGCAGGCGTTTTATTTGTATCAAAAGGATTTAAAGTAGCCCCATAGACTTTATTTTTTGTATTTCCTCCTGCTCCAAATTCAGGAGTGTTAGTTTTACAAAATATAATGCCTCCTTCATCCCTTATATCTTTAACAACGCTGTCATCGTTATCAGGTATTCTATTTTCAAAAATTTTTGAACCTGAGGTTGACCTTAAATTCATAGTCAGGTTTAAATCTTTAATTCCAATTGGAAGACCATGAAGCAAACCCAATTCAGCTCCAGTCATAACATCATTTTCTGCTTTTTTAGCTTGTTTTATTACTTCATCTTTATCTATCGCTACCACTGCATTGATAGAAGGATTAATTTTTTCTACTTGTTCGATACAGCTTTTTGTTAATTCAAGAGGAGAAAGTTGTTTGTTGCCTATCAACTTTCTTGCTTCGGTAGCGTCTAAATCACATGGTCTTGTCATCTTTAATCTCCCTATCTTTATAAAATCACATTTTATTTTTCTTTCGTAAAGTGAGAATTTGCAAACTTGACAATAAACAAATAAGATAATATCTGCTTAGGTTATTTTACTCAAACAATCTTATGTTTAAATTATGAAAAGTTTAGAAAAAATAAGAAACGCTGGTCTCAGACCTACTAAACAAAGGCTGGTAATTGCAGATATATTATTAGATGGCCAAAATAGACATTTTACAGCAGAGGACTTGCAAGATGAAATAAGTTCATCAGGTAATTATATGTCAATAGGAACAGTTTATAACTGTCTAAAAAAATTCAGAGAATGTGGACTTATAAAACAAGTTAAATATTCTAAGGATACGGCTGTTTTTGATACTAATACTAATCATCATCACCATTTTTTAGATGAGGAAACAGGACAATTAATTGATATTGACAATAATAAAGTTATTTTAAAGAATATTCCTGAAATTCCGAATGGCTTTATAAATAATGGTGTTGAGGTAATAATTAAACTTAAGAGAAATAATTAAGCTATTTACTTTAAAATCATTCTAAACTACTTGACATGTTAATCAGCTGTTCATATTTTCAAATAACTATTTAATTTTTTTTTCAGAAAGGTTTTTTTAATGGATGATATTGGCAAATGCCCTGTAATGCATGGTTCAGCGACTTCTAATAGTGGTATTAGTACTTCTAATCGTGATTGGTGGCCAAATCAATTAAACTTAAATATTCTTCATCAAAATGATAAAAGATCCAATCCTATGAGTTTGGATTTTGACTACCGAGAAGAATTCAAAAAACTTGATTATCAAGCTCTGAAAAAAGATTTGCATGATTTAATGACAGACTCTCAAGATTGGTGGCCTGCTGATTATGGTCATTATGGTCCCTTTTTTATTCGTATGACTTGGCATGCTGCAGGCACTTACAGAACTAGTGATGGTCGTGGTGGTGGTGGAACTGGAGACCAACGTTTTGCTCCACTAAATAGTTGGCCAGATAATGGCAATTTGGATAAAGCTAGACGTCTTCTATGGCCTATCAAACAAAAATATGGAAATAAAATAAGCTGGGCAGATTTATTTATTTTGACTGGAAACGTTGCTATTGAATCCATGGGTGGAAAAACATTTGGATTTAGTGGTGGTCGTGCTGATATATGGTCTCCACCAGAAGATATTTACTGGGGTAAAGAAAATGAATGGCTAGATAACAAACGTTATACAGGGGATAGAGAATTAGAAATGCCACTTGGTGCAGTTCAAATGGGCTTGATTTACGTAAATCCTCAAGGACCAGATGGGAATCCAGACCCCCTTGCAAGCGCCAGAGATATTCGTGAAACATTTGCAAGAATGGCAATGAATGATGAGGAAACAGTTGCTTTAACAGCTGGAGGTCATACATTTGGTAAAGCACATGGAGCTTCGGATCCTGATAAATATGTTGGCGCCGAACCAGAGGGTGCTCCAATTGAACAAATGGGACTTGGTTGGAAAAACTCTTTTGGTACAGGTGTTGGAAGAGATACTATAACAAGTGGTATAGAAGGAGCGTGGACAGCTAATCCAACAAAATGGGATAACGGATATTTTGATCTTTTATTTGGTTATGAATGGGAACTTGTAAAGAGTCCTGCTGGAGCTTTCCAATGGCATCCAATCAACCCTAAACAAGAAGATTTAGCACCTGATGCACAAGATAGTTCTATCAAAGTTACGACTATGATGACAACTGCGGATATGGCAATGAGAGAAGATCCTGCATATAAGGTGATTTCTAAACGTTTTCATGAGAACCCTGATCAATTCCAGGATGCCTTTGCAAGAGCATGGTTTAAATTACTACATCGTGATATGGGACCTAAAACAAGATATCTTGGGCCTGAAGTTCCTGAAGAAGAGTTGATTTGGCAAGATCCAGTTCCAGAAGGTAACAAAGATTATAACTTGGATAAGGTTAAAACTCTTATATCTGAAAGTGGATTAACTGTTAATCAAATGGTTGAAACTGCATGGGCCAGTGCTTCAACATATAGAGGAACAGATATGCGTGGTGGAGCAAATGGTGCACGTATTCGTCTTGAACCACAAAAGAACTGGGAAGTAAATAAACCAGATGAGTTATCAAAAATACTAGATATATATTCTGAAATTTCAGAAAAAACAGGTGCGTCTGTAGCTGACATAATTGTGCTTGCTGGTAATGTTGGTATTGAAAAGGCCTCTGGTAAAAATCTTGAGTTTACTCCAGGAAGAGGTGATGCTACTCAAGAGAACACTGATATAGAATCATTTGCTGTTTTAGAGCCAGTGGTTGATGGTTTTAGAAATTTTCAAAAACAAGACTATGGCATAAGTCCAGAAGAAATGCTTCTAGACAAGGCACAAATCATGGGTTTAACTGCTCCTGAGATGACAGTTCTTATTGGTGGTATGAGATCACTTGGAATTAGCACAGATGGTCATGGAGTTTTTTCTAAGCCTACAGGGAAGTTAACTAATGATTTTTTTGTGAAACTTCTAGATATGAATGTAGAGTGGAAACCAATTAATAAAAATGTTTATGAAGGTATAAACAGATCTTCATCTGAAAAAGTTTCTACTGCTACGAGAGTAGATCTTGCCTTCGGTTCCAATTCCCAATTAAGGGCAATAGCTGAAGTGTATGCATGTCATGACTCGCACGAAAAATTTATAACAGATTTCATAGCTGCCTGGAATAAGGTTATGAACCAAGACAGATTTGATCTTCTTTAAATATAAAAAAAACCTTAAAAAGGGCGATTAAATTTTGACGTTTAATCGCCTTTTTTTTATGATCGTGGATGAATTGCTTTATGTAAATTAAGTAGTTCTGTTTCATTTACATCGGTATATCTTTGGGTAGTAGACAAACTAGAGTGTCCTAATAGTTGTTGAATTGCTCTTATATCCGCACCACCTGATAATAAATGAGTCGCAAATGCGTGTCTTAATGCATGTGGGGTGGTATGTGAAGGCAAGCCTAGTTCAAATCTTAAAGTTTCAATCCTCCTTTGAATAATTCTTGGGGACAAGGGCCCGCCTCTTTTTCCTAGGAATAAAGGTTGATCATCTTTAGCGTTAAATGGACATGATTCTAAATATTCTCTTATTCCCTCGCATATTATAGGTAATAATGGGACATCCCTATGTTTATTGCCTTTTCCTAAAACTCTAAGCCAATTACCATTAGGAGCCTCTTTCTTCTTAAGAGACAAGGCCTCACTTATTCGTAGTCCTGAACCATATAGTAAAAGCATTACTGCCCTATCACGTAAATTGATCCAATGATCATTTTCATTATTAGTTAAAGACTTTAAAGCCTTAGCAACTAGTTCAGGGTCAACTGATTTTGGGAAGCTTCTTTTTAATTTAGGACTTTTAAAAATTGACAAATCAAGAGTTAAAAGGAGCTTGTTTTTTAGTAAAAATTTAAAATAGTTTTTTACACTTGATATTTTTCGCGCAACTGTTGGTTTGGATAATTCTTTTTTTGAAAGAAAAGACAAATATTCTCTTACAGTATATTTGTCAGGAGGTGATATTTCTAAAGCTTCTTGATTACAAAAATTTAGAAACTCAATGATGTCTCTTTTATAGGCATTTATTGTATGTAAACTAAAACCTTTAATAGATTCCAGATAACTTAACCACTCTTGAACTTTGTCATTTACATTTATTATGCTCATTAAATAATTTACAAAATTGTTTGTCCTGTTTTTTTCCAGTCAGCCAAAAAGTCAGCTAATCCTTTATCAGTTAAAGGGTGGTTATACATAGCTTTTAAAAATTTGGGCGGGATAGTTGCAACGTCAGCTCCAACCTTTGCAGAGTCAATTATATCCTGAACACTTCTGATAGAAGCAGCTAGAACTTTTGTTTCAAAACCATGGATACTATATATTTCTGTAATTTCTGAAATTAGGTTCATACCGTTTGAACCAATATCATCAAGTCTACCTATAAACGGAGATATAAAAGATGCACCAGCTTTTGCAGCTAGTATGGCTTGTGCAGAACTAAAGCACAAAGTTACGTTAACCATAATTCCATCATCTGAAAAAACTTTACATGCACGAAGTCCATCAAAGGTAAGGGGGACTTTGATTGCAACATTTTGAGCGATTGCAGACAGTTTTCTACCCTCAAGAATCATATTATCAAAATCGGTGGCAGTAACTTCTGCGCTAACAGGTCCAGAAACTTCATTGCAAATTTCTTCAATTGTCTCAATTATGTTTCTACCAGACTTAGCTATTAAAGAAGGATTTGTAGTAACACCGTCTATTAGTCCTGTAATATTCAATGATTTTATTTCTTCAATTTCAGCTGTGTCTATAAATAGTTCCATTGTAAATCCTTCGAAATGTTAAAAGTTTTTAAAAAACTAATATTTAATTAATCATAATTTATAATACACTATGTTAATAATGATAACCATATTAAGCTTTAAATTAATTTCATAAAGATAATTAATGAATTACATAAAATCCAAAGAAGTAGCAGTACTTGTCATTGGTCCATTTAATGAGCCATTTGATTATTTATTAAATGATAACTCAGAAGATATTAGAATAGGTCAAATCGTAGAAGTTCCATTTGGAAATAGAAGCATCGTTGGAATTATAGTTTCTCAAGGTTCAGGTAGAATCCAAAAAGAAAAGTTAAAAACAATAAAACAGATTTTTCAAATTGAGCCTATATCTGCAGAATGTATTGAATTTATAAGTTTTTTAGCAAATTGGAATTGTGTGTTCAAAGGTTTGGTTCTAAAAATGGTTTTGTCGCCAATAGAAGCTATTACATCTCCAAAAACTTCAAAAATATATAAATTGAATCTAAAAATTATTAAAACAATTGAAAGTACAAAAAAATCTAATTTTACACCAAAAGAAAAGTTGGTAGTAGAATTTTTGTCAAATTCAGATCGATATTTTAACGCTGATGAGTTAGCAAGTGAATGTAAAGTATCCACAACTCTTTTAAAAAACATGTTAAAAAAAAACATAATTCTAAAAGAGGTTAAAAATAAATCAGTAACATCTTTTTCTGAAAAAATATCTGATAAGGGTATTGGTTTAAGTGGTCAAAAATTATTAAATAAACACCAGTTAAATGCTGTAAAAAAACTTAAGGAAGCTATTGAAAACAAAAGGCCAGAATGTTTTTTATTAGACGGTGTTCCTGGATCAGGCAAGACAGAAACATATTTTGAAGCAGTAAGAGTTTCTTTAGAGCAAGGTAAACAAGTTCTCATTCTTCTTCCCGAAATATCATTAACTCCAGATTGGGAGGCTAGATTTTGTAATAAATTTGGTTTTAAACCCCTGGTTTGGCATTCTGCTATTACCAAAAATAAAAAAAAAGAAATTTGGCTTTCTGCAATTAATGGAGTTAAGGGTGTTATTGTCGGAGCTAGATCCGCATTAATGTTACCTTTTGCAAACCTTGGATTGATTATTGTTGATGAGGAGCATGAGCCTGCATTTAAGCAAGAAGAAACTATAAGGTATAATGCCAGAGATATGGCAATATTTAGAGCTACAAAATCATCTGCCCCAATAGTCTTAGCTTCAGCTACGCCTTCATTAGAAACGTATTATAATATGAAAATTGGTAAATATATTCATTTAATTTTACCAGAGAGGGCAACTGGTGCTGCAATGCCAGAAATAAGACTTTTAGATTTAAAACTTAATTTACCAGATAAAGGGAGATGGATATCTCCAGTATTAATTGATGAAATTAAATCTAAATTGTTAAAAAAAGAGCAAACTCTATTATTTTTAAATCGAAGAGGTTATGCACCTTTATCAATTTGCAATGCGTGTGGGCATAAAATTAAGTGTATTAATTGTGAAACTTGGCTTGTGGAGCATAAATTAAATGATTTATTAATATGTCACCATTGCGGCTTTTCAAAAAAAATTTCTAATATTTGTGTTTCTTGTGGCAATGAAGGACAAATAAAGGCATGTGGACCTGGGGTTGAAAGAATAGAGGAAGAAATTAAATACTACTTCCCAGAAGCGGAATTAGCGGTTCTTTCAAGTGATACAATGACAAATCCTAAAATACTCTTAGATACTATTGAAAGAATTAAAAAAAATGAAATTGACATAATTATTGGGACACAAATGATTGCTAAAGGACATGATTTCCCTAATTTAAGGTTGGTAGGCATTATAGACGGAGATGTAGGTCTATCTGGTGGTGATTTAAGGGCTGCAGAAAGAAGCTTTCAGATTTTGCAGCAAGTTTCAGGAAGATCTGGAAGACATGTTTTAAATGAAAGTGATAAAGGAACAGTCGTTCTTCAAACATTTGATGTAGAAAACGAAATAATAAAAGCAATCGCAAAAAATGATCGTGATGACTTTTTTCAAAAAGAGCTTAACTCCAGAAAAAATGCTAACATGCCACCTTTTGGAAGATTAGCATCCATTATACTATCGTCTAAGCAAGAGGCACATCTAGAGAAATTTTCTTTAGATTTATTAAGATTAGCGCCTTCATATGATAATGTTAAAATTTTTGGTCCTGCGCCAGCTCCTATTTATTTTTTAAGAGGAAAATATAGAAGAAGATTTCTTATAAAATCAGATAAAGGTGTAAACATCCAAAAGGTATTATTAAACTGGACGACAAAGATTAAAGCTCCTAGTAATATTAAATTAGCTATTGATATTGATCCTTTTTCCTTTATGTAAATTTAATTCACTTTGGTTACCTTGATACTTGCATTGAAATCAATGCTGTGCTAGCTATCGATATAATTTTAAATACAAGGAATTATTAAGATGAGCGGATCATCTGGATTATCAGGTAGGTATGCTAAAGCTTTATATCAATTAGCTAAAGATAATAAAACCATATCAAAAATAGTTAAGGATTTTGAAGGTTTAAAAGATTTACTAGAAAATAATGATAACCTTAAAACTTTGATTTATTCTCCAGCTGTATCAAAAGCAAATAAAGAATCCAGCATTATTAAGATTCTTACAAAAGCTAAAGCTGAAAAATTAACCATTAATTTTTGTGGCACTCTGGCTAAAAATGGAAGATTAATTTTAATTAACGAAATAATTGACGTTTTTTTAGCAGAGGTTTCAAGAATAAATGGAGAAATTAAAGCTGAGGTCACATCATCATTTATATTAGATCAATCTCAACAAGATGAGGTTAAGGTAGCCATATCCAAGGCAACTGGTATTAAAAAAATTGTTTTATCAACTAGCGTTGATGAATCTTTAATTGGAGGTCTTATTGTTAAAATAGGCTCTAAAATGATTGATAATTCAATAAAAACTAAATTAAATAGACTTGAAATAGCCATGAGAGGTGTAAATTAATGGATATTCGTGCAGCAGAAATATCATCGATATTAAAAGATCAAATTGAAAATTTTGGAGTAGATGCTGAAATTTCAGAGGTAGGTAAGGTTTTATCAGTTGGTGATGGAATCGCACGTGTTTATGGGCTCGATAAAATCCAAGCCGGTGAAATGGTTGAATTTCCTGGTGGCATAGCAGGAATGGCCTTAAACCTAGAAAGAGATAACGTTGGTGTGGTTATTTTTGGAAGCGATAAGACCATTAAAGAGGGTGACACAGTAAAAAGGACTGGTTCTATCGTAGATGTACCCGTTGGAAAAGGTCTGTTGGGTAGAGTTGTAGATGCTTTAGGAAATCCTATTGATGGTAAAGGACCACTTAAAAACGTAAAAAGAACAAGAGTTGAAACAAAAGCCCCTGGAATTATGCCGCGAGAATCTGTGAGTGAGCCAATGCAAACAGGTTTAAAAGCTATTGATTCACTTATTCCTGTTGGTAGGGGGCAAAGAGAACTTATTATTGGTGATAGACAAACTGGTAAAACTGCTATTGCTATTGATACATTCTTAAATCAAAAAAGTACTAACGACAAAGCCGGTAAGGACGATACAAAAAAATTGTTTTGTATATACGTAGCTGTTGGACAAAAAAGGTCAACTGTGGCTCAGATTGTTAAGACCCTTGAAGAAAGAGGAGCATTAGAATATTCAATTATTGTTGCTGCGACAGCTTCTGACCCAGCCCCGATGCAATTTCTTGCACCTTACTCAGCTGCGGCAATGGGTGAATTCTTTAGAGATAATGGAATGCACGCAGTTGTTGTTTATGACGATTTATCAAAACAGGCTGTTGCATATAGGCAAATGTCATTACTTTTAAGAAGGCCCCCTGGAAGAGAAGCATATCCTGGAGATGTTTTCTATTTACACTCACGATTATTGGAAAGAGCTGCTAAATTAAATAGTGATAATGGTTCAGGTTCTCTAACTGCCCTTCCCATAATCGAAACGCAGGGCGGTGACGTGTCTGCCTTTATTCCTACTAATGTTATATCAATAACTGATGGTCAAATCTTTTTAGAAACAGAACTTTTTTATAAAGGAATTAGACCTGCAGTTAACGTTGGATTATCTGTTTCAAGGGTTGGCTCTGCTGCACAAATTAAAGCTATGAAACAAGTTGCCGGTACCATTAAGCTTGACCTTGCTCAATATAGGGAAATGGCTGCCTTCGCACAATTCGCTTCAGATATGGATGCATCAACTAGACAACTTCTATCCAGGGGTGAAAGGTTAACAGAACTACTTAAGCAAGCTCAATACTCTCCGATGGAAGTAGAAGAGCAAGTTGCTGTAATTTTTGCTGGAGTAAAAGGTTACCTTGATAAAATACCTACCCAAAAAATTGGTGAATTCGAAAAATCACTTTTGCAAAAGTTAAATTCGAAGGATTCCAAAATATTAGAATCAATTCGAAAAGATAAGTCAATATCAGATGAAACTGATCAAGCTTTAAAAGATGTTTTAGATCAGTTAGTTAAAAGTTTTGCTTAACTGTTATTTTATATTGTAAGGAAAGGGTTAAATGCCTTCTTTAAAAGACCTTAAAAACCGAATTGGATCTGTTAAATCTACTCAAAAAATTACTTCAGCAATGAAAATGGTTGCTGCTGCAAAGTTGAGAAAGGCTCAGGAGCAAGCTTTAGCTTCTCGACCTTATACATCGTTAATGGATAAAGTAGTATCCAAAATTGCGTCTAAAACTTCTGGAAATTCGTTAGATCTTTTAACTGGAAAAAGTGACAATAAAACGCAGCTAATAGTTGTTTTTTCAGCTGATAGAGGTTTATGTGGAGGCTTTAATGGTTCAATTACTAGAGCAGTTAGAGCTGAAGTTAAAAAATTAGAGCAAGACGGAATTAAAGTTAAGTTACTTATGGTTGGTAAGAAATCTGCCGATGCATTAAATAGAGAATTAGGCCACTTATTCATTGAAAGAATTGACGGGAATTCTGCTAAACCAAATTATACAGACGCTGAAATTCTAGCTAACAAAATAATTTCACTATTTGAAAATGATGAATTTGGAATGTGCAAAGTTATTTTTAATAAGTTTGTTTCAGCTATTACTCAAGAAGTAACTTTTAAGTCTCTTATACCAGCGGACATTCAAAAAAATGAAGATGAAGTTAATGACAGTAATTCTATATATGAATTTGAACCGAGTGAAGAAGAAATCTTAAATGATTTATTGCCTCGTAATTTGGCAACTCAATTATTTAGCTCTCAAATGGAAAGCACTGCTAGTGAACTAGCTGCAAGAATGACGGCAATGGATAACGCTACAAGAAACGCAGGTGATATGATAGATAATCTTACACTTCAATATAATAGAACAAGGCAAGCAGTTATTACAAAAGAACTAATAGAAATTATATCCGGTGCAGAAGCATTATAATAAATTGATCTTAAAATAAATGGAGAAAATAATGGCCAAAAAACTATCTGGCAAACAAAATGGAAAGATATCACAAGTTATTGGAGCTGTCGTTGACGTTGAATTTGATTCCGATTTGCCCTTAATTTTAGATGCTTTACAAGTTGATAATGGTGGACAGAAATTAATTTTAGAGGTTGCCCAGCATCTAGGAGAAAATGAAGTTAGAACCATTGCTATGGATAGCACAGACGGTTTAGTAAGGGGCATGGAGGTTGTTCAGACTGGTGCTCCTATTACAGTTCCTGTTGGTCCAGAAACATTGGGTAGAATTTTAAATGTTGTAGGTGATCCGGTAGATGATGGTAAACCAGTTAAGTCTAAAACAACTCTTCCAATACATAGAGATGCTCCTGAATATGTTGATCAGTCTACTTCAGCGGATATTTTAGTTACTGGTATAAAGGTAGTTGATCTTTTAGCTCCATATGCAAAAGGTGGTAAAATTGGTCTTTTTGGTGGAGCAGGTGTTGGTAAAACAGTATTAATCATGGAATTAATTAACAACGTTGCTAAAGCTCATGGTGGATATTCTGTTTTTGCTGGCGTTGGTGAGAGAACTAGAGAAGGTAATGATCTTTTCCATGAAATGGTTGAATCTGGTGTTATTGTACCTGATGGACCTGGTTCGAAAGCGGCTCTAGTTTATGGACAGATGAACGAACCTCCGGGAGCAAGGGCCAGAGTTGCTCTAACAGGTTTAACATTAGCTGAATATTTTAGAGATCAGGAAGGACAAGATGTTCTTTTCTTTGTAGATAATATATTTAGGTTTACTCAGGCAGGATCAGAAGTTTCTGCGTTATTAGGAAGAATACCATCTGCTGTCGGATATCAGCCAACCTTGGCAACTGATATGGGAGCTTTACAAGAAAGAATCACTACTACTACAAAAGGATCTATTACTTCGGTTCAAGCTATATATGTTCCTGCTGATGATTTAACAGACCCTGCTCCTGCAACTTCATTTGCTCACTTAGATGCTACAACTGTTCTATCTAGGCAAATTGCAGAGATTGGAATATATCCAGCCGTTGACCCTCTTGATTCAACTTCTAGGATGTTGGATCCAAGAATAGTGGGTGATGAACATTATAATGTTGCAAGAAAAGTTCAAGAGGTACTTCAACAATATAAATCACTTCAAGACATCATAGCAATTTTAGGAATGGACGAATTATCAGAAGATGACAAATTAGTTGTTAATAGAGCTAGAAAAATACAAAGATTTTTGTCTCAACCATTTCATGTTGCAGAAGTATTTACTGGATCACCAGGTGTATTAGTGCCATTAGAAGACACAATTAAAGGTTTTAAGGCTATTGCCGATGGAGAATACGATGATTTACCAGAAGCAGCTTTCTATATGGTAGGCACGATTGAAGAAGCAATCGAAAAATCCAAAAAATTAGCAAAAGATGCTGCATAGATATCTATTTATATTAGAGGGGTTTAAATGTCAGATACAACTAACTTAGAAATCGTAACGCCTTCTATGGTCCTCGTTTCTGAACCAGTTGAAATGGTAGTTGTTCCAGGTGCTGATGGGCAAATTGGTGCATTACCAAGGCATTCTAAAGTAATGTCAACTCTTGATAGGGGAATAGTAAATATTTATAATGATAGTAAAATTTCGTCACGAGTAATGATAGATGGGGGTATAGTAGAAATAAACGAAAACTCAGTTGTCATACTTGCTGAAAGAGCTGAAAAACTTGATAAAGTTAATAAACAAATTTTAGAAGAAAAACTTTTAGATTTGAAAGCTCAACAAAATGATACAGATCCTAATATTTCAAGTTTGGCAGCAAAAAATTCATCTTTTCTTTCGGCTGTTCTAGAAAATATAGAATAATTTATTTAGATAATACTTTTTCTATATCAGAACCTATTTCTAATAGCTGGTCATCTTGATAAGTAATTCCATTTAACATTATCCCCATTGTTATTTTATCATTTGAGTAGGGTAATGATAAACTGCACCCGTTCATGTAGTTAGCTAATGATGTGTTTCTCAAAGAAATAAGATTAACTTGGTCGTAAAACTCTGCGTTTTCACAATCTTTAATTAATGGAGGTTTGATAGTAACTGTCGGTAATAGTAAAAAATTATTTTGTAAAAATTTATTGAATTGGCGAATTATATTTTCTCTTTGTTTACAAAGTAACACATATTCTACTGCTTTAACTTGATTAGCTCTATCCATACGTCTAGAAACATTTGGATCTATTAAATCTCTCTTATTGTTATATGCTTCATGGTATTCTGCCTGAGATTCTACTGCTGCGAATTGCCATAAAGCTATTTCTTTATAAATATCTAATATTGGAATTTCTGTTTCTAATACTCTATAGCCGGAATCTATAATTTTTTTCTTTGCTGACTGAAAGCTTGAGTTAATATCATCATCAATATTTTCAAACCCAAAATTTTTTGGGATTATAAAATTAATATCCTTTTTTGTAATTTTATAACTTTTTGTTTTTGATTTAGTTCGTATTGCTTCAAACCCAAGTTTGCAATGTTTCATATCTTTTGCCATTAAACCAACACTGTCTAAACTTGTTGATAAAACCAGAACACCATCTCTTGAGATAATATCTTGCGTAGGTTTAAAACCAGTTATACCTGTGAAAGCTGCAGGTATTCTTGTGGAGCCTCCAGTATCAGTGCCGATTGTAATATCAGACACTTCTAGTGCAATTGAAACCGCCCCCCCTGAAGTTGAACCACCTGGAACTGCCTTGTCATAGATGGGATTAGAAGGTGTTCCATAATGTGGATTGATACCTAAACCAGAGTAGGCTAATTCAGTCATGTTTGTATGGCCAATTAGCAATCCTCCAGCTTTTCTAATTAAAGAAATACATTTTGCGTCCTTTTTGGCTATTCCTTTATCTAAAAATTTTGATCCACCTTTTGTTTCATAGCCCTTTACATCGAATAGATCTTTTACTGATATTATCAAGCCTTTTAAAATTCCCTTTTCCAGTTGATTGATTTTATCCAATTGTTTACTAAAATCTTTTTCAAACAGTTCAGTGAATATATTCTCAAAATTCTCAGGATTATTTTGTATTTTATTTAAAATCTTATTAATTTTATTAATAAGAGATTCATTTTCAAAATTAATATTTTTCATTATTCTCAAGTTTCAGTTGCATTAAAATTATTAAGTATGGGAATAAAGACCTGATTTATTTTTTTATAAACTTCTTTTTTAAAAAAAATGGCTTTTTCTGGTAAACTAATTGGGTCCAACCATACCCAATTTTTGAACTCAGGATTTTTTGTATGAATATTTATTTCATTATCTTCTCCTAAGAAATGAAATAAAAGCCATCTTTGTTTTTGTCCTCTATATTTTCCCTCCCAAAGATTGTCTGCTAGTGGAAGAGGAATGTCATAATATATCCATTCTGGATACTCGCTAATAAATTCAACATTAACAATGCTGGTTTCTTCTTTTAATTCTCTAAAGCCTGCTTCAATAGATAATTCTCCATCATCAATTCCGCCTTGAGGTAATTGCCATGCTTCTGCTTTATTATCTAGTCGTTGACCACAAAATACTTTCCCTTCTTTATTAAAAACCATAAGTCCAACACATGATCTGTAAGGTCTTTCTAAAAGTGGTACTTTATGTGTTTGCATCTTTAATTTCTAGCTGAGTTATTTTTTCTTAATTTATTTGAATTATCTTTTAAAGCAGTTGAAGTATTTTTACTTTTATTACTAAAAAGGTGAATTCCTTTAATCAAATCAACAGCTCTGGATATTTGATTGTCTTGTAAAAGTTTTTCAACCGGAGATGCATCAGATTTTTTATTTTTTTGTTCGTTACTTTCAAGTTCTTTTTTATCTAATGCTCCTCTAAGATTTTCCTCTCTTCTATTTTGATCTGCTTCTTTTTTTGTCTCAGTCATGCCAGCTTCCACTTTAATGTCAGGCTCTATACCCTTAGCTTGTATTGAAATACCACTTGGAGTGTAGTATCTAGCTGTAGTTAGTCTCATTGCTCCATTACCAGGAAGTGGTATTATGGACTGGACAGATCCTTTGCCAAAGCTTCTAGTACCAACAATTATTGCTCTACCGTGATCTTTTAATGCACCCGCAACTATTTCACTTGCAGAAGCAGATCCACTATTAATTAAAACTATTAGAGGTTTCCCATCAATCAGGTCACCTTTTTTTGCAAATATTCTTGAGGTGTCGTCTTCTTTTCGACCCTGTGTAGAAACGATTTCTCCTTGATCAAGAAAAGAGTCAGCAACCGAAATAGATTGATTTAATAGACCTCCTGGATTATTCCTTAAGTCAAGAATAAGTCCTTGAAATTTGTCACCTAATTCTTTTCTTATCTCGTTTATAGACTTTTCCATTCCAGAAGTTGTGGTATCAGAAAAAGTTGTTAAACGAACGTAACCAATCTCATTAATTACCTCATGTTTTACAGACCTAATCTTTATAACGTCTCTGACGATTTCAATTTCAAAAGGATCTTCTTTGTCTCGAACCACAGTGATTGTGACTTTACTATTTACGGGGCCTCGAAGTTTTGATACGGCTTCATTTATTGTAAGTCCTTTAATCGATTCACCGTCAATACCTATAATTAAATCACCAGATTTCATTCCTGCATTAGCAGCTGGTGTATCATCTATAGGAGATACAACTTTAACAAAGCCATCTTCCATTGTTATCTCAATACCTAATCCCCCAAAGGAACCTTTTGTCTTTACTTGCATGTCTTTATATGATTCAGGACTTAAATACGAGGAATGGGGATCAAGAGATTGTAGCATCCCTGAAATTGCAGATTCTATTAATTCTT
>Ga0181561_10000348_pt1 | contig 37957 bp, 25 predicted proteins | sample 011ome_19_FD_133760 | JGI IMG/M metagenome (GOLD analysis project Ga0181561, IMG submission 133760) | Coastal salt marsh microbial communities from the Groves Creek Marsh, Skidaway Island, Georgia - 011510BT metaG (megahit assembly) | ecosystem: Environmental > Aquatic > Marine > Intertidal... | reverse complement strand
GCGTGGCGGGACAGAGGGGGGGGGGGCGGAGGGGGGGGGGGGGAGGGGGGGGGGGTCGCCAGGAGGGAGGGGGGGGCAAAGGGGGGGGGGGGGCGCGACCGGAAGAAGCGGTAGCGGGCGGGCGGAGGACCGAAGGCGTCGAGCGCGCGCGTTTTGTAGACTACGTAGCTACAGTTGTACGGTCTCTCAGACGGCGGATCAGCAATCCGTCGAGTACAGAATGTACCCGTCCCAAATTTACAAGTGCTGCGAGGTGGTGACTTGTCCGCCGCCGTCTGCCACGTGTCCAGCGCGTCGCCGAAGCGGCGTCCCCGTCGGCGCCACTCCCCGACACGCGACCCACGCGTCCGCGATGTTCGCCGCCACCTCCGCGTCATCCCGTGTCCTCGCCGCGCCGACCACCTCCAGGGCCGCCAAGGCGGGAGGCGTCCGACGCGTCGCGGCCCGCGCCTCGGCGTCCGAAGATAAGCGCGCTCCCGTGCCCATCGCCCCCTCTCGGCGCGCGTTCGCCGCGGCGGGCCTCGCCGCGGCGGCCGCCGCGCTGAGCCCCCGCGCGGCGCTCGCGTTCGGCAACGGCATCCCGGGCTACGACATCAACGAGAAGGCACGGGACGCGCAGCGCAAGGCGATCAAGGACGAGCTCGGGGAGCAGAAGGAGCTGGCGCGATTGGAAAAGGAGAAGAGACGAGCGGCGAGAGCCGCCGAGGAAGCCGCCGCGGAGGCGGCGCGAACTGAAACGACTGACTGATTCGTTTCGCGTTCATCATCGGGGAAACGCACGCAAAAGAAGCATGAGAGCGATCGTCGTCGTTTGAAACGCGGACGAGGTTCAGAACTCACCGAGTCGTCGTTCGTCGGTTCTTCACGCGCGCGCGCGTTTTCTCGAATGCGTTAAAGTCGCGCGTTAAAAAGGAACCATCGTTCGCGCGACGGCGACCAAGGCGCGCGGCAGCAACGGCGGCGACGCTTCACCCTCCGCGAACGCGCCGTCCTCCCCGTCGCCCCCGCGCACGAACCGCGCGATGTCTTCCGTCAAGGTGTCCCTCCCCCCCAGGATCGGGTCGGTCACGAACGGGTCCGTGTGCGTCTTCCCCGGGTAGTACTTCTCGAGCACCCGCCTCGCGCCGCACCTCCGAAGCGCCTCCGCGAACTTGGCCGACTCGCTCGGCGGCGCGGACGTGTCCGCCTGGCCGTGGCACAGGAGCGTCGGCGGCATGGTCTCCGCCACGACGCCCGGCTCTTTGCTCTCGAACTCCCTCACGATCGCGCACGGGCTCGAGCGCGGCAACGCCTCGAACGCGCGCGAGCCCGAGAACCCCGCCTCCATGATGGCGTAGAACACCTCGCGGTACAAGCCTTTCCGGTCGAAGTGCTCGACGAGCGACGGGTCGTCCGGCGAGTACACGCCGGAGACCCCGACGAACCCGGCGAGGTGTTTCGAGGACCACGCGCCCGCGGCGGTTTCGAAACCGCTCGCGCCGACGGAAGAAGAAGACGCCGCGCCGTACCCGCTCGAGTACTCGCTCCTCTGCCACTCCGTCTGGCGCAGCAGCGCGAGCGCCGCCAAATGCGCTCCCGCGCTCTGGCCGACCACGAACACCTTCTTCGGGTCGCCGCCCAGGCTCGCCGCGCGCCGCCGCACCCAGCCGATCCCCGCGCCCACGTCGGCGGCCATGTCGCCCACCGTGCCCTGGGGGAAGTTGCGGTAGTCCAGGGACGCGACGATGAACCCTCTGCGCATGAGGGTCATGGCGAGCAACGCCCCCCAGGCCTTGTAGCCGATGATCCACATGCCGCCGGTGACGAAGACGATCACCGGTCGCGACGCGGCGGAGGCTTTTTCGGAGAGCGCCGCGCCCTCCGCGTCGACGACGGTTTCGCCGAAAAACGCGCATCCGCGCGGGAGGAACAGGTCGAGCCGGTTCCGGGGATTGGGGCCGTACCGCACGTCGCGCGTGATGCGGCCGTCCGTGTAGTAGCTCCACGCGACGCGGAAGAACGCGGGGCTCAGGACCGCGGCGAATCCGAGGAGGCCGGCGAACTTGAATAACCAGCCGATCCTGCGCGCGACGCGCGAGCGGTCGTGTTTTTGGTTTTTTTCGAGGCGGAGAAGGAAGACGCGTGAGTTTCCGGCGGTGCGGGACGACCGCGTCACGCGGGACGGTCGACACGACGACGCGCGGAGACGCGCGTTCGACGCCGCGGTGAGATCGTGCGAGCCTGCCGTGACGCTCGAGCGGTCGTCTCGAAGGCTAAAACGTCTCGTTCCGCGTCACTCGAACGCTCCGTCGTCGCGATCGGATTCGAAACGCAGTGGCGAAAAGCAAGATGGCACGCGTTCGTTCGGCTCGCCGGTCCACGGCCCGGGCGGTCTTACCTGAAGAAGCTCGCCAGGCGAAGCAGGAGCATGAACGGCACGACGACATTGCGCCCGACGGTGCCCGCGAGCGCGTTAAGGCGTTCCACGTGACGCGGCGCCATGGTGGCAACGGGTGTGCCAACCTCGTTGTCAAGTTTTTCCATAAGACGTAGACGAGCCTCGTTTTGGGCAGATGACTCGTCAGAGGAGCTCGAACGACGCGGAAGGCGACGACTCGACGAAAGAGTGTGATTCATTAAATCAGCTGCACGGCGGCGATGCTCGGCATCTTCTCCCTGAGCTTCTGCGTCACCGCGACGCGCACGGTCATGACGCTCGCCGCCGGTCCCGAGAGGCGGATCTTCACGATGGGCTCCTCGATGGCCTCCAGCTCGAGCTCGCCGCCGCCCGTGCCCGCCAGGTACGGCCTGATCTCGTCAAGCGTCGCCTCGACGTTCTCCTCCGTCAGGTCCAGCCCGGCCTCCTCGGACGTCACCTGCTCCACCTCCATGATCTCGGGGATCTTCTCCAGCAGCCTCTTCTCGATGCCCATGCGCATGGTGGTGGTGGACGAGGGGCAGCTGCCGCACGCGCCGTTGAGTTTCAGACGCACCACCAGCCCGTCGATCTCCACGAGCTCCACATCGCCGCCGTCGGCGATGAGGTACGGGCGCACCTCGTCGAGCACCAGCTCCACGTTCTCCGCGGTGAGCTCGAGCTTCTCGGAGATGGAGCTCTCCTGCGCGCGCGCCACGACGGAGCGCCGAGGGCGCAAGGCGCCCGCGGTGCGGGAGGCCGGCACGCGGGTGGCGGAGGCGGCGCGCGCCGCCACCGCGGTCGTCGCCGCGAAGCACGCGGTCGTGGTCGCGCTCATCGCACGCACGCGAAGATTGGGCCGCTGCTAAGGATCACCGGCCGCCGCGCGGTTTCGCCGTGAGGGGTCGGGGGGAAGGGAACCTACGCGATCGCTTCCTTGCGGTGGTCGCGTCGTGGGAGGACGCGAGTGGCTCGACGAGCGCGCGGTGCGTCGGGGAGTGCTCGCGGGAAGCCCCCCGGGAACGCGTCGAAAGCCGTGACGTCAGAGAGAGGCTGAGAGACGTCCGTCGACGAGGGTCTGTTGACCCAGGAAATCCGCTGGCTCGCCGAATCGCCCGCGCGGCCAATCCGCTCGTGACTGAGAAAAACTCCTTGTGAGAACGGAACCACGACACCGGAACTCGTCAAAAGCCACGACACCGCACAAACACCGCTTGAGCACCATGACCACGCACGGCATCGGCATGCCCAGCGACCTCGCCGCGCACGATACCGCCCCCCCGCCCCTCCCCCCTTGGCTCAAGGGCTTCCTCGTCACCAGCAAGACCGCGAGCGACGTCCGACGCGCGGGGGAGGAGGTCGCGAAGCTCCTATCGGACGACTACTTTAAGCTCGCGTACGACAACCTCGACGTCCCCGCGAGCATGGTCAAGCCCGGCACGACGGAGGTGCCGTACGAGAAGGCCGAGTCCCTGCTCATCCCCGGATGTCCCGGAAGTGTGTTCGTCGCGCTCCGGCCGGACACCACCACCGTCAACGTCAGGATCCTCGCCGAAGGTGCGCCGGGAACTTCTTCTCTGAAAAGGTCGTCGCGACACCTTTTCTTCTTTTTTCCGCGAAAGAAAACTCGCGCCAAACTCGCGAGCGGACATTCTCGACGACTGACCCCGATCGCGATCGTCTTGTTGATTACCACGCGGGATCGCACACAGAGCTCATCGAAGAGGCGGACAAGGTGGGTGCCGCGGGCTGGACCAAGACACAGCACACGCAACGCATCATCCCGGTCGAGCGTCTCGCGCCCGAGGCGGACCTCGACGCTCTCGCGAAGAAGCTCGTCGACGAGCACTTCCCCGAGATCCCGCCCGGGGAGAGGAAGGACCCGCTTCCCTCGTTCCGCGTGCACTACGAGGAGCACAGCGCGGCGATGCACCTGCACGCCACGGACGTGATGCGTCGCGTCGCGGATTTCGTCCCGAAGGACTCGTACCGAGTGGACCTCGAGTCGCCCGAACGTACGATCCTCGTCGTGGTCGCCGGAGGTTCCGCGATGATGAGCGTCGTCAAGGGCTACGGCATGACCGAAAAGTACCACCACTTCCACATCCACTCCGCCGCGGACCTCGGGCCGTTCTCCACCGTCTCGGCCTGATGACTCGACAGGCTGCGCGGGTGAACGCGCGAACGGAAGGAGACAAGAAGATGGCGGGAAAGGAAAAGAAAAGAAAAGAATCAGATTTGTGTTCCCGAAAAAAGAGGCGCGAGCGCGTCCGCCGTCCCGTTGTAAAAGACACACACCACATCTCACGCCGCGGCTTTGACCTGCGACTGCACGAACACCACCGCTTTGTGCACGAGTCCGGACATCGTCGCCACCCCCCCCACCACCGCGCACACGCCGGTGAGGAACTCCGAGAGACTGTTCCTGGTTTCCTTGTAGTCCACGCGGATCGGCGAGAGCTCGTAGTGGAAGTACACGCCGCTCGGCCTCGCCCCGCCCATCAGCCCCTTCGACCCCGCGGACGACTCGGTGACGCTGTACTGCTGCGAGCTGATCGTCGGGCCCGAGAGCGGCGTGAACGACGTCGGCACCACCTTCAGGAAGTACTGGTGCACGTAATTCGGCGGGAGCTCGCGGTCGTACCCGTCCAGGGGAGACGTGAACCCGGGGAAGCCCTCCCCGAACGCGAACGTGTTGATCGTGTGGCTCAGGTTCAAGTCCGTGCGCACCTGGAGCTGCACGTGCGCGAACCCAATCTGCAACGAGCGCCCGGGCGAGACGGAGAAGCTCCCCGGCACCCTGTTCACCTCCAAGTACCCGATCACCTCGCACCCCTCTTTGTTTTCGTTCCTGAACGCCTTCTCCACGCCATCCGGGAACTGCTTATCCAGGATATCCTGCAGGTTGAACATGTTCATCATCTGCGCGCGCACGACGTCGCCCTGGCGCCGCTGCACCTGCCCACGTTGCTCCAGGAGCTTTCTGTCGGGACCGCTCTCGTCGTCCTCGTCCTCCTTCTCCGCCCCGTCGAGCAGATCTCCTCGACGCCTACCGTCGTCGCCGGCGTGGTGGTGTCCGCCGTGCGCCTCGTCCCCCCCCGCGTGCTTCTCCAGCTTGGTCACCTCCTCGTGCAAATCTTTGTGCTTGTTCACTGGCTCCGTCACGAAATCCTTCTCCAGCGGCCGCCCGTGCCTGTCCAGCCGGCGTTTCTTGAGGTGCCCGTCGTGCACGTCGTGATGCGCCTCGCCAGCCTGATCCTGCGTGTCCAGTGTGATGAGCTCGCAGGCCAGCGCGTGGAACGTGACGTCGATGGAGACTCGGAGCCGCTCGGCGTTGGGCGTGACGCGATCGACGCCCATCGTGTCCACCTTGACCTCGCTGGTGATCACCGTCGTGCGGTGGTGCGCGTATTCGCTGAGGAACAGCAGCGCGCAGATGGCCGCGCAGACGAACGTGATGATGCCTCCCGCGGTCGATCCGATGACGTAGTCCTCCTGCACCTTGGGGTACGCATCCAGGCTCCGCACCGCCTTGACGATCGAAGAGCTCTCGAACGTCGGACGCGCCTCCGCGGGCGCATCGTGCACGTGGCGAGCGCGCAGACCGGGACGCTCGGCGCCGATCATCTCGTCGCGCGGTCCACAATGGTGTCGCATCCACCTCTGAATGTTTTCCACAAACTTCTTCGGAAAACGCGCGTTTAGGGGCCGCGGGATCTCGCCGTGCCGTGCCCATTCTTCACCGCGAGGGCCACCATGAGCTTCATGGAGAATCTCACCCCCCAGCTCGTGGTGGCGAAGGCGTGGCACTGGCTCGAGATGAACGGGTGGTACCTCGTTGGCGCCTTGGCGTGCTGGTACCTCGTCCTGAGGCCCAACCTGGTGGACCCGGCGCTTCGTGCCGCGGCCGCGCCCAGCGCGGAGAAGGTGCGCATGTTGGAGGAGGGGAAGCGCGCCGCGAGGCTGCGGCAGGAGGAGGCCGCGCGCCGAGCGTCTGAGGCGCACGCCGAACGCGTGCGTGAGAAGCGCGTCGAGAAAGTGGAGGAGTTGGAACAGGAGGGTCTGCGCAGGCGCGGCGCTGGACGGCGTCTGGGGACGGGAAGCGACGATGGGGGGGCGGGACCGAGCCGGCGGAAACCCGGCGAGCCGAAGGACAAGGACAGCAAAGACGATCCGTTCCGCAGATTGCGCGAGCGTAACCCTCTGGGCGCGGACAGCTCGCGGGGGTACCAGCCCCCGAAACGTAAGGTGAACACGGGCGGGTGAGGCAGGTAAGCGTCTCTCATCGCCGATGAGAGGCGCGCGACTCGCCGTCCTTTTCGCGCCGAAACGCGCAGCGTTTTCCTCGACGACGCGACGCCGGAGACTTCCGTCCCCGGCGCGTCGCGAGGCGACCCATCATACCGTGACGCCGCGCCCCGAATGCCGACACAGACGGCGGGGGTGTGCGCTGATGACACAACGACGGGATCGAACGCTGCGAACGAACGCGCGCGCGTTGTACATACTGTACCACCGATGTTCCAAAGATCTACCTATATAGTCTCAAGACTCACCGCTCCCGCTCGTTAACTTTTGCGCGATGCGCTCCATCCCCATACCGCGACTGCCTTTCACGAGCACCACGGACCCCTTCGCCGATGCCGAGTCGCGAATTAATTCCCAAAGCGATTCCGCGTCCTCCGCGACGACCACGTCGCGCGCGTCTGCGCGGTCCGCCGCGATACGCGTCGCCGCCGCCGCGAACGCGTCCCCGGCAACCCCGACGACGTCGAACCCGGCGTCCAAACACCGCGTCAGCGCGTCGACGTGCAGGTCATGAGATGCCGACCCGAGCTCTAGCATGTCCCCGAGAACGACTACCGTCCTGTGCCCGCGGTTGCGCGCGTCTCGTAACGTCTCGATCGCGTTCGATACGCTCTTTGGACTCGCGTTGTATGCGTCGTCGAGAACCGTGATTTCCGTTGCGGCGTCCCGAGAAACGCGCATGCGGCCTTTCGGCGACTCGAACGCCGCTAATCTGGCACCGATGTCGGAAAGCGGCACGCCGGTCGATACCGCGACGGCAGCCGCGCACGCCGCGCACGCCGCTAGGTGCGCTCCCGGCTCGGAGAGGCGCACCGAGACCGTCTCTTTTCCGTTTCGAATCCGCAGCGCCCTCGGCGGGAACACCGCTGTCCAGTCGTCGGCGCGTTCATCCTCCGAGCGCGCGGCGTCAACCTCGACGTCCGCGCCGCTTCCGCGCGTTCCAAAAGACACCCTTCGACAGCCGTACGGAACAGGCATCCCCATAACCCGCGCGTCGTCGGCGTTCACCACGCACACATCCCCTTCCGAGGCGGATGCGAACATCTCGGCTTTCGCGCGCGCCACGCCGTCGACATCGCCGACGCCCTCCAGGTGCGCGGGCGCGACGTTCGTGACGACGCGGACGTTCGGCCTCGCGATCGCGGCGAGCGCGGCGATTTCGCCCGGGGCGCTCATGCCCATCTCCAGCACCCACGCGCGCGCGCATGGGGGCGCGCGCAGAATCGTCAGCGGGAGCCCGACGTGGTTGTTGAAGTTGCCTTGCGTCGCGTGCGTTTCCTCGTTGCCAAGCGCGAGCGCGCACATGTCGCGCGCCGTGGTCTTCCCGACGCTCCCAGTGATCCCCACCACCGGGCCTTCGAATCGACGACGCACGTCGAACGCGAGCGCCTGGAGCGCGGCTGTGGCATTCTTGACGCGAACGTACCCCGCGGTCCAGTTCGCGGGAGGGGCGCGGGTCGACACCACCCCCGCGCACCCCGCCGCGAGCGCGTCATCCACGAACGCGTCGCCGTCGAAGCGTTCGCCGGTCAAGGCGAGGAACCACTGGCCCGAACGCACCGCGCGCGTGTCCGTGGACACGCTCCCGGGCGTCCCCTCGCGGACGAGCTCGCCCCCGGTCGCGGCGGTGAGCTCTTGTGCGGTGAAGATCACCCCGCCACCCCCGTCCACGTCCCACCGCGAGGCGGACGCCACCGCGAGGTGCCGTCCCCAGAGACGCACAGCCGCACGCGACGAGACGCGGCGGCGAGCACCAACACGCCGAGGGTCGCGCGTGACCGCCGACACGATGGAGCTCGTCGCGTTTGGCATCTCCCGCCCGCTCGACGACACACCCCACACCCCCACCTCGGGTGACAGTCGCCGAGGCGACGACTTGTGGCATCCGAACGCGTGAATCTCGCTTGTTAGCACTCTTTGAGTTCGTCTCACGCGTGAGAGCCAGTTCGTTTAGGACAAGCTTCTCAATGGACCCTCTCCGGGATTTTGGACCATCCGCAAGCATCTGCACTTTTCCATGACTAACTAGCTACTATTGGCATGTTGAAAGGGATTTGTCCATTTGAACAAAGTCATACGAACACACGATCGATATCTTTTTGACGTGTCAGTTTGACGTGACGGTGGTTTGACGTGACGTCGGTCGTTAGACAACACCACTCGCGTCTCAGACTCGGGCGCGCTGCGGCTCACGACTCCACGACTGGGCGAGTCGGGAATCGTGCCGCGCGAGTGCTCGTAGCAGGCGACACGCGCTCAGGGCGGGCGGCGTACACCCACTGAGACGCCGAAGGGTTCGTGTCGGTCAGGGAGAATCGCCCTTTCTTTCGACGACGGTCGAAAACGCGTCCGCGGCTCTGTCCTCCTCGGTCGGTCGCGTTCGCCCGTCACGCTGTGTCTGACGCGACGTCTCTGGGTTCGTTCGCGTTGTTGTTGTTCCGAAGCGTTCGGGACGCTCGCGTCGGGTGAAGATGTTCGCCAGGATGGACAGCCGGAGGGCGGTGCTCGCGGTGCTCGCGTTTTTATGCGCAATCGTCCCCGCGTCCGGGATTATCATGGAGAAGGAGCTGAGCATCATGGCGGACGGGGGCACGGTGAAAGATATCGAGACGTTCGGATTCTTGGCAGGCGGATACGCGGAATGGGATATACACTCCGAGCCGTGGGGCACCTCGGACCCCGGGCCGCGCACGTTCGTGCTCGGATGCAAGGACGTGGACTTGTACATGATTGAGATCACGGCTGTGAACTCTTGTCTGCAACACACCACCTTCCAAAACTCGACCGCGCTGGAGAAGTGTTACGTGTTCGAGGTCCCGCGTCAAGGACGGACGCAGGAGAGGGTGGACATCACGCGCACGGAGCGGATCGCCTGGGGGATTTTGATGTGCGGCGAAGGCGCCACCGCGTTGCGGATGGAATACACGCTCGTGAACCCCAACGGCGAACACTTGGGGACGGGGTACATCCCGCTCCCGACCACGTATCGGACGTTTGCGGTGTTTTGGAGCCTCATATTCATCGTCCAGACGTACTACAACCTGGTTTGGCACCACCGGTCCATGACCGCACTGCACAGGCTGTTCTTGGGGCTCCCTATCGTCAAGATCTTGCACGAAGTGGTGGGCATGTTCAGCTGGCAGGCGCTTTCCAGCTACGGGTACCGTCCCGGGTGGGTCGCACTCATGAGCACCGCGACCATCAGCCTGAACGAAGCGACGACGTACTTCATCATGGTTCTCATCGCGAGAGGGTGGCTGGTGACGCGTCGGACGTTACCCGTCAACGAAGCACAATCGACCGTGACCGTGGCGATACTTCTGTTCGTGTTGAACCTGACGTACCGGTATTACACGCTGAACAACCTGACGTTCTTCGGGCTGGCCATCATGTACATGGTGGCGCTCGCGATCATTTTGTCGAGCACGGCGCGCAACATTCGCGAGCTCAAGATGCAGATGATGATCTTAAGGCAGGCGGACATCGACCCGACGAACACTCCCGCGCACACAAAAGAAGCCATGTATCGCTCGTTCCAGTTCTACATCTTCACGTTCGTGTGCACGAGGATTTTCCTCGAGATGGTGTTGTTGTTCTTGCCCGAACACCCGTGGATCGGCCACGTGTTCACCGAGTTGTTGGACCTGCTGCTTTGCGTCATCGTGGGCTGGATTTTCCGGCTGCGTGAGAACAACCCGTTCAACACGCACCAAGGTGAGTTCAGCTGGCTTCCCATGGATCCCGCGGATCTCATGCCGCGGAACGGAGATACCATGCAACTGGTGGCGCGGATGGCGGAGCTCGGAGTGCAAATCGAGGTGCCGCAGGCTCGTATTTTCGAGACGGTGATTCAAAAAGCCTCGGCGCCGGGGTCGACGACGTCGTCCTGGCGGTACGATAACTCGAATTGCTCTTCCATTCCCTTAGGCGAGGGACCCGTCGTGGTTGTGGAAAATCCCCCCGTGTACGTGAAAGGGGAGCTCGTGGAAAGTGTCTCCATAGCCAGACCCACGCACCACTCCGAGCAGCGCGCACCGGAGGTGGCGAGCGCGCCGGAGGGCAACAGGTTGGAGATTTTGGTGGTACAGTCGCCGGGGGACGTGGAGATGCAACTGCCTGGAACTCCAGAGCGGACGACGAGACCACCGAGAACATAATTAGCGCGCGGCATCGTGCGACGTCGTGCGATGTTGTAATTTATGCTGCATCATTTAGGTACGTACGTGTACACCGTGCGCTGTTTTACAAAACACGTCGCGTTTTTCATCTCGCGCCGACTCCTCTGCGCTAAAACTAAGACGCGCCTGACTTGGTTCACCAGTGCTTCAGCACCACGAACACGAGTAAGATCAGCACAGTGAGACAAAGAATCGACACCATGGCTAAGCGGCAGTTCGAGGTCTTCTTGTACACCCGAAGAGCCATCTGGTGAGCTTGCTTGAGCCTCGAACCGGTACGTGTCACTTCGTCTTCAATGTCGTCCAGGAGCCTGGCGTGGAGGTCCAACTCCTCGTTCACCGCGAGCCCGATGTGTTTCGTGCTCGTCACCACCCGGGAAAGCTCGTCTAATTCGTCATCCTGACGCATCATCATGTTGCGCTGCAGTTGTAAGATCCCGGTGTTGTCCAAGTCCACGGTCGCCGGGGTCTCTCCTCTGTGCGAGTCCGGTTCGGGCTGGAAGAGATTCGTCGACGAGGGCGGACTCGAGGAGACGTACCCCGCGTCGGCGCTGCTAAGCCCCGCGAGTTCGTCGCATCTACCGTACAAGCCCGCGACCAGATCTTCTCTTCGTATCTTCTCACGCTCGGTCACCGAGGACAACTCCAGCGACGCGCCGAGCGCGTCGAGCTCACTCCTGAGCTCCGCGGCTTGCTTTCGCACGGTCGCCGTCAACTCGGTGGCATCCGCAGCTCGACCCTCTCGCTGCGCCGCGTCTCTCTCGTACAGACACGCGAACGCATCGTCCACGTTCCTCTCCACCCTTTCGAAGTCTGAGAGCCACGCCGAGGCGTCCATGGCGCCGCCTTCTTCCCGGCGTGCGCCCGAGAAGCGCGTGCTTCGCAGTGCCAAGCTCCGGACGTACTCGCAAAAAAGCCACGACGCTGACTCGAATCTGGCGCATTTATTCGCAAAAAGACACTGCATTGATCAGTCTGTGAAAAAGTCAAAAAGAAAACGAATTGCACAAAATCGGAATTTTCTTTTCTTTTGAATGAAGGCGGAGAGAGAATCAAATCAATCAATCAAAAGGAAATGAAATACTCACATTTGACTCACAAACGGCGGTCTCACGCACGTGCTGGGATACCTGATACCCTCTCGTCTACCGTTGTCGAACCACACACTCGTGCTGAGGATATCACCTTTCCACGGAAGATATATCTGCGTCGGATACCGGCCGACGAGCACAGGATCTGCTGGATACGTTGCGAACTGGCCCGCTGCGGGCAAACTCCAGTCTTTCGATAAATACAGGTTCGACGCTTGCGCTGCTTCCAGCCCTGGCGCGACCCCGCCGACGCCGCCGATCCCTGCCAGCATCTCTGACGGGTCAGGAAAGACGTTCGATGGTGGGGTTGCGTTTCGTGTGTGCATGCTTCCTCCGATTGTGATGCTCTCGTAGAAGTTATCAGCGACGTCGACGAACGGCTGCCAGACGTATTGCCCGATATCGAACGGGTCTGCGATACCGCGCAGCTTGTCGTTGATGTATATCTTGGTGCAGTTACACAGGCCGTCGTACGTCGCGAGTATCTTAAACACCTGCCCGCTGACCGCTTTGAAGCCTTTCGCAGGAACCGATGTGTCGACGACGCGCATGCCTCCGCCGGCGAATATCGGCAACAGTGAGAAGCTCTCGACGAACGTCTGGAACCCGAAGCGAACTTCCCCCGCGTCCGTGACAAAAATCGAAAGCGCTCCACCGCAGTGGTGCCAATTCTGATATGGAGCGCATCCGCCGATCGTCAGCACGGTCTGCGCGTATATGCCGGTGCACGGTATGCACCACCAAAAACTCGCCGGTGTGCACCACGGATCGCACAGCGGCACGAGGTGCTTGAATTTCACGACGACCTCGACGGACAGTCGGAACCCGGCGCGACCGTAGAGACCCGGGATGTCGTACGTGCACGGCAGATGCTCACAAAACGCGAACGCTAATGCTCGCGGAACTATTTCGTTCACGATCTGCCCGGCAGGGTCAACATTCAGTGACGGGACTTCGAGGCTCTGGAACGCGTACCCCTGAACAAATTCGAAGTCCCCGGCGCGACAAAAAGCGAGGGGATCGGGTAGAAGGACTTTATCGACGACGTGTAGATCACCGTTGATGGCGAGTTGCCCACTCCTCGCTTCCGGTGGAATGATTTGAGCGACATTTGGTAGAGCACCGGGATACCCGACCGACGCTGTGGAGAGTACCGAGGCGTTGGTCGCCGCAAACCAATCGTGCTCGGTCCCGCCGGAAACAAACGCCTGCGACCAAGAAGACGACAGTGTCAGGGAAAAGTGAAAATACACGAACAATACAAGCGAGCGTACCTGTGTGATGACGGATCCATCTCCCTTGACCAGGGTATCGTGCCTGAGGAAGGTGAGGTTCGCGGAAGATTGCCAATAACGCTGGAGCGTCGTCGGGAGAGGCTCTCCTTTCGCCAAAAATTGCGGCTCAAGCGGTGGATACACGAAATCACTCTCGGTAACGCCCTGCGCGACAAAAGATCTGGATTCAGAACGCTGTGCATAGAAAAAACATTCAAAACGCGTTTAAGTTACCTCATCAACAATCGGAATTCCTTCAAGGCGTTCCGCGACAGTTGAGTAAAGAATCACGTCGTAAAGCAAAGAAGTAAAACTGTCGATGATGACAGCTTTCGAGAGCGAGAGCTTGGCGAAGAAGGCGAAGAACGCAATATCGACCGGGGCGAAGACGCTCGCATCACCGGGTGGAAGGCACTGCCCGCGGAATTCGCCTTGCAGACCGAGTATTTTTACGATTTCCTCATAAACCTGCGTGTTCGTATTGAATTAATTCAGTTTGGACGTGAAGTTTACTCGTATTTCGTCGGGCGACGTACCTTTAGCCACGGCGTTCTTTCGATGCGATCAAGTATAGTTAACCCAAGCTCTGCGGTCGGCGGTACAAGCATAGTATCCACCACTTGAACGACACCGTTGGATGATACGAGATCTGGAACGATTACTTTCGCACTATTCAGTCGCCCTTCGACGAAAACAGCGCGTGCGACGTCTGGTAAACCAGGTGGGATCCGGTGCGTCAAAGAACGTACACCCTGTATGCGTATTCCTACCTGCCTTATGATCGAGAGGCCAAGGAAAAGGTTACACGGCTTGGCAAGGATGGGATAGGCGAGTCTCGTGTCGAAGACGTCCGTGTCAGCCAGAAGGCAGAGACGAAAATCCTCTTGAGGAACTAAAACGCCGCGCGGTACGAGGTCAAGAATGAGGTGGTATTGCGCTATCTGCTGGCGAATGAGGAAAGCGATGAAAGGATCCATCAATGGGACGATAATCTCTTCGAATCGATATCCCTGCGCGTTGAGCAGAATTAATTTAGGAAGTCAGTTGTGTCGTCGCGCGCTGAAGAAAAAATTCAATGTGCGTACCAAGTAGCCCAGTGTTCCCTCGACAGCCGCGTTTGTGGGGGCGAAAATTGCAATCCCACTGACTAGCTGCCCTGCAGTTCCGACAGTATCCAGCTCGAGTGCGAGAATTTCGTTTCCTGGGCTGGTTACTATTTGTGTAAACAGCGAGAGTTCCGGTCGTAGCGTAAGCTGGCGAAGCGTCGTCAAACCTGGCGTTATGAGCACCGAATCCACTATGTGCAGTAGCCCGTCGCAGGCGATGAGGTCGGGAGTTAGAACTACTGCTTTATTCCCACCAAGAAAGGCAAACCTCTGCCCCTCAAGGGTGATAATCCGTTTGTTTCCTATGCATGTTATGTCCACGATGAGGTCGAAGAAGTTCAGGGTCCCGATAGTAGGGCCGAGCAAGGGAGTGACAAACAGAAGCTCCGGATTGATCGCCGTTTGTAAAAATTCGAGCGGATACATGTTATATGTGAAGTACCGGGAACCTGCCAACTCCCCGTCAGCGCTGATGGGGGTCGTCTCCAAGTCGATGAATACTTCTGAGTATTGCAAAGTCGACAGCAGAAGCTCGGGATCGGAGAAGACCTGTTCCTTCGAAAGTCCGACGCGGCGGAAGAAATTTTTCCACGCCAGGTTCGTCGGCGCGAAGACGGTTTGCATGTTCAGCGCATCAATGATCTCGCCAGGGACGCACATCCCCTCATCAGGCAGCACAGGGTTTGGTAAGAATCCTCTGGGAATTAAGGGAGGAATGATGATGATATTTTGCTGCGCGGATACGCCTTGCCGCTCTGAGACAACCCCGCCCGCGGGGAAACTGGTTCGGAACGCTCGAGTTAAGAAATACGCCTCGGCGGTGATGGAGAGCTCAGGCAACGAGGCGATGAGCGATTCCACCGTGGAATAAAACGCCGCAGCGGGCACCAACACAGCGTTCACTATGTGAACTGCTAAACCGCTTCCGTAGCCTCCGCAGAGCACGATGTTGGGCACGTGTAAGTCTGCTCCACGTTTCATGTATCCATCCACGCGCACCTTTCGCAGAGAAACCTCCTGTGAAATCTGCGCGAAAAGCAAACTCGATGCGGTGCCGGAGCCCGCTAATCCGAGAGCAGACGTCAGAGCTGGGTCGTTGAACATCGTCTCGATCGCTTGACCGTCAATCATATCGCTCGTGAGCAAAAAGCCACAAGACCGACGATACAGCGCACTGTTCGTCGCACCGCAAGGGATGGTGAGATGATACGCGACGAGGTTGCAAAGAAACGTGGGATTGCTCAGAAGCTCTTCGAGTCCACGATTCAGTATCACGAAGAGCTCCTCGAAGGCCTCATCGGTGGGTGCGAACATCGTTTGACCACCCGTGGTGCCATATAAGAAGAGAGGACCCGTGCATGTCGTGCTCGCGGCGTCGACAAACGCCTGTAAGACGCGGAAGTTGGAACCGATTCCGAGATGAGCAGCTTCGTGAAACGCAGAGAGCACCAAGTCCAGGGAGGTGCCGTCCTCCAAGGGACAGAGGTGTGGCGGAGGCAGATTCGCGCCTCGGGTCACTTCAAGGGTGATACATAGCACCATGATGGTAGACACGACGTAGCGATGGACTTTCATCACCCCCTCGCCACGTCGTGTCGCCTCGCGGCGTCCGATGACGATGCTCTCCCCAGATCTTGAGGCGTTACGAAATGACACGACCGCTCCAACATCCAAAAGTTTGATTTTTTTTTTTCCTGGTGCCTGATGCCTGATGAAGATGAGTTTTGTGGAAACGCGATTTGCGAGTTCAGGCGACGATGCCGCCGCTCCATTCATCATGGCGGCGGCCGCGATGACCGTACTCAGGCTGGGGGCGTTCGCCCCCCAAGCCACGCGTCTACGTCGGTCTGCGGGTAGCACTGCGACGCGTCCACCTGCGAGGCGGGCATGCGCTGTGAAGGCTGCCGGCGGCGACCAGGTTCCCGGGCTGTGGTATGTGGACGAGGAGTCGCAAGGTGAGCACCCGACGAGTGCTTTGCGCTTTTTGTTATCCTTCACGCATTCCCTCGTATGCTGACCTCTGGTGCTTTCCCATCGCTTCTCTCGACGTCTCTCTCATCCTGAACAGAGATGTTCGCGTCGAAATGGGACAAACCGGCGCTTCGCGTGGGCGCGGAGGGTCAGACGCTTCCCCTCCCTGAGATGCGCATCGTGAACGATAAAAAGATGCAAAAAGTGGATTTCGTGGCTGCCACCGAGGACGCCGACGACTGTCCAGCCCCGGACGGATTACCTGAGGTGGCGGTCATTGGACGCTCTAACGTCGGAAAGTCCAGTCTTTTGAACCTGCTGACAAAGGGCGCGAGCGGCGCGGCAGTGTCGTCCAAGCCGGGAACGACCCAGCACATCAACCATTACTTGGTAGATAAGAAGTGGTGGATCGTCGACCTTCCCGGATACGGATTCGCCAAGGCGACGGCTGAGGAGACGGCAAAATGGGAAAAGTTCACCAAGGAGTACTTCACCACTCGCTCCAACCTGGCAGGTGTCTTGCTTCTGATCGATGCGTCCATTCCCCCCATGGAGAAAGACTTGGAATACGCTGACTGGCTCATCGAGCACAGCGTCCCGTTCACAATCATCTTCACTAAGTGCGACAGAAACAAACCCGGCATGCCCTCGGTGGAGGAGAACCAAGCAGAACTCGAGCGTCGGCTTATGGAAAACTGGCATCGATTGCCTTCCATGATACCGACATCGAGCGTGAGCCAAGATGGACGCGAGGATGTCCTGAAGTTCATTTCTTCCATCATCCTTTTCCGCCGTCGACGCAACCAGGAAGCAAAAGACGCGAAGCGGCGCAAACGCGTGAACGCTTTGAAAGAAGCGAAACCTCAGAAACACCGCGTTCGAAAGCCGAAGACATACGATGACGAACCGTTCATTCCCAACGCACCTGGAAGCGAGAGACCTCGTGCTCCCGTGAAAGAAAAGAAACCGTCGATGACGATGGCGGAGATGATCGCGCAGGAGTTAGAGGAGCTGGGGGGCGACGAGTGAAGGTCGGTTCGTGATCGACTAGCTAGCTAGCTATAGCTAGCTACTACTTTCGTACTTTCGTACGTAGTCTACGTAGCTTTTTAGACTTATGAGTCGAAAAGCGAGCGCGTATCTGTATCATCGACTCATACTACAACTTCGATTCATCTCATCACGCGCCATTACTTCCCATCGGGTTTGGTGAACAAGTAGTGCGAGATGTACCACTCGTTGCCCTTGCCCGTGCCGCTGTTGTAGTTGAACATTTCAGCGCAAGACAAGAAGAAAAGACGCCAATAGACGTACCACTTCGTCTTTTGCGACTTGCCATACGTCTCTTCCAGAATCGGACCCGCCTGTTTGTAGTTGCGGTCGAGCTTCTTGAGCCAGTCCTCGCACGTCTTGTAGTAGTGGTTGCCATTCACGCGCCACTGGTTCTCTAAGTACAGACCCTTGGTGAAGAAGCAGAAAAGCCTGTCGCTCGGCATCGTGCCTCCGGTGAAGAAGTATTTGGACATCCAGTCATCTTCGGACTCCGCCTCAAAATGGTACGGGGTCGTCTTGTGGACGAAGATGTGAATGAACATCTTCCCACCTTTCTTCAGCCACTTGGTGCATCGATCAAACAGCGTGTCGTAGTTCTTCATGTGCTCGAACATCTCGATGGAGACGATGCGGTCGTACGACCCAACTTTCGGAGGCTCAAACGTGACCATGTCGGCGGTGATGATCTCCAGGTTCTTGATGCCGCGCTCCGCCGCGCGCGCCATGATGAACTCCTTCTGCGTCCGGGAGTTCGAGACACCCGTGACCTTCGCAAGCGGATACGTCTTGGCCATCCAGAGAGAAAGAGAGCCCCAGCCGCATCCAAGCTCAAGGATGTTTTGCCCGTTCGCAAGCTCGGCGCGCTGGCCGTAAAGCTGCAGCATCGCGAGTTCCGCCTCGTCCAGAGTCATGCCGGGCTTGTCGTACAGGCAGCACGAGTATTTCAGGTTGCGGCCCAGACAAAGCAAGTAAAATTCCGTCGGAACTTCGTAGTGCTGCTCGTTCGCGGCTTTCGTCTGCTCGGCGACTGCGCGGGTGCGCAGGTCCTTCACGAAATCGATTTCAGCCTTAAGCTCATCCTCGGTGTTTGCGAAGTTGAAAAGGCACTTCGTTCTCAACAGGTACCGGATGCCAGCGCGCAGGATGAAGTCAGGCACGAGGTTCATCTCCACGACCTACGGGTATGTCGAAAAACCGGAGGGGACGAGGATGAAGTGGTCAGTCCGCTGTGCCGTTCGCGGAGCCGTGCGTCGGAAGACTCGGGGTTTAGGGATTGGGTGCCTTCCCGAAATGTGAATTCCGCAGATGACGTCGATGACCCGAGCAGAGCGTACCATGAGGAAGACCTTGTAGAACGCATCGTAGAACGGTTTCAAGGCGGGGTTGAGAACCGTCAGGAGCACGCTCAACATCGTGAGCGTCGCGTCTCGTCGTCTTGCGACTCGAGCGCGCGGTGGATCTGTAGGAGTCCGGTCACAAAACCTGCAGTGAAATCAGCGGGCGGCGCCTCTAGCAGGCAGGCGTAGGCTTTGGCGCGAGAAAAGTTCTACGATGATCCGCGAACCCTGCCGATCTACACTTTGAACCGCGCGAGCGAGATGGGAAAGAAACGCAGGCAAGCCGCCGACGACGAGGAGGAGTGGGGCGCGGGCTCCAGGGCCCTGGCCGCCCAGGCAGGCGGCGTCGAGGACAAGTCCAAGCGCGAGGACAAGTGCAGGGCGCACCTTCGCGCGCTGAACAAACAGTTCGCGAGCTGGGTGAACGATCAGAGCGGCAAGCGGCCAATCAAGTCCTGGGCGGCGGGCTGCCAGGATTACCTCAAGCACATCGCGCAGATCAAAACCGATTTCAAGGATGTGCTGGAGACCGTCGGGGACGCGTTGAAGCCTTCGGGTTCGACCCCGATGTTCGGGGGGCTGGGCGGCATCCCCGAGGGGACCCCGATGAAGGCCAATCCGCTTTTTGGCGCGGCGACGCCGACGCCGCCGAAAGCGGCAGAAGCCGCCGCGCCTAGTCTGTTCGGCGGGTTCGGCGCGTCCACCGCCGCCGCGCCCGCGGCGGCTGCGGAGAAACCTTCGCTGTTCCCGAACGCGGCGAGCAACCCCTTCGGCGGTGGCTCGGCGGCCCCAGCGCCGAGCCTTTTCGGCGCGCCCGGCGCTCCGCCGCCCGCGTTCGGTGGGTTCGGAGGGTTCGGCGGGGCGCCCATCTCCGTGACGCCCGCGGCACCCGCCGGCGGCGAGAACGACGACGAGGAAGAGGCGCGCCCCCCGAGCCCATCGTTCAAGGAGAAGGAGCGCGGCGACGAGGATGACGAGGAGTGCCTTCTCAAGGCGAAGGTGAAGTTCTTCACCAAGAAGGAAGCGGCGGACGCATGGGGGGACCGCGGAGTGAACAACCTCGAGTTCCTGAAGGCCAAGGAGGCGGTCGGCGGCGTGTACAAGTGCCGCGTTCTGATTCGCAACAGCATCGGCAAGGCGGTGATGAACGCGGGGGTTTACGCGAGCATGCGGGTGCAGGCGACGGAGAAAAAGTTGCCCGACGGCTCGACGAAGCAGAACGGCGTCATCGTCAACTTCTTCAACGCCGCCGAGGAAAACGAGAAGACAATCACGCTCATCCGCATGTCCGAAGCTGAAAAGCTTCACAAGCTGCTCGAAGAAAACGCCAAGGTGATGTCGTGATAGGAACCGGAACGGGTCCCCCTCCTCTCTCGCGTCGAGCCGAAATTATCGAATACGTACGTACAAGAGTTAAAAAAGAATCGGTTTATTTATTTCGCGTCCGCGTCCACGTCGTCGACCCGCCTCCTACTCGCGCTGGACGAGAGCTCCTCGACCACCTCCCACGCGACCGCGCACTGCGACGCGTCCTCCCCGTTTTCGCACATCGTGATGGCGACGTCCACCGCGTCGCGAATGGCTTTCGTCAACGTGGGCTCATCCGCGGCGTTCCCGCCCTCCTGCAAGGCGCGCTCCAGTTCCAGACGGGCCTCGAACGTCCCAGAAGGCGCCTCGCAGCTGTCCCCGGCGCAGGGCATGACACCAGCCAGGGGATCGACACCCGCCATCGTCGCAGGATTTGACATTCGCTTGTCCTCCTTCTTCGCCTTCTCGGGCGCGTCGGCCGACTTCTTCTCCGACTTCTCCGCCGCCGCGGGCGGCGCGGGCGCGACGGCGGAGGGGCTCCCCGGGGGCGCATTCTGCGTCATCCCGGCGCGCATGGCGGCATCCTCCAGGCCGTCCACCTCCTCCCAGGCGGCGGCGCACTCCACAGTAGCACCGTCCTTGCACGCCTCGTTCGCGGCTGCGTTTAAAAAGCACGCGGGTATGCGTGCGGTCGTGTCAGTGTCCGGCGGCGCGGTCGAGTGATTCGCATCGCGAGTCGGCGTTCGCAGAGGAGGAGGACCCTAGTAAAAAAAGATGCGGGTTGTGTCGGACGGGCGCGAAAGGAGACGCGAACGCACCTTTGATGGCCTGCTGCAGCTTCGCCCTGAGACCCGGGCGTTCTTTATCCTTCAGCATCTCTTCCATGTCCTCCCTCGGGTCCTTCTCGTACAGCACCTCGAAGGCCAGGGCGGCGATGCGAGCCTGATCCGCGGTGAGCTTGATGGGTGGCGGGAGGTCATCCTCGTCCTCCGCGTTTCCGTCGGACCCGGCCGCGCGGACGACCACTCGCGAGGTTCGCCTCGCGGGGGCGCGGGTCGCGCGCGAGATGCGCGTCCGTACGAACGCTGGGGTGCTGACCGCGACGGCGAACATGCTTCCAAGCGACGCGTGGGGACGCGCCTGGGGATCTGCGAGCACGAGCTGCGCCACGTCTTCCGCGCGCGAAAATCTTTTGCCCCCGGCTGGCATCGGCGGGACGTCATTCGCGCCGAATTGACGTGGTTTCGAAGCCGGGGCTGGAACACACGCGAACGCGCGCATCGGTGTTACACTCACTCGCTCAGCTCCGCGTCGCCTTCTTTCTTCCCGTCCTCCTCTGTGCATTCCTTGGCCTGCTTCCGCACCGGCACCGCGCGCTCCATAGCCTTGTCCCAGTCCTTCAGCTCGAGCTGCGCGAGGACTATGTCCAGCGCCTGGTTCACGGTCAGGATGTGCGTCCCGGTCATCTTCAGATGGTCGCGGATGGGCAGACGCGCATGCCGAATGCCCTGCTCGTTGGCTTTGTTCAGGGTCAGGTTTTTGTGCCTGTTCTTATCCACGATCCCGCCGATGATGTAAACCTCGTTCGGCTTGAATTCCGTGAGCTCGTGCTCGGAGTCGGCGGTGAGGTACACCAAGTCGCCCTTGCGCTCGGCGAGCGCGTCGAGGTAGCTCCCCTCTTCGTGGCGCACGGCCCAGTTTTTGTACCCCGGGCTGGATTTGAGCAGCGCCTCGCCCACCTCCCCGTCGAGCCCGGTGAAGTACAGACACAGAGGAACCGCGGCCTTGGTGTTGGCGGAGTAGCAGTACGTCAGCTGCTTCGCCATCGAGCGCGACTCTTTCTCCGTCATCAGATCCCCAAACTCCAGGTCCAACACCACCGAGTACGGCGAGCGCAACGCCTCGGTCTTCTTGGCCTTCGCCTCCTCCGCCTCTTTCATGCGCTTCTCGCGGTTGGCTTTCCGCTCCGCCTCGTACTCGGCGCGCTCGGCGTCGGTCATCGCTTCCATCTTCGCCGCGAACGCCGCGCGCGCCTCGTCGCCCTTCTGCTGTTTCAGCGCCTTCTCCTCCTCCTTCCTCGCCTTTTTCTTCGCTGCCCACGCCTCCTGCTTCGCCAGCCGCTTACGCGCGTTCTTCGATAAGGGGACCGCCTCGGCGGGCTCATCCGCCGCGGCCTTCGTTTCGTGCGGCGCGCGTGCGTTGCCGTCACCGCCAGACCCCGGCTCGGGTCGTTTCGTCTCCGTGGGGCCGGTCACGCTCCAGAGCGTTGGGGTGAATTCACCATCGCCCTCGGGCAAAGCCGCCGCCGCTTCGTTTTTTTCGTCGGCGGACATCGCGCTGAGAGGATGCACGAGGAGAAGGGTGTTCAGTGCGAGCTCGACGATGGCACGCGGCGATCGAGAGCGCCGCGAATGTGCGCGGGGCACCGGTGCCTCCACGCGCGCCTCGGTGTGCGGCTCTCGCGCCTTGCGAGTCGATCGTTCTCCGCGTCGAAAACACCGAGAACGAACGAAAGTCGAGAGTGAAACTCGGAGATCTGAAAACCGAGCTTCGCAGAGCGCACCGCACGGCGTCGCGGACGCCCGGTCATGGATCCCCCCGGCTCGTGGAGTCGGGGTCCGAACGCGATGATGGGGGGTGGGATTCACATCCAGCAGCAGGCTGACGGCAGCGTACTGATAAACTTAGTTCCGGGCACCTCGAGTCCGGCCACGTCGCCACAGCAGAACCTCTCGTCGCCCGCCGCGGCGCCTCGCACGGCTCCGAACGCCGGCGGCTCGGACCGTCGACGCGACGGCGCGAGCACGAGCGGAAGTGACGGCGCGTTCAAGTGCGTCGTCAAGGGATGCAAGCGCAAGCGCGCCAAGGAGGGCTTCAAGACCGAGCACGCGCTCGTCACGCATGTCTTGTGTCACCACAAAGACTCCGACGCCGCGAAGCGGTTGCGACGGAAAGGATACAAGAAAGTGCGCCACCAGAACAAAGTCATCAGGGCGAGAGGCGGCGAGCCGCGCGACGAAACGCCGACCGCGAGTCCGTCTCCGGTTGCCCCCGCGACCGTTTCTGGGTCGCGGAGCGACGCGGCGCGGGAATCGAGCGGCGATCGCGCGAAGAAAAAGGTGAAGAAAACCAACAAAACGGCGACGCCTTCGAAAGGGACGCGCGCCGCCGGAGACGGGGGCGCGCGACAACCCATGAGCCCCTCGCGTTTGTTCGCGAAGAGCCCGGGACAGAAACAGCAGTTGCAGCCGTCCCCGCCGAACAGCGACGACGAGACGTCGAGCGACGAGGACGAAGACTCGTCTGACTCGGAAAACGCGGTCAGCGGAGGCGAGGACGACCGCGACGCGAGCGAGGACGACGACGTCGAGGATATCGTCGACACGAACGAAGAAGCCTTGGATTTGGACGCGGACGATACGAAGCCGGAGAGCGCGTGGGAGGTTGTGGGTAAGGACGAAAGCGTCGAGGCCGAGGTCAAGATCGAGCCGATTCCGGCGGCGAAATCGGCAAAGAAAGCGCCCGACGCGGCTGCTTCGAAACCGGGACCCACCACCGACTTCGCCGTTGGCGCGAAACAGGAGAGGGAAGCGGTGAAGCCTCCGAAACCCAAGCCGGTCGAGCCCGCTGTCGAAGTGAAGCGGGAGGCGGACGCGGCCGCGCCCGCTGCCTCTTCGCCACCGCCGATGTCTGCAGGTTCGATCGAGTCCTCTGACGTCGAGGAAGTAGAGCCGCCCGCGCCGCCCGCGCCACCGCCGCTTCAGTCGCCGCGCGACCCACCGACCAGTCGCCATTTCTTTGCGGCGCGGTACTCGGCTGACGTCTCCGCGACGGACGCGTCGCAGCGGGACACGTTCACGCTGCGCGTGCTCGGCCGCGCGCGCGAAGTGTACGGCGAGAAGACGCGTCGCCGCGCGAGCGGAAACGACTCTCGACCGAGAGACGCGTCGTCCGCGAACGTTCGACCCGCGTGTCGGTTCGCGGACGCGAAGGAATACGCGGCGTATAACGCCGCGCTCGTGCTCGACAACGCCGCGGCAGCTGCCGTGGAGACCGTGGCCAAGATGCCCCCTAAGCGCAACGTCACGCACTGGCACGTCCACTCCAGCCTGACGAAAGAGGAGATTCGCGAACGCGCGGAAGCCGGTGCGAAAGTATCGTGCGTTGTCCTGATCCGCAACCGCGCCGGCGAATCCGCTGGCAGCGGGGGGAGCAAAGGCCCCCTCCCGCCTTCGTTGTCCCGTTCCGGCTTCGTTCCGGCTTTCGCCCCCGTCGTGGATGAGCTGGTGCTTCTGTGGCGCGGCGGTGACTCGCCGCAGTCGCACGTCCTCGGGGTGGTGAAAGACGCGAGCGATGACGGCGGGCGGCTTGGCGTAGATGTTGAATCGTCCGAGTTGTTGCGCGCGCTTTCTTCGCGGGACGCGTTTTTGGCGCGCGGCACGAAGACGCTCATCGCGCTCGGGCACGACCTGAAAACCTCACGCCGGGAGTTCGACGCCGCGCACGTCGTGCCGCTGCTCATCGCGCCTTTGCTGGCTCCGATTCTGACCGGCGAGCCGTTTTACACGGAGTGGAACAAAGACAAGCGGAGCGCGGTCACGGGCGAGGCGAACGTTCCGGGCACCAAACACGTCGCGGCAACGCTCCCCCTGAGCGCCGGCGCCGCGCCCCGGAACTTGCGCGAGGTGCTCGACGCGATCGGCCGATGGACCGCGGCGGGGCGGTTCAACGACGCGCAGGCCCGAGCCATACGTCTGTGCGTGTGCCCTGGAGACTTGCCGCACGAAACCGTGCGGCGGTGCGCCGGGGTGGCGCTTCTGCACGGCCCCCCGGGGACCGGGAAGACGTCGACGCTGGTCGGCGCCATCTCGGCGCTGCTCCTGTGTTGTCCGGCGCCCCGCGTGCTGGTGTGCGCCCCGAGCAACGCGGCGGTGGACGAGCTCGTGCTGCGCCTGGCGCGGGGGCGCATCAAGTCGCTCGAGGGCGACGGGACCGAGCGCGGCATGGAGGCTGGCGAGCTGATCCGCGTCGGCGCTTTAGACCAAATCAGCACTCGGGTGTCGACATACGCGCTCGACACGCTGGTGGACAAGGCGATCGACACCCTCAACAAGCGGCGCGACGGGTTAACCGCTCGTGCGCACGAGGAGCAGCGCGAACGGCGCACGATCCTGGAGCGCGCGCGGGTGGTGGCCACGACCACCAGCGCGGCGGGCGCGGAGTACTTTAAGGATTACAAGTTCGACGTGGTCATCGTCGACGAGGCGGCGCAATCTTCGGAAGCGGCGACGCTGATTCCGCTGATGAGGCGCGCGAGCCACGTGAAGCGGATCATCCTCGCGGGGGACCACAGGCAACTCCCCGCGGTCGCGCACGCCGAAGATCTCGCCTCCAGGCGCGCGTACGGAACGAGCCTGTTCGAGCGATTGGTGTTACCGCGAGGCGACGGAGACGACGACGGCGGCGACGACGACGATTCGCGCGCGCACCCGGCGTCGACGCTCATCACGCAGCACCGCATGAACGCCGAGATTTCCTGGTTCCCGAGCGCATTTTTCTACGGAGGATGTTTGCGCGACGCCCCCAAGGTGGCTCACCAGACGGCGTTTTGCGACGCGTCCGTCGTGTCTGACGGGTTCGTCGTTCGCCTGAGCGCGTACGCGTTTCTCGATTGGCGCGGCTCGGAGGAGACCGACTCCGGCGGCGACAACGACCGATCGTACTGCAACAAGAGCGAGGCTCGCGTCGTCGCGGCGACCGTGCGCGCCGCGCTCCGACACGCGCGCGCGGACGCCACCGTCGCCGTCGTCACGCCCTACAAAAGTCAGAAGGCTGAGATCTGGAGGCTCCTCTCCCGGGGCGAGGACTCCGTCGTCGACGACGCGCGCGTGCGGTGCAACACCGTGGACTCGTACCAGGGCCAGGAGGCGGACATCGTGGTGTTTTCGTGCGTCAGAACGCGCTCTCTGGGTTTCTTGCGGGACGAGCGGCGTCTGAACGTGGCGCTGACGCGCGCGCGCGAGTCCCTGCTCATCGTGGGCTCCGCCGAGCTGCTTCGCGAGGGGCCCGAGGAGCGCGCGTGGCCGTCGCTCGTCGCCGACGCCGAGGCGCGGGGGCGGCTGCACGCGGTGACCCGCGCGGGCCCCGGACAGGCGGAAGGCAGGCTCGTCGCGCCCGACGCGCGGCAGGAGCTGGAGCGGCAGATCCAGGCGGACCGCCTGAACGCGCAGCGGCGTCTCGCCGCGGGGTCGAGAACGGCGACGCGAGCGCAAACCGCGCCCCCGTCGGAGGAGGCGCGCGGCGCGAAGCGGCGCGCGCCGAACCTTTTCGGCGCTCCGGCGGTTTCGCCGAAACGGCCGCGAGGGACACGCCTTCCCGTCGTCGACGTGGACGACCGCGCGAATCGCGCGAATCGCGAAGACGACGACGACGACGCGGTGCCGCCTGTCGCGGCCGCGGGTGTCGCGCCCCCGAGTTCCGGCCGAACGCGCAAGTTCCAGCCGACGGCGAAACCGCGGCCGGAGCCGGAGGCGAGGTCGGCGCGCGGCGTCGCTTCGCGGCGCGTCGTCGTCGGCAAGAAGAGACTGGTTGCGCATAGGCGCGCGCGCGATCCGTCGCCACCGCCCGTCGCCGCCGCGCCTCCCACGCAAATCGAGCTCGAGCGCTGGAAGGACAAGCTCGAGAAGCAACAGCTCGCGCTGGATCACGAGAGGCTCGACCTCGCGCGGCAGCAAAGGCAACTCGGCCTGGCCGCCGCCGCGCCGCGGGGCGAGCGGCGCCGCGGCGGGCGGGGCAGCCGCCGCGGCGGCCGAGGCGGTCGAAGCGTGTTCGAGCGATCGGTGGTATCCCGAGGCGACGCGACGCCTCGGGGTGGGCGTTACGAGTAGAGACGCTATGACACGTTAAAAAAATTGAAGACTGTGGAACGACTCACTCTTCGCGCGACTCGCTCTTCGCCGTTGTTCCTTCGGCGCTCTCGCGCGCCACCCACTCGGCGCCGCCGAAATACGCGAAAGTCGTGATGTACGACGCGACGTAGAACGCGTCCGCGAACGCGAGCGACCCGAACGCGGTCTCGTGTGTGATGGCCCCGCTGACTCCCAGCGCGGTCGCCCCCGCGCGGATCGCCGAGTACACCGGCCTCTGGCACGCCACCCAGAGACCGGCGCCGACGTGCCGAGCCGCCCAGCGTCGGTGCTCCGAGAACGTCCCCCGTCGCGCCGCGACGCCGGTCATCGCCCCCGTGAACAAAAACCACGCCGCGATGCCGCGCACGCCCACCACGTTGAACGGCGTGATTCGTGATTCGATATCCGCGTCCGTGACGAAGCGGGAATACGTCTGGGCGACGAACCCGTCGATCGCGGAGGAGACCGTGCCCACCTGACCCCGGAAATCGTGCGCATCCGCGAACAGCGCGTTGGCGTCGATCACGGCGTAGCCCGCCATGAGCACCGCCGCCGCCGCCAGCATAGCGCGCCCGCCCACTCTGTGCGCCGCGCCACCCCACGCCTCCCTCGAGCGCGGGTGCAGCTGCAGCGGCGCGAGCGCGCACCAGAACGCCCCGGGGACCGCGTGCGCCAGCGCGGGGACGCGGCCCACCTCGTTGTACTTCGTGATGAGCGACGTCGGGCCGAAGATGGAGTCGAAATGAAAATATTCGTACACGCCGGTGAGCCACGCGTCATGGCTCGCGATGCCGGTGTACGCCGACCCGGGGAACGGGCCGAACACCCAGAGCGCCATGAACGCCGCGCTAAGAGCGACGTAGGGGTAGACGGCGCCGAGTCGGACGTTATGGGCGTCGAAGTCGGCGTCGAGACCGAGACCGAAACCACTTTTTGTCGATGTCTCGGTCGTTTCTGTTTCGACCACCTTCTTCGCTGACGCGACGACGCGGACGCGGGGGAGGGCGCGGCCGCGCGGCTGCGCGGCTCGCGACACCCCGAGCGCGACGTTCCGTCTCCCTGAAACCCGAGCCGTGACGCGCGACGCCCCGAGGGGGGGGGCGAGCGCGCGTGTCGCCATCATGTCGCGCGGATAAGAGTTCCTCGAAGGTGCCGATATCGGCCCCTTTTCCGTCGACGTCACAGTTAATTTTGCTCAAACCTGAAATCAGCATCCGCGTCAGAGCTGCCCGCGCCGGCGGTCAGCGGTTTCGCGGCCGCGCGCATCCCCCGCGGTCCCGCTCCGCCCGTTCAGTCGCGGGGAGAATGTACTCCGTGCTGAGCGGCAAGGCCCGGTCCGGGCAGACGGAGGAGCAGAGCCTAGCGAAACTGAATGACCAGTGCGACAGGTTGATTCGGCAGATCGAGACGAGCATCGAGCGCGCGGAGAGCGCGCGCGCGGACCGAACCGTCCCCGGCGAGCACGACATCGTACGGGGCGTGCCGAAACCGGGGGAGGATATATGGGTGGTGTCGCCTCCGGGACCGGAGGTGTCGGCACGCGGTCGAATTCGGGGTTCCGACGCGTTTCGTCAAAACGCGCCACGCGGAATCGAAGCCTCGCCGGCGACCGACGCCGACGCTCGCGGAGCGGAACCCTCCGCGCGAAGAGCCTACCCCGCGGGTGCGTTCCGGGACGACTTCTCCGAGTTTTCCGAGACGAACGAGGATGCGAGGGTGCGAGGATCCGAGACGAGCGATACGACTAAATACTCATACGACGACGCCGCGCGTCGTCTCGACGGCGACGGTCGGAAAAGAAGCGAAGCCGAGGCGGACGACGCGTTCCGCGCGGGGGTTTCGTTCGCGGACGCGGGCGATCTCGCCGCCGCCTCGCGCGCGTTCCGAAGAGCCAAGGCGTTGTGCCCCGCTTCGCGCGCGAACGCGCTTCTGAAGATTCAAAAGAAACTCGACGAAACCGAGCGCATCGCGTGGCAAAACAGTCAGAGCGAAGCCGGCGAGGCGGTGCTCGCCGCGGACGCCGCGTACCGGGCGGCGGCGGCGTGTCTTGAAAAATCCCCGGCGGACGTCGACGGCGCGGCGCGGAATCTGCGCGCCGCCCAGAGGCTGTGTCCCCCGGGCCGCCCGGCGGCGATGGCCAAGATCGAGCGCCTCATGGAGAGCGTGGAGATGAAGCGGTCGGCGCGGCATGACACGTGATGTAGGTACCGCGGACCGCGGCGGGCTCGTTTAAATCAGCGACGACGCCGCGATAGATAGCTAGTCGTCTCGTAGATATGTATCATAATTGAAAATAGTACCCGTAGTAGACTCCTGTAAGACGTCACGCTCACGACGTCACGCTACATCTTGTTCGATTCGTAAATCTCTCGCGCGACGTGGTGCAGGATGCAGTGTCGCCTGACGAGCTCGTCCATGTCGTCGTCGTACCCCCCCCCCACGAACGCCGCCACCGGCACGCCGCCGCCCACGCAGACGTCCAGCACGAGCGCCTCGCGGCGAATGAGCCCTTCGTCCGTGAGCGACAAACCCCCCAGTTTGTCGGCTTCGTGCACGTCCACGCCGGCGTCGTACAGCACGAGGTTCGGCTTGAAATCCTCCAGCGTTTCCCGCAACGCGCCCTCTACCGTTTTTATGTACGTCTCATCCCCCGTTCCTTTCGGCAACGAAACGTCGCGGTCGCTCCGCGCTTTGTTCGCGGGGAAGTTCTCGGCGCAGTGCACGGAGAGCGTGAAGACGTTCGCGTCGTCGCTCGTTATTCTCGCCGTGCCGTCGCCCTGGTGCACGTCGAGGTCCAGAATGAGGACGCGGTCAGCGGCTTGTCTTTGAATCACCCGCTTCGCGGTGATCGCCAGGTCGTTGAAGATGCAGTAGCCGCTGCCGTGGTCGAAGTGCGCGTGGTGCGTGCCCCCGGCGCAGTTCACGGCGAGGCCCGTCGCGAGCGCCAAATCCGCGGTGAGGATCGTGCCCGCCACCTCCGCCAGCGTCCGCTCGACGAGCGCCTCGCTCCACGGCAGACCGATCTTGCGCATACTCGTCTCGTCCAAGGCGCCGTGGCGGAATGCGTCCACGTAGTTCTCGTCGTGCGCGTAGAGGAGCTCTTCCATCGAAGGCATGCGCGCCGGCTGGTACAGATTCGCGCCGGGCACCGCGACGCCGTCGCGGATCAGCCGTTTGTAAATCTCGCGAAACACCGGCATGGGGAAGCGGTGGCCCTCAGGCAGGACCGGCTTGGAGTACGCGGGGTGGTACACGATGGGCACGCCTTTGTCCCCCGGTTTGTCGCGCTCGCAGCTCTCGTCGTCGTCGCCGCTCGTGAAGTGCATGTGCGTCCCCGACGTCGAGACCGATCGCGAACAGAACGCCCCGCGCACGGCGTTTTCGACGAGGCTTCGATGATCGGGATTCTCGGCGATTCGCGTCGATCCCCGGAACCCGCTCAGGCCGTCCCGAGCGCCCCAGTGCCGACGCGCCGCCGCCGCCGCCGCCCTCGAGACGAGCGCGGACATCGCGGCCAGCCAATGGTGTGCGGCACGGCTCCAGTCCGGTCTGGACGCGCATCAGACCGTCGTCGGGAGCACAGGACGTAAAAAAAAAAGCGCTTTCGATAAACTCGCGAAATTTTCCCGTGCGCGCTCGGCACCCCCCCGCGCGGATGCGACGCGGGTACTCCACGATGCGCGGCGAGACGCGGCGGCTTTCGCGCGCGTCCGCGGCTTTCGCGGCGCGCGGGTCGTTCCCCGCGCCCGCGCGGGCGCCCGCGCGGGCGTTCGCGCACCTCGCGCCCCAACGCGCGGTCGGCGCCGCGCGAACCGCGGTCGCCTCCGCGCCTTCGCCTTTTCTTCAACCGCGCGACCCACCCGGGCGGTGGCGCGGGTTCGCGTGACGCAGCGGCCTCGACGCGCCCCCCCCCACGGAGGTGCGCGTCGAGTTCGACAAGCAGGGCGTGGACGTGTTCATCCAGCTCGCGGACGTCGTCGAGGAGGCGTTCCCGTCCGTCATGGTCACCGAGCGGGAAGACGCGACGCCGCGCGAGGGCGCGTTCGAGGTGACGCACGAAGACGGCACCGCGTTGTTTTCCAAACTCGCCCAAGGGCGACCGCCGCGGCTGGAGGAGGTGCTGGAGGCGATCGAGCGGAAGATGAAATCCGACGGGGTCGACCCGTTCAAAGGCAAAGGCGGAGGCGCGTGCTAATCGAAAAGGGCAGCGCAGGTGGCTTTGAAGCCTTTGAAGCCTATCGAACGCGAAAGGTCCAAACGCATCGCGTCTGGTGCGCGTCCGCGGCGCGCGACGACCCTTCGCGGCGACGCCGACGCGTCGCGGCCGAAACGCCGAAAAGGGTCTCCCCGCGGAACCCAAAAAAAAAAAAAAAACTCGCCATTCGACGCGGCGCATCCGCCGTGACGCCGACGGACCCAACCCACACTCTACGCACACACGCGAGTGGAGGCTGTCGAGCCGATACCGGACGGCGCTGACGTCGAGTTGAGGATATTTTTTTTTCTGTTTTCTACGCTGAGAGTGCGTTGGTAGCGCGAACGCGAATCGGCGCGTCAGAGAGCGTTTTGAAGTTCGTTCGGCTCACTTTTCTTGACGGAAGCGGTTTTCGCGAAATCTCGCTGTTTCGGTCATGTCGGTGCGTCGACATCTCCCGAAGGTTTCGGACGTCGCCTTCTCCGCTCCCGGCACTTCTCCGGCGCAGTACCAGAGGACCCCAGCGCACCCATGTGGCTCGCGCGCTCGTCGCGCCGCGCGCTCCGGCCGCTGTGGACGCCCCAGCGCGCGGTTCTTCAGGCGCGCGCGCAGACCGCCGTCTCCGGTTCGCGTTCGGGCGACGGATCGCGCGATGGAAGCACGGACGGCACGTTCGATCGGCGGTGCCGATCGGCGTCGAGCCTCGTCGGTCGAGGTGGTCCGATCACGGCCGAGCTCGGACGACCGAGACTCGCTCCCGTCGGCGCGCGACCGCCGGGCTTTGCCGCGCGCGGGTTCGCCGCGTCGGTCGGCGCCGCGCCCGAGACGCACGCGTTCCAGGCGGAGACGCGCCGGCTGCTGGACATCGTGACCAACTCTCTGTACACGGACAAGGAGGTGTTTGTGCGCGAGCTCGTGTCCAACGCCAGCGACGCGCTGGAGAAGTGCCGGCACGACTTTTTGGCGCGGGGCGCGGACCCGGGAACGCTGGAGATTGCCATTCGCACGGACGAAGAGCGGGGCGTGTTCTCCATCACGGACACCGGGCTGGGCATGTCCAAAGAAGATCTGATCGCCAACCTCGGCGTCATCGCGCGCTCGGGCTCGCGCGCGTTCGTAGAGGAGCTCAACGACGACTCTCCGAGTTCCGGCACGAGTTCTGTCGGTGACAAAGAAGACCCTAGGAGTACAGATACGCCAGATAGTACGAGTTCCGCGGCGATCATCGGGAAGTTCGGTGTGGGGTTCTACAGCGCGTTCATGGTGAGCGACCGCGTGGAGGTTTTCTCGAGCGCCGGTACCGGCGTCGCGCACAAGTGGTCCAGCGCGGGGGACGGCGAGTTTTCCGTCGCGGCGTGCGCGGTCGGGGAAGGGCCGGACGAAGCCCCCGAACGGGGCACGCGAATCGTCCTGCACGTGAAGGAGAGCCAAAAGACTTTGGCGACGTCGGCGTGGTCGGTGGAGTCCGTCCTGAAGAAACACAGCGCGTTCGTCGGGTTCCCGGTGACTCTGAACGGGAAACGAACCAACGCGATCGAAGCGCTGTGGACGAAGAAGGAAAACGAAACGAGCGACGAAGACGCGACGGCGTTTTATCGGTTCGTCGGAGGCGGCGGTTCCGCGGAGTCCGCGCCCGCGTTCCGACTGCACTTCGCCGCGGACGCGCCGCTCACGGTGCGGTCGTTGCTCTTCGCGCCGAGCGAAAACCCCGAGCGCGGGTTCGGAGGCGCCGGCGGCGCGAGCGACGGCGCCGGCGGCGTCGCGCTCTACAGCCGACGCGTGCTGATTCAGCAAAACGCGCGGAACGTGCTCCCCGCGTTTCTGCGGTTCGTCCGCGGCGTGATCGACTGCGAGGACGTCCCGCTGAACGTGTCGCGCGAGACCCCGCAGGACTCGGCGTTGGTGCGCCGCCTCGGCGAGATCGTCGCGCGGCGCGTCATCAAGTGGCTCGCGGACAAGGCGAAGCGCGAGCCGGAGAAGTACGCGGCGTGGTACGCGAAGCTCGGCGTGTTCCTCAAAGAGGGCGTCTGCGGGGACGAGGGCTACCTGTACAAAGACTCCCTGGTGCCTCTGCTTCGCTTCGAAAGCAGCGCGACGGGTTTGAAAGAAGGCGCCTTGACGTCTTTCGACGCGTACGTCGAGCGCATGCCGGAGTCGCAGAAGGAAGTGTACTACCTCGTGGCGCCGGGCGGGCGCAAGCAGGCGGAGGCGAGCCCCTACCTGGAGGCGATGCGCGCGCGAGGGTACGAAGTGCTGTTCTTGTACGCGCACGTCGACGAGTTCGTCATGCAGCACGTGCGGCGGCACGGGGGGAAGGACCTGGTCTCCGCGGAGGCGGCGACGTGCGAGGATACGTCGAACGAGGAGGATACCGACTCCGCGCGTTCGGATTCGACCGCGCTCTCCCCCGCGCGGATGGCGTCTCTGTGCGACTGGTTCGCGCACGAGGCGCTCGCCGGCCGAGTCAAGGGCGTCTCCACGAGCGCGCGGCTCACCGCCACGCCGGCGCTGCTGGTGGGCCACGAGCCGGAGGCGATGCGGCGGTACCGGGCCATGCTCACGATGATGAGCGACGAAGCCACCGCCGCGAAGCTGGACGAGCTCCAGAACGCCGCCGCGCTGGAGCTCAACCCGAAGCACGCCGTCGTGAAGGGCATCGAGCGGCTCGTTCGGGCGGCGAAGGATGAGAAGGACGGCGGAGACGACGGCGAGAAAAAGGCGGAAAACGTTCGCGTCGCGAAACTGCTCGCCGAGCAGGTGTTCGACAACGCGCGCGTCTCCGCGGGCGCGCTGGACGACCCGCGCGAGATGGTGGGCCGGATCCACGAGATTCTGGAGATTGCGCTCGGGAGGCTCGAGAAGGACGACGCGGGGAGCGCCGACGCGTGAGAAAAAGAAGAAAAGAGGAAGATTTTATATTTATTTTTCGTAGGAGCGTCGCGTCGCGTCTATGTAATACTTTCCTCTTCATCAGCAGAACTTCCACCTGTTGTCGCAGTTCACGCAGGTGACGAACGTGGTCATGGGCTCGTCCGCGCTCCGCGTCTGCAGCTGGTAGTACGTGCACTTGCGCTGCTTGCACTTGCCGCACTTGAACGCATCCGTGGAGGCTTCCTTTTTCTGTCCGCGCACGGCTTCGTTCGTGGCGTGCTCGCGGATGGCTTCGTTTTCGGTTCGTCTCTCCGCGGACGCGAGCTGTTCGGGGGCGAGGTCCAGCAACGATACGGGGTCGATCAGACCGTCCGCCACCTGCGCGCGCAGATCCGGGTTCTTCGGGTCTCGCAAGTTAAACGAGAGTTGCCGAAACTTCGCCTTGTACTCCTTCCCGAGATCGGTCCACTTGTTCGCCATGGCGCGCTCGATCGCCGTCGCCGTCGCCGCGCAATCGGCGCGACTGGCGTACACGCCGGCGCTCCCGACGCAGAGCGCCAGCGCCTCCGCCAGGAGCTCGCGGGTTCGGTCCCGTAAAGGATCGCCGAGTTCAGGGGCTAACAGCTGCTTCAAGGACTTCGTTCCGTCGTCGTTCAGGACGTCTTCTTTGCGCGCGTCTCGCGCGTTTCCATCCGCTTCGGCGTCGTTCGCCTCGTTCGCCTCGTCATTCGCGTTTTTCGCATCCGCCGCCGGTGCGTCCGCGGGTTTCGCCGCGCCGCCGGTCATGAGCGCCATCCAGCCGTCGACGCACTTCTGCGCCGCCACCCTGACCTTGTCGGTGGGGCCCTTCTTCGCGAGCTTCTTGATCGCCTTGGGCACCTCCCCGAGCGCCCCCGTGGTGAAGAGCTTCAGAGGGATGGACATCCGCGCGAGCGACGCGAGGCAATCGACGCATCGGTCCTCCGATGCGGTGTTGCCCTCGGCGTCGTCCGACGCCTCCTTCGCCTTCTCGTACGCCTTCACCACATCCTCGGCGGTGACCGCCATCGCGACCGGGAGTGCGCGGTGGGGGTGCGGCACGATCTGCTTCGATCCAGCGGAACCGAATGAAAAGCACGATTCCAAGGCGTGCATGGTCGGTCGGACACTGAGACCTTTTTCCGTTTCAGAATCGTTCGTATTTTCGCGACGCGAGCTCGCGCGAGACGCGGCGACGCGCCACTCGCGCGCGCGCACCGCACGACCGGCGCACCGCGACCACCGAGCGAGGAAAGCAGACGCGCGTGCCACGCGACCGCTCCAGTTGCTCCAGCGTCGAGTCACGAACCCCCGTCGCCTCTCGGACCCCGGAACCTCCGCCCGAGATTCGGCACGATGCCCGCTGGAAAAGAAAACGCGCGCAAGCGCGATGCGCCCGCCGCGCCGAGACCCGTGTTGACCATCGAGGTCATCGAGGGCCCGACCAAGGGGCAGAAGTTCACCAAGCAGGTACGACCCGGAGCCATGCGGGAGACGCGCGCGCGGACGTCACGTCGATCCCACGCCCACGCCGCCGTCACGTCTCAGCGCCTCTCGGAGGTGTCGTGGTGAAGCGCTCCGGAAGTTCCCCTCTCGTTTCACCGGCTTTCGTCGCGTCTCGATTCGTGTCCGACGCGCGCAGAGACTGACCCAATGACTTCGATGAAAACAAAAAACGACGCGCGTCCTACAGGGTGACGCGTTGCAGATCGGGCGCACGAAATCGAGCGCCGTGTACATCAAGGACCCCGCGGTGTCCCAGAAGCACGCGCGTCTGGAGTGGACCGGTTCGAAATACACCATCACCGACCTCGGGTCCAGCAACGGCACGACGGTGAACGAAAAAGAGATTCGCGAAGGCGAGCCGAGGGCGATTCGACACGGCGACGTCGTGGTGGTTGGCACGGACACCGTCGTGAAAGTCTCCGTGGTTGCCGCGACGGGGGCCGAGGCGGCCGAGGCGCCCGCGAAGCAGCCGCGCGGCGCGGCGGCGCGCGCGGCGGCGGCGGCGAAGCGCGAGGCGGCAGCCGCGAAGCGCGAGGAGGCGGCGGCGAAGGCGGCGAGGACGAGGGAGGCCAAGCGAGCGGCGGCGAAGGCGAAGGCGGAGGCGGAGGCGGAGGCGGAGGAGGAGGCGGAACGCGATCCGTCGCGAAGCGACGAGAGCGTCACGGTGGAGGCGTTCCTGACGGAAACCGCGGAGCGGCTGATCAGCCAGATCCGAGACCTGGCGGAGGCGGAGGTGGCGGCGCTGAAAACAGAGACGGAGGCGGTCAAGGCGGAGCTGCGCGCGGAATGCGCCGCCGCCGCGTGAAGACTGGTCGTTCCACCGTCTTTTCGTTAAAAATTTTGTGATCCCAGCAGGGGATTTTTAGTTCACTAAAAAAAAAGTTCTCCATCATCAGATGTTCATCACGCTTTTCTCCGCTCGCGCCCGCGTCGAGTCCCGTGCTCCTCCGCGGCGCCCCCCGCGCCGAGCGGGGGGAAGTACGTCTCCGCCGCGCGCAGGATCCGCGCCACGCACCGCACGAGCGCCGCGTCGGCGCTGGGGCGTGTCAGCGCCGACGCCTCCGTCGACGCCTCCGGTTCGACGAATGATGAATTCGCCGCCGCCTCCGCCAAACGCGCGTCGTTCGCGAAGGCGCCGAGCTCGTCGTCGAACGACGGCTCTGACGGCTCCGCGTCCGCGGGCGAGGGGGGCGGACGATGCGAGAAATCCGCGCTCGTGACGCGAACCGCCAGCGCGACCGATGCGGGTCGCGTCGGGAAGGACGCGGGCACTTCGATCGCGAATCGCAGGTACCGCGTAATCCGTTCGTCGCGAAAAGCCGACGATGTTTGGGCTCTCGCGCCGCCGCCGCTCTCGCGGGCCGATTGCGACGATGAGGCCGAACCGAACGGACGATTGGAAACCTCGACGCGCGCCGCGAATCGCCGCGCGCCGCGCGCCGCGACGGTGGCGGCGTCGCCCGTCGCCGCGAGACGCGCCGCGACGGGAGACCCGCTCCATCGAAAACAACCGCCGTCGCCCTCGTCGCTCTCTCTCTCGGCGTCCTCCCCGAACGTCTCGCGGAACGACGTCAAAAAAGCCCTCGCGTTTCCAGAGACGCCGCCGGCGGCGGGTTCGGGTTCCGCCGCGGCGGATGCGTCTCCCGCGTCTCCGAGCGCGTCCGCCTCGAGACCCGAGACGCCAAGCTTCGCCTCGGCAGCAGCCGCGACGCGTCGCGCGCCGCGCTCGAGCGACGCCGCGTCGATGAACCGCGCCTCGAGGGCGGCGACCACCGTCGCGCCGCGACGCTGCTCGGCGTGCGCGGCGACGGCGCGCTCCGTCGCCGCGGCGTCGGAGAAAAGACTTTTCTCCGCCGCCTCGCTTCCGAGACGCGCGCGCGCCTCGGGGCTGAGCGGCGGCACGAGCGGGAGCGGGTCCAAGCCCGCGAGGTGCTGGCACCACAGGAATGGGCGGTCGCGGCGCGAGCCCCCGATGTCCCACTCGTGCGACAGAAACGCGTTTTCGTTTTTCCGCGAGACCCGCGGAGAGTGATCCGCGACGGATCCCGCGACGGATCCCGCGACGGACGCGCTCGGCGCGCGCGTCCCGTCGTCGCCCGGAAACAGGTCCACGAGAAGCGTACTACCGCGAACGTGAACGAGCCGCGAACTCGGTTCCCCCGCGAGAACTCGAACCTCCGCGGTGACCACGCGCAGGGACGGGAAGTACCGAAACACCACCGCGGCGCCGTTTTCGTCCGCGCCGAGGCGGAGCACCACGCGCGTCTCGTGCGCTTCGTGCGCGCCCGGCGCCGGGACGACACGCGTCGATGTGGTTGTCGTCTCGGTCTCCTTCTCGACGTTGACGCGTTGTGGTGAAGGCGCGCGCTTTCGTTTGCGTCCGCCGTCGCGACTAAAACGGGACGGCGCGTCGGGGTCGGGGTCCTCGTCGTCCTCGT
>Ga0181561_10000339_pt1 | contig 38345 bp, 34 predicted proteins | sample 011ome_19_FD_133760 | JGI IMG/M metagenome (GOLD analysis project Ga0181561, IMG submission 133760) | Coastal salt marsh microbial communities from the Groves Creek Marsh, Skidaway Island, Georgia - 011510BT metaG (megahit assembly) | ecosystem: Environmental > Aquatic > Marine > Intertidal... | reverse complement strand
TCATCTCCTACTACAGCTACGTAGATTTGACCATCAGAAGCTATTTGTAAACCGCCTAAATTAAGTCCTGAGGTGCCGCTAAGAATCTTTTTAGTAGAAAGGATACAAGTAGCTCTTTCTTCCGGAGTTAAGGCGGTAGCGAAGCAGCTAGGGCAGTCAGGCGCTACTTCTTTGATGAGGTACTCCTCGATTCCTGGCCCTCCATTTCGGTAGGAAACCAGGATGCGGTCAGAATCCTGCGAAAACTCCAGCCCATAAATTTCTCCAGAGCAATCTAGATCCAAGAGTGCGTACTCGTTAAGCGTACCGGTTTGCTGATTGAACTCAAAAATTTCCGTTCGGTTGCATCCCCCTTCGGAAATGGTAATAGCCAACTTGCTGCCATCTGGGCTAAATTTCATCGCACCCACGCCGGAGTTGTAGCCATGGATGCTTCCTACTGAGCTATTCACGGCTTGACCTATACCTTGGCTCGAGACGGGGTAGGCCCGAAAGGTATTGTTTCCCAGTTCATGAAATAGTACCCAAGTGGTATCACCTGAACTTAAGGCAGCACTGTGCTCCGTAGAAGGGCTAAAAAGGAAGTTGTCTTTAGTGACGACGTTTCCTACTCCTGTTGTGTTTTCAGCCTTGATATCGACCAATGAAAAGCGTACCTCGTTGCTGCCGCTTACTGAGGTTTGGGTGGTAAATAGGTAAAAGAGGGTAGGTTCGGAAGGTACGCCAACAGCCACTACGCCTTGACTTGCTGTGTTGTTTCCTCCAATGTCGCTGCCATTTTCCATCAAATCCCCGTTGAGATCCCAGACAGATTGCCCATCGGTGAAAAATAATACCTGCCCTGCCTGATCGGAGATTGTGGAGGTGCCTGCTGGGATGTTTTGCGGATGGGCTTCGGAGATGGGTCGTGGCACAGGAGCTGTGTCATCATCTGGGTCGGGGTTGAAGTCTAATCCTGCCCCATTTCCAAAGTACCAGATGTTGTTAGTTTGGTCAGGGACATCCCACATTTTGATTCGTATTTCTGCATAGGCATAACAGGAGGATCCGGGCTCACGTACAAGTACCCAATACAATCCAGGCTTACATACCTCATTGGCCCCTTTTCCAATCCAGCCTTCCTCGCGTTTGTTGGACCAGAAATACTCGTAGTTGGTTCCGCTACCTGCCCCTCCACCTGGAGCGCCACCCGTGCCACCTCCGCTACTATCACCCGATTGGGCTTGCAGGAGTGGGTCAAGATCGATGCAGGACTCGCAGAGGGTGGTGTCTGAAGGAGTAAAGTTGGCCTGTAGCTCATTCTCAGTGAGTGGAATACTTTTGCTTACCTTTTTGATGGTGCTATCTGGGAAAGTTACCGTCAGGGTCACTTCCAAACTGCTTCCTTGAGCGGATTCGCCAGGCACCAAAAAATGTTCTTGGTTGAAGTCTGCTGGCAAGGGATTGCCATCGGCATCGCTCAAAGGTGGAGAAAATTCCCAAAGGAAAGAGAGCGCTTGGTAGTTGGGAGGATTGATTTCACTAGTGAGCTGAACAGGGTTATTTGCGCAAGGAGCCTCTGGGTCCCAGCTAAAGTCAACGGAAGGGTCGATGGTTACATTGGGTGCGAAGATGGGGAAAATGCGCCCACAAAAATCTGCGCCAGTAAAGGGGTCCTCTTCAACCACTAAGGTAGTTAAGTTGGACTCATTGGGATTGGTGATCTTTCCTACGATTTGTGGTCCCCCAACTACCTCCTCGTACAAATAATACAAGGAGCCATCTGGTCCTACTTTTAGGTCGTATACTTGGGTCAAAGTGGTGTCAAGCGGAACTTCTTCTGGAACTGCATCGGGGGAATTGGTAGGAATTCGGAGGAGTTGATTTCCCCTAGAAAAGTAGATATAGGCTCCATTGGTTGAAAAATCTGCGCCAGAAATTGTTCCCGCTCCGCCGGAGTTGCTTAGAGCTTGGGGATTTCCAAAAGATCCTGTTGCCGTATCAAATGGCACCAAGAAAATATCCTCTCCAGGGTTTTTTGGAAGGAGAAGAAGTTGCCCTAATCCCACTTCAAAGACCATGGCTGAAGGTTCGATGGGGATTCCTCGGGTGCCAGTTAGGGTAAAAGAACCTGCGGCTGTTTCTAAGCGTCTCGCTTGAAGATTTCCGCCCGCAAAGCTGATCAAGTAGGAGGGAGAGCTTAGTGTTTTGACAACCAAAACTGCTCCTTGAGCAGGTCCAATGACTTGATTTTTACTCGTAATTTGTCCTAAAGGTGGTTCGTTCCCTGTTGCTTGGCCTGGGGCATTCATGTCAACAAGGGCATATTGGAGTTGTCCTGCAAGGGAAAGATAAAAAATATAAAAGAGCTTGTTGCCGTTTGGATTGTACTCCAAAAACCCTGTAGCCACGGTTTGCCGACCTTGAAAATTTCCATTCAATCCTGGTGCAGAACCTTCAATAGGGCTTCCTGAGTAATTATAAACCAATTCTCCATTGGTATAGAATAAGGGTTGCCCAGTGATGGGATCTATGGCAATCGCATTGTTGTCGGCCCCATTCAGGATAGCAGCGGGTAGTGTTTGAACTGAAGCAACTGCTCCTTTACCGAAGGAAAGGTAGGGATGGTCACCGGTACTGCAATTTCCAAAAATCCATTCGTTTTCGTTGTACCCTTGTGCGAGGGTAGTACTTATTCCCCACCAAGTGTAGCATAGGATGCCGACAATTAGTCTAGTGAATCGTATGGTATTCAACTTGCTTTTCATATTTTTAAGGCTACTTCTAAAACAACCGCTGAGCATCCCCGTTTAGAAGTGAAGTACATAATCAAATAAACGAACAATTTCGTGTTAAGGTCTCTCCTGACAGTAGTTTTTTTTATGGTGCTTGGTTGGGCTTCAGTTTCCGAAGCACTTGCCCAGGACCCACAGTATAGTCAATACTACGCAGCCCCACTGTACCTTAATCCTGCCATGGCAGGGGGAGAGTTGATGGGGAGGGTAGGATTTAACTACCGAAACCAGTGGCCTTCATTGGATGCACAGTTCACCACCTTTTCCGCGTATTACGATACCTACCTACCAGATTACAATTCAGGAATAGGGGTTCATGTGATGCAAGATACGGAAGGGGCATCTAAATTACGTTCTACTTCGCTTTCAGCGATGTATTCCTACGAATTACGACTGGCAGATAACCTGTACTTCCGACCTGGTTTTCAAGCAAGTTATCTGAGAAGGGAAATTGGATTTTATGAAAACTTGATTTTTGCAAACCAGATCAATCCAGCGGATCCTACTGGGCCCTTGCTGCCTGGGTCTGATATTCCCGGATTGGGTGATCCAGTGAGCATCTTTTCGCTTTCAGTTGGAGGATTACTCTTCACTAAAAATGCATGGATTGGATTTTCTGCACATCACCTGAATGAACCCAATCAATCCTTTGTGGACGGCTTGAGTCCATTGCCGAGCAAACTTTCTTTTCATGCTGGTTACCGAATTTCCTTAGGCCAAGGAGGTCTGCGCCAAGATTTCACCCACATGAGAAAGCAGCGTTATTTGACGCCTACCCTGAATTACAAAAGGCAAGGGCCTTTTGAACAGCTCGATGTTGGCGCCTATTTTTATGTGGAACCCATAGTATTTGGAGCCTGGTACCGGGGACTTCCATTTAGGCCAGTGGATGGACAAAGTAACCGAGACGCTATCGTAATGATGGTAGGCGTTAATTTAATCACGGGTCTAAATATTGGTTATAGCTTTGACTATACTGTATCCCAACTGGGCATACAAAGTGGAGGAGCTCATGAATTGAGTCTTTCTTGGACTATTCCCAGTCGAAATCAAGGCAAGCCATTGGGTCGTGACACCATTTTACCTTGCCCTAAATTCTAAAAAAAATGGAAACTCAGAGTTTGTTGTACCTGCTGGTAGGGGTGCTTGCTTTTGGTTTTATTGTACCCCAACTATTAGAGTTCTTGCAGGTGTACCATCCAAGCAGGAAAATACCAGATACCCTAGCTGAATACCTAAGCCTGACCAAATTAGAAGAAAGTAAATCTTATCAGCGGGTGAATTTCAATTTTAAAGTAATTACGAGCAGTTTTACTTTTCTTTTGACTCTCCTCTGTGTCACCCAAGGGTGGTTTGGTGCAATAGATACTTGGATTGTAAGCTTTGGTCATTCTCCATTAATGAATTCGCTTCTATTTTTTGGGTTGATCTATGTGGCATCAGACGTACTGAGCCTGCCTTTTGATTACTACAGAACCTTTTTAATTGAGGAAAAGTTTGGGTTCAATAAAACCACTCTGCGCACTTTTTTTTTAGATAAGTTGAAAGCTTATGCCTTATCCTTGCTCATAGGGGGAGGTTTGATGCTGATTTTTCTTTGGTTGGTCCATACCATGGGTCCCCAGTTCTGGTGGCAGTTTTGGCTACTTGCAGGGGTTTTTATGATCTTGGTGAATGTGGGCTATACCGCATGGATCCTTCCTTTGTTCAATACGCTGACTCCATTAGCCGAAGGAGAGGTACGAGATAAGTTGCTACAGTATGCGTCAAAGGTGGATTTCTCCATCCAGCATATTTTTGTGATGGATGGAAGCCGCCGGTCTGCGAAAGCAAACGCATTTTTCTCAGGATTAGGTAAGCAAAAAAAAGTGGTGCTCTACGACACCCTATTGGAGCAGCATACTCCGGAGGAATTGGTGGCAGTATTGGCCCATGAAATTGGACACTACAAGAAAAACCACTTGAAATGGAGCATGCTGATTTCTCTTCTCCAAGTGGGGATACTTCTATTTTTGTTGGGTCAAGTCGTTTTTTCGGAAACGATGAGTATGGCCTTAGGAGGGAGTAGCTGGTCAGTACAGTTGAATATTTTGGGTTTCACAATGCTCTTTGCACCGCTATCCATGATCCTAGGAATTGGAATGAACTGGCTCAGTCGCAAGCATGAATTTGAGGCGGATCACTATGCCAAAGAAACCTTTGGAGGCAAGCCGCTGGCGGAGGCCTTGAAAACGCTTTCGGTAAAAACCCTAAGTACCATCCATCCTCATCCTTGGTACGTGTTTGTCAACTGCTCCCATCCACCTCTCCTGGAGCGCTTGAAACGACTTGAGGAGGAATAAAACCAAAGTTCGGTAAATGTGGCTGTATAATTAAGCGTGCTTATTTTTTGCAAAAAAAAATCCTAAATTTCAGAGAAAGACTTGTTTACACATGAGAGACCTTGCCGATTTTGGATACCCACTTAGCGACCTGTTTACACAGCCAAAAACGATTAACGAATGGGAGCGGTACCGTTTGTCTGCCGAACAAATTGATTTTTTTCACGAAAATGGATATTTAGCTGGGGTAAAACTTTTAGATGAATCCCAGCTAGTAGCCTTAAACAAGGCTTTGGAAGAGGTAATGGATCCCAAGCATGCTAGGCATGCCTTATTCCATGAATTTCATAGCAACGAGTCTTCAAATCCTGATACAGTTTTGTTTCATTCACTCGGACACTGGCGGATAGCGGAGGCTTTTCACGATGCAATTTGGAATCCAGCGTTTCGAATGGTTGCTAGCCAATTGCTTGGAGACCGAGGTGTTCGTTTTTGGCACGATCAATTGTTTTGCAAGCCTGCACACCATGGAGGTGTGGTGGCTTGGCACCAAGATTATTCCTATTGGACACGCACGGTGGACATGCAACATTTGACCTGCTGGTGTGGACTGGATGATGCTACGGAGGAAAATGGCTGCTTGCAGTATGTACCTGGGTCTCATCGCTGGGGGCTTTTGGAAAAGCCTACTCTTGCCGGTGAGATGGATGGGCTGAAGGCAATGCTTTCGGAGGAACAAAGAGCCCAATTTAAGCCGGTAGCAATTCCATTAAAAGCTGGTTATGCAGCATTTCACCATCCCTTGTTGGTACATGGGAGCTATGCCAACTATTCCCCTCGATCTAGAAAAGCCTTTGTACTAAATGTTTTTGCAGATGGGACACTCTCCGATTCAGATGAACCCTTACTAGCTGGTGTTCCTGTGATTCCAAAAGGAGAAAAAATGGGTGGTAAATTTTTTCCCCTACTATTTGACCCTAAAAACCTGTAAATTTGCTATTCTAATCCCGTTTCCCGCATGTCTAGCTGGAGGATAGTATCCAATTGTACGGTACTTGTCGATCACGTGCTTCGTATTTTAATTTTCAAATAATGGCTTCTGGACTATTTGCTTTATTAGATGATATCGCTACCCTGATGGATGATGTAGCCGTAATGAGTAAAATAGCAGCGAAGAAAACTGCAGGGATTTTAGGCGATGATCTCGCAGTCAATGCAGAGAAGGCTTCTGGATTTGTGTCTGATCGAGAATTACCGGTGCTTTGGGCTATCACCAAAGGCTCGGCATTGAATAAGCTCCTAATTCTTCCTTTTGCCTTTCTTTTAAGCGCATTTGTTCCACTAGCCATTACTGTGATTTTAGTACTTGGGGGTCTCTATTTAGCCTACGAAGGAGCGGAGAAAATCCTTGCCTATATTTTTCCACATCCTGCCGAAAAAGAAGAAGATTTCGATTTTGAAATCACCAATGAAGAAATTTTAGCCATCGAAAAGAAAAAAATAAAGTCGGCCATTACGACCGATTTTATCCTTTCTGTAGAAATTGTCATCATTGCGATGAGCACAGTGGTAGGCCAACCTTTAGTCAATCAAGTAGCTGTGGTATCATTAATTGCCTTGATCGCAACGGTGGGAGTCTATGGAATTGTGGCTTTGGTAGTCCGAATGGATGAGTTTGGATTTAAATTAATAGCCCTCAATGATCGTGAGGATAGCGTCTCAGACAAGGTAGGCTGGATGTTGGTTAATGCCTTGCCTCATTTTGTTCGAGGGATTGGCTTTATTGGGACTTTAGCTTTGTTATTGGTTTCAGGTGGTATTTTTTCGCATAACCTTCCTTTTTTTCACCATCTTTTGCCTACTTGGCCAGATATAGTCAAAGAATTTCTTTTTGGATTGGCAGTAGGATTTGTGGTAGTAATCCCTGTGATACTTTTTCAGAAGGCTCAAAAAAAATCAAGGTAAGATTTAATTTGAAAGCCGAGGATTATACCTATTTTCAAAGCATCTAAATCTGTTTATATGAAGGTTTTACTCCAACAATTTTTCAGTTTTTTACTTCTTTCCCTTCTTCTTCCCCAGTGGGGGTTTGGACAATTAGGGGAGTCCTACCTGCGCTTTGAAGGGGGAAAAGGTCTAGGTGAAGGCAAGCACATTGTACTGGTAGCTGGTGACGACGAATACAGATCGGAAGAATCCATGCCCATGTTAGCCAAGATTTTATCCTCTCATCATGGGTTTAAAACTACAGTGCTATTCCCCATTGATCCCAATACCGGGGACGTGGTGCCCAACTATCAAAATAACATTCCAGGGCTGGAGCAACTTGCTTCAGCAGATTTAGTAATTGTGTTGATTCGATTCCGGGAGTTGCCTGATGCCCAGGCAAAGTACTTAGAGGACTATCTTTTGGCTGGTAAGCCCATTATTGGCTTGCGAACATCCACACATGGCTTTGCCTATCAAAAAAATAAGGATTCCAAATTTGCCAAGTGGGATTGGACGAGTAAAATACCGGGATGGGAGCAAGGATTTGGGAAGCGTATCTTTGGCGAAACTTGGATCAATCACCACGGTGTTCATGGCAAAGAAGGAACTAGAGGGTTGGTCGATGGGGTAAAGCAAAGCGCCAATCATCCTGTTCTTCGCGGTGTTAAAGATATTTGGGGTCCTTCAGATGTGTATGGCATCAAAAATTTACCAGCCGATGCAGAGGTTTTGGTGTTTGGGCAATCTACAGCAGGAATGAATGACCAAGCCCCGCTCATCTGGGAAAAGTCAGTGATGCCGATTGCTTGGACCAAGCCTTATCAGCTTGAAGGAGGAAAGCAAGGAATGGCTTTTGCCTCAACTATGGGGGCCTCCTTAGACTTTCAAAGTGCTGATTTGAGAAGACTAGTAATTAATGCTTCTTTTTGGTTGTTGGGCATGGGTGATGTGATTACTCCGGATTTGAATGTAGAATATGTAGGCCCCTTTCAGCCTACTCCCTTTGGATTTGACACCTTCCGCAAGGGCATGCGTGTACAGGATTTTAAGTAGGTAGTTGTATCGAGTAGGAAGTTTCAAGATGAATTAGATGAGTTATTTTCATCCTAATAAAATCCCTACTTTGTTCAATCAATTAGAATATTTTCCTTTTACATTACTCCTTTTCCCATGACTAAAATAGGTTTCAACGTACTCGCCTGGTCGGCTGAAATTTCACCAAAGCTTTTTCCGATTTTGGATCGTCTGAAAACAATTGGCTACCACGGAGCTGAGTTTTTTATTGGAGATACAGATGCTTCTTCATGTCGCCTAGTGGGAGATTATTGCAAAAAAATAGGATTGGAAGTGACAGCAGTCACTGTGATGAGTGCAGCAGATAACCCCATTTCTCCCGATCCGTTAGTTCGGCAAAAAGCGAAGGAAAAACTCTGCTGGGTAATCGATCGGGCTGCAGATTTGGGTGCACAGGTGCTGTGTGGACCTTTTCATTCTGCATTTGCCACCTTTGCTGCACGAGCACCTTTGCCAGAGGAATACGAATGGTCGGCAGAGGTACTACGTGAGGCAGGAGCCTACGCTCAAGGCTTGGGCATATTACTTACTCCCGAGGCGCTTAATCGATTTGAATGTTACTTAGCCAATACCATGGGGCAGCTCAATTACCTGCTTGCACAGGTCAATCATCCCAATGTTCAGGGCATGTTTGATACCCATCATGCAAATATGGAAGAGAAAAAACTTGGGCTTGCAATCGAGCAGATTGCACCGCGATTGCGACATGTGCATATTTCAGAAAATGATCGAGGTACACCAGGCTCTGGGCATGTGGACTTTGACGAGACCTTCGCCACATTAAAGAAAGTGGGCTTTTCGGGCTGGCTGACTATAGAAGGTTTTTCGCGGAATGACCCAGACTTTGCCAATGCAATTGGGGTTTGGCGCGAGTTTTCTGACCCTTGGGAAATGGCTGAGCAGGGCTACCAGCTCATCAGTCAGATGTGTTTCAAACACGGATTGTAGCAAATTTTAGGATGGCTTAGGGATTTACTTTTTGGGGATATACCAGCTGTTGTTGGCTAGGTCTACGCCACCCATGAGTTCTTCCTGAACCACGCGATCAATGATCCACAATCCTTTTTGGGCCATGGATTCAAAGGTGTCAATACCCTCATTGGGGAAGCCCACTCGTGTACGGTGAATGTGAAATTTGTCAGAAAATTTCCGCCCAAAGGCTTTTTCTACACCCTCTTTCCCAAGGATAAAGCCAAGTAATCCTCCCCAGGTGGCAGTGGGATTGTCGGAATCCCATCCCGCCAAAGCGCCTATTTTGATGGTTTCCTTGAGGTCCCCTTCTCCGTAGAATAAACTCACAAGGCTTGCAGCAAAGTTGATGCCGGCCGCATAGCAACCGTTGCAATAGAGGTTTTTACTCGTCATCGTATAGCCGTCAAGTTGGTCGACTTGGTAGCGTTGGTAAATCGAGTCACGTGCTTGTTCCCATGGAATTTTGGAAGTATATAAGCTCTTCACATAGTGATACATAGCTGCAGGGTAGGAGGTCTTGGGGAATTCTGCTGCGGCCTGGTCGGCGAATTTGAACAGTTGCGGTTTGATGGGTAAGGTGGTATCTAGTGTGGCAGAAAGTGAAAACAACCGAACATAAAAGGCAGAAATCCACTCACTTTCTTCACGAGCGGTCGTTTGAATAGGGAGTGTAGCCATTCTTACCGCCATATCTGGCCTTCCGGGGGAGTAGAGGCCAAAGATCTCCGTCGTGAGTTGGGCATCAATCATCTCGAATTCTGGATTGTTTTTTGGGTCAGCAGTGGCTGGAGGAACAAATCCTTCCTTCATTAGGTCCAAGGCTTTTTGATTAGATACCCAGAGGTAGTTTTCTTCCTCTAATTTAATGTGCTTTATCCATCCGTCACGAATTTGCTCTCCAGTTAGCATCGAAGTTTGGTTTTGAAGGAGTAGTTCTTGGTACATGTATTCGATATCCGTGTCGTCATCTGCCCCCCAAAGGCTGTCTTCATCGACAAAGATAAAATCGATGGTTGAAGAGATGGCACTTGGAGTATTTCCGGACCAAATATTAGGCTGGTCGGCCTTGCCCCAATTGGCACGGGTATAAAAAGGACCCGTTTTGATGTCGCCAATAGTTCCAATTTTATCCATTTCAGTCACCAGTCCTGTCCAGTTGGCAATACAGGTTGCCAACCAAAATCCTTCTAGCTTTTCAGCATAGGCCGCCCGATCTATGGTTAGGTCTGATGCCTTGGGGCTATATGCTGAGTAGTTTAAGCTTGGATTTTTGTCTGTGATCTGCTGTGCTTGAATCCATGTCAAATTCAGGATAAAAAGTAGACTTGCGAAAATGGATCGGGTTAAGGTCATGGGTTGGGTAATGTTTAGAAACTTGAAATTTTAAACTAATTCAGATCGGAAAGGGGCAGAAGCTTGTGCACCCATTCGTGTTACGGAAATCGATGCCGCTTTGGTGGCCAGGGTAATGGCATCTTTCCAATTCATTCCCTCAGCAAGGCCTAGAGCTAGGCTTCCATTAAATACATCTCCCGCAGCTGTGGTATCTACTGCGTTTACCTTCTTTGCAGGTATCTGGTATTCTTGAGTTGAATTTTGAAAGTAAGTTCCCTTCTCTCCAAGAGTTAGGAGTACTTGTTTTACTCCCTTACTACGAAACCAATGGGCGATTTTTGGATAGTCCGAATCGGAATCACAGGGCATTCCCGTAAGTAGGGAGGCCTCTGTTTCGTTGGGCGTAATTAAAAAAAGCTGTTCGTAGATAGATTCAGGAAGTTTTTGAGCAGGAGCAGGATTTAAAATTAGATTTATATTTTCCTTCTGGGCGTAGCTTGCAAGGAAGGAAATGGTATCGATGGGAATTTCAAGCTGGCAAAGTATAAAGTCATGGCTGGGAATGCCCTGTAGGGCTGCTTGAATATCAGATGGACTTAGCATGGCGTTTGCACCTGGGGCAACCACAATGGTATTTTCTCCTTGCTCATTGACAGTAATGAGTGCTATTCCTGAGGCCTTTTCTTTATCTTCAAGTACCAAGTGGGTTGAAATACCTTCCTTTTCTAGGCCTTCTCGGGTTTGTTTTCCAAAAAGGTCTTTCCCTACCTTACTAATGAAGGTGACCTCCGCTCCCATTCTAGCAGCAGCCACAGCCTGGTTGGCACCTTTTCCTCCTTGAAAAAGAAAAAAATCGCCTCCGACCAAGGTTTCGCCTGGTTTGGGGAAACGTTCGGTTTTTACGACTAGATCGGTGTTTGAACTACCAACTACAACTACATGTGCCATGATGAAAGCAAGGGGGATTAGACTAGTTTGGAATAAACGATTAATCCTATTCCCAATAAAAATAAGATAAACATCATTTTTAATAAGATATGTTTGGAGGCGGGTAAGGCCTTGAATTCTTTCCATACATACACTCCCCAAAAAGCAGCTACCATAGTGGCTCCCTGACCCAATCCATAAGAAATTGCTGGGCCTGCCATATCCGAGGCAATAATACTGAAAGCCATTCCTATACACCAAATTATCCCGCCTAAAATCCCTGTTAAATGGGTTTTAAAGCTCCCTTTATAGTAATCTGAATAGCTTACCGGTGTTCCAACAAATGGTCGTCGCATTAGCAAGGTGTTGAACAGGAAGTTGCTTCCAAAAATACCCAAAGCGAAAAGCACTACTGCCGAATAAGGACTTAACTTACCTGGAAGCGGTTGAGTGAAATCTAAAAACATAGCATCAGCCACATATTTGTAAAAAAAACCCATTAGGATGCCCGCTACCATAGACAAAATCAATCCTTTAGTTGGGCTTTTGGTTTGGTCTTTAGGAAGGCTGCGGTAGGCATTTGCATTGAGTAAAATGGCAAGGATGACTAGGGCCACACCCCCAAACAAAAGTCCTACATCTCCAATAGGATTTTGAGCGTAATTTACTGCTACTCCAATGACTAAGGCTAGCCCAATGCCCACGGGAAAGGCTACTGCCATTCCCGAGATAGAAATCGCTGCCCCTAGTAAAATATTGGCGGCATTGAATACAATCCCCCCAAAAAATGCGGAGCTTAATGAGCTGAAATCTGCTTGTTGAAGGTCAGCGATAAAACTTCTCCCTTGCTCTCCAGAACTGCCTAAAGTGAATGCAAAAATTAGAGAAAGAATCACTATTCCAATTACATAATCCCAGTAAAAGAGTTCAAAACGCCAATTCGAGGAAGCCAGCTTTTGAGTGTTGGCCCAAGATCCCCAGCAAATCATGGTGATGGCGCTAAATAAAACTGCGGTGGTGTACGTTTCAATGATAAACATAGGTGGGAAAGGGCTCAGAATAAAGGATCTGGTGGTAGTGCAAATTCGAAGGAGGTTTAGATAGGTAAGTAAGTAAGGTATTTTTCTAAAAGAATGTCCTGCTATTGGGGGATATTCGACTACTTAAAAGAAATAATCTAATTGAATTTAACGAATACAATTAGGAAAATAAAATGACATGCTTAGAAAGCACCTTCCTTTATTTAGGATTAAAATTGAAGGTATTGAGTTGAACAAGTATAACGCTCAAGGATTGCAAATCAGGCAATACTGGGGATCTTCTATTTTTTTTCCGTGTGGGAAAAAGATTTTTTCTTCCTTTCCGCAGTGGCTACATATTAGCAGGTGGGCCAAAGCAGCGTTACTTGGAGTGCCACAGAGGCTGCATGGAAGTCCTTGTTCCGTGGCTATGACAGCAAAACCAGGTCGTTGGCAGGAGGGGCAGCAGGAATTTAGTTTTTCAAGAAGGAGTTGTGCTGTTTCTTGAATGACCTCCATTCTGCTGGGGTTAAACATGGCGCGCATGTCTGTTTCAATATATCCAGATCCTTGGGTATCTAGAAGCATTGTCCCTGCTTTTCTAAGTTCGCCAAGATTTGTGATGCCTTTCAGTAGTCCCTCGAGATTATCTTTTGATGCGCGTAGAATGAGGCCATGGCTTGGAAAACCTACTTTGCCTGCAAAGGTCTCCAGTTCCTTCCAACTCGAAAATTCTTGTCCTCCAAAATTAGTGGCAGTACTGAGGTGGTGGGAATGAATTTCAAGTTGGTGCTTGCGGTCAATCAACAGGAGCCATTCCTCGTTTGCAGGTAAAAAAAATGCGGAAGGATGTGGGCCAAAGGAGCCTTCGCTAGCAATTGCCAGATCAACTCCGGTAAGCTCCATTGCCAATTCACATTTTTTCCGAGCTGTGGTCAATGGATCTGCAATTCGTGCTATCTCCCTAGAAAAGGTGCCCAACAAGTCTGTATTTAGTCCGTCGGCAACAACAACCTTTACTTTCAAGCTCGCTTCAAAGAGGGGTTGAATTACCTGCTCCTTTTGGTGCATGCTGGCGATGACTAAGGTTCTACCTTCGAAAAATCCAGCCATGCGGGTTTATTTGGATTGAACTTCCAGGGCTTTTCCATTGACTCCCTCATGAAATACGCCGTTCTCGTAGGCCAAGTGTCCATTGACCCAGGTGCTTAGTACATTGCTGTGGAAGGTCGTGCCTTCCAAAGGAGACCAACCGCATTTGTAGAGGATATTTTCCTTGCTTACCGTCCACTCACTATTGAGATCCACCAAGGTCAAGTCAGCAAAATAGCCTTCTCGGATGTAGCCGCGCTCTTTAATGCGGTAAAGTATGGCGGGATTATGGCACATTTTCTCCACGATTTTTTCCAAACTGATTTTGCCTTGCGCGTAAAATTCAAGGAGGCAGTTAAGCGAATGCTGGACCAACGGAGCGCCCGACATGGATTGGAAGTAGGGCTTTTGCTTTTCTTCCAAGGTATGTGGCGCATGGTCGGTAGTGATCAAATCAATTCTGTCATCCAGTAGCGCAGCAAGTAATCCCTCCTTATCTTTTTGGGTTTTGATGGCAGGGTTCCACTTGATCAGGGTGCCAAGTCGCTCGTAATCCTGGTCGGTAAACCAGAGATGGTGCACCGAAACCTCAGTGGTGATCTTTTTCTCTTCCAGTGGTATATCATTCCGGAAAAGAGACGTTTCCTTGGCTGGGCTGAGGTGGAGGATATGCAGGTGGGCGCCATGCTTTTCAGCAAGGCCTATGGCTCGTTCGGTAGCCTCAAAACAGGCTTGTTCGCTTCGTATCAAGGGGTGACATGCAATGGGTACATTTTCTCCGTATTTTTTGCGGTAGAGTTCCTCATTTTTCTCGATGATTTCCTCCTTTTCGGAGTGGATGGCGATGAGGCCTTTGTGCGCAGCAAAAAGTTTTTCCAACATGGCGGGTTGGTCCGCGAGGATATTTCCTTTTCCCGTAAAGTAAAGTCCATCGTCCGTGATTGCTAGGTGCTTGGAGGTGTCCCATTGGATCACCTCATCTAGGTTATCCGCTGTAATGCCGAGCAAGAAGCCAAAGTTGGCCAGCGATTTAGTGGAGGCTAACTTGTATTTGTCGGCCCAGAGTTCCAAAGTCAGCGTATTGGGCCGGGTGTTGGGCATCTCGATAAATGAAGTGACCCCGCCGGCGATAGCCGCCTTACTTTCGCTAGTTAGGTCTGCTTTGTGTGTCAGCCCTGGATCCCGAAAGTGCACCTGTCCGTCGATTGCTCCAGGAAATAAGTACTTGCCACGACCGTCCACAATTAGGTACTGGTCTTGGGTTGGAATTTGCCCGATTTTTTGGATACGTTCTCCTTGGATTAGGACGTCGGCAACTTGAATTTTGCCTTCGTTAACTAAGGAAACTTGTTGGATAAGGGTAGATTGAGACATGGTAGAGTTGGGCTAACGAGCGTACCACAAAGAACGTATGTAAATCCTAAGATTACAAAGTTCTTGGACTTGAGGAGTTGTTTGAAGTAGGAAAATTAAAAATTTACTAGAGGGTTAAAGTATCTAATTTTGGTGGCGAGTCTAAATTCTTCTATTTATTTCCTAGTTTAATTCGCTCAATGGTTCTACTATGAATACTCACAAAAAATCAATTCTTCGAGGTCTTATTTTTCAACTCATCCTTTTTCTTGGTTCTGTAGGGATGGTATTTAGTCAAAATACTAGGTCTCAACAGGGAAATGTTCCAAGAACAATTGTAACCACCGATGGAGAAATCGATGACGTAGATTCCTTTATTCGGATGCTGCTTTACGCAAACGAATTTAGAATTGAGGGCTTGATCTATTCCTCAAGCATGTGGCATTACAAAGGAGATGAAAAAGGTACCCTTTTCACCTCAGAGATGGAGATGACACGCAACATGTATGGCGCAAAGACTTCTCTAAGATGGCCTGGTGTAACGTGGATGAATCCTTTGCTTGATGCTTACGAGCAAGTTTATCCCAAATTGACTCAACATGCTGCTGGGTACCCAACTGCTGCTTACCTCAGATCGGTGGTACGTGTAGGAAACATTGATTTTGAAGGAGATATGCGTTTGGATACAGAAGGCTCAAACTTTATAAAGGAGAAGCTTTTGGATGACAATTTAGAGCCACTTTACCTACAAGTCTGGGGAGGAACTAACACGATTGCTAGGGCGCTTCAGTCCATTGAAGATGAATATAAGGGTAGCCAAAATTGGGAATCGATCTACAAAAAGGTAACGAATAAAGCAATTTTATATACCATCCTTGACCAGGATGCTACTTATCGAAAATACATTGCCCCAAATTGGCCAGATTTAAAAGTTTATTACAATTCTAATCAATTCTGGTGCTTAGCCTATGCTTGGAAAAGGGCAGTTCCACCAAACCAGCACTATTTATTAGAAGGGAAATTTATGTCCGAAGAAATAATACAAAACCATGGCCCGCTTCTGAGTCAATACTATAGCTATGGGGATGGTCAAGCGCAACCAGGGGACGAGGAACATATTCATGGTGATCCAAATAAACTACAAGGCACACAATGGGGCAGTTTTGAGAAATACGATTTTATTTCAGAGGGAGATTCTCCAGCATTCTTACATTTGATTGATGTGGGTTTAAATAATCTTAACCAACCTCATTGGGGAGGCTGGGGAGGGCGATTACTGCAATCTGTGGAACAACCCAATCGCTGGGAAGATGGTCAAAAGGTCCAAGATTTTAACCCCTTTAAAAAGAGTATGGATTCTACCTATCCTCAAATTCGATGGATAGAGGCCCTTCAACATGATTTTGCTGGCCGAGCTGATTGGTGCGTGCAGGACTATGATGATGCCAACCATCCTCCCAAGGTAGAAGCAAAAGGGGCTCTTCGAAAACAGGCAAAACCTGGTGAAAAAGTTATATTTGAAGTAGCTGTAAGCGATCCAGATGGAGACCAGTTGACTACGCTTTTTTGGGTGTATACGGAAGTAGGTAACTATACAGAAAGCCCTGCATTGGTACAAAAAGGAACTCGTTTAGAAATAACTTTGGATCCAAAAACAACAGGCACCCTCCATGTCATCGCTGAAGTAAAAGACCATGGTGCAAATCCTATGACACGGTACCAAAGATTTGTCCTGGATGTAAATTAATCAGGAGTAAATATTTGCCAATTAGTTCAATCCATCATTCCTTTTCCAGCAAAAATCTTGGGCAGGTATTTTTCAATTCGATTAAGACGGGTAGCGGATTGCTTTGCTTCTGAGAAGTGGATCACATAGCCTCGTTGTCTGCCAGGAGTCAATGAAAAAAATGCAGCTTCCAGACCCGAATGTTCTGCAAATTTTTGATAGAGTTCTTCGGGCAATACCGGTAGAGTAGGCTTGGCACTGGCTTTTTTACCTGATCGTTCCACTTCTATGGCTTGGAGGAGGTATTCTTTGATTTTGCCTTCAATTTCCTCAGCTTGGGTTAGCTGGGTGAACCGAATAAAGCGTCCTACTTGGGAATTAGGTCCAGGGCGTTCCAAAAGCTGATAAGGGTCCTCAAGTAGTCCTCCTTTGAGAAAACTCAACACACAGGATTGGTTAAATACCCCTAAAATCACCACATTTTTGCCATCAAGGGTATAGGTAGGCATACCCCATTTCCGTTCTTCTTGGAGTTCGGTTTCTAAGAGGAGTTGGCGAAGAAACTCAAGTATATCCGTCCAGCGATGTACTTTACATTCCGGAGTGGCTCCCTTTGGACAGCGCATGCAGCCTTCGAGGAGAAATTGATCGATGAGGGGATTGGGTAAGGACATAAGCTAAAGAGTTTCCTTTTTGTTACGAATTAACAGACTCCCTAAGTTTTTTTGAAATAAAAACCGGTTTTTTTGAAACCAAATAGAAATCACACAAGCATAGATGGATTATTTGGTAGCTACTAGAGATTAATACCAATCAATTCATTGGTCTTAATTCTTTTTTTTGCATCACCCATGGTAGTTTTTTTAAATCTGTTCCCAGTGGTTTTTCTTTTTGAAAGAATTTTTAAGCGCTACTTTGGTAAGTTCTATTTTTGTTGCTGGTAATTGATAAGGCCTTTTTTTTGATGAAATGTATTTCAAAACAAGTCAAAATTCATATTTTAAATTTTGAAAACCCATCCTTCCTTTTTTCTTATGAAAACCATCTCTACACTTCTTTTCTGTTGTTTGCTCTCATTCAATATCCCCTCAAAGGCACAAGAATCCAGTACTCAGCGGCTAAATCAACTGATGCAAGACTTTCCTGTAATGGGACTGTCTGTGGCGGTAGTCAAAGAGGGTAAGGTAGTGCATAGCCAAGCTTTGGGTTGGAAGGAAGAGGGTACGGAGTCTTTGGAGACTACAGATCTCTTTCGAATCGCTTCCATTTCCAAATCATTTACGGTAACTGCTCTATTGCAGCTTGTAGAAAAGGGTCTTATTTCCCTAGACGATGACGTGAGCAACCTAATTGGCTTTCAGATTCGCAATCCCAGATTTCCAGATACCATGATTACCCTGCGCATGCTGCTTTCCCATACCTCCAGCATCAACGATCAGCAGGGGTACTTTACCTTGGACGCCATTCATCCCGAGAAGAATGCTACTTGGCAAGAAGCCTACAACGCCTATGCCCCAGGTGATGGCTACGAATACTGCAACTTGAACTTCAACCTCGCAGGGGCGATATTGGAGAAGTATTCAGGAGTGCGCTTTGATGCCTATATCCAAGAAAATATTCTTAAGCCATTAGGTCTGTATGGAGGGTATGATGTAGATCAGTTGGATAAAAGCCGCTTGGCTACACTCTATGCCTATCAGCGGGATTCGGCCAAGTTTATCCCGTCCCCTGCAGCCTATGTTTCTAAAAGCGAGGAACTCAAAACCTATATTCCAGGCTATAGTACTCCGATTTTTTCCCCAACAGGAGGTATGAAAATCTCAGCACCAGATCTAGCCAAGTACCTCTTAGTTCACATGAACTATGGGAAGGTTGGAAAGGTCCGATTGATTTCTTCAGCTCATTCCAAAGAAATGCAAACTCCGCTTTCTTCGGACGAAAACTACGGTTTGGCTCTCTGGAAAACGGACGTGTTGATCCCAGGAGTAGAATTGGTAGGACATACCGGATCGGCTTATGGGCTGTATAGTGCGCTATTTTTTAATCCAGAAGAAAAATATGGATTTGTAGTGATCAGTAATGGTTGTGATCCTTCCGTAGAAGAGGGATATATTAGAGTAATCCGCCGTACTATCCAGATTTTACATGAGGAGTGGATCCTAAAGCCCTAGGCCATCTTATTTTCTTGAAGCACTTGGGTGACGAGATTTAATTTCATGAATAAGGTGCTCCAACCCATTGAGTCGAATTTCATAGAGGGTATTCAAACACATGCCCAAATGGCCGGCGGGAAATCCTTTTTTATGCATCCAAACAAGGTAGTTTTCAGGGATATTGCAGAGAAGATGCCCCTTGTACTTTCCAAAAGGCATGGTATGCGTGACGATATCGATTAGGATTTGGGGATTCATAGGGATAATAATACCCTTTTTCAGTTCGGAAAACTAGCGTCGCGTAGGTTGATGCCTTGCAAATACTTGGGTAATTAGACAAGACTACCTAGGTTTACGCCATGGAAATAGGAATAGATAGCTTTGCAGCTTTTGTGACAGATGCCGAGGGCAATCCCATAGGAACTGCCCAAGATGCCTTGCGTGAATTATTGGATCGAATTCAGCTTGCCGATGAAAAGGGACTGGATGTATTTGCCATCGGAGAACACCATCGTAAAGAATTTTTAGATTCCGCTACCTCGGTGATTTTGGCAGCTGCAGCATCTCGGACCAATCGAATTCGCTTGAGTAGTGCCGTGACGGTGCTGAGTGCGGCAGATCCGGTTCGTGTATTCCAACAATTTGCTACCTTGGATTTACTCTCCCAAGGGCGTGCTGAACTGGTTGTAGGCAGGGGCTCATTTTCAGAAGCATTTCCACTTTTTGGGTTGAACTTCCAGGATTACGATGCCTTGTTTGCAGAAAAGTTAGACTTGCTTTTGCAGCTGAATGAACAAGAGGTAATCACCTGGAGGGGGAGATTTCGACCTGCCTTGCAAGAGCAAGCCATCTACCCTCGACCCCTGCAAGAAAAGCTTCCCATCTGGTTGGGAGTAGGAGGGACGCCAGCCTCCTTTGTGCGGGCAGGTTCTTTGGGATTGCCCCTGATGGTGGCAGTGATTGGAGGAGAGACGCACCGCTTCCGGCCCTTAATTGATTTGTATAGAGAGGCGGGAGACAAGGCTGGCTTTGCCCAAGAAGAGCTAAAGGTTGGCTTGCATTCGTTAGGTTATGTGGCCCATACGCATGAAGAAGCGGTGGAAACTTACTACCCTGGCTATGCCGAAACCTTTACCCGCATCGGTAAGGAGCGTGGTTGGCCACCCGTTACCCGTGGGCACTTTGAGGCCCAGAATGCTCCTCGAGGAGCCTATCTGGTAGGAAGTGCCAACGAAGTGGCCGAAAAAATCCTTCGTCACAGTGCCTCTTTGGGAGGAATAGATCGCTTTACCTTCCAATTGGATAATGCTGGACTAAGTCACCAACAGTTGAGTGAGACCATCGCCCTAATAGGGGAAGAGGTCATTCCACAGATACGAAAAGGGTAGGTGTTTATGCCGCTCAATTCACATTAAATCCCCTTTCTCATTTTTATGTTCAACAGTCCAGAGTATCCAAAACCCCTCAAAGAATCTCAATTTATGGCTTGGCTAGAAAAGGGACGTGCCAGTAAGATTCCTTTTGCATACATGTTGATCATTTGGGATGAACTGGAAAGAGACTACCTACCTATTTATTTAGAAAAGCGTGAAGGTCTGCTTTCTTACGAAAAATACGGGACTTCACCCGCGCAACAACTTTTGATTGCCGCCTATGATTTATATTCAGAAACAAGGGTGAGGTAAAAAGAAGTAAAGCAAAAGAGGGAAGTAGTTCAAACTAAAATTAACATTTTTAGCTTCTTCACTTGGCACTTAAAACATGTAAAAAACACCCTTCAATTTTTTGTGGGATTCAACCTTGATCGTCAAGGAAGAATTTCAAAAATGGAGTATTAAGGCAGTTTTTTAGGACAATTTTCTTTTGAAAAGGATAAAGCTCATGGTTGGATTAAAGCTATAATTGTTAAAAAATAGGCAAGGAAGGAAAAAGGAGGGAGAAATAGCTAGTTTTTACATTGGAAACGTAAAAGCTAAGGTCAAAATTACCACCAATCTGCTGTAGTTAATTTTCAAAGTATGCTACTACTATACTACAGTTCACCTAGCAGAACTGTGTTTCTAGTTTTATGATTGGCTCAGATGATTTTACCACTACCACAATTAAAATTATTTTTATGTACTCCTACCTTAGGCTTTTGGCTGAACTTCGTTTAGGGGCCTAAGTCTATTTTTTACAGGTTGGAACCAATTTTAAATGAGCGGTTTCGAAATCTTAAGAATTATTTTTATACTACATCTCATTTACTTTAAAATCCATGATACATAATAAATTTCGAGAAGGATTTTTTTTCTTCGCCATCTCCTTTCACTTGATTTGCACTCCTCTTTTTGCGCAACAAATCTCCAAAGAAGAATTGGTGTTTCTTACCCAACAATGGAAAGGAGAGCGGTTTGAAGACGGAAGGCCTAAAGTTCCTGATGATCTTCTCAATAGGATGCGTTTGGTAACGCATGATGAAGCTTGGGCTGTTATGAAAAATGCTGGATACCAATACCAATATGCAGATGGATGGGAAACAATAAATCCAGATAGTATTTTGATTGGTAGAGCAGTCACGGCTACTTTTATTCCAGGGCGACCGGATATCCACGATGCTATAGATGCGCGAGGTAAAAAATCAGGAAAGCGGGGGCAGAATTCTTGGCCCGTGGACATTTTGGTAAAAAGAGACGTTTATGTGGCTGATCAATTTGGTATTCATACCAATGGACCTACTATTGGAGATAATGTAGGCAATGCTATTTTTGCTAAAACTGGCAATGGGATCGTCTATCATGGTGCTATAAGAGATATTGCAGGTTTAAAGGAAATAGCAGGTTTCACCTCCTATTTCAGCTCTTATCATCCTTCTCATCACAATCAACAAGGTAATTTGAATACCATGTTGGTAGGAATCAATCATCCTACCCGAATCAAACAAGCTACAGTAATGGCCGGAGACGTTGTGTTAGGGAGAGATGGAGGTGTTTCATTTATCCCCGCACATTTAGTGGAAAAGGTAGTAGTTACTTCTGAAATTGTAAGGCTAAGGGATATGTTTGGCCATGAGCGTCTAAGAGAAGGAAAATACACAGCTGGTCAAATAGATGCCAGATGGTCTGACGATATTGAGCGTGATTTTTCCCAATGGCTGAATACGCATATGGATGAATTACCTGTACCTAAAGCACAAATTCAGGAACTTCTAAAAAACCGTACCTGGTAAACTGATAAGAAATGAACGATTTTAACAAGAGCAGAAGATCTTTTTTTACAAAAGGAATAGGATTGGCTGGAGCCAGCTATTTAGGCACTTTCGGTCAATCTCTTGCTGAGGCGGTTGAAAAAACCCCATCAGCATCCAATCCCTCAGATTTAAAAATAACCGAAGTTAAGTGTGGGTATGTACGTGGGGCATTGTATGTAAAAATTTACACCAATCAAGATGTTTGGGGATGCGGAGAGGCTGTAGATGCCATTCAAGGGACTTACCATCTGGTAAAAAGGCTTGGTGCTCAAATCAAAGGTCAGAGCCCATTGAATCCGAACAGGATTGCTGAACAGCTAAGAAAGGGGGCTTTTTTTGGGGGGGCTCAAAGTGGGGTATTTGTTGCGGTGCTTACAGCAATTGAAACCGCATTATGGGATTTGACAGGGAAAGTGTTTGGTATTCCCGTGTATCAGTTATTAGGCGGAAAGTTTAGGGATAAAATCCGAGTGTATTGTGATACGGCTCTATACACCTCATCAAATCCTACTCCTTCCGACTATGCTGCTGCGGCCAGAAATGCAGTAAATCGTGGCTATAACGCAGTTAAGTTTGATGTTGATGACGCACGAGATCCTAATAAATACGATCGTTTCAATTGGACAGCAAACCCTATGGAAATCGACCGAATGTACAATGCCATTGCTGCTGTCCGCCAAGAAGTAGGTCCCAATATTGATATTTGCGTAGATATGCATGGTCGTTACGATGCGGTGACTGGATTGAAAATGGCACAGATGTACGAGGATTTGAACTTGATGTGGCTTGAAGAACCTGTACCTGCAGACAATCTGGAGGTCTACAAAAAGATTTCCCAAGAGACCTCAACTCCCATCTGTGCAGGTGAAAATATTTATCTTGCCTATGGGTTTACCCGACTACTTTCAGAAAATGCTGTGGATATCATTATGCCAGATATCCAGAAGGCAGGTGGATTGGGGGAGGCACAGCGAATTGCCAATCTTGCTAACTTGTATTATGTACCGTTCTCTCCGCACATGGTAGCCTCCTTCCTTGGTGCAATGGCTGCTTGCCATGTCTGTGCCTCTGTTCCTAATTTTCAAATCATGGAATGGCAAATTTATATGGATACAGACCCCCTTTGGCAAGATATCGTGACTTATGATGGCCCACGAACGCAGAATAGTTTTATTACTCTTTCGGAAAAGCCTGGAATAGGTGTAGAAATCAACGAAGAAGGGATGAAAAAATATGCCCAAGTAGGAGTTCCTTTTTTTGAATAACAAACAATTTGAAAAATAATGGCAGTCCAATTAAAAACACCTTTAAAAATCTTAATACTTTCTTTAATTGGGTGGGGAGGTCTATTTCAGCCACTCTCTGCCCAGCAAGTAGGTTCCACTTCGGAGCAAATCCGCTTGCTTACCGCTGAATGGACAGGAGAACGGTTTCCTGATGGGAGACCTAAGGTTTCTGATGCTTTGTTGGAAAGACTCAAGAATATTTCTATTGAAGAAGCATGGGGTGTACTTCGGAATAAAGGGTATAACAATCAATACGAAGGGGATTGGCAAATCATATGGCCCGATTCTGTGATGACAGGAAGGGTGGTAACTGCTCAATACATGCCCTCTAGACCTGATTTTGAAAAACATGTAAAAACTACAGGAGTGGAGAAGGAAGGAAGATCACCTAAAGGAGGAACAAATTCCTGGCCAATCGATGTCTTGGTTAATGGCGATGTCTACGTCGCAGATAGCTATGGAAAAATGGCGGATGGCACATTGATAGGTGATAATCTGGGCAATTCCATTTATTCTAGGTCTAGGAGAGGGGTTATTTTCTATGGTTCGGTTAGAGATTTAGAAGGCCTTTCTGAAATACAAGGCTTTAATGCTTGGATTAAAGGCCAAGATCCTTCCTATATCAGAGAAATGATGCTTACCTCCATTAATGCTCCCATTCGAATTGGGCGAGCGACTGTTCTCCCAGGGGATGTGGTTTTAGCAAAAAAGTATGGGGTTTTATTTATTCCGTCTCATCTTGTCGAAGATCTTGTCCTAACTTCAGAGGTAACAGGACTACGGGATCAATTTGGCCATCAGAGACTACGAGAGAAAAAATACTTAGCTGGTCAAATTGATTCGGAATGGACAGAAGAAATCAAAAAGGATTTTCTCAATTGGTTGGAGAATTTTCCAGGAAAATTACCTATGAATAAAACTGAACTTGATAGGTATTTCAAGGAAAGAAACTGGTAACACATACCCACAAGCAATAACCCATGAAAAATACCTTACAAAAATTAATAACTGAGCATAAAGCCTTTGAGTTGAATTATGCTCAGCGACGACAGGAAGAAATAGATAATCCTTCTACTGCAACTAATAGAAGGGATTTTTTGAAGAAGACAGCACTTGGTGGATTTAGTCTTACAGCACTTACAGGATTAAGCATCGAAGATTCGCTTGCCGAAACTACTCGTAATGTAAATAGAACTTCTGCCCCTTCTGATTTGAAAATCACAGACTTAAGATATGCACATACCGCAGTAATGGGAGGGACAGCAATCCTTAGAATTGATACCAATCAAGGGATTGTAGGCTGGGGCGAAGTTAGAGATGGTGCTGACCCCCGTTATGCATTGATGCTGAAAAGTAGAATTCTTGGAGAAAATCCATGTAACGTAGAAAAAATCTTCAAAATCATCCGTCAATTTGGTGGCCAATCTAGACAGGCAGGTGGAGTGTGCGGAGTGGAAATGGCGCTTTGGGATCTTTGTGGCAAAGCATACAATGTGCCTGCTTGGCAGCTGTTAGGTGGACGCTATCGAGATTCTGTGCGTCTGTATGCGGATACACCAGAAGGGAAAGATGCGGCAGATCAAAAAGAAAAAATACGGTATCGTATTCAGGATCAAGGATATACTTGGCTAAAAATGGATGTGTCTATCGGAGAGATTATAGATATTCCCGGCTGTATAGTTAACCCTGAAATTTTGAAGGAAAACAGATCGCAATGGTCAGGCGGCTACATGTCTTACGCCAATACAGCACATCCGTTTACTGGAATACAAATCACTGAAAAAGGCTTGGATGAACTTGCCAAGATCGTATATACTATCAGAGAGATGGTTGGGTATGATATTCCAATGTCTACGGATCACTATGGACATTTTGATTTGAATAATTGTATCCGATTAGGAAAGGCCTTGGATCCTTACCGATTAGCCTGGCTCGAAGATATGGTGCCTTGGCAGATGACCCAACAACATAAAACGATCACAGAAGCACTAGAAACTCCCACTACTACAGGAGAGGATATTTACCTACTGAATTACTTCAAACCCTTGATAGATGAGCATGCAGTGGATATAATTCATCCTGACTTGGCTTCTTCAGGTGGTCTTTTGGAAACAAAGCGAATAGGAGATTATGCCGAGGAAAAAGGAATAGCTATGGCCTTGCACCAAGCAGGAACTCCGGTATCTTTTATGGCTAGCGTGCATTGCGCTGCTGCTACTCAAAACTTCCTTTCACTCGAGCATCATTCCGTAGACCTACCATGGTGGGAATCCATGTTTAGTCGAGTAGATGGAGAAAAAATGATTCAAAAAGGGTATGCACCTGTTCCACTTACTGCTCCAGGATTGGGGATTGAAATCAACGAGGAAGTAGTAAAAGCCCACTTACATAAGTCAGATTCAAGTTATTTCGCTCCGACCGATCAATGGAATGAAAAAAGATCACACGATCGTATATATAGTTAAGTGAAAAAATCATTCTACCCTATCATAGGGTAGAATGATTTTTTTTATTTGGTTTCACGCAAACAATTCCTAAAAATCCAATGAAAGTAAACCCTAAAAATTTCCTTTACCTCGCTTGCCTTATTCTTTTGGGTTTGCTTTACACAATTCCTAAAAATGATCTGGTAAGTACCGGGTTGATTTCCATAGGGTTTTTTATTTTTCTTGGCTTGTATTTTAAGGGGAATGAACATCTTAAAGGATTTTCATTTCCAGTTGTGATCTTTGGTGTAGTGGCCTTGGGTATGTTTTTTCCTCAATATTTTCAGGAAATAAAAGGGTTTAAAATGACGCAGCTTATCAACCCTCTAATACAAATGATTATGTTTGGAATGGGGGCTACCCTAAGTTGGAAAGATTTTGCTGCTGTGGCAAAAAGTCCAAAATCAGTTGCAGTTGGTGTATTGTCACAATTTACTATTATGCCAATTTTGGGATTTTGCCTAGCAAGTGTAAGTGGACTTAGCCCTGAAGTGGCTGCTGGTTTGATATTGGTAGGGTGTTCACCAAGTGGAACAGCCTCCAATGTTATGGCTTTTTTGGCAAAGGCAAATGTGGCACTTTCAGTTACTTTGACCTCCATTAGCACACTGTTAGCTCCTTTTATCACCCCTTTATTAATGAAGCTTTTAGCTGGTCAATTTATTGAAATTGATTTATTGAAGATGATGTGGGATATTCTACAAATCATTTTGTTGCCAGTAGGTGCAGGGTTGCTTGTTCATCAGTTTTTAGGTAAAAAATCTGGATGGATTGAGAAGCTATTGCCACTGGTTTCTATGTTAGGAATAGCACTTATCATCCTTGTAATTACAGCAGCAGGCAGAGATAGCCTATTGGCAATTGGATTAATTTTAATAGGATTGGTCTTGATTCAAAATGTCTTTGGATATGTGGTTGGTTATGGATTCGCGCGAATAATTGGTTTGGTTGAGCAAGATGCCAGAACCATTGCAATTGAAGTGGGAATGCAAAATGCAGGATTGTCTTCAGGGCTATCCAATTTGATGGGGAAAATTACAACTTTAGGTCTTGCATCTGCTGTTTTTGGACCCATGCAGAATATTACAGGTTCCATTTTAGCAACATTTTGGAGTAAGAAAGAGTAAGAAAAAAAACAAATAACCACCTGATCATTTCATTAAAAACAAATGCCCTTGTAAACATTAGATTTACAAGGGCATTTAGGGTATTAGATGCAGAGGAGGAGGGATTCGAACCCCCGGTACCTCACGGTACAACGGTTTTCAAGACCGCCGCGATCGACCACTCTGCCACTCCTCTAAACGTGTCGAATGATTATCGAGAGTGCAAAAATAGTCGCTTTCCCTAGTTATGCCAACACCTTGACTGCTTTTTATCGTAAGTACTTGATTTTTTTGAGGTTAATTTTCAAATCGAGGGAATAAGGGATACAAACAAAGAACAATCCCTTGCAGCTTTCCATTCTTTAAAACTCAATTAACAGAGAAGTCGCTTACTTGAAATCCTCTTTGGACAGGAGCTTCTTCAAATTGTCCCGCGCTCGCTGCTTCTCCTCCGCCAAGTCAAAACTTACATTTACTTCAAAACAGACCAAAACGATTACCGAAGTCAGATACAGCCAAAGCATCAAAGCGATGATTGTACCGATCGAGCCATACAATTTGTTGTAGCTCGAGAAATTTTCTAGGTAAAAAATAAAACCATAAAAGGAAAGTGTAATCAGAAGTCCAGCAAGTTGAGCCCCAGTAGAAAAGAAATGCCATTTATCGTGAATGGCAGGGGCAAATCTGAAAATAAATGCCGAAGTCAAATAAAATACTGCCAGAAGAATAAAAAATTTGAGCGTATTGAATAGAAATATTGCAAAGCCACTAGAAAACAATTGGGTCTTTTCCAAGGTCTCAATCCACAAATTCCCAACAATCATGATGGTGCTTGCAGCAATGACGGTAATGACTAGGATGAGTACAATCGTCATAGCAATCGCACGCGCGGTAAGCCAGCCGCGATTCTCCTTTGTTTTATAAACCGAATTGAAAGAGTTCATCATGGAAATTACCCCTTGTGTGGAGGCAAATAGTGCAAAGAAAAAGCCTAAGGAAAGCAGGCTTTGTCGGGGCCTTGAAATAATGTCCAATAAAGTGGAGGAGATGGACTCATACACTTCTACCGGCATGATGTCTTCTACAAAGAAAAGGATATTACTCGTGGTTACCATCGGAAAAAAATCCTGCAAATAGGGGATTAGATTCAGTAAAAATAAAAGCAAGGGAAATAAAGCGATGGTGTAACTAAATGCCATGGAGCCGGCCCGCTCGTTGATATCGTCTTTCTTTAGTTGCTGGATAAATATCCGAATGACATCGTATAGGTTTTTGTTTTTGCTGCCAAAATGAATTTTCTTCAATACTCTTGCCTTCAATTGCAATCGAATACGCCATTTTAAAATTCGTTCTTGGAGCACAGCAGCGTTACTTAGTTAAAATAAGGGTTTAGTAATTCAATTAACTCCTTTGGAGGCCGGGTAGGCTGGTGATTTTCCTTTTTTAAAAAAGCCAGTGTTGTCCAAGCCCGTGCAATTTGCTCGCCCTCCTCATTACTTACCTGATAGTCAAATCGAATTTTTACACCCGGTAGCTCGGAGATCAGGGTATGAATGGTGAGCAAATCATCGTATTTACCTGGTTTAAGGTAGGTGATGTGGCTTTCTAGGACCGGCATTAAGATGCCTCCCTCTTCCATTGTTCGGTAGGAAAACCCTATAGATCGCATGGCCTCAACACGAGCTACTTCAAAGTACATGGCGTAATTGCCGTAATACACGTAACCCATCTGATCTGTTTCAGCGTACCGAACCCGGATTTGTGTTTTGGCTTTAAACATATTAGAAGATTTTTGCGGCGTTTAATGCCTTTTGGTAACGTCTCGCATTGTTGAGGTGCTCGTTGTAGGTTACGGCAAAGGAATGGTAACCTGAAAAATCCTCTTTAGCACAAAAATAGAGGTACTTGTGTTGTTCCGCAGTTAATACCGCATTTAAGGAATTGATATCGGGGAGGTTGATTGGGCCCGGTGGGAGCCCCAGGTTTTTATAAGTATTGTAAGGACTGTTGATTTCTTTATGCACATTTAAAATACGCTTGAGGCTAAAGTTACCTACCGCATAGACTAGGGTAGGGTCCGCTTGAAGGGGCATTTTCGTACGAATTCGGTTTAGGTATACCCCTGCAATCCTTGCTCTCTCGTCAGTTTTTTGGCTCTCTGCCTGTACAATTGAAGCTAATGTGCTGACTTCTTTTTGGCTCAAGCCCAAGGCTGAAGCTTGCTGTTTCCGTTCCTCAGTCCAAAATTTCTGATATTCTTGATGCATCCGCTCAAAAATCCCTTCTGCCGAAGTATTCCACCAAAACTCATAGGTATTAGGAAGAAATAAACTCAGGATAGTTTCTTCCTCAAAATCAAATCTACGGATGTATACCGAATCCCGAAGCAATGCTAAAAACTGTTCCTCGCTTACCTCCAAATTGGCAGTGATTTTTTCTGCAAGCTCTTCTTTAGTCCGGATGGTATTGAAAGTCACCCTAACTGGCACTTGCTCACCAGCCCGAAGCATACGGACCAAGTCAAGATTATTCATGTTGGGATCTACCCGATATAGCCCTGGCTTTACAGCTTCTTGGTAGCCTAGTAGCTTTGCCACAAAACTAAAACTTAAGGCATCGTTTATTACTTTATCGTCGTAGAGTTGGGTGGACACTTGAGAAAAAACAGCGTTTGAAGGAATTTTTAAAAAATAAGACTCTTGATTGTCCCGCAACGTATTGGCACTAAGAAATACCTGGTAAAAGTAAAAGGTCATGGTTATGACCAATACCGAGCCTGAAATCAGGAGGACCAGGAGCAGTTTTTTGTGCATCTCGAGTTGCATAGATACAAAAATAGAAAATAATGATTCTCCGCAATCGTACAGGCGGTTCAAAATACCTGGAACCTCCAGATAAATGACTTTAGGAAGTCTACCGGTATCAGCTTTCTTCTTAAATCGAATTAAAAATGGCATTTTTGTAATCTTCCAGGATTCAAAAATTTTCTAAGTGTTGTGAAGCCCATCCAAGTCAGCTGCCTCCTTCTTTTTCATCAGGGGAAAATTTTGGCTACTCAGCGCGGCGCTGCCATGGATTTGGCTGGCTACTGGGAATTTCCTGGAGGTAAAATAGAAGCAGACGAAAGCCCTGAAGACAGTTTGGTTCGTGAAATCAATGAAGAATTGTCCATTGATATTCGGATTTGTGGGGCATTAACTCCAGTCTTGTATGCATATCCAACCAAGTTGATTCAACTAATTCCTTTTCTTGGCACCTGGCAAGGCGGTAGCTTGAAGCTTACGGAACATGCCCAAAGTCAGTGGCTGGGCAAAGAAGATCTCCTATCCTTGAACTGGGCGTCAGCTGATCTTGCTATCGTTCAGGAGGTAAAGGCTAAATGGGAAAATTTACAAGGATTAATCTAAGAAACTATGGCAGAATTTATCCGCTTGTATGCTGAGAATCCCGATCCACGACGAGTTGAGCAGGTGATAGCCGTTCTCCGAGATGGAGGGGTCATTATTTACCCCACCGATACTGTATATGGTCTTGGTTGCGACATTAATCAGTCTCGTGCAGTAGAAAGAATCTGTAGAATCAAGGGAATTAATCCAAAAAAACACAATTTTTCCATCGTCTGTTCTGATCTAAGTCACTTGGCCCAATATACCCGGGTGATTTCCAAACCCATTTTTAAATTAATGAAAAAGGCTCTTCCAGGGCCTTTCACTTTTATTTTAGAAGCCAATTCCCAAGTTCCCAAATTGCTGCATAGCCAGAAAAAAACAGTAGGAATTCGGGTGCCCGATCATGGTGTGCCTCAGTCAATCGTAGACTTACTTGGACATCCCATCCTATCTACTTCCTTGCTTCAAGGAGCGGAAGACCCAATTGAATACAGCACTGATCCGGAATTGATTTTTGAAAAATACCAACATGAGGTGGATTTAGTTATTGATGGGGGATATGGGAAAGCAACACCATCGACCGTTTTGGACTGTACAGGGGAGGAAGTAGTCTGCCTGCGCGAAGGGCTAGGAAATTGGGAGGATTTGATTCAGTAGCTGAAAGGAAGAATTCTACTCAAGTAGTCCAACGGCTTACAAATTCTGAAAACTGATCCTTGTACAAGTCTCCCACAGCGATTTGTTGATCCCCAACGTAGATGACATTCTTTGAGATAGAATCTATGTGATCCAAAGAAATAATAAAAGAGCGGTGCACCCGCATAAATCGATCCTTTGGGAGGAGTTCTTCCATGTTTTTCATGGAAGTCAGGGATAGTAAGGGGTGGTTTCTGGACTTGAGGTGTACTTTGACATAGTCCTTGTAGGCTTCCACATGGGTAATTTCTTTGAGGACTACTTTTACAAGTTGGTACTCCACCTTTAAGAAAATGTAATCTACAGTGGGTTGTTGTGGAGTAGAAGCAGCGGCTGGAGGTACAGTGCCCACCCTTCCAAAGTACTGATAGGCTTTGGTGGCTGCCGCCAAAAAATCCTCGTAACTGTAGGGCTTTAGTAAGTAATCTAATGCCTCTACTTTGTAGCCTTCCAAGGCAAATTGATGGTAGGCAGTACAAAAAATCAATCGCGTATTTTCTGAATTTCTTTTTCCATCTACTATCCGTGCAAGCTCCATCCCCGAAAGATCAGGCATTTGTATGTCCAAAAATATCAAATTGACCTCCTGTTGATTGAGGAAACTCAACGCTTCAATGGCATTTGAAAACGAAGCTTGAAGTTCCAGAAAGGTAGTTTGTTCAATAAATTTGGTGAGAAGGCCAAGTGCTAAGGGTTCGTCATCAATGGCTATACAGGAGATTTTCATGCCAAATTGATTGTTAGCTTTACTGAATATTCAGCTAGGGAATCAGCAGTGTCTAGTTTTAGTCGATGCTTTTCTGGATAAAGTAAGCTCAATCTTCGCTGGGTATTTACGAGTCCAATCCCATTTTCTAGTGCTTCGGGGCTATCTGGAGGAATAGGGAAAATTTGGTTCTTGGTTTCAAAAAACACTGTGTCACCCATTACTTCCAGGCTAATGCTGATTTCACTTTCTTGTTGTGAACTGACTCCGTGCTTAAAGCAATTTTCTAAAAATGGTAAAAATAGCATGGGAGCAATTACTAAATCTTCTTTTGGCTCTTGAAGCTTAACCTGGAGCTTGACTTTTTCTGAAAGTCGCATCTTCATCAATTCCAGGTAATCCTCTATGAATTTTACTTCCTTGCTCAATAGGGTTTCATCTTTTTGGTTTTCGTACAAAACATACCGCATCATTCGGGACAGTTTCAATAGTGCCTCCTGAGCTTTGCTAACATCTAAGTTAGTCAAGGAATAAATGTTGTTTAGCGTATTGAAAAAAAAGTGAGGATTAATCTGAGCTTTTAAATACGATAATTCGGTATTAATTCGCTGTCGTTCTAGTTCTCCACGAAAAGCCTCGTCCTTTTGCCATTTTTCCACCAAAGCTACAGAGGTACTTAAACCAATGGAAATTACATAGAGTAACATTTGAAAGACGTCTCCAGGCACCCAGCGCTTGCCCGTGTAGGGTTTGTCTGGATTGAATAATTCATGCATTTTTTCGCCATACTGAATAAATTGTTCTAAATAAACAATTACTCCGTAAAAGATACCTGCGCCCAAAATTATCACCAATAGGTACAGGTAATTTTTGCCCTTAAGCAAAAACCTAGGAACAATCACCCAGGCATTTAGGTAAAAAACACCGATAAGGAGTCCTACTAAGTAAATCTGTTTCCACCAAAATTGGGTGGGAAGCTCCAATTCGCCCATTCTCCAGGATAAGGGTGAAAGGATAAGCAAGACCACACACAACATAATCCACCCCAAAAGGTGAACGAGTATCGAAAGGTTTCTTTTTCTTGTTTGGGAGAGCATGGGCTTGATTTACAGGGGTGAAGCTAAGTTATTTAATTTTTTTCTTTTCTATCAAATCTACCAAATCCATTATCTAACCTATCAACAGGGTAAAAAAGCATACCAACTCTTTTTATTAGGAGTAGAAATATTTCATCTCTCTTACAGGGCAATTGGTCGATACAGGGAACACGCTGGTCTATCAAATTTGAGGAGTCCAAACAATCCAATCACCTTTGTGGTATACCAAGGGACTTAACTGTCTCTTTTGAAAACTAAACCATGAAAAAAATCACATTCTTACTTTTAACTGCTTTCTTTTTTTCTATGAATTGGGCCTTTTCCCAAGAAACACTAGAAATGAAAGCTCCTGCACGGATCCTAGGCATTGCCAAGGATTTGAAAACAGGTATCCCTATTGGCTATGCCACCGCAGCCTTGTATAAGTCTGGCACCACACTCTCTGTGGCAGGCGCGGTTGCCGATGGAGAGGGAGTTTTTTACATCACTGGATTTTCGGTGGGTACTTACGAACTCCAAGTTTCTTTTTTGGGCTATGAAACAATTAAGCGGTCTGTAACCGTTAATTCTTTGGAATCAGACCTTGACTTAGGAGAAATTGCCCTTTCAGATGAAGGAGTGGCCTTGCAAGAAATAACAGTTCAAGGGCAACGTGAACTAATCGAGGAGCGTGTAGACCGGACCATTTACAAGGCAGAAAATGATCGGACCACTGCAGGTGGTGATGCGACAGACGTCTTACGTCGTGTTCCTATGTTGTCCGTAGATCTGGATGGCAATGTTTCCATGCGTGGAAGTTCAAATATTTTGGTTCTTATTGACAACAGGCCCTCTGCCATTGCAGCTTCCTCCATTGCAGATGCCTTGCGGCAAATCCCTGCAGACGAAATCAAAGCAGTAGAAGTAATTACTTCCCCTTCAGCACGATTTGACGCAGAAGGGACTTCTGGAGTGATCAACATCGTAACTAAAAAAAATAACCTCCAAGGCATGACCATGAACTTGAATTCTGGAGCTGGATTAAGAGGTTCTAATTTGGGATTACAGGGATCTGCTAGAAAAGGGAAAATGGGGTTCTCACTGGGGGGATTTGGACGCTCAGGGTACAATATCCTGGGAAGCTTTGAAAATCAACAGCTAACTAATTTAGCGAATGGAAGTGTTTCTACTTCCAGACAATCTGCAGATACTGAGCGTAGTGAACTATTTGGTCGGTATAATTTTGGAGTTGATTACGAATTGGATGCCTATAATTTTATTACTGGAGCTGTGAATTTTGGTATTCGCAATTCAGAAAATTGGCAACAGAATTTTTTGACGCAAAATTCTGTCGATGGTCAACTAAGGGCACAACAAAATCGAGCAACAACTACCCTAGATAACTCAAATTCAGTGGATATAAGCTTGAACTATACCAAGACTTTTGAGAAGAAGGGCAAGGAATTGAGTTTCCTTACACTTTATTCTAAAAACAATCGTGAAAATTCCTTCACCAATACGCTATTTGAAGAGAATAATTTGGAATCTATATTTTCTAGATTGAAAAATTTGAATCCAAGTAAAAACGAAGAATTTACCATTCAAGTAGATTACGTCACTCCGATTACGGAAAAGGGAACTCAAATCATTGAGTATGGTGCTAAAAATATTTTAAGAAGAGCCTATTCAGACTTCTCTTATTTCTTGTCCCAAGGCCCATCAGGTGAATTTGTAGCCTTGCCGGATCCAACCTTAAGCAATGAGTTTAGCTACGATCAAAACGTAACGGCTGCCTACCTTTCCTATACCTTTCAGCTGCTCAAGAATTACACACTAAAGCCTGGGCTTAGGTATGAATACACGACTATCAATGCTGATTTTAAAACTGACTTTAAGGCAGAAATTCCATCCTATGGTACCTTGGTGCCAAGCATCAACGCGAGTAGAAAATTGAAAAATGGGAACTTGATCAAATTGGCCTACAACCGTAGAATTCAACGGCCTTCACTTCGATTCTTAAACCCAAATATTGAAGCTTCTAACCCGCAGCAGCAGTCTCAAGGAAATCCAGAGCTAGATCCAGAGTTGACGGACAATTACGAATTAGGCTACAGTACCTTTATCAAAGGGACTACTTTGAATTTTACTGGATTCTACAGAAACACAACTGGGTCTATTCAATCTATTCGAAATGTGCGCGAGGATGGAATCATATTCACCACCTTTGAAAATATTGGGCGAGAACAAGCCTTGGGAACAAACCTTTTTTTCAACGTCAACCTGAATAACAAATTCTCTCTCAATGGGGGCACTGACTTGTACTATTCCATGTTGGACAATGGGCTCGAGGATCCTAAATTTGCCGCCAAAAATCAAGGGCTTGTAGTGAGTGGTCGAATGTTTGGAAACTACAGCTTGCCCAAAGATTGGCAGATTCAGCTATTCACCTTTGCTAGAGGTAGAAGAGTTCAATTGCAAGGAAATTCTGGTGGATTTGCCGCATACGGCTTGAACCTGAATAAGCAGTTCAAAGAAAAAAGAGGATCATTTGGTATTGGAGCAGAAAATTTTCTAAAGAAGGAGTTTGTCATTCGTAACGAAATCATCACTCCAAGCATTGTACAGAATAGTACTTCCAGAATTCAGAATCTGAACTTTAAATTAAACTTCAACTACCGAATAGGTAAAATGAGTTTGGATCAGCGTCCTAGAAGAAGGAGATCCATTTCCAATGATGACCTTAAAGATGGCGGTGATGGAGGGCAAGGTGAACAAGGGGCTGTACCAATTCGTAATCAATAGGAGTACGTTTTCTAAGTGAATAATAGATGGGTTGAGTTAGTAATCCCGGATTCTTTGAATTCGGGATTTTTTTATTCCTCGGAGAGATTAGTAGTCAAAAAAAACCCAGACCATTTCGGGTCTGGGTTGGAATAATTCGAAGTAAAGTTTTAGCTCTTGTAAAGCACTTTTTGAATGGCCTCCATAGTCCGCTTCACATTGGGGATCGTCACATCTATGTATGTAGGGGCATAACTTAATGGAATGTCCATGGAATTGACACGGATCACAGGCGCATCTAAGTAATCGAAAGCATGACGCTGGAAATGGTAGGTCAATTCAGAAGAAATACCTGCCAATGGGTTCGCTTCTTCTACGATTACCACGCGGTTAGTCTTTTTCAACGATTCCACACAGGATGCGTAATCAATCGGGCGAACGGTTCTTAAATCAATTACCTCGCAGGAAACCCCTAATTTGGCCATTTCCTCAGCAGCTTCCAGGGCTACCTTCATCATTTTGCCAAAAGAAATAACGGTCACGTCTGTGCCTTTGCGCTTGATATCGGCCACACCTATAGGGAGTAAATATTCCCCATCTGGTACCATTCCCTTGTCAGAATACATCACTTCAGATTCCATGAAAATTACTGGATCTGGGTCCCGAATGGCAGATTTCAGCAATCCTTTGGCATCAGAGGGATTGGATGGAACGATTACTTTAAGTCCTGGTGTATTCGCAAACCAGTTTTCAAAGTTGGAAGAGTGTGTTGCTCCCAATTGACCTGCATTGCCAGTAGGGCCGCGGAATACGATGGGCACTGAGTAAGCTCCTCCCGACATGGCATACATTTTGGCTGCAGAGTTGATGATTTGGTCAATGGCTACCAAAGAAAAGTTAAAAGTCATGAATTCGATGATTGGTTTCAATCCATTCATGGCGGCCCCCACTCCAAGACCTGCAAACCCAAGTTCTGAAATAGGGGTGTCGTACACGCGTTCGGGTCCAAATTCATCCAGCATCCCTTGGGATACTTTGTAAGCACCGTTGTATTCGGCAACTTCTTCACCCATTAAAAAGACGTTTTTGTCTCGTCTCATTTCCTCGGTCATGGCTTCTCTCAAAGCTTCCCGAAATTGTAGTTCTCTCATTGCTTAGGGACAAATTTTTGGCTCGTAAAAATAGAAAGGAATCGGGCATTTGCAAAGCTTAGGAGTTTCTTTGTCAAAATGGATGTTTAATCAAGGTAAATATCAGAATCAAACTCATTTTTCAATTGCCTTGCCAGCTTCTTTCCAAGCAGTAATGCCTCCTTCTAGCATGTAAACATTTTTGAATCCCATTTTTTGCAATGCATCAGCAGCTTTACGCGTACGGCTACCCGACCGGCAGTAGAGCAAGTAAGTTCCTTTTTTATTTAATGAAGCCACTTGAGAAGCAAAATCGGGACTTAAAAAATTAACCGTAGTCGCATCAGCCAAATGTCCTTCAGCTACTTCCTCTGGGGTCCGTACATCGATGATTTTCGATTTCTTTTTAGTAGCCAATTTCTCGAATTGAGCGATGGAAAGCACTTGAATTGAGTCTTTATTAGCTGTTTGTGCGAAACTTGTACTGCCTAGTAAAAAAAGGAGTGCGAAAAGAAGGAGGGTGTTTTTCATAAATGGATTTGGTTTTTGGGTAAACAACTGCCTATTTGATCGAAAATTTACTGTTTTCTGACCAAAATGTCTCTAAAGATTGGATTGATTTCGGATACGCACAGTTACTTAGATCACAGAACTTGCGATTACCTACAGGAGGTGGATGAAATTTGGCATGCAGGAGATGTAGGTGACCTGTCCATCTTGCAACAATTACCCAAGGGTAAGCCGATACGAGGAGTATTTGGAAATATTGATGATCAAGCAGTTCAGGAACAGTTTCCAGAATGGCAGGAATTTGAATTAGAAGGAGTAAAAGTGGTTATGACTCACATTGGCGGTTTGCCTCCACGTTATGCGAAGGGAGTGCAGACAAGGCTAAAAACTAAAAAAGCCCAATTATTTGTTTGCGGCCATTCGCATATCTGTCGCGTGGAGTTTGATCGTGAAATTAACTGCTTGTACATGAACCCTGGGGCAGTGGGTCAACATGGATTTCACCAAATGCGAACGCTATTACTTTTTGAATTGGATGCTGGAAAAATCACCAATCTCCGAGTGGTGGAATTGGGAAAAAGAGGAAAAATTACAGTTTAGGAGAAATAAAAATAGCGGCTCAAGCCGCTATTTTTATTTCTATAGAAAAAGATCCTTTTTATTTTCCGAAAGATGCTTTTAATTCCTCCACGTCAACATTTTTGATCACAGGCTTCGCGCACAATTGCTTGATTTTGATTACTCGTCCAGTCTGACCTTGTCTTTTTCTTTTAAGTTTTCTTTTAAGCGTAGTAACACCCATGGTCGTATGTAGTTAAAATTTTTGAATTCGAATCGGATTGCAAAAGTATATAAACTTATCTTTTTTGCCTACAAATCTTTTGATTTTATTATCTCCTTTCCTTGAGATGCTTCCTTCAGTTTGGGAATTTTGGGTAAATTTGAGTTCAATTTTGATAAAAAGCCATGCAAAAGCCTAGTCTCCCCAAAGGTACCCGCGATTTTGGTCCACTTCAAATGGCACGTAGAAATTACATTCTGGACGCCATCAAGGATACTTTTCAGCTCTTTGGGTACCAGCAGATTGAGACTCCTTCTATGGAAAATCTCAGTACGCTTACGGGTAAATATGGAGATGAAGGAGATCAGTTACTATTTAAAATATTGAATAGTGGAGACTTTTTAAAAGACCTTACTTCAGAAGATTTACCCAAG